>Ga0306867_1000469_pt1 | contig 22881 bp, 19 predicted proteins | sample AntRauTorckE6831_FD_190432 | JGI IMG/M metagenome (GOLD analysis project Ga0306867, IMG submission 190432) | Saline lake microbial communities from Rauer Islands, Antarctica - Metagenome Torckler E6 #831 (v2) (version 2) | ecosystem: Environmental > Aquatic > Non-marine Saline and Alkaline >...
GGAATACACAGCAAACCATACATAGCCAACCGTATCCTGGTAAACGAAATGAACCTCTGCTGAAGGCAGAGGATTAATTTCACGCTCAGGAGTATAGTGGGTGAAGGGGAGGGTTTGAGCATTTGCTGTAATAACCTGTACCATCACCATGCACAGGAAAGCTAATAAACGAATTCTCATATCTTACCCTTCACGACATTAGTCAGCTGGCTTACTCGGCCGGACCCACGGATCCGCCACCACCACCTGAAAAGTTAAATGAGCGCAGAAGTGGTTCTGCTTGACCGGGTACAACAAAAGAGCTCACAGGGACAGATCGGGTTGTCACGGTATTGGTCTTAGAATCTATCGTTTCTATTGTTTCACGCAGAAGTAACTTAGCGTCTTCCACAGTTTTTGCTGACTTGAGTTCAGGCATAAAATCCGGACCTTGCTCTCCAACTTTCATAGCAGCCCGAAGTCCCGGGAGATTATCATCATTAAGCTCAAATGCTGATGATTCACCAAAAGCCAGCAATGCAAGATCAAAATCAAGTGATCCGGACCCTCTGCCACTCACAACATTCAATTCAGCCGTGATCAACTCAGCAAGTAATTTGTCAAGATCTGTATCATTTCTCAAAATGGTTTTCCATGCTGAGAACAATTTATCTATGTTGGCTTCTCCAAACTGAAACGGCTCATCAAGAAATAAATTTTCGATCTCAGATAGATACAAAATCAGCGAATCCTTTGGAACCGTAACATAAGAGTCTAAAGATAAACCGGTAGCTTCTGAGATAAATCCAGCAGTAAGCTGTACTGCCCAGAATTTTCTGGTTTCGGTGTTGGTCTCAATCTCACCGCTATTAAACCGTTCAATTAAGTTTTCAACTTGAGGCTCAAATCCAAAATTTATCCCGGTACTGTTTTCAGTATCAACCATCACTGTAATGCCGGAAGTTGGTGTAGTAGGCAGGTAAGAATCAAATAGTCCCTCATTGAAATCTTCCGTGTCTTCTGTTTCCTCTGAAATCTCAAGAGTAAATGATTTCTCATCATCTCCCGTATAAACAATGAATGAGTAGAAACCGTCTTGCTCCGTTTTTGTATGGAACTCCATTCCCTCGTCATCCGTCAGTGTTACGGTCGTGTTTTGAATACCGGACTCACTTGAATCCTTTTCTTCACTTGAATTCGCATCTACATAAACAGAACCTGAGATAGATACAAATCCCTCACATTGATCAGCATCGCCACTCTCGCAGGGTACAAAGCCACCATTCTGACTATTATCGTCAGTTCGTGCAAATACCATGAAGGGAGACGATTCGGAGTAAGTATAAGCATCGGCATTACTTCGGACACGCTCTACAATCTCCTTCACTTTCGATACGCTGAAGTTAGGCCGACCATCGCTCATCATACGTGACGGCATTTTACCGGCTGCAAGTACTTCATCCAGGTTGAATTGGGGCACATCAATCAGTGACCAGATAGAAACCTGAATCTCCTTGTAGGTAAGGCTCGGATCTTCTCGTTTCAGCTTATTTTTGATAGACATCAAATAATTAACAGGCTTCCACTTATCACTTCCAAATGTTGAGTAGGCTTCTACACCATCATGGCGGTCATTATTTGATGCAATGGGTTTGTTCCACTCCAGGCACCATCCTTCAACAAGTCCTTCTGAAATAATACCATTGGTTTGCACATTGCTCACATCAAAAGCAAAATAGCTATCGAGACCAGCCGCGGCGCCTTTCCGTATAGTCAGAGTTGTATTGGAGGCTTCATCAATAGCATCCAGCTCCAAATAAGGAGATAATGTTTGTTCAATATCCGTGTTTAAACTATTGTCGCATGATGATACTGCGCCCAGAAGAAGCAGCAATACCGTGATTGAAATGATAGATTTTGATTTCATAATAACCCCTAAGCCATTAGTGTTTTAGAATTGCCTTATCCTGAACCCCAGTGTTCATTTACCTGCTTATAGTATTCGAACCAAGTTGATAAGTGACGTTTTCAATAGTATATAAGCCCATTTTATCAGATCATGCCAAACATACATTGGCTAAGTCTAATTTTAATTACCGCGCAGGCTTACTACTTACATTATATATCCAACTAACATAATCAAAAACAATTCGATATAACTTTAAGATTTACTCATCTTTCAGATTTATACTCCCTGAAAAATACCGTGGAATTTTTAAATTAGGGATTCATTCAAACTACAGCTTTGATTTTAACCCAATAATTAAGTTCCGCAGTGAAAGTAATACAGGTTAAGATCTTTACACTTTACATGATAAAATCAAAGTTTAGGCGTGATGGTATACAAGAAGTATTTGCCCCTCGAGATGCCTTCGGCGCAAAACCAGGGATTTTGTCATGGTTCAAGGCCAGTCCGCCAGCTGGCGGACGTGAGGATTTCAATGTCACGCACCGATCGCAGCGATTCCCACGCAGTGATAACGACGAAATGTGGAGGCTGTCCAAAAAGTGAATTTGCCAGTAACGAGGCTTAAATAATTTAGACTTTAAATCCCTCTCTATTAGATAGAGAGGGATATAGGGTGAGTCGGGATAAACATCCTAAATTATCTAAGCGGAATAGTTGCCAGTAAACCTTTTTGGACAGCCTCAAATAGGGTAAGTCAGAAGAAGATTCCGGGGCAAAATACTTTTGGTTAGCCTCAAAGCCTTCTACAAGATATGACAGTGTAATAGTACTTGCACAAAAGATGGCTCAGAAAGAGAATACCAGGCCGTTTTTCAGCGTATATATCAAATCCGGCGTATCCCCGATAGGCTCGGACTCATACGTAAGGGTAAATTTTACTCGGTAGGACAAATATTTTGATATACGCATATCCAGTTGATTTTCCGACGTAACTCTTGGCTTAAAAAACTGATCAGGCCGCGCCTGGTAGTAACCGATTAGCAGCAGCTGAGTAGTTTCTGTCAGCTGTCCGCGAACCGCCACATTAGACGTCGATTTCAGCAAATTGTTTTCTATGGTTGTATTATCATCAAGCCCCCACTTCTCATGTTCAAACATTGCACCGGTCACAACGCTGCCGCGGATACCGGGTTCGTCTAAAAATCGATAACGGATTGAACCCCCGGCAAGATACCGCTCCTTTAACCCAAGGTTTTCATTGTACTGAAATTGTGTAAACAGCTCAGGCGACATTTTTTTGTTTTCATTAAACGTGCTTCTCAGATGAAAATATCCGTTACTGATCACACTTGAACCGTCGATATTAATCAACTCCACACTTGTCAAAAACAGGTAGCGATGTCTTCCGGTAAAGTATGAGGCTTGAGTTTCATTGCCGAGCTCGAACACGCTTTCGTTAAATTTACTCAGTGACATGTCGAAACCGGTTTCACCCGACCATACAGCAACTGTATCAGCTGAGGCTTCTGTACGATAACTTTCAACATTGAGGACTTGGCCGTAAAGAGGTCCGGAAATTAAAATGGTTAGAAGCGCGGCCGTTGTAATAAATCGATTCAACATCTGTCGGTATTTCTTTGTGTTATTCATTAATCGGTCAAAACAGGCCCAAAAGGTACGAAATGGGTCTTTCAGGTGTTAGCCTGATCTTACAATTAAAGGAGACAATTTTTTCAATTTAAATCTCCCGAAACACATTGCTCGCGAATTACTTATACTTATATCAGTAGCAACCCAAAATCAATCTAAACTATCATGAAGAAAACAATTGGCGGACTTTTGAGTATTGGCGGCCTGATAGGCGTAATTTTTTATACATATCAATACATGCAGGATTCGGATTCATTCAGTGTGCTTGGCGCTGACGTTGCTGTCAGTACAGGTAACTGGGTTCCTATAGTAATTTCTGCGGTGGTTATGATAGCAGGAATTCTGTTAGCCAGAAGCAAATAGTTCGAGGCTGACAACCACGTTACGGACAAATTTGACGTGTATGGGCAGTTTTATTACAGCCGATGCTGAAAAAGTGTTTCTGTTTCTAAACCAACAGATCTTACCATTCCGAGCTACAGATTTGTAAACATTCCTACGATATTATTATTTCTATGCACTCCCTCAAGCTCATCGGTCACATGAGTTAACACATAGATTTTTTGGGTCAGGAATGTGATTTCTTTTACGCCAAGATCTCCCTTATCTTTACGCCCGGAATCTATTTTATATGCAGGCCTTTATGTTTCCGGAGCAAGATAGCCACTAAAGCATATAATCGTCGGCCTGCACGAATAAACTAACCGGTTGTTCACTTTTCGTCGAAATGACTCCGGCCTAAGAAAAATTCATTTAGTATTAACAAAACGAATCTATCAGAATGAAACGAGTAGTTGTAACGGGACTTGGTGCACTCACGCCTGTCGGTAACACAGTGAACGACTTTTGGAATTCAGTAACCACAGGTAAAAGCGGTGCTGCACACATCACAAAATTCGACCCCTCTAAGTTCAGGACGCATTTTGCAGCCGAACTGAAAAATTTCAACCCGAAAGATTTTCTCGACCGCAACGAAATTAAGCGAACAGATCCATTTACGCAGTATGCGCTGGTCGCTACCGAAGAGGCAGTAAAAGATTCAGGGCTCGATTTTGACTCTATGGATCCGTTTGATACCGGCGTGATCTGGGGAACCGGCCAGGGCGGCATGCTTACATTTGAAGAACAGGTACGCGAATATGTTGAAAATGATTACAATCCTCGCTTCAGCCCGTTTTTTGTCCCCAAGCTCATCATGAATATGGCGGCAGGGATGATCTCGATGAAATATCACCTGATGGGAATTAACTACGCCACTGTTTCGGCGTGTGCTACCTCCAATACAGCCATTATGGACGCTTTTAACTACATTCGCTGGGGAAAAGCCAAAGTGATCATCACGGGCGGTTCTGAAGCACCCATTACTGAAGCCTCTTTTGGCGGATTTTCTGCAATGAAAGCGATGAGCACCCGAAATGATGACCCGTCTACAGCATCCCGGCCGTTTGATACGGATCGCGATGGATTTGTAATGGCCGAGGGCGCCGGCACACTTATTCTTGAAGAGTATGAGCATGCCAAAGCCCGCGGCGCTACAATTTACGCGGAGGTGTCAGGAGCCGCAATGACGGCCGATGCCTACCATATCACTGCAACACACCCGGAAGGCCTTGGAGCCGCCGAAGGAATGCGACGTGCGCTGAAAGACGGCGAGCTGAATCCGGAAGATGTGGACTATATGAATATGCACGCTACATCAACACCGGTGGGTGACATAAGTGAACTTAAAGCGATCAAAAAAGTTTTCGGGGAGGCAAATAAGGATCTTAAAATCACTGCCACAAAATCTATTACCGGTCACCTGATGGGAGCTGCGGGAGCCGCAGAAGCCATTGCATCCATCAAATCAATTACAGATGGTGTGATACCGGGCACTATAAATACCGAAAATGTAGACCCCGAACTTCCAGGTGGGATGAACATTATTTTCGGAGACTCAATAGAAGCTGACGTGAATGTAGCTATGAGCAATACCTTTGGCTTTGGTGGCCATAACGGAATTGTAGTTTTTAAAAAGGTATAGCAACCTGCTCAACCTGCACCATCCTCAGGAATTTTCGTTATTCAACTAAAGAAGGCTTTGCCCCGGGATGACTTTCTATAGTATGAGGCGGTTGCAGGTTCACTTTTCTCAAATGAACCTCTATCACGGAAGTTCCAGCTCGAAAAATATTCCGGAGCTAACGATGTAAAGTGTACGTGGCTGATTCGAAGATCCATCGATACTGCTGATCGATTGAATGACTTCACCTGAATCCCCCCGCTTCAACACATAGCTTTGGTTGAATATATATTCACCATTTCGCTGCAGTTGTATATGATTGAGCTGACCAATACTGAAAAGTAAAATATCTCCATTATCCATCAGGTACAGATCGTCCATCAGGTCACTAATTCTAACCGCTTCACCCATGACGGGTTGAAAGGGTGTCAGGTCAGGATTGTCAATCTCTTCATATGTTGATGAAACCAGAAGAATATTCCTGTATTGCTCGAAGTTTCGATATACAAATAAGTAGGGCAGTGCCGGGAAAGACGATACAACATCACTTCGCCCGTTCATAGAAAATAGCAGATTATTGAAACCGCCGGGATGTTTTCCCGATGGAACAATTCGGGGGATCAAATCAGCAATGGTTGATTCAGGTTGCTCAATTGGGGCAATAGAGAGCAGTCGGTTCACCCCTGAATCAGTCAATCTGAATCCTGATGCATCCTCGCGCTGATAAGCAATGTGTTTCTCATTTACCTTCAGACTGCCCTGAGTGTAATATGGAGCGTCAAACGGAAAAGATCGTTGATAGGAAAGATCGGAATCGTAAATATGAATCTGCTTTGTTCCGTAATCATAAATATACAAGCTGTCGCTGTTACTCGTAATTGAGGCGGCTTGTGATAACTCCTCATTTGTGATTTTTTGAACAAAATCGCGGTCTGTAGTGAATGCAGCAACATTATCAGTCAAGAATTCCATTAGGATCAGATAATCGCCAAAGTTGATTGCCTGCGTCGTTGAAAACGGCTGAAGCATTTCATCTGATATAAAGTTAGTCGTGAACAACTGCTCAACTGGAATAATCAGCGTATCAGTCGTACTCAGGTTCAGATTAATTCTGTTAACCGGTGCCCCGCGTAAAAGCGTATTGAGGTTTTCCGAATCTGTAGCCGGTGCAGGTAAAGTATTACCACCTTTATATAAATACCAGGCCGCTGCTATCAAAAGAATAACTACAACACCTGCTAATAATTTTTTCATGCAGAAAATCGCCTTTGTTTACATCAATCTGACGTACTCTGCCCCACGATGTTTATCACTCCTATAGTGATCCCGTAAAGCCGTCCCAAATATAACAAAGCATAAAAAAATATCGAAAATCTTTTAAAATATTAATGGATAATATAAAAGTGTACATACAAATATGCGGTTGGTTGCTAACGTAATTTACTCAATATGATTCTTAACCTCCTGCAGCAATAGGTTTAGCTGTTCCCGGTCATAATAGACCCCGGCGGAAACAACCCCTTCTATATGATTTTGGAACGGAATAGTTTCAAGAGGGTTGACATCCAGAAACAAAAGATCCGCTCGCGCACCCACCGCAATGATACCGGCACTGCCTGTTTCGTTCAAATAGCGGGCTACATTCACAGTGCCTGTTTTTAAAGCTTCGTATGGCGTCAGACCCGCTTCAACAAGAAGACTCAATTCACGATGCGCTGAAAATCCCGGCGGATTGAAAATTTGTGGTGCATCTGCTCCCAGCATCAGTCCGGCACCGGCTTTATGGATCGCTAACAACAGACTGTCGCGTATATCCAAAAACCGATGGGCTTTATCTGCATTATAATCTTCTGACGCCCTCAAATTCCTCACATAGCCGGACCAGTTATCCAGTGTTGATTCAGAGATATACTCCATTCCGGGCCAGTTTCGCATCATCTCAACAGACAGGTCGGGGTTAAATACGTTATGAAGAAGCGTGTGTGTGGGGACATTCCATACGCCGGCCTCTTCCGTCATTTGCGCGGCTTCTTCGATTCTTCCTTCTTCTATATCGTAGGCCAGATCATATCCGAAATATATGATAGACGGATCGTCACGATCTTCGGGATTTCCTGCTAAGAACTCCATGTAGCGATCCAGATGATCAATTGTGCCCTGACGGGCGTTAAGGCTTCTTTCAAGTCCCACATCGTGTGAAATATGGCCTGAAAATTCAATCTCCAGCTTATTGGCCTCATCCGTTATAGCACTGAACTCTTCAACCGTAAGGCCGGGATGGAATTTAAGAAGATCATAACCGGCATCCGCCTGTTGTCTGACCATCTGCCTCGCCTGTTCCGGGCTATCAACCGACCCGCCGCTAAATGATGGCCCCGACGTAAAAATACGGGGGCTGTCTATTTCTCCGGCTGCCGCCTGATCCCGTAAATCAAGATGAGCCGGATGGCCTAACATACCGCGTATAGTGGTGATGCCCTGAGACAGATAGAGCGCCAGTGCATCCTTCATCACTTGCTCTCCCTGTCCGGGCTGCGGAATATGTGCGTGCATTTCAGACAAGCCCGGCATTACGTAAAAATTTCCTCTCACCACCTCCGCATTGAGTGGCATTTCGGCATCCTCAGCGTCACCCACCCACCGGATGATACCGTCTTCAACAATAATGGTTTGATGATCCAGAATCCGATCATTTTCCATGGAAAGAACATGTACGTCATGTATAACCAAGGGCTGTGCCATTAATGCCGTGATTTGTGCAATAAGGGACAGGAGTGAGAAGAGAACGACAAGAAACAATCGGTAGACCATGGGAAGGTTGGTATTAATGAAAGAGCGGTTTAACCCGGATTATTCACAATGACGTGTGTGTGTGAGTACCTTAACGTGTTAAAATTTCTTGGTGTATAATCCGGGTTGATAGAACTACCTACCTTATAAAAACAGCTGATCATCGGCAAAAGAAAGTATTTGGGAAGATACCCGGACTCGTTAGTAAGTTACTCCCGCCAGCCCATTTTGACGTTTTTTATTTGTTCTGATAATGAGCTGTCCGTCGTCAGTTTCATCCAGCCTGTTTTCTTCCCCGGCACGCTGAATTGCAATCGAATATAATTCCTGAACGCGATCCATATCTAAATCCCCGGAATCTGCCCGGTCTATAATGCCATCGCTGTTATCGTCCCAATATATTCCTTTCAGCTTCCAGTTCACGTCAAACAATACAAAGCGATTGTGGAATTGTCCTGCTCTTTTTTGATAGGACTCAACCATCAGCTGATAATCTCCGTGACGGAATTCAAATGCCCGATCCTTGTCTATGTTTTTAAACAGATCACGCTCCATCGCAATTTGTATTCCTGCCTGATAGATTTCATTGGCTTCCTGAGTGGATATTGACCCGGAAACAACTTGGTCAATGATACCAACCCGGTTCCGGTCTATAGCACGAAAAACTACATTGTCTCGCTCTCGGTGGGTAAGGTAGTTTGCAGATTCTCCAGACTCATCTACATATCCGGCTATCTCATAAGTTTTACCCTCAAGCTCAAACGTGAAGAGTGTTCCCGATGGCTGTGGGCGAAACATAGAACATCCTGCCACAAAAAATAGGAGAAGGAGAGGAGTTAACAGTCGGGCTGAGTACTTCATAGGCGAAGTTTAGATTCATCTTCAGTCTACTAAAGTCAACGGATCTATACAAACATAAATTGCCCGGTTGCGAAATTATGGTTTTCCGAATATATCGCCCGACGCTCCTTTTATTCTATTCACGTACCGCAGAATATTCAAATCAATCCCAAAGCGAGCATTGAGTTCGCTACGTTTTGCAGTCATCTGCGTCCTTCACATTTATGATTTAGCGTCCAGTGAGTGCATCGCATACGGAATTGCATCGAGGCGTTCTTTCCTGATTGGCTCACCTGTGTTCAGGCAGAGACCGTACGTGCCGGATTCAACCCGCTCGAGTGCCGCTTCTATTTTTTTGAGTTTATCTCTTTGCTTTTCAAGAAGGGTAAAATTGGTCTTTTTCATTTGGGCATCAGATGCCACGTCACCAGGGTGGTGATCTTGGCCTGACTGCCTGTCGTCAGAGTTTACATCTATGGAATCGGCTGATGCCTTGAGACGTTCAATTTCCTGTTCAGATTCCGTCTTCTCTTTGTTCAGCTTTGTTTTAAAATGGTCAAGCTCGTCGTCTGACAAATGTGTTCGAAACTTCGCTTTCTGGTCTGTCATTACAATCAGTTTGATATTGAACTTTATTCACTAAACAAACGGGTTTCACCCACCCAGAGTTCAACCTGTAGTTATTCAAAAACCATGTGGCTCTTTGAATTAGCTTTTCAACTATCCAGTCATCGTAACAAGTGAGCGATTTTTCTTAAGTTTTGCATGTACTCAGCTGCCTTGCTCCGGTTTCAATCATCTGTCGCCAAATATTCAGCTTTCTTTCGATACTATTTATTTCAGTCCACTTCCAGACATTGTATTTCTGAACAACAGGCTCTTAACAATGGCCAGAATCCTCAACTATCGGGTTAGAAGTACCCTGGATCTCAAAGAAGAAATACCATGTCTTAAAAAAAATGTATTCAAGGATTTTTTCTCTCGCCGCCGTAACTCTCTCTTTTATATCTATAATAACATTGCTTTTTTTGAAGAATAAACCAATAATGTAGGACATCTCATCTACAGCTCTAACTAAAGACATCATGAAATTTCCCAGGACACTACTTTTCATCGGCGGGATTCTGGCCGGATTCCTACTTGCCTTCACTGTTATTCAGGACAAGGACGCTCCTATTACCAAAAAGATGGTCAGATCTGCAGCTTCCATTATCGGGCTTGAATTCACCGAAGCCGAACGGGATACCATGATCGATGCCCTGGTCGATACCCGGGATGATCTGCAGGCCATCCGCGACATGAAACTGAATAATGATGTTCCCCCCGCCCTCGTTTTTAATCCGATTCCCGTTGGAAAACAATTAGACTTGCAGCAGACCCGCCAGGTATTTGACCTTCCTCAGAATGTGGAATTACCGGCTGACCGGAATGACCTCGCTTTTTATACCCTGGCAGAACTTGCTTCCCTGATCCGCGACCGCAAAATCACTTCCGTTGAACTGACTGAGTTCTTTTTAGATCGCATCGATAAATATGATGAGCAGCTGGAGGCTATAATTACGGTAACCAGAGAACGTGCCCTGGAACAGGCAGCCCGTATGGATGACGAACTTGAGAACGGGACCTACCGCGGTCCCCTGCACGGAATTCCCTACGGAGCTAAAGACCTGCTTGCGGTGGAAGGATATAAGACCACCTGGGGAGCAACTCCCTATAAGGATCAGGTTATTGATGAAAAGGCCACAGTTGTTAAGAAGCTGGATATGGCCGGTGCCGTGCTTATTGCCAAGACAACGCTCGGTGCCCTGGCTTATGGTGACATATGGTTTGGAGGCCGCACCAACAACCCGTGGGATCTCGAGCAGGGCTCAAGTGGTTCATCAGCGGGATCTGCTTCCGGCACCGCTGCGGGGCTTTTCCCTTTTGCTATCGGTACTGAAACCCTGGGTTCTATCGTATCACCATCTACCCGAAACGGAGTAACCGGTTTGAGACCCTCATACGGCAGAGTGAGCCGGCACGGAGCCATGGCACTCAGCTGGACCATGGACAAAATCGGCCCCATCACCCGAAGCGTGGAAGACGCTGCGATCGTATTCAATGCGATCAAAGGTCCGGATGGCATAGATCAAACCCTGATCGATCAGCCTTTCAATTATAATGCGACGTCTGATCTTTCAGATCTTCGTATCGGATATCTCAAATCAGCTTTCGATCGGGATTATAGCAATAAGGAAAGAGATAATGCGGTGCTGGGCGTGCTGCGTGATATGGGTGTAGAGCTGATCCCCATCGAGCTGCCTGACTATGATGCGGGAGCTCTGCTGATAATCCTTTCTGCTGAGGGTGCTGCTGCTTTCGACCAACTTACCCTGAGCAATGAAGACGACATGATGCAATGGCAGTCGCCCAGAGCCTGGCCGAATACCTTCCGTGCTGCACGATTCATCCCTGCTGTGGAATACATCAACGCCAACAGGGCACGCTACGAGCTGATCCAGAAAATGGAGGCTGAGCTTATGAGTAAAGTGGATGTCTATGTGACTCCGGCTTTCGGTAATGCAAACCTGCTGATCACCAACCTGACCGGTCACCCAAGCGTGGTGTTACCCAACGGCTTCACCGATGAAGACCGACCTACCAGCATCACATTTACAGGCGACCTGTTTGATGAGGCCAGCGTTCTTCGGGTAGCCAAAGCCTATCAGGAGGCGACGGATCATCACGAACAACATCCGCCGCTGTTTAGTAATTAAGAGTAGGGTTTGCCCCATCGGGATGTCTTCTAAGAGCTGATCTGAATCCCTAATCCATTTGGTTTGCATCAACCCGGGTGGGTGTATCCTCTCCTGAAACGATACCTTGTGCCGCTCTTGCGATCGCCTTGATGGTATTGGTCATGTGAGATACATTTATGGTTTCGAACTCATCACTGACCTGATGGTAGTCGGTATCAACATCAATAGGTGTGGTACTGATAGAGTGCGCCGGCACTCCCAATCTTGCCAGAGTTGCATTATCGGAACGGTAGAACAGGTTCTGGCTGGGGTAGGGATCCGGATAAAATTGATATACGGACCCTTCTGCACTTTTTGCCAGAAGCTCACCGAAGCTGGATCGCTCGTACCCGGTAATCCACGCTGTGTTTGGACCTGAAACAGCCGGTTTGCCGATCATTTCTATGTTGAACATTGCTACAATTTCATCAGGATTAAGCTGGCGTGAAAAATACTGTGATCCGTATCCGCCCATCTCTTCCGCGGTGAACCCAACAAAAAGGAGGGTTCGCTCAGGCTTGTTCAGGCTTTTGAAATACCGGGCAAGCTCGATGACAGCCGTCACGCCGGACGCGTTATCATTTGCACCATTCGCAATAGAATCGCCCTCCACGGCATTTTGAATTCCAAGATGGTCGTAATGTGCAGAAAACAGAACAATTTCATCCGTCCGGTTGCCCTCGATTTTCCCAACCACATTCGACAGTTCCATTTCGCTCATATCTGCTTTTATAGATATCTCAAACTCTTCCGACGGTTCGGCAAGCACAAAGTAGTGAGTAGCACCGGTTTCACCCTCCATGAGCCTAGAGCTCCTCTGGCCGAAATATGACTGGTATCGTTCAAAAATAACGCTGTGAGAGTCATCAACGAAAACTAATAGGTTCTCTTCGCCAGACCTTAACTCATTGAACCTGGCCTGAAATTCAACAGAGGCATCGATTGTTTCTGTAGACACACCGCCCGGCTCCCAATTGATATCGCTGCTATTTAAAAAACCAAAGTGTGCACTTTCAGGTACTTCGTTGCCATTAACAGTAACCGAGCGCTCTGATATTGAATACTCATTTACCGAGAAATCCTGCGTATAACTGTTCAGATCACCAAAATGACTCAGTCCAATCTCTTCAAACTCACCGGCGATGACGGCAGCGGCACGTTCTATATCAGGGGTAAATGCCTGTCGCCCGCGCATCTCATCAGAGCTTAAAGTTTCTAACAGACGTGAAGCATTTTCTTCATTTATCTGATAAGGATCTGAGGTACAACTGCTAATTGAGACGGCAGCAAAGATTGCTGCCAGAACATATAAAAAAACTTTTTTCATGAATCGGTTCTTTCTTGTGAAGACTATTAGATTAAAAACAGAAGGGCTCACAGAATATACTTTAATTAAATGACTAACTCACATAGCCACTTTTACTGCAGACTGCCAAATGAAACAATTCCACATCCTGAATAGAAATAGAGATTTTGCACTCCTGGCAAGCTTCTGAGCACCGCCCGACATACGTTAGTTTGATTCGGACTCTTGTTTGCCGGCTTAAGAGTTGGCTGTCCCGTACTCTTCGATCATGCGCTGTTTATTCGCGAATAAAACAGCAGATCCCAGAATATAGGGAATGCCCCATGCCACAAATCCTTTGGTCAGACCAGACCATCTGTCCGGCATCAGCTCTATAAAGTGTGACATAAACGCCATCCACAACCCCACGTAAGAGTAGCTCATCCAGAAATAGTGATGAATAGGCCATCCACTAACCTTGCGCCCAAAAACAGGGAAATACAAACCGATGGAAATGGTGAGAATTGAGACGATTGACATTATGTGAAACGGACCGAATCCATCAAACATATTGTAAATAAAGAATGATGTTACTAAGCAGAGCCCCATTGATAGCACATAGGTAAATCCAATCATGCGGTGCTTCTGGGTTCCCTTAGTGAAAAAAAAGATAATCCCGCCGCTTATCAGTGCAATGGTCGATACAATGGTGTGAAAAAGAGACATGACGATATGATAAGTATTCGATTTATTGAATGATCAATATTAGATAACGCCATCCCAGAAGCCTACTATCTCTTGTGAGAGATTACTTTATAATTGATAGCCACTGCCAAAATTAGCCTGAGCATTAGTCTTAGGATGTTTTCCCGATTATCTGAAGAATCACTTCTTGATATGACTCAATCATCCATTATCCTCAATTTTTTCAGACCATGCATTCTCTTACTAAAAAGACACGTCCATGTTACAGTCTTTCTGCAGGCCTTAGATATCAGACAGGCATGCCCGCCCTACTTTTATGTGTAACTTTTTTACACACTTTTGGAAATCACTGCTGATCATAGATAGTTCTGCTCTTGGCACTCGATCTCACGTTGATGTAACTCTGATATGACCTAAGTTTATCGTTAATCATTTTGCAATAAGATCAGTTTCCTTAAAAAAAATGCGCTTTTCTGTTCGCAATACCTGAACAGGCTAATAACCACAATCTATCAGAACAGAGCTAATGATTTGGTAAATTAGTAGAGGAATTAATCGTTAAGAAAAAACAAAATGATATGTCTGATACGAATGGGAAATCGTCGAAAAAGGCTACGACGTACAAAGTGAATGAATCGGCTGCGGGATGTCCGTTTAACAATAGTGATACGATGAAAAGTGCCGGAAGCGGTACTAAGAACAGGGAGTGGTGGCCCAACAAACTGAATCTTAACATCCTGAGGCAGCACTCGACTCTGTCTGACCCGATGGGTGAGGACTTCGACTATGCTGAAGAGTTCAGCAAGCTGGATCTCAAAGAAGTGAAAGATGATCTTGCTGAGCTGATGACTGACTCTCAGGAGTGGTGGCCTGCCGACTTCGGTAATTACGGACCATTTATGATTCGTATGGCGTGGCACAGCGCCGGTACCTATCGTGTTGTTGACGGACGCGGCGGAGCAGGGGGCGGAACTCAGCGGTTTGCCCCGCTCAACAGCTGGCCTGATAATGTAAACCTCGACAAAGCACGACTGCTTCTATGGCCAGTAAAACAGAAATACGGTAAGAAGTTATCCTGGGCCGATCTTATAGTTCTCGCAGGAAATGTGGCTCTGGAAACAATGGGCTTTGAAACATTTGGTTTCGCCGGCGGACGCGAAGATGTCTGGGAACCTGATGATGATATTTACTGGGGATCAGAAGGCGAATGGCTTGGCTCTCAGCGCCACAATGAAGAGGGCGACCTTGAGGAACCCCTTGGAGCCGACCACATGGGACTCATCTATGTAAACCCGGAAGGCCCAAACGGAGAGCCCGATCCGAAAAAAGCTGCGCACTATATTCGTCAGACGTTCGCCCGTATGGCAATGAATGATGAAGAAACTGTAGCACTGATTGCAGGAGGACATACCTTTGGAAAAGTTCACGGTGCGGCACCTGAATCTCACCTCGCGTCAGAACCTGAAGCCGCCCCGATGGAGCAGATGGGACTCGGCTGGAAAAATGATTACGGCACCGGTCATGGCGCCGACACCATTACAAGTGGCCTTGAAGGAACCTGGACACAGAAGCCAACAGAATGGTCGCAACTCTATCTTGAAAACCTGTTCAATTACGACTGGGAAGTCCACAAGAGCCCGGCAGGTGCATGGCAGTGGAAGCCTAAAGATAATGCCGGCGCCGGAACCGTGCCTGATGCTCATGATCCGGAGAAAAAGCATCAGCCATTTATGCTGACGACAGATCTCTCAATGAGAGAAGATCCTGCGTATGAAAAAATTTCCCGGCGATTCTTAGAGAATCCCGATGAATTTGCCGATGCGTTTGCCCGTGCATGGTACAAGCTTACTCACCGTGATATGGGACCCAAGTCTCTGTTTATCGGCCCTGAAGTTCCTGAAGAGGAATTCTTATGGCAGGATCCTATTCCTGAGGTAGATTATGCGCTCATCGACGAAAGTGATGTTGCTGAATTGAAAGATAAAGTTCTGGCAACAGATCTTACAATATCAGAACTGGTGTCAGCAGCCTGGGCGTCTGCATCAACTTACCGTGGTTCCGACAAGCGTGGTGGTGCCAACGGAGCACGCATCCGGTTTGCTCCTCAAAATGAGTGGGAGGTCAATAATCCTGACCAGCTTTCCAAAGTTCTTGAAACGCTTGAAGGCGTTCAGAAAGAGTTTAACAGCTCACAATCAGGCGACAAACAAGTGTCTATGGCCGACCTGATCGTATTGGGCGGAGTTACCGCTATTGAGAAAGCAGCAACAGATGCAGGGCACGATATCGACGTATCATTTACGCCCGGCCGTTCAGATGCACTGGAAGAGAAGACGGATGTGGAATCTTTTGCATGGCTTGAACCGCCAGCTGATGCTTTCCGCAACCACTTTGCACCAAAGCATACTACGTCAGCCGAAGAGATGCTTGTGGATAAAGCACAGTTAATGACGCTTACACCGCCCGAAATGACCGTCCTCCTCGGAGGAATGCGCGTACTCGACACGAATTACGACAACTCCGATCACGGCGTATTTACGGAAAATCCGGGACAGCTTACAAACGATTTCTTCATGAATCTGCTCGACCTGGGAACAACCTGGGCCGCTGTTTCAGATGATGAGGATGTGTTTGAAGGCAAAGACCGCAAGACAGGTGAGAAGAAATGGACAGGCACACGTGCTGATCTGATCTTCGGATCTAATTCAGAGCTTCGCGCACTTGCCGAAGTGTACGGAAGCGCAGACTCTCAGGAGAAATTCCTGAAAGACTTCGTGAACACCTGGGAGAAAGTGATGAACCTCGATCGGTTCGATCTAAAATAAACGTTCGCACTTAACCATATAGATAATTCACTCATAGGGACAATGTTTTCATTGTCCCCATTTTTTTTTCAATAAACTCCCATTTACATGAATTTTTTTGACCTACTGAAAGCCGGAAATCTTGAATCAGTAAAAGAACAAGCTGAAGCCGATCCTTACGTCCTTTCCAACACTAATGATAAAGGGTTTACACCCCTCATCATGGCCTGTTACAACCAACAGTACAACATTGCCAGTTACCTGCTCGAAGCTAGCGCTGATGTAAACGCCAAAGATAGTGCTGGAAACAGTGCGTTGATCGGTGTTGGCTTCAAAGGATTCACGGACATTGCCAATTTGCTCATTGAACTGGGAGCAGATGTTAATGCAACCAACTCCAATAATGCCACAGCTCTTATCTACGCGGCCATGTTCAATCAAAAAGAGATCGCTAAACTTCTGCTGGAAAACGGAGCTGATAAATCTATAAATGATTCCAGTGGAAACAGTGCATTCGATCACGCAACAGGAAAAGGATTTATAGCCATGGCTGACATAGTGAAGTAGATAGTTTTCGTCCTGTAATCTCATTCCCGGCTTCATAGCTGAGAACACACCCAAAGACCTATCTTAATCAAAAGCAGGCTGCCTTTTTTGTTTCATCACCTTCTCACTACAACATTTTTCTTTACAATTTTGAAGGTTGAAATCTTCCTGATTGTTGGTAGTTTTGCATGCAGCTAACCAAAAGAGTTCAATTCATGAAATTATCAGCATACGCTACGTGCCTTTTTATTTCTATTCTTCTGCTTGGAACAACCGGGTGTTCAGATTTACCTAATGTTGAACCCGGTGTCTCCCTGGAGCTGGCCCAGTTCCGAAAAGCTCAGATCTCCGATATTAACTACCAGCTTTTCTTCCAAATTCCGGGAAATAAGGATGATTCTATTACCGCCTCATCCACTATTACGTTTACGCTGAAAGAAGCCGGAAACGACATCCAGCTCGATTTTCGCGAAACTGAAAAGCTTCTTGAATTGGTGACTATAAACGGCCAATCCGCTGACATCATATTCGAGAAAGAACACCTCATTTTGCCGACAAATTATCTTACGGAAGGTGAAAACACCGTTGAAATTCAGTTCACGGCCGGCGAGTCCTCTCTGAACCGAAATCCTGACTATCTCTACACTCTTTTTGTGCCCGACCGCGCCCGGACTGCCTTCCCGCTTTTTGACCAGCCCGATCTGAAAGCTGTCTATGATCTCACGCTGGACATTCCTAAAACCTGGGAGGCGATTAGTAACGCGCCTGTCAGCAGTTTGAGTGAAACCGATTCAAGCAAGACTCTGAATTTCGCACCGACCGATCTGATCAGCTCCTACCTGTTCTCCTTTGTAGCCGGTGATTTTGATACAGTTACTCAAACTGTAGACGGCGTTGATATGACGATGCTGCATCGTGAATCAGATCAGGAAAAAGTGGATCGAAACCTGGACGACATCTTCACTCTGCATAGAGCGTCGCTTGACTGGCTGGAAGAGTATACCGGCATAGACTATCCCTTTCAGAAATTTGATTTTGCTCTCATTCCCTCCTTTCAATATGGAGGCATGGAGCATGTGGGAGCCATCCAATACAGGGCGTCTTCATTGTTTTTGGATAAAGATCCCTCTGATTCGCAACTCCTGAGCCGAGCCAGTTTAATTGCCCATGAAACGGCCCATATGTGGTTCGGAGATCTGGTTACCATGGTGTGGTTCAACGATGTATGGACCAAAGAGGTCTTCGCCAATTTTATGGCAGCCAAGATTGTTAATCCCAATTTTCCTGAGATCGATCACGACCTGAATTTCTTGCTTCGGCATCATCCAAGCGCCTATTCTGTGGATCGGACGGAAGGGGCTAATCCCATTCGGCAGAATCTTGAAAATCTCAATGAAGCCGGGCAGATGTATGGGGCCATCATCTACAATAAAGCGCCCATCATGATGCGGCAACTTGAGCTGTTAGTGGGTGAGCAAACATTCCGGGAAGGATTGAGAGACTACTTAAGCACCTACTCTTTTGATAATGCCACCTGGCCTGATCTCATTACCATTCTGGATCAAAAAACAGATCAGGACCTAAACAGCTGGAGTGACGTTTGGGTAAATACACCGGGCCGGCCTCATTTCAGCTATGAATCTTTTGAAGAAAAATTACCCGGACGTGAGCCGTTGCTCTACGATGAGCTGATTCAAACGGATCCTACCGGAAATGAACGCGTTTGGCCGCAGCAAGTCGGTATATGGATGATTAGTCCGGACAGCTCGTTTAAATTCTTCGACATTCTAAGTGATGAACAATCCAAATATGCCACACTTAATGAGCTAAGTGCTGAAACAAAAGTCTTCAACGCTAATGGCAGAGGATACGGTCTGTTTCCGGCTGATCTGAACGCACTTGACTACTGGGAATCCATGAGAGATGTTCGTAAAGGAGCTCATTTGGTAAATCTATATGAAAATATGCTGGAGCAAAATGAGGTCGAACCATTCAGTTTTTACAGAGAGTTACTACGGTTGATTCAGATTGAGGAAAATCAGCTTCTTCAAGGTCAGATCCTTGGATACATCGAGACTATTTACTGGAATTTCTTTTCCGAGGAGACCAGAGCCGATTTTCTCCACGAAACTGAACAGACCCTTTGGAACCTGATGCTGGAACAGTCAGAGAGCTCCCGAAAGAAACTCTTTTTTAATGCGTATCGAGAAATTGCGCTGTCAGCAGATGAGCTCCAAAAGGTCTACGATATCTGGAGCAATCAATTGGAGATTGAGGGACTCAACCTCTCAGAAACCGATTACATTTCAATGGCCGGAAACCTGGCGATCAAACTCCCAGGACAGTCATCAGAGATTCTCACAGAACAAGCCGGACAAATAGAAAACAGCGATCGCAAGCGCCGGTTTGAATTTATCCGTCCGGCTCTGTCAAGCGACACCCAGGTACGGGACACATTTTTCGAATCACTGAAAGATGAAGAAAACCGGCAGACTGAATCATGGGTACTCGGTGCTTTGAGCTATCTGCATCATCCGTTGAGAGTTCAGGACTCAGAGAAATTTATTATGCCGAGCCTGGAGCTTCTTCAGGAAATTCAAACGACCGGGGATATCTTCTTCCCAAAACGCTGGCTGGATGTAACCCTGGGCAATTACTCGTCTGATTCAGCGGTAAACACCGTAAAGACATTTCTGGATGAAAGGCCGGTTTATAACCAGCAGTTGAAAATGAAGATTCTTCAGGCTTCTGATGATCTTTTCCGGGCGAATGACATCAAAGATTGAGAATTATCAACCCAATGAATTAGAATTTTTGAACACTTTAAAATAGTTTTGAGGCGCTGAATTTTTTCTCAACATTATGAGTTAGCTTGAACCGTAACCAGTAAATAAGTTAAGTATGCAAATTTATCGTTTTCGGGAATTGCATCAGATTTCGCTGTAAGTTAAGCTAAATGAATTTAGTGGTAACGGCACTTGCTACCTAAAATAATTCTTCAAGAAAGTATTTTGATCAACATATGCAGGACATATCACTGGCTGATTATCTTCGCGCTACCGATTTTTTTTCTCGGTACGACGGTGCAGCATTCTATTGATCTGGATACGTGGTTTCCTGTTGAGCAGACCTCAAACGCCGGTGGTTCGGCCTCTGAAGTCCTGGAAGATCTGAGTGCCGAAGATGATATTCACTCTAATCTATCCCAATATTTCTTACCAAGTAACAGACCATTAGAAACGATACAACTGATATTTACTGCCATTAATGGTGACAAGCCCGTACCCACTCCACCGCCGGACCGCATCTAATATTTCTCTCATCATTTAACACGTTGGCATACATACCCGGATTCAAGAACCGGGACCGTGTTGGTTCCTATTTCATATAATCAGAGTATCAATACCAACATCTGTTTGGTATGAATTCTGAACGTATTCAACCTTTAGGTGAACACGCCATGCCGAAGGTCTATCATTTTACAATCAATCAAATTTTAAAAATCATGTTTTTAAGAACATTTATAATCACTTTCGCAATATTATTTGCCATTTTTTTTACGGCAGCATGTACGTCCCAGTCTGACAGCGGCCAGTCCGGCATGTCTGAGTCTGAAGTTGTATTAGTTGATGACGTTATGACTGCAGAGGATCAGGAAGCCATAACTCCTGAACAAATACTGCAGGGAATGAAAGAGGGCAATCAACGCTACATGAATAATAATCTGACGCCGAGAGACTATCAGGCTCAAATCAGAAAAACATCGTCCGGACAGTTCCCGGAAGCCGTTGTGATTGCATGTATTGACAGCCGTGTTCCCGTCGAAAGTATTTTTGATAAAGGGGTTGGAGACATCTTTGTGGCACGTGTTGCCGGTAATTTTGTCAATGAAGATATCCTGGGAAGTACTGAGTTTGGTACAGCAGTAGCAGGGTCGAAAGTCGTAATAGTACTCGGTCACGAACACTGTGGTGCGGTAAAATCGGCTATTGATGATGTAGAGATGGGGAACATTACTGCCATGCTTTCAAAGATAAAACCAGCGGTTGAAATATCTGAAGAGGAGTATGACGGCGATGAGTCATCATCAAACAGTGACTACGTTACCCGCGTCGTCAATAACAATGTTCGATATACGATTGAGCAAATGCGTGAAAGAAGTCCGATTATTGCAGATCTGGAACGCAATGGTGAAGTAGTCATCGCCGGCGCATTTTATGATTTAGACACCGGCGAAGTCACGTTTCTTGATTAATTAACCTGCCTATATTTGTAATCGTGTGCTCCTGAAGCCTCTAAAGTCTTTGGGACACACGTTTATTATAGTATCTACTCCCATTTCACAAGCAACATGTTATGGTTTCTTTTGATCATGTAGATTCAGCTGCCGTTTTCCTCATACTCAAATATCTCTTCTATTGTCAATTTAAAAAGCCTTGATAGTTTAAATGCCAGGGGCAAACTCGGGTCGTATTTTCCCGTTTCTATTGCGTTCACGGTTTGTCGCGACACCTCCAGAGCATTCGCCAGGTCTGCCTGTGTCCAGTCGCGTTCTGCTCTGAGTATTTTAAGCCGGTTTTTCATTTGTACTTCTTAACTTTTAGGATCAGTGATATCAGATAGGTAATAGCCATAAGCATCACCAAGTGGCCTATTTCAGCGTCGCTGGAAATTACGTTACTACTATCCAGCATTGAATAAGACAAGCCGCCGACGACACCAATTCCCAGCGAAAGCCCCATAGATTCAAGGTGGATTCGCCGCATTAGCTCGTCTTGAGTATTCAAGTGTCTGATGTTGGCCAGAATCATCCCAAGACCTATTCCGAAACTGATCAATATTGCTGTAAAGGATATCCAGGCATTCGATTCCCATATAAAAGTAGGACCAAATGTTGCCAGTGCGATAGTCAGAACCCAGGCAAAAGTCCATTTTGCTAAACTGATCGTCTGCTGGTTCATTTTGCTTTTCCAGTCGGTTGTTTTTGTCATTTGTTTTTCCATGTCCATAGTGTTTTACTTTATGTAAAGGTAACTTTACTTAAAGTATGCTGATTCGACTATTAATGTCAAGCTAGCTTTACAAATAATGACGGAAAACCTAATTTTTTCCACAGATATTGCCTTTGCAGGTTGTTGAGGTAGTTTTGAGAAGGTTTCGTTAGCTCAACTTCCGCAAAAGTTTAAAAATCGGCCCCAATTAACCTTAAACGATGATCAGTAGACGCTACAACCTAAGTATTCTTCAGTGTTGGACTTATGAAGCACTAAAGATTGATGATTGAGTAAAGACAGCCCTGCCCCGTGGGAAAAGGGCGTCAGCATCCGCCCTACGGTAGAAGAGCCAATACTTACGTATGTCCTGAAAGGGTGCAAGCCTCACAAGGACGATTCGCAGGCTGTCGCCCCTTCAGGGCTTGCATGATAGAGCCCTAGCTGCTCACAGGGCGACTGCCCTGTGTTGGTGATTTAGCCCACGTTGGGGCTACCTTTAACTGATATCAGATAAGTCATGGTGAAGAGTCAATGTCGCTAACCCTTGTCAGTTAAAGCTTATCTTCGTAGCAACTACTTCTCTATTTCGCGGAAGTTGAG
>Ga0306867_1000470_pt1 | contig 22877 bp, 19 predicted proteins | sample AntRauTorckE6831_FD_190432 | JGI IMG/M metagenome (GOLD analysis project Ga0306867, IMG submission 190432) | Saline lake microbial communities from Rauer Islands, Antarctica - Metagenome Torckler E6 #831 (v2) (version 2) | ecosystem: Environmental > Aquatic > Non-marine Saline and Alkaline >...
TAAATGGTCAGCGATCCCTTTTGTAGTCGATTTATCCTGTTGACCCTTATTAAAAATGTAACATGGTGCTGAACAAAACGACCTGGTAGAGTACGAAGCGGAGCGACGTTCCTGCCAGAGTTGTGAATTGGGGAGGATATTTGTTGCTACAAAATAATAAGAGCAGACACTCGCGACTCTTGCAGGAGCCCACGCGAACTGCAAAGAAAGATTGTAACGATAAAGCTGGCACGCGTGGCCACTCTGCCCAGGTCGCTGAACAAACAACCTCATCTACTTACCCACAAACTTTCCTGTAGAACCCAATAAAATGACGGGCCAAACGATTTGTCGAAGGGTAGTTTGTCGATGAAGCATATGGCAAATGATGAAGCTTTTAGCGAATCTCCTGCTGCCAAAGTATAAAATATTACATAAACAAACTCAGCAACAGGCAGAGCAACAGCCCCATTACGGCAATGATGGTCGACATAACGGTCCATGATTGCAGCGTCTCTTTTTCAGTCATTCCAAAATAACGGTTTACCAGCCAGAAGCCGCTGTCGTTTACGTGAGACATGATTGTGGCCCCTGCCGCAATCGACAGTACGACAAGCGCTTTGTGTGGTTCACTCAAATCAAACTGGATCAGGATTGGGTAGATGATACCGGCGGCCGTAATCATCGCTACCGTTGCAGAGCCCTGCGTTATGCGGACAGCCGCTGCAATCAGCCAGGCTAGTATAATAACAGGCAACTCAATGTCAGACATAGTATTAGCCAGCATTTCTCCCACGCCGCTATCTACCAGAACCTGCTTGAATACTCCTCCGGCACCGGTAATCAAAATGATGACTCCGGCTGGTTTCATCGCTTCCATACTCAGTTTTGATAGTTGTTCGCGGGTTGAGCCTCTCCGTACGCCAAGCCCGTAAAGCGCTATGAGTACCGCAATCGTCAGCGCAATGAACGGATGCCCAATGAAGATGATCGTTTCAGTAAAGAAACCGGGCTCAATGAGTCCCTGCTCAACAAAAGAGGCGGTTAGTGTATTGCCAAGAATCAAAAGAAGAGGAATGGATATGATGCTGATTAATAGCGCAAAAGAGGGGAGTGAGTCGGCTTGCTGTTTCTCATCGTCGTCAAGCTCCATGTAGTCGGGTACAGAAACGTGAATTCTGTTTCCGATATAATTTCCGAATATCGGGCCGGCTACAATTGATGTGGGTATTCCGATGATAAATCCGAAGAGTATGACCCAGCCCAGATCCGCATCAATAATATCCGCTACAGCAATCGGGCCGGGGGTCGGTGGAATGAACGCGTGAGTAACAGCAAGGCCTGTCAATAATGGAATTCCGTAAAAGAGCAGAGATTTTTTGGTGTCGCGGCTCAGGGCGTAAACAAGCGGAACCAAAATGATAAAGGCGACATCAAAAAAAACCGGGATCGCAACAAAAAATCCTGTTATCACCATCGCCCAGGATGCATTTTCTTTTCCGAACCGTCTGAGCATCGTATTCGCTACGGCTTCAGCTCCACCGGAATGCTGCAAAATCTGACCGAATATTGCACCCAGTCCCACTACAGTCGCTACAAATCCAAGGGTCCCACCCATCCCGTTCTGTATACTTTCAATCACTGAGGAGGGTGGCATTCCAGCCGCAATCCCTACAAACACACTGGCGATTAACAGGGAGATAAACGCGTTTATCTTGAATCGTGTGACCAGGATCAGAAGAAGAGCGATGCCGGTAAGGGTTGCAATCAGTAACTGTAGTTCAATCATGAGTCAGTTTGAAATTTAATGGTAAATCAGGTCAGAAGGTTTTTCATTTATTTATCAACCCAAGTTCGATTATAAAATGGAAAACAGAAGTCTCCTCTAATAAGGGCCTCATTTTCTGAACGCGAAGCGAAATAGAGAGGGGTGTCTATGGTGTTTTATAACATTCTGGTGAACATCCCCCTAATTCCCCCTTTTCTAAGGGGGACTCTCTCCACCATCAGTCCAGTCGGTATGAAAAAACTTACCTCTGGGTTTATCTGTGCGCTCATACGTATGTGCGCCAAAATAGTCGCGCTGGGCCTGGATCAGGTTGGCGGGCAGCCGGGCCGATCGTAAGGAATCATATTGAGCAAGGGACGACATCATAACAGGAACCGGGATTCCGGAGAGCGCTGAGCGGCTGATTGTTTGGCGCCATCCCATTTGCAGAGGCTTGAGCAATGCGGCTATGGTTTCAGATTCCAGCAGGTGATTCTGATCCGGTTTTTCTTCAAATGCAGACACAATCGTTTTCAGCAGGGTTGAACGAATAATGCAGCCACCCTGCCAGATTCTTGCGACGTCACCGGGTTTGATTCCCCAGTTATGGTTTTGATTGGTTTCCGTGATCATGAAAAATCCTTCCGCATGACACATGATTCTTGAGGCGAGAAGAGAATCAGCAAGCTGATCCAAATATTTTGCCTTGTCGGTGTTATCCCGGGAATCATGGCTGGGGAGAGTCTCCGAAAGTGATGCCCGAAGTTCTGTAAATGAGGATATAAACCGGGCCGTTACGGCATCCGTAATTCCGGGAAGCGGCACCCCGTTTTTCAACGCTGTTATGGCAGTCCATTTGCCGGTTCCTTTTTGGCCGGCGCTGTCGAGAATACTCTCTATTAACGGTTCTCCATGGGTATCTGTAGCCTTCAAAATATCTGCAGTAATTTCAAATAGGTAGCTGGCCAGACGTCCACTGTTCCACTTTTTGAACTGATCTGACATCTCTTTGTGATCCATCTCCAAATCAACCTTCATGATGTGATACGCTTCCGCAATGAGCTGCATATCTGCGTATTCAATTCCGTTATGGACCATCTTTACAAAATGTCCCGCACCCCCTTTCCCTATACGCGTGACGCATGGCGTGCCATTAAATGCCTGAGCAGATATCGGTTCTAACAGTCGCTTTAACTGATTCCATATTTCAGAAGTTGTGCCGGGCATCATAGACGGGCCGAAACGTGCGCCCTCTTCACCGCCGGAGACTCCCATCCCAACAAAGTTAATTCCCTCAGCTGACAATTCTGCGTATCGGCGTTCTGTATCTTCAAAGTGGGAATTGCCTCCATCAATCAGGATGTCACCGTTTTCAAGATGTGGCAGGAGTTCCTGAATGACGTCGTCCACGGGCTGACCGGCTTTTACCATGATCAAAACCTTTCGGGGAGATTCAATAGATGAGATAAAACCGGCGACAGTCCGTTGCCCGTCAAAGTTTTTCCCGTGGCCATCATTCTCCAGGAAAGAAGTGAGAATGTGCTCTTCACCATCAGTTTGTCTATTGTAAACGGACACGTTGTTTCCGTGCTCTTCGAGATTCAGTGCCAGGTTTCGGCCCATGACACCCAGGCCGAACAGGCCGATTTGTGAAGGTTTCATATCGGTTAGTTAAAATAGAATTGCAAACGTTTGTCAACCATAGCTACCGATAGATAGCGACAGATGCAAGTGAATTGGATCACATCAGCAATGAGTTACCTGTTGATGTTCAAAGATTTTAATAATTTGTGCACAATCACTTCCGGTGAATGCTCTACTGAAAGAATAGTAGCGTTTTCGGGTTCTTCGAGCGCCTCAAACTGCGAATCTAAAAGTGACGGTGGCATGTAATGTCCCTCTCGCTGGTTCATTCGTTCATGTATCAGATCTTTTGTTCCTTTTAAGTAAATAAAGTGGACTCTGTTCTTTTCAGGTGAGAGTAGCGTCCGGTACTCTTTTTTGAGGGCAGAACATGCAAGCACTGCCCCGTCTTCACTATTCCACTCACAAATTTTTCGGGAAAGGATCTCAAGCCACGGTTTGCGGTCAAGATCAGTCAGCGGGCGGCCCGAGTTCATTTTTTCGACATTCTCCTTTGGATGAAAATCGTCGGCATCATAAAAAGAAACACCAAGTTCGGCGGACAGCTTTTTTCCGATGGTTGTTTTCCCTGATCCTGATACTCCCATAACGATCCATACCATGCGTCAGATATTGTGGTGTTAAAGATTGAGTTTGGCCATTCTGTTTTGAAACTGCTGAATAGCGTGATTGAGAAACCATTCTTTCTCCAGCCCAAAAGGTACGTCATCATATCGTGAAAATATTTCATGGATAACGTTTGTCGCATCATAAAGTAGATCCTCTAATTCCTTCTCAACCGAATCGGTCAGATCTGGATTCTCGTTAAGCAGTCGATTGATAAGATAAAGTCCATAGGCAATATGGCGTGACTCATCCTGTTTTAGCTTTTCAATTCCTTCCAGCAGTCCCGGAAGCAGATCATTTTCTTTGAGCATTTTTGAGAACGCAGCGTACCCGGTTTCCGCGAGCGTCCCTTCTACGATCATATTATATGTGATGGCAGCTTTTAGCTGTGCGCGGGGTGACGTGTCATGTTGCAGTGCGTGTAGAGCCTGTGGAAGCTTTTCATAAAAAAGGGTTTTGTACATCGGTTCGTGAAACGATTCAAAATCGACAGCGCCTCCCATAACCTGCTGAACATACGTTGAAAAGAGTTCAGTGTGTTTTGCCTCTTCCCATAAAAACGAAGTAAGAAAAATCTCCTCTTCAAGACGCCCTTCTTTTGCTATCACCTGGATGAGTGGCAGTAGGTCGAGTGTTACGGCTTCTTCTCCCGCCATGAAAAGCGCAGCCAGGTGCGATATGATTGTCTGTTCATCGTCTGAAAAATCTTTCCACTGCTTTTTATCCGCAGAAAGGTCTATGTCTGTGGGGTTCCATATTCCGCAGATCTTCGCTTTCTGGAATAGCTTCATCGGGAAGCTTTCAAAATCGAGCCCCCGGGAAGTTGTTGCAAAAGTTTTATGGGTGATCTCTTTTGGCGGGGTAGCTTTTGTTCGGTCATTTGGGAGATCGCGTCGCTGTCCTGGAACAGGCGCTGTTTTTAAAAGTGCTTCTGCCGCCTTTCGCTGAGTTGATAGAAGAACTAAACTGCCCTTAACAAGCGTTACACTTTTTTTGAGGATAGACATTGTAGGATCTTTCCCTTTTTCGATCAGGTTGATCCATGTTGAACTGTCGGCTTCCAAAATAAGATCGCATAGCTCTTCATCTTTGTCTGTGGCGTAACGAAGATCCAGACACTCGCCATATTTCAGATCCAGGTAAATACCGGTTGCGCTGTTTTCACTGATAGGGGTGGGTTTTGGCTCCACTTTTAAAACGATTGGTGCATTCCACGATTCCCCTTTTTTCTTGTAATCCTCACTTTCGTTGATGGATACTTTCCACTGCTCCATCCATGATTCTGTGAAGTACTCTGTATTTTCGGTCTCTTTGGTTTTTTTATTGAACCACATCATTGAGGGATTTTCTTGCACGAATAACGGATTACTACCGTTAAGCGTTTTGATTACGGTTACCGTTTAAATATTCCAAAAATAACGGTATTTTACTATGCTGAAATTAATTAAGTTAAAAGTACATATAGTTAATAAAAACAAATAGATATGAGTAGTTTATATCCCGCTTATGATGTGATTGTCGTAGGTGCAGGTCACGCGGGAAGCGAAGCGGCCGCAGCTGCAGCGAAGAGTGGTTCTAAGACATTACTGATTACTATGAACCTCGATGCCATTGCGAAGATGTCTTGTAATCCGGCGATGGGTGGAGTGGCGAAAGGCCAGCTTGTTCGTGAGATTGACGCATTAGGTGGTTTAAGCGGCATTGTCAGTGATAGAAGTGGAGTACAGTTCCGAATGCTGAATCTTAGCAAAGGACCTGCTATGTGGAGTCCACGCTGCCAGAGTGACCGATCGCTATACTCCAGGCTTATGAGAGAGGAGCTTGAAAAGATTGACAATCTTCATTTTCGACAAGATAATGTTGTTGACCTGATCACAAATGAAAGCGGCGATAAAATTACGGGCGTCGTGACTCAAACGGGGCAGACATTTAATTCGACGTCAGTGGTGTTGACGAGCGGTACATTTCTCAACGGACTGATACACATCGGGGAGAGCCAGTATGGGGGAGGTCGCTCCGGAGAGAGAGCATCTGTTGGAATTTCGGCATCGCTCGAAGAACTTGGGTTTGAAGTCGGGCGCCTTAAGACTGGAACTCCGCCTCGTATCGATGGCAGGTCCATTGACTACGGTCAGCTTGAAATTCAGTATGGTGATGAGAACCCGAATCCTTTTTCGTTTACGACAAAAGAACTCCCGTCCATCGATGAGCAGCTTACCTGCTGGATTGGTTATACCAACAAGAAAGTGCACGATACATTAGAAACCGGATTTGATCGAAGTCCTATGTTTAATGGCAGAATCAAATCTGTTGGCCCGCGGTACTGTCCAAGTATCGAGGATAAGATAAACCGATTCTCTGATAAAGACAGTCATCAGCTCTTCCTTGAACCGGAAGGGTGGGATACCTACGAGATGTATCTCAATGGATTTTCAACGTCGCTCCCTGAAGATGTTCAGTATCATGCCTTGCGAACTATACCCGGATTTGAAGAGGCCGTTATGCTTCGTCCCGGCTACGCGATTGAATACGACTACTTTCCTCCATATCAGGTAAAACGTTCGCTTGAGACAAAGCATGTTAACGGACTTTTCTTTGCCGGTCAGATAAATGGGACTACGGGATATGAGGAAGCAGCTTGCCAGGGACTTATTGCAGGAATCAATGCAACCCGCTATGTGCAGGATGAAGAACCATTTGTAATCAAACGGTCTGAAGGGTACATCGGTGTGTTGATCGATGACCTTATAAATAAAGGGACAGAAGAGCCGTATAGAATGTTTACGTCACGCGCTGAGCACAGAATATTGCTTCGCCAGGATAATGCAGATCTCAGATTAACGCCGCTTGGACATAAACTTGGCCTGATCAGTGATGAGCGGTTTGAAGAGTTCAGTCAAAAGAAGTCTGAGATTGATGATTTGTACGATTTAATCAGCGACTATACTGTTCGGCCTGAGAAGATGGATCCGATGCTTGAAGAGCAGGGGACATCAACGCTGAGTCAACCAGTTAAAGCGAAAAGCCTTATACCAAGACCGGAACTCCATTTAGATCACTTATTGGCAGCAGATAGTGAGCTAAAAGCTCAAGTAGATAAAATCACTGAAAATGATCGTGTGCTTGAACAAGTTGAAATTCAGATCAAGTACGCGGGTTATATACAACGTGAATTTGAGATGGTAGAGGAGATGAAACGGAAGGAGGAGTCACCGATTCCTATGGATATAAACTATGAAAAGATAAAAAGTTTGTCATCGGAAGGACGTTCGAAACTTGATAAAGTTAAGCCCGAAACAATTGGCCAGGCGTCAAGAATCAGCGGTGTCTCAGCAAGTGATCTCTCAGTATTAATGATTTACTTAAAACGATAGGTTTCACGTGAAACATCAATTGGAATTGGTAAAAGTTTCACGTGAAACATTGGAAGGCACGCGTGAAATTTATCAAAAGAACGAAAAAGACATCGAGCGATATCTCGACCTTCTACTTGAATGGAACGAGAAAATTAATCTCGTAAGCCGAAGTGTTTCACGTGAAACGCTTCGGGAGCATGTCGTGCATTCACTCATACCTATGCAGTTGGGCTTGTTAGAAGCGTTTGATTCGTGGATTGATTCCGGGTCAGGGGGCGGGCTACCCGGCGCACCACTCGCCATAGCAAATCCCGCAAAAAGATTTTTTCTGAACGATAACGTAAAGAAAAAAATGCGGGCGGTGGATGATATTATTCAACAAGCGGGGATTGAGAATTCCGAAACCGTAGCAAAAAGCATCTCTTTGGTAGACCTCCAAAAAGGAACGGGAATCGTTACAAAACACGCCTTTAAAATAGACGATCTTTTGCGCCTTCTCGGCAGCAAACCCTGGAAAACAATCATTATGTGGAAAGGGGTAGAGGGAGCTGCTGAAGAGATCAGGACCTTCAATAAAAAGCTCAACACTACTCTGTATGAATTCCACTTCGGTGATGATGAGCCCTTCTATGAGGGAAAAGGATTGCTTGTAATTCAGAGGTGAAGAGGCGTATTACTGAAATTTAGTCTTGTCTCGAGTTGCGTTATCGGTATAGAAGTTTGCTGAAATCCCCCTCAGTCCCCCCTTTTAGAAAGGGGGAGTAACCGATTCCTTCTCCTGAAATTTATTAATAATTCAGGAATAACTCTCCCCTAAAGAGGCTTTGAGAAATTGAAGACTAAAGTTTCGGGTAACTTAACTTTTCTAAGGCTATGAATTTATTTCGAAGCTCCCCTCTCTGTCAAGTCCCGCAGGGCGAGATAGAGAGGGGTCGGGGGTGAGTCAGAAGGACTGTTAGTTCTAAATTTAACAGAAACTTTAATTTACTTAGGCGCCCTTTCTTTGGAAATCAATTTTCTGACAGCCCCTAAAAAGGGGAGTTACAGGGGGGTGTTGCGGAAATGTGGGCATGTCCGGGAGTGCGTTGGCTGTTAATAAGTTTGTTGAAATCCCGCTCAATCCCCCTTTTTTCCTAAGTAGGGATCACTTTGTGGGAAAAGGTGGAGTTTTATCCATGCAATGGCTTGCATTCATTTTCTCACGTAAATATATTCCTTTCAGAGAGAATAAAAAGGGAGAAAAAATGAAAATCTACTACAACCCAAAACTGAAAGAGAAGGCGCGCTATCTCAGAAATAACTCAACTTTATCGGAGATACTACTTTGGAATGAGCTGAAACGCAGAAAGTTGCTTGGATATCAGTTCTTCAGGCAAAAGCCAATAGGTAATTATATCGTTGATTTTTTTAGCTATACACTCCGGCTTGTGATTGAGGTAGATGGCGAAAGTCACGATGAGTCTGCATTTGAATATGATCAAATGAGGCAAGAATACCTGGAATCAATTGGATTAACTGTACTCCGTTTTGATGATCTGAAAGTGAAGAGAGAGATGAGAAATGTGTTAAGAGTGATTGAGGAGTGGATTTCTGAAAATTATGGGGAGTCCTGAACTAGCGCGCAAATACCTAATGTGTATTTAGAAATCCCCCTCAGTCCCCCTTTTAGAAACGGGGAGTAACCGATTCCTTCTTCTGTAATTTATTAATAATGCAGGAATAACTCTCCCCTAAAAAGGGGAGTTACAGAGGGGTGTTGCGGAAATGTGGGCATGTCCGGGAGTGCGTTGGCTGTTAATAAGTTTTTTGAAATCCCGCTCAATCCCCCTTTTTTCCTAAGTAGGGATCACTTTGTGGGAAAAGGTGGAGTCCTTTTTTTGCTTTATTTAAAGTATTTAATTGATCATAAGTTTAATAATAACAATAATTTAGATATTTCATTATGTGGTGTGCAAAAGACTTAAAAACAAATATTTAAATAACAACAAATGTGGTCAATAGTTCTTGATTTCTTACCTTTTACATCATAAAAAAAGAAAGATTACCATCTGCTATGTCCCGATTGAAAAGCTCCGAAAGACGAATGAAGCTAATCCTGATGCTGCAGGAGTCGAACAAACGATTAACTGTAGACGAGCTGGCCGAACGATTTAACGTAAGTCGCCGCACTATTTTCAGGGATTTTAATGTCCTGTCGGAAATAAATGTGCCGGTCACATGGGACAATTACAGTGGATATGGGGTTATGGACGGCTATAAAGTGCCACCACTGATGTTTACGTCGAAGGAGCTGGCGACGATAATGGTGGGGCTGAATTTTGTAAAGTCCCAGGTGGACAGATCTCTTGTTGAGGATGCAAAAGGGGTGGAGCTGAAAATTAAGAATACGATTCCGACAGAGCTTAAGTCCTTTATGGAGTCTCTCGATAACCGCACGATTGTTGATCCGTTTCTTCATTTCGGATCTGAAAAAAAAGAGGGCGGAAGCTGGTATCTTGTGAGCAGTGCAATCTCACAATCGAAAAAAATAGTGTTTACATACACGGCAAAATCAGACGGTGAAAAAACAGAACGAAAAATCGATCCGTATCTTTTGGTTTTTTATAGAGATCACTGGAACGTGATAGGGTTCTCTCACAAAAGAGGCGCCAATCGAAATTTTGTTCTTGATAGCATGGAAAATGTGCAGATTTTGGAAGAGTTGTATACACAAAACGAAGAAATCGACGCTGAGGCCCTTATTTTTAATTCTAACGAATCTGGCCAAATTATAGAGGTACTAGTCCATGAAGCGTCAGATCGCGTATTTAGAGCCAATCTGCCGACTAAAATAATTAAGTCCGAATGGGTTGAAAGTAAAATAAATAAGGTAACGTTCAGATTTGAAAATCTGGACTACATTAATACTTGGCTTCTTCAGTTTGGCGATAAAGTTGAAATTATCTCACCTAAAAAATTAAAAGATAAAAGAAAGGTGGTGTTGAAAAAAATGATTGATCAGATTTAGATTATTGACAAACAGGATTATATGCAGTAACAAAAGTTTTGAAATTATTGTCATTATGAATTTCTTCTCGATAAACATATAGATATTCTTTATCTGAAAAATGGAATTTAGGATCTTCTAATCCATCCAAATTTTCTGGTAAAACACTACTACATAAGAGATTAAAATCTTTATCAAATAAAACTAATTCCCTTTCATAATTTCTGTGCATATGGAGAACTTCGAGTGCAAACAGTTCTTTAAGCTCAAAGATATTGGCTATTAGACTATTCTTTTCAAAAAAATTGCGAAGCTCTTGCATATCATTGTAATAAGCTTGAACATTTTGGTCAGCTGATTCAGACTTAAAATTTGGTATTTCAAGAGAAATACTTTTTGGAGTATCTATACTTGATGGGTCATAGATATATAAGTCATTCCCAAAAGGTTTTACAGAATAAATTTTATTACCTGAAAAAAGTAAGTTGCCAGCCTCTTTGAATGCAGAAAACAAAATGTTCTCATCCTTCTGGTTTGGAGATAGGTTAGTGTAGTTTTAGTTTTCGATGTCATAAATATTCAAGTAATAATCTTCGTTGGGTGCTTCGTTAGCTATCAAAATTTGATTATTAAAATGTATCAAGTCTTTGGTGCGAACATAATCAGTATTCCATTGGTTTATGGGAGTCATATTATGATCAAATTTTACAACCCTACCTGAATAGTCGATTAGAAAAATACCTTCCTCATCTGCAAAAATATTATAGATAGTGGAAAGCTCAAAAGGTCCCTGACCTTGTATGCTTTTATATAGTATTTGCTCTCCATCGTTCAACCTAAATGCAGCTAAAGCTGACTCTTGATCTGAACTTATATAAACAGAGTTATTGTAATAGAAAAACTCTGACTGAGAAGATTGATAAAATGGTTCTATACTGTTTCTAAGTTCTAACTCATGATTAACAATAAAATTTATTTGAGCTTCTGCTTTTATAAAACATGAAAATAAAGAGAAAAATAGAAGTGTAACTAAGATTTTCATTGCTAATTTTTCTATTATTATTTGTAATAAAAAGCTCGATTTCGGGTCTTTTATGATCTATTTAATTTTCTTCAGGGTCGTCAGAACCTCCGCCATCATACACTACCAGGGCATGTGGCTGGATGATCGCAACATGCAAAGAAGCCTTCATCAACTCTTAGGCACCTGTACACATTATTTCCACAGTATCTATATTCACCACGGCAAAAGTCAAATAATGAATCCTCTTCAAGATCTTCTTTAGAATTATTTCTTGATGAACAAGGCTGAAGTACTTTGATTGAGGAGCTACTAACTTCCGGATTGTCAAAAATAAAATTTAGATCATAAATTTCCCCAACGTGAAAAATGAAAAAAATATTATTATTACTGAAAAGAATAAATTTAATCTCATAATGAGTAGTTTTTAATGTTTATGTGGTTAAGCAACTAAATTATTTTCAAGAAAAAATAACCATATAGTCAAATATTTTTATCAAATCTAATAAAATACTCTAAACAAAAAAGGCTCCCAATTGGGAGCCTTTTTTAAATCAGTAAAAACAGTAGAAAATTATTCTACAACAGGTGCTTCGTCTTCGTCGTCTTCTTCATTAACAACGCGCGTGATGGCTCCGATTTTTCCATCCTGGTCAAGTCGCATGATTCGGACACCCTGGGTATTTCGCCCCATGGTCCGTAATCCTTTACACTGCATTCGGATAACTTTTCCACCCTCGGTAATAATCATCAGGTCGTCGTTGTCCGATACCTCTTTCAGCGCAACGAGTGAACCGGTCTTAGGCGTTACTTTCAGAGTAATAACTCCTTTACCGCCACGACTCTGTTCCCTGTAATCGTCAACGAGAGATCGCTTGCCGTAACCGTTTTCGGAAATGGCGAGCACAGTCGCTTCATGGGTGTTTTTAATGACAACCATATCAACCAACTCATCACCATCATCGAGATTCATGCCTCGAACACCAGATGTGTTCCGTCCCATTTCACGAGCTTCGGATTCATGGAATCGGATTGCGCGGCCGGTTTTGTTTGCAAGGATAATATTACTTTCGCCATTCGTTAAGGCCGCTTCAAGCAGTGAATCGTCCTCTTTGATATTGATTGCTATAATACCATCTCTTCTCGGACGGCTGTAATCCTCAAGAGAGGATTTCTTAACCTGTCCGTTTTTGGTAGCCATGATAATGGAGTGAGATTTGATGTACTCCTCTTCATCAAGGGTTTTCACCGGAACGAAGGTTTTAATGGAGTCATCCTTTGCAATGTCAATCAGGTTGACAATTGCGCGTCCCCTGGCCAGCCGGGAACCTTCCGGTATCTCGTAAACTTTGAGCCAGTAACAGTTCCCTTTCTCGGTAAAGAACAGAATGTAATTATGATTGGTCGCCACAAACAGATGCTCTACATACTCGTCATCTTTGGTGGTGGTACCTTTCATTCCTTTACCGCCACGGCGCTGTCGCCTGTATCCGCTAACCGGCATTCGTTTGATAAAGCCTTTATTAGATATTGTAACCACAACATCTTCATCGGCAATCATATCTTCGATGTTGAAATCTTCGGCTGAATAAACGATTTCAGTACGTCGTTCATCGCCATATCGATTCTTCAGTTCAAGAAGCTCTTCTTTAATAATGTCGGTTTGTCTTGTACGATTCGACAGAATATTACGGTATTCAGAGATACGGTCAACAATATCACCATACTCCTGATCAATTTTATCCCGTTCAAGGCCGGTCAGTTTCTGGAGGCGCATGTCAAGAATAGCTTTCGCCTGAAGATCCGTGAGCGCAAACCTCTTGCGAAGCTGCTCGTTGGCTTCCTGCGGACTATTTGAGGCCCGAATGGTTTTAATGACTTCATCGAGGTTATCAAGCGCAATCTTAAGTCCTTCAAGAATGTGTGCACGTGATTCTGCCTGATCCAGATCATACATCGTCCGTCTGATGATGACTTCAATGCGGTGCTCAATAAAATGCTGGATGAGCTCTTTGAGCGCCATAACCTTAGGCCGCCCTTTAACAAGAGCCAGATTAATGATGCCAAACGTTTGCTGCATCTGCGTGTACTTATACAGTTGATTCAGCACAACGCCTGTATTTGAGCCGCGCTTCAGGATAATAACAATGCGCATACCCTCGCGGTCTGATTCATCCCGAATTTCACTGATTTCAGTAATCTTCTCCTGATTGACCAGATGCGCGATTTTTTCAATCAGGGTAGATTTGTTAACCTGGTAAGGAATTTCTGTAACAACAAGCTGCTCGCGACTGTTGCGCAGTTCCTCTACATTTGCGCGGGCCCGCATCACAACTTTTCCACGACCCGTTTCATAGGCTTCTTTTACACCTTCATACCCATAAATAATACCGCCGGTTGGGAAGTCAGGAGCAGTTACATGCTCCATCAATCCTTTTGAGTCAATTTCAGGATTGTCGATAGTGGCAACGACACCGTCAATAACCTCTTTAATATTATGAGGTGCCATATTTGTAGCCATACCTACCGCAATACCTGACGCTCCGTTGAGCAGCAGGTTGGGAAGCATAGACGGCAGAACGGTCGGCTCAGAAAGCGTATCATCAAAGTTGGTTTGATAATCAACAGTCTCTTTGTTGATATCCGCGAGAAGTTCTTCAGACATTCGCTTCATCCGAACTTCTGTATACCTCATAGCCGCTGCGGAATCACCGTCAACGGATCCGAAATTACCCTGGCCGTCTACCAGTGGATAGCGCAGAGAAAAATCCTGGACCATCCGTACGATAGAATCGTATACGGCGGAATCACCGTGGGGGTGGTACTTACCGAGAACCTCACCAACAATACGGGCACTCTTCTTATAATTTCGGTTGTGAAGCATTCCCAGATCGCTCATTCCGTAAAGGATACGGCGGTGAACTGGTTTCAGGCCATCCCGAACATCAGGTAAGGCTCTGGATACAATAACCGACATCGAATAATCGATGTAGGATGATTGCATCTCATCTTCAATTGTAATCGGTATAATTTTTTCGCTAGCCATCTATCAAGATTGGTTAAAAAAAGTTCAGTTTTTATCGATTGAGTTAAATGTCGAGCTTGGCATACTTAGCGTTGCGCTCAATAAATTCCCGCCGCGGTTCAACATCGCCGCCCATTAAAGTAGAGAACATTTTATCAGCAGCGGCGGCATTTTCTATTGTAACCTGCTGGAGCGTGCGCGTTTCGGGATCCATGGTAGTTTCCCATAGCTGTTCAGGATTCATCTCGCCAAGACCTTTGTAACGGGAGACATCCAGCTTCTTTTTCTGTTTTTTCAGATCTTTGATAATTTTGTCCCGAGTTTCATCATCCCAGGCGTAATCAATTTGTCCGCGGGTTGAAGTAATCCTGTAAAGCGGCGGAGTTGCAATGTAGATATGGCCGCGCTCAACAAGCGGGTGCATATATCTATAGAAGAAGGTGAGCAGTAGCGTACGAATGTGAGATCCATCAACATCCGCATCCGTCATAATAATAATTTTGTGATAGCGTAGATTATCGAGTTCAAACTCCTCCTCATTTCCAACGCCTGTACCCAGGGCAGTAATCATGGCCTGAATCTCTTTGTTCTCAAGAATTTTGTTAATCTTCGCTTTTTCAACGTTCAGGATTTTTCCGCGAAGCGGCAGAATTGCCTGAAAACTTCTGTTACGACCCATTTTAGCGGAGCCGCCGGCAGAGTCACCCTCAACAAGATACACTTCGCAATGTTCGGGATCTTTAATAGAGCAATCGGCTAATTTCCCGGGAAGTCCGCCACCGCTCATCACGCTTTTACGCTGAATGAGCTGACGAGCTTTTCGGGCAGCTTCGCGAGCCTCAGCGGCGACCACAACTTTCTCCAGGATTTTCTTTGCTGTTTTTGGATTCTGCTCCAGATATTCGTTCAATTTCTCATAAACGATGATTTCAACAGCGCTCTGAACTTCAGAGTTACCCAGTTTGGTTTTTGTCTGCCCCTCAAACTGTGGTTCAGCTACCTTTACACTGAGTACGCAAGTCATTCCTTCCCGGAAATCTTCACCGGAGATGGAAACTTTACTATTAGACTTAATGATTTTATTCTTTTCTGCGTAATTCTTCAGGCATCGTGTAAGCGCCCGTCGGAATCCGGAGATGTGTGTTCCACCTTCGCGCGTGTTAATGTTGTTAACATAGGAGTGCACATTCTCGGAATAGGAATCATTATATTGAATGGCTAATTCTACGGGCACATCTTCCAGGACGCCTTCAATATATATAGGCTCACTCATAAGTGATCCCCTGTTTTCATCCAGAAAAGTCACAAAATCTTTCACGCCGCCGGAATAGTGATAAATGGTTTTAACTTTGTCTTCTTCCTCTTCCCGTTCATCAATTATTTCAACGGTAATTTCAGGATTAAGAAAAGCAAGCTCCCGCATTCTGTCGGCAATAATATCAAACTTAAATTCAGTTGTTTGATTAAAAATTTCGATATCCGGCATAAAGGTGATGTGTGTACCGGTTTCATCCGTCTTTCCTTTTCGTTGAAGAGGTGTAACTGTAGCTCCGCGTTCAAAACCCATCACATATATTTCACCGTCGCGGTGAATTTCTGCGCTAAATGAAGATGAGAGCGCATTAACGCAACTCACACCCACGCCATGCAGACCACCGGACACTTTATACGAGTCTTTATCAAACTTACCTCCAGCGTGTAGTTTGGTGAGAACAACCTCAACGGCCGGAATTTTTAATTTGGGGTGATCATCAACCGGGATTCCACGTCCGTTGTCAGACACTGTAATAGATCCATTCTCATGAATAATAAGTTTTATCCAGTCGCAGTGGCCGGCAAGTGCCTCATCAATTGAGTTGTCAACAACTTCATTTATCAGGTGGTGAAGGCCTCGCTGACCGGTATCACCAATATACATAGAAGGGCGTTTTCGTACTGCTTCGAGCCCTTCAAGAACCTGAATATTTGACGCTCTGTAATCCGATTTCTTATCTTTTGCCATAAACAGGGTTGAGTGAAATTAATAATAGCCTCTTAGAGGCCTAAAAATACCGCCTAAACCTGCAAAATCAAAAAAAGGAATAGTATTTCTTGGCATTATTAAACAAAGGCAGGTAGAGGGGATTTAAACGGCGTGATGGAGGGGTTAAGATGAGACCGTGTGCGCCTGGTTTATTCCCATTAACGGAGCCCAGGCTTTTTAAGATTAGTGTCACTATCATAGTAAAACGATAAGTTCGAAAATTGAGCGTATTTTTAAAAATGCAGGCGTTATTAATTGACAATGTCAGACCCAAAATGAATTAACGACAAACTTTGGATGATTGAACTTGGGAAAGAGTAAAATAAATGCTTTCTGAACCTTTAAATCGTTTAGATTCTCCTAAAAAGTGCCGTTTCCGCAGATGTTGACATAAAAATGCAGCTGAACGGATATTTTTTTAAAATAACATATTGAAATTATAAAGATATAGCGCTATTTTTGGAGTCTATCTAAAAATGAGAAAACAGTTGTTATGGCACGAAAAGATGATATTACTGGGAAAGGCGCTTTAAACGGATATAGGTCTTCCAAGTCGAACAATAAAACAAAACACCGTTTTCAGCTTAACCTTCAGAAACGCAGATTTTATATTCCTGAAGAAGACCGATGGGTAACACTCAAGGTATCAGCGAAAACTTTGAGAACAATAAATAAGAAGGGAATTTCTGCTGTGCTCGAAGAAGCAAGGAAGAAAGGTACATTACTAAAAGAGGTATAGAACAATGGCAAAAGGTAATCGAATACAAGTCATCCTTGAATGCACCGAAAAACCGGGCAGTTCACGGTATGTGACGACCAAAAACAGGAGAAATACAACTGAGCGTATAGAGCTCAAAAAGTACAATCCCGTACTTCGAAAACACACCATCCATAAAGAAATTAAATAGGTAGCATATTATGGCTAAGAAACAAGCATTTGGTGAAGAAGCACAAGCGCTTAAAGAATCACAGCGCAAAATGGCGAAAGTTATCATCGCTACACTGAACGATCGCGGTAAGTACGCCTACCGTGAGACGATGATGGACCAGAGTGATGTACAGGAATACATCAAAAATAACAGGGGATAGTTCAACATCTCCGCGTTTGTATAAGGTTGCATTCCTATTGTAAATGGAGTGGAGCCTTTTTTTTTGCCGATGATTTTCGAAACTTTCTAATCCCGTTTGTTATGAGTATTAAAGCATCTATTCTTGATGAACTGAAATCAGCAATGAAACAGAGGAAAGCCGACCGCCTAAGGGTGTTGCGGTCTCTGAAAGCTAAAATTCTGGAAAAAGAGATCAGCGAAAGGAAAGGCGGGGAATCTGAACTTTCTGATGAGCAGATTGTAGAAGTGCTGATGAAAGCGGCCAAGCAGAGAAAAGAGTCCATCGAACAGTTCGAAGAGGGCGGCCGGGATGATCTTGTGGAAAATGAGAAGATGGAGCTTGAAATAATTGATGAGTTCCTGCCGGAAATGATGGGCGAGGATGAGGTGCGTGAAGAGGTACAGGCACAAATTAAAAAGCTCGGGGCATCCGGAATGCAGGACATGGGACAAGTTATGGGCGTGATGATGGGCCAGCTGAAAGGTAAAGCTGAAGGATCCCTTGTAAGCCGAATTGTAAAAGAGGAACTCTCCTGATCGAATGAATGTCCTTGACTTTATCATCCTGTTACCTATCGCATATTTTGCCTACAAAGGGTTTATGGATGGATTTATACAGGAAGTGTTGAGTATCGCCGGTATAATTTTGGGCATATTTATCACATTTGCTTACATGGACCCTTTGTCGGCTTTTTTCGATTCGTTTTTTTCAAGCCCTGACACTGCAGACATTGTTGCCGGGCTGACACTCTTTATCGGAACCATTGCCATCGTTCAAACAGTTGGTTATTTGATCCGGACATTATTGGAGGCAATTAAGCTGAATTTCATCAACCGGCTGGCCGGGCTCTGTTTTGGCGCTCTGAAATCCGCAATAGTTGTGAGCGGCTTTCTGTGGCTTTTCGCGGGGTTGAATCTCCCCTCAGAAGAAACCCGAAACGGGTCGCTGAGCTACCCCTACATCATTCCACTCGCACCCGCTACATTTAACATGGTGTCAACTGTAGTTCCTAACATTGAAGGGTTCATAGAAACACTTGAACAGACGATTCAGGAAGATAATCCAATACGAAACAATCCATTTTTTGAATAAAATTATGAGTTTTCCAATAGTAGAAGAACAACTTAAGATTATAAGACGCGGAACCGTGGAGATCGTCCCTGAAGAAGAGCTGATTGAAAAGCTGAAAAATTCGCGTAAAACCAATACACCGCTCAGAATTAAACTTGGCTGCGATCCAACACGCCCAGACCTTCACCTGGGCCACTCTGTGATACTGCGAAAAATGCGGCAGTTCCAGGATCTTGGCCATCACATCATACTGATTATTGGTGATTTCACGGCTCTGATTGGTGATCCTACCGGGCAGAACAAAACACGCCCATCACTCTCGGCTGAAGAGATAAAAGAAAACGCCGCGACCTACCTTGATCAGGCAGGGAAAATTCTTGACCGGGACAAAACTGATATCGTTTATAATGCAGACTGGCTGGGGCCGGTATCGTTTGAAGGGGTCATTAAGTTGAGTTCAAAACTTACAGTTGCCCGGATGATTGAACGGGATGATTTCTCAAAGCGATTCAACAATAACGAACCTATTTCGCTACATGAGTTTCTGTATCCGCTGGCGCAGGGGCAGGATTCGGTGCACCTGAAGTCTGATGTTGAGCTGGGGGGAACAGACCAAAAGTTTAATTTGCTGGTAGGCAGGGATCTGCAGCGCGATGACGGGCAGGACCCACAAGTGTGCCTGATGATGCCGCTGCTTGAGGGAACCGACGGAACATTGAAAATGAGCAAGTCGTACGACAACTACATCGGGATCAGCGAAGATCCGAATGATATGTATGGAAAAGTGCTCTCTATACCTGATGAGTTGATTTACCGGTACTATGAACTGGTAACAGACATCGAGACAGAGAAACTTCCAGCCATCAAAGAGAAGGTGAAAAAAGATCCGCGCAACACCAAGCACGATCTGGCGTTTACAGTTACCCGCATGTACCACGGGGAAGAGCAGGCCAAAAGAGCGCGTCAGCATTTTGAGCAGACGGTGGTTAATAAAGAAATACCCGACGACGCCCCGGAAATTGAATTTGAACGCGGCAGCTCAATTCGTTTGCTTGATATCATATCAGATGCAAATATGACTCAAAGCAACGGTCAGACTAAGCGCCTGATCAAACAGGGTGGGGTTTCTGTTGATGATGAAAAAGTGAGTGACATTAATCTCGAGCTTACATTTAATGAAGGCGACCAGTACAACCTGAAGGTTGGAAAAAGGAAATACGCAAAATTAATTAGCCGATAAGGATTGCACTACTGTTTTTGCGAAAATAATGGCGCTCTTTTTCGGGTTATAAATACAATTATCTAAAGATGGGCACACATTTTCAAGGATCAAAAAGTGATGTAAACACACTGAATGCCTTCATCAAACTGATGCGCTCAGTCGAGTCTATGAATAATCGCCTGAACCGGCATTTGTCCGAAGCAGACCTGACCCTCAGCCAATTTGGTGTGCTTGAAGTGTTGCATCACCTTGGGCCGCTCAATCAACGGGCTATCGGCGATAAACTCCTTAAAAGCGGTGGCAATATCACTATGGTGATCGATAACCTGGAAAAATCCGGTCACGTTAAACGCCAGAAAGATCCCAATGATCGACGCGCTGTTCTCATTCATCTAACGAAAACCGGAGAGATTTTTATTGAGGATTTTTTCCCAAAACATCTCGAGAGAATCAAAGGTGAGTTTTCCGTCCTTACCGAGGGTGAGAAAAAGGAACTTGGGCGCTTGTGTAAAAAAATCGGTGTTAAAGACGATCAAGAGTAACGGCAGGTAAGCGTAAAAACCTTGTAAGGGTCAGCCGGATTTTGGTTCATATAGGTAATGGGCCAACAATTGTCATACCGCTTTCCTTTTGCGTCATATCCGGCGCTGAGAATAGTTCTGCTGCTGATTGTTGGTATCTGCCTTGCTCACCTGACTGAAGATCAAATACCTCTTCTATTTCATCTGACTCTGTTTTCAGGACTTTTTGCCATTTGGGCTGCCATTGAATTTAGAAAAAGGTCGTCGCTAAGACTTTGGAAGTCGGCTATCTCTATAGTTCTCTATTCGCTGATGGTTATTTGCTTTGGTGCGACTTTAATGTCGGTTGAACACCAAAAATCAGAAGCATTATTGAGCCGAACTGCGCCATTGGGCCTCTATGAGTGGGACACAATAACGATTGAAGGAGATATATTTTCACGTGGGAAAAGTGCAAGTAGCCGGCACGTATATGAAATTGAGGTTCGACGAACCAAATTTTCCGACGGGGGAGACTGGCCACTACCATACAAATTTCGTTTGTATGGTAGTGAAGAAGAGAGTGCAATTCCTGTGAATCACCGATCAATTACAGCAGATATACGGTTATATGCGTTTCCCGAAAAACGCAATCCCCATGAGTTCGACTACGGCGAATGGCTTTTAAGCCGGTCGATTGTTGCGCACGGCGAGCTGCAAACGTTAAAACAGTCAGTGCCGGGAAACAAGTTTGGCTGGACGAGTATCAGGCAAAACGTTCGGTCCACGATTGATGATCTGTTTGATAAAGAAGAGGCATCTCTCGCGAAGGCACTATTTATAGGATACAAAAAAGAGTTGACGGGAGAGACCCGTGAGGCATTTTCAAGAGCAGGCTTGTCACACATTATGGCGGTTTCCGGAATGCATGTCGGTTTTATCGTAGCGCCCTTCTGGCTGCTGATTCCATGGCTGTGGCGTTGGAAATGGGGAAAGATCATAGGAGTTGTTTTACTGACCCTGCTGCTGATTGGCTATGCGGGACTAACAGGCTTCAGCGCATCGGTAAGCAGGGCGTCGATTATGGCCTGGCTGCTCACGTATGGAAAACTGTATCAGAAGCTGCGCTATTCAGTGAATATACTATCCGTAGCAGCAATCATTTTATTGCTGATTCAGCCGTCAGAACTTTTTGACGTTGGGTTTCAACTCTCGTTTTCAGCAGTGCTGATTATACTGTTGATAATGCCGGAGGCTCAACAACTCATCCCGCTCCGCTACCGATATAACTGGAAAGGCGGATTGATGACAATCATTCTCATTTCAATTCTGGTTCAGGCCGGATTGTTTCCAATTTTAGCGATCTATTTCGGTGAGTTTTCATTGATGGGCCCGATAGCTAATGCGTTGGTGGTTCCGTTGCTGGGTGTCGCAGTGCCGGCCGGTCTATTTCTATCGGTTGCAGGGTCATGGATGGGCAACATAGCGTCCCTTCTATCAGTGCCAATCGGGTGGGTATTGTTGTGGATAGATGGAGTTGCAGACACTACCGGCGGAACAAGCTGGAGCTATATATCAGTAGCCGATGTATCGCCCTTGATATTCCCGGTGTGGCTGTGTCTTGTGCTCACGATAGCAGCAATACGGATTCCCCGGATAAGATGGAAGCTGTGTATTCTTTTTCTCACGGCCGTCAGTTTCTTTTTGATGGATGTTTTGGTAGACAAATGGAGTAATAACAGACTTACATTAACGGCACTGGACGTAGGGCAGGGTGATGCCTTTCATATAGAAACACCATCAGGAAAACATATTTTGGTAGACGCAGGACGGTGGTCGCCGGGCGGTAACAGCGGAGAGAGAACTATCATACCGTATCTTGAATCCAAAAATATAACTACGCTTGATGGAGTCATATTATCTCATCCGCATGCGGACCATATCGGCGGAATGCCGGACATTATAAAGGAATTCTCAATCAACACTATCTATCAAAGCGGCTCTGTTTATGACTCCCGTCTTTATGAGCGCTATATGTCACTTGCTGACAGTTCGGGTGTTTCTATTCAAACGGTGCAGTCAGGAGATATGATTCGTATAGATCCGGCTATTCGCCTGTTTGTTCTGGGACCTGATGGAAATGGAACCACTTCGGGGAACGTAAACAATTCATCCCTCTCATTTCGCATGGATTACGGGGCTACGTCGTTTTTGTTTACCGGAGATGCAGAGAAACGCCAGGAGCTTCAGCTGGCAAACCGATACGGTGATTTTTTAGATACGGAATTATTGAAAACAGGTCATCACGGGAGCAAGACAAGCTCGGAACTGTACTTTCTGAAACATGTAAATCCTGAAATTGCCCTTACATCCGTCGCATTCAGGAACCGGTTTGGCCACCCACACCGTGAATCTGTAACAGCCCTTAATCAGGCCGGTGCAAAAAATTATTTCACAAGCCTCTCGGGAGCCCTTATATTCATATCAGATGGCGAAAACATCGTCCGGCAACAGTAGAATATTCGTTGGTGAATGCTCATTCAGCTGCCGGATTAAGATTTTTACA
>Ga0306867_1000471_pt1 | contig 22850 bp, 16 predicted proteins | sample AntRauTorckE6831_FD_190432 | JGI IMG/M metagenome (GOLD analysis project Ga0306867, IMG submission 190432) | Saline lake microbial communities from Rauer Islands, Antarctica - Metagenome Torckler E6 #831 (v2) (version 2) | ecosystem: Environmental > Aquatic > Non-marine Saline and Alkaline >...
TGTTGGTGACTTTTTTGAAGAAAACTATCAAAAAGCCTGGCTATTAAAAACCTTATCCGTTAAAGCAAACCTTAGTAGGTATGCCGCAGCCCCACCGGACGCCAACCTTATTAGCTTATTGTTTTTTCAGTGTTTCCTGATAATGTTGAATAAACATGTCAAACGCTTCTTCTGCCGGAGCTGGCGCGCGATTGCATCGCGTGTCTACTACTTTTTGCGTTTGTAACGCTTGCTTAAAGAAGAAATAAGGTAAAAATCAAGGATGGCCATCTGCCTACTAAGGTTAAAGAGGCCGCCGAATAAGGTTTTCCTGTAGCAGTCACTGGTTTCGAAAGCCGTAAAAAATCACCGGCTGTCAGGATAATTTATCTGCGGTTATTTAGCCCGGGAATAAGAGTTCCCTGTTGGTGACTTTTTTGAAGAAAACTATCAAAAAGCCTGGCTATTAAAAACCTTATCCGTTAAAGCAAACCTTAGTAGGTATGCCGCAGCCCCACCGGACGCCAACCTTATTAGCTTATTGTTTTTTCAGTGTTTCCTGATAATGTTGAATAAACATGTCAAACGCTTCTTCTGCCGGAGCTGGCGCGCGATTGCATCGCGTGTCTACTACTTTTTGCGTTTGTAACGCTGCAGTTTAAAGCCTTCTTTTGTACATCTTGTATTTTTTCATAATAAGAAGTTCTGCCATTCCTTTAGGAGGAGTGTCATTGCAAATGACAAGTCCAGTCGGCACGCGTCAAAGACGCGCGCCAACATTTGTTTTGCCTTGGCTGGCGAGCGATTGCATCGCGTGCCGACTGCTTTCCGCGTTTGTAACGCTGCCATAAAGTACTCCCGATCTTTGACCAAAAATGAACATAAATGAGCTGACCCGAAATTTTAACGTTGCCAACTACTTTTTACCAACTTAACCTATTACATATGCACCTTACACCTTATCTTCTACTTAGTAACCTAAAAACCTAACAATACTGTTTGCTGTCTTTTTACGAAATAAACAGGGAAGGAGGTTGTTTGTAGCGGTCTTTAAAACACTTAGTGAAATAGGAAGGATTGGAAAAACCTGTTTCATAAGCTACTTCCTCAATGCTCATCCCACTCTCCCGCAGCAATCCTGCGGCTCTGTTCAGGCGCATCTCGCGGATAAACTCGCTTACGGTCATCCCCGTAAGGTGTTTTATCTTACGGTAGAGATGTACACGCGACATTCCCAGTTCCCTGCCCAACATCTCCACGCTCAGATGCTCCTCCCGCAGGTGCTCTGTGATGATTTCCTGGATTTTGTTCAGGAATTTTTTATCCATCTGACTCATCCCCGGCAAATTATCGGGGCTCATATCGATATGCTCCTGGTAGTGCTGTCTGATGCGCCGGCGGTTTTCAATCAACTTTCGGGTACGTATCTGAAGATGCTTGCTGTTAAAAGGCTTGGAGATATATGAATCGGCTCCGTAATCGATACCCTCCAGCTTTTTATCTAACGAAGCCAGGGCAGTAAGCAAGATTACGGGGATGTGGCAGGTGTTAAGGTCGGATTTAATCCTCTGGGTCATTTCCAAGCCATCCATTTCAGGCATCATAATATCAGAAATTACCAGGTCGGGATTTAACGATTTCACCTTTTCCAGCCCTTCATTACCGTTCTTAGCCTCTTCAATCCGGTATTTGTCCGGCAGACTGTCTGCAATATATTTCCTCACATCAACATCGTCTTCCACAACAAGCACCAGGGGCCCTTCTTTCTCAATGACAGAAGACATAAGCTTCTCCCGGATTTCATTGCTGCCATCCGGTGTAATCAAAATTTCCTCCTGCATTAAATCCCGTTTCTGAAAATCGGCATTTTGGGTCTCCGAAACAAGTTCATCATCCGCAAAATGATCGCTGCCTTTTGGCAAACACACTTTCACGGAAGTTCCCATACCCGGATCACTTTCTATCTCTATTTTTCCTTTATGCAAGGCCACCAGGCCTTTTGTCAATGACAGTCCAATTCCGGTTCCGGGAAAGGTCTTTTCCTGTTGCTTTTTATCTATCTGATAAAACCGCTCAAAAATATTATTGATGTGATCTTTAGACATCCCCTTGCCATTATCCACCACTTCTATTTCAACCCCTTCCTTTGTGGTGTTTTCATACTGCAACCGGGTTTCTCTCAATTTCAGCTGTATGATGCCATTATTGGGTGTATTTTTAAAAGCATTAGATAACAGATTAAACAGGATTTTATCCAGCTTATCCCGGTCAAAATAAATCATCACAGGATAATCAGTGCCGGTTAAATCAAACTGAATATTTTTCTGGCCCGCTAATTCGTCAAAATTGCTTTTTATCTCCCTTAAAAAATCTGACAGGTCATAATATCCTGCCTGCATTTGCAGCTTCCCGCTTTCCAACTTACGCAAGTCCATCAGCTGGTTAATCAACCGGAGCAAACGGATAGCATTGCGATGCATCATCGCAAAACGGCTTCTTTCCTGGCTGGAATATTTATTCTCAGATACAATTTTTTCCAGCGGGCCGATAATCAGCGTAAGCGGGGTCCTGAATTCATGAGAAATATTGGTGAAAAAGCGCAGTTTCATTTGTGTGGCGTGCTCCACCTGCTTATTCATTTTAATAAGCTGCTCTTGCTGATACTTAATCTCTTCATTATATTGCTCAATTTCATCCTTTTGTTTTCGCAAACTCCGGTTAACACGCATCTTAATCCTGTAGGAACGGAATAAAAGAATGGCCAGAACGATGACTAAACCAAGTAAAATCAATGAAATTGTGAAAAGCGTTTTCTGGTTGTTATATTTTTTAATTTGATCATCGAGTATCGCCCGGTGCTTCTGGATCTTTGACTGTAAGTCCATGATGCTTTGATTCTGCATCTTGAAAATCCGTGCGTTTGTTGAATCTATCAACACCGTGTTGAGCTTTATTTCTTTTTCATAAGGATCTCCTTGTAAGATTTTTGCCGCTGTTTGTATCGCTTCATAGCCGCCGGTGGGATATAAGACTGTAGCATCCTGCTTGCCTTCCAGCACACGCTGAATCCCGCCGTTAGGCCCCAGCAGGCCATCAATACCCACAATAAAATAATCATCGGCTCTGCCGGCCTCCGCTGCTGCAAGATAGGCCCCATGCGCCATAAAATCATTCTGTGCAAAAACCAGGTCAAAATCTGCTCCCGAGGCGATGTGTTCTTCCATAGCCTTGCGGCCTTCCTGCCAAAGCCATTTCCCTTTTGCCGAGTAAGCTATTTCAATTTGCGAAAAATTTTCCAGTGCATCGGTAAAGCCGGCATGTCGCTCTATGGCAGGCGATGAACCCTGTAAGCCCCATATTTCTAAAATCTTTCCCCGGCCTTGCAGTAGTTTTGCGGTGTAGCGTCCGGCTTCCAGACCAATCTGGTAATTGTCGGCGCCAATATAAACATCATAATCATCGCTTCTGATTTTACGATCGATAACTATGACCGGAATTCCGGACTGATATACCTCTTTCACCACCGGCGTAAGGGGTTCAGATTCATTCGGAGAAACAATCAGGAGATCGATATTCATGGCCATCAACTCCCGTATGTCTTTGATTTGTTTTTCGCTGTTATCGGCAGCATCACGCATGACCATGTCCAAATCAGGGCGGATACCCAATTCTATCTGCATCTCCCTGACCATGGCCTCACGCCAGATATCCACCATCGTACACTGAGAGAAGCCAATAAGATACCGCTCTTTCGCCGTTACCCGGGTAACAGTAAAAAAAAGGAAAAGAACCAGAAATATCAGTTTTGTATTACCCCTCATTTTCAGTGTAAATATATAAAAAATGTTGCGATTTACCGTGAAACAGGGGCTACCCCCTTCCTTAACCGGCGTTATTAGTGGTCATCTGGCTCTGGCCGGATCAAGCCGCAGAAAGACGATGTCGCCGTCTTCAGAATCGGTCTCTCCCCCTACCACTGCAATTTTACCATCGGGTTCTTCCAGGAGGTCGAAAGCCACCCGCGTAGCATAATAATAGGTGTCGCCATAGTCCTGCTCCCATTCCTGTTGGAAATTTTGGTCCAGCTTCATCACCCACATGGCGCTGCGTTTCCTCCCCGACAGATAGTAGCCGCCTCCGGAAGCGTTAATGATGGCATATCCCTCTTCATAATCCCATTGATTAGAGGAGCCAAAATGATTTGTCTGGATAGTATCGCCCTGTGCATCAAAGCTAACGACATATAGGTCGTTATTTCTGTTTTCATATAAAGAGCCGGTATATCCGGAGCCTATGTAGGTGCCATCGGCAGCAACTATCATCTTCACAATCTCATCCACCCCTTCTCCACCATGATGTTTACTCCACAAAATATTACCGCTACAATCGGTTTTTACCAGGGTGATATCCTGGCTTTTATCTTCCATAAGCGACTTGCCATAAATCAGGAATCCGTCATCCTCAACAATGATCCCATTGGCCACATCGGTAGAGTCAAAATCGTAGGTTCTGTTCCATAGCTCCTCTCCGGCAGCATTAATTTTGATAAGGGCCATATCTTTACGCTGGTGGGCTGTGGATGTGGAATATCCGCCTATAAGGTAATTCCCATCCCCACTGTGGGAGATAAACTTGCCATTATCATAGTAAATATCACCATAAGTCTTAAAAAACTGCTGCTTTCCTTTGCCATCGGTTTTGATGAGCATCATATCCATGCCTCCCATGCCAAAGCTTAAAGTAGAGCCCACAATCAGATATCCTCCATCAGGAGTAGCCACCATTTTTTGTGCATCGTCATAATCAGTGCCACCATAATACCCGTCCCAAACCTTATTTCCCTGCTTATCCACTTTTAAGAGGTAGGCATCTGTTTTCCCTAACCCAAAACTGTTGGTTCTTCCCAGGATAAGGTAATGGTCATCGGCTGTTTCCATAATCTGCACAGCAAAGTCAAGACTGTCGCCACCATAAGTCTTCACCATTGTAAAAGCATCCGGCAAAACGTTATTTTCGTCTGTGCAGGCTGTAAGTGCTGCGGAGGCAAAAATCAGAGCAATAACAAATTTTCTGAAAGGATTCATTCTTTAGTCTTTAAAAAAATCCACCACCGCAGTCTGAGCCACCACTTTTTTAATCAGGGCCAGCACTTTCTGGTGTTCGGGATGTGCAACATATTGCTGCAATGCCGGTTTATCTTTCACATATACCTTTAAAATCAAATCATAAGCATCTGAGCGCTCCGAAAAATTCAGCCCTGTTTCGATGCGTTGCACTACATCTATAGTGTTCTCCAGCGCATCAAGCCTTTCTTTAAGCCCGTTGAGCTCATCCTTATAAACCTCGTGCATCCGGAATAATACGACATGTTCTATCATCATTTAAGTATTCTGATTCCACAAATATACAATGAGGTATACGATAAATAATGCGGCCGGTTACTGCTTTTCGATAAAAACTGCAAAAACTGAACCCGGCCGCGGTCTTCCTTTTACCTGTTGATTACTCTATCTACCGTATTCAATATCTCTTTTTCTTTTTCCATAGCCTGGTTTACAAGCTGTTGCCCTTCTTTCAGCACCTTATCCACATACTTCTTATCCTCAAGGCCTTCCACATTAATCTGTACATTGAGGTAAGCCCCTCGTATGCCGGCTACAGCTGCCAGCGCCCCCACTCCGGTGTCAGACACACTGTTGGGATTTCCTTTTTCAGCCATCCCTTTCATCACCTCCATCGAATCATAGCACAGCTTCATCACCTCAAAAGGCACGGCTATGGCATTTTTAGTAGCCTCCTGCATGGCCTTGTTCCTGGCAGCTTTATCCTCAGGGGTATTTTTAGGCATCTTCACCGACTCCATGATCTTGTTAAAAGCTTCGGTATCTTTATCTACCATCGCCAGCAGGCGGTCGTGATATTCTTTACCCTGTTCCGCCCACCGGCTGAACTCTTCCCAACGGTCATCCCATCCACGCTTGTGTGAAGAGAGGTTAGCCACCATAGTTCCCAATGCAGCGCCCATTGCTCCCATGTATGCCGAGATAGAGCCACCTCCCGGGGCGGGCGATTCTGAGGCTGTTTCATGTACAAAAGTGGTAAGGTCCATATCCGCCAGGCTTTTACCCTTTTTTTGTCCCTTTGCCAGGATGTACTCTATTATTTTTTTCTGCGGCTCAAAGGGATACAACTCATCGAGTCCCAGCGACTTGATGGCTATTTTAATAATTTCCTTATCGGAGATACCCAAAGAGCGGTTTTGCTTTTTCAGGAAATGCTTCCCGGCATCCAGCATTGCTTTCAGAGGCACCACCCCCACTATTTCGGAGCCGGTTACTCGCAATCCCCGCTTTTGGGCATTCTCATTAACTGCCTCAAAGGCTTGATGTATGCTGGTTACTGAAATATCGGTAAGATTCATAGAGATTTGTGCTATACCAAATTCTTCGATATACCATCCTATAGCTTTTACCTTCTTCAGCATTCCCGGCTCGCGCAGTGGGTTACCATTCTTATCTTTCACTACTTTGCCGGTAATCGGGTCGCCATCACGTTTCAGTCTGCCTTTCTCCCGCACATCGAAGGCTACAGAGTTAGCACGACGCGTAGAGGTGGTATTGAGGTTGATGTTGTAGGCCACCAGAAAGTTTCGGGCTCCAACTGCTGTTACGCCGGTTTCGGGAACAAACTGTGCAGGCCCGTAATCGGGTTTCCACTGCGGCCTGGTAAGCTTTTCTTTAAGTGCTTCATACTCGCCGGCCCTTACGTTGGCAAGGTTTTCGCGCTCAGGGACAGACGCTGCTTTTTCATAGAGATAGACCGGGTAATCCAGCTCCTCACCTATCCTTTTGGCAAGCTTACGGGCATAGGCCGCCGTCTCTTCCATCATGATATTAGAAACGGGCACCAGCGGACATACATCGGTGGCCCCAAAGCGGGGATGTGCTCCGCTGTGATGACGCATATCGATAAGCGATTTAGCCATTTTCACTGCCTTAAAGGCAGCCTCCAGCACCTCATCGGGAGTGCCTACAAAAGTAACCACCGTACGGTTTGTAGCTTCACCGGGATCCACATCAATCAGCTCCACACCTTCCGAAGCCCTTATTTCATCTGTTATCTTGTTAATCACTGTCATGTCCTTCCCCTCGCTGAAGTTGGGAACGCACTCAATCAGTTGTTGTTTCATAGCCTATAAATATTTTAAATTATTTTTCCGTTTAAGATGATTCTATCCACTTTGTTGCTCCCATAATAATAGGGCATATATTCAAGGTTAGGGATTTCTTTTGTAACGAACACATTGGCCACTTTGCCACGGGCTATGGAGCCCAGCTTCTGCTGCACCCCCATAGCATAAGCGCTGTTAAGGGTTGTGGCGTTGAGTCCTTCCTGCGGAGTGAGGCGATAGAGGATGCTGGCCATAGAGAGGATCAGTTGCATATTCCCTGAGGGTGAAGAGCCGGGGTTAAAATCGCTGGCCATGGCTACCGGTAACCCTTTGTCTATCATCTCGCGGGCCGGCGCATACTTCAGGTTAAGAAAAAATGCAGCGCCGGGGAGCACCGTGGGCATCGTTCCGGAACCTTTCAGGGCTTCCATTTCCTCTTCGCCGGTATACTCCAGGTGATCCACAGAGCGCGCCTTATACCTGATGCCCGCCTGTATGCCACCGGAGTAGTCGAGCTCGTTAGCATGTATCTTGGGCTGCAACCCATATTTTGCCGCAGCCTCCAGGATGCGGCCGGTGCTCTCTACGGTAAAAAAACCTTTGTCGCAAAACACATCCACATAATCTGCCAGCTGTTCTTTGGCCACGGCAGGCAGCATCTCCTTAACAACAATATCCACATACCGGGACTGATCTTCCTTATATTTAGCGGGGACGGCGTGCGCTCCTAAAAAACTGGCTTTAACAGTGAGCGGCGACTCCTCTTTCAATCGCCTGATAACCCGCAACATCTTAAGCTCCTGTTGTGTATCCAGGCCATAACCACTCTTAATCTCTACGGCTCCTGTGCCGTAAGCGGCAATCTCTTCCATGCGCTTCATGGCATCCTGAAAAAGTTTGTCTTCCGAAGTTTCTTTGATATCTGCGGCAGAATTCAAAATCCCGCCACCACGCCGTGCAATCTCTTCATAGGAAAGTCCGTTGATTTTATCAACATACTCCAGTTCCCGCGTTTTAGGGAAGACCAGATGCGTATGTGAATCGCAAAACGAAGGGAAAACCAACCTGTTAGTGGCATCGATAGAAATAATATTTTTCAGGTTAGTGCCGGTTAAATCGTTCATCAAACCATAATCCTTTATCACACCGTCATCAATAAATAAAAAAGCCGATTTGATTGAAGCTACTTCATTCATCGCCTTGCCGGAAACAAAATCGCGTGGCTGCTCTTCTACCTGAAAAAGTTCTTTGATATTGGATATTAATATTTTCATATTTCTGTTCTTTCTTTATACCCTGATATTCTCTTTTTTTTTATGGTGTTCCGGCCGGTTATCCTAAGCTAAAGAGGCTGTGAAAAACCTTTAAACGGCTTGCCGGCCTAATCAAAAGCGAAAATACAAAATATTTCATGATGCCATGGTAATGAAAATTCCACCACTAAGTCAATTTGCTTATAATGAGCGAAATGGAAAAGTGTTTTATGAACGTTCTATCATTCCTGCAGGAGGTGTCATCACAAATGACAAGTTCAGTCGGCTCGCGTCTCAGATGCGCGTCAGCCTTGGTTACAGGTATGCGCCAACTTTGGTTTTGCCCGGGGGCTGGCGCGCGATTGTATCGCGTGTCTACTACTCTTCGCGTTTGTAACGCGGCCACCTAATGGCTTTTTTTACAGCGTTTATTTTTTGTTTTGAGTAGTGATGCCATTCCTGCAGGAGGTTTCATTACAAATGACAAGTTCAGTCGGCACGTGTCGCAGACGCGCGCCAGCCTTGGCTTTGCCGGGACTGGTGCACTATCTTTTTTTCTGGTGAAACTTTGTGCCCTCGTAAACCTCAAAAAGGCACCGCGGAGGAAGACGGATAAGAAATACCGTTTTAACCCTGCCCGCCACAGACAGGAGCGGCCTTATGAAAGAGGAAACCCACAATGTTTCTATACAACATCATCAACATGCTAAAAAAAGGTTATTGTCCTGCAAATTTTAGAAGCACAAAAAAATAAATACTCATTTTTTTCTTTCAGACCCTCCCTGCTTTCAAAGATTATTTTAATTTTGAGACATCTATTAACTATAAATGTGATATCAAACCTAAAAAACCATGAAGAATCTGAAATTACTTTTCACTGTATTGTTAATGTTGCTGGTCATTACGGTGACTTATGGAGAAAAAGTCCCTTCCGGCGATGCACAAAAAGTAGCCAGGCAGTTTATTTTCGAAACCACCTCCACCTATTATGAGCCTGTCGCCTACGAAACGATCACTTTTAACAACACCTTTACCCGCTATGACAAAAACGATGAAGAAGCCTATTATATCTTCAATTTAGACCCTGACGGCTTTGTTATTGTTTCAGCAGAAACCGCCATGGAGCCTGTGCTGGGATATTCCCTGGATGGGGGCTATGAAGCAGATATCAGGAATGAGGTATTCGAGAGCTGGATGCAGACCTATGTAGATGCTATCGACCATATCCGCGAAAGCGAAACAGAACCGGCAGCCGAAAAAGAAAATAAATGGCATTATTACCTTACCGCCACGCCGGAGGAGCTGCAAAGAAAAAGCCCTGCCGGCAGGGATATCAGCCCACTGCTTACCAGCACCTGGAATCAGGACTACCCCTACAACGCCTTCTGTCCGGAAGACGACCAGGGTCCCGGCGGACACGTCTATTCGGGATGTGTTGCCTCAGCGATGAGTATGATTATGTATCACTACAAGTATCCGGAGCACGGTTATGGCACACACAGCTACTACGTATATCCATATGGCACACAGTCGGCCGATTTTGGCTCCACCTATTACAAATGGGATGCCATGACCGATAATATTATGTCGGGCAGTCCGGAACACTCCATAGCCGGTATTGCCGAACTGCAGTATCAGTGCGCCGTTTCTGTAAACATGGGTTTTAGTCCGGAAGGCAGTGGTTCCTACAGCTACCTTGTGCCAGAAGCTATCCAGGATCACTTTGGGTACTCGGAAGATGCGCAGTTTGTTTCCAAAGATAATTATAGCCTCACGGAATGGACTGACATGATTACAGACAACCTGGAAAATGACCATCCCATATACTATTCCGGGCAAAGCAGCAGCGGAGGGCACGCTTTTGCGCTGGACGGCATGCAGGGTTCTGACATGTTCCACTTTAATTTTGGATGGAGCGGATACCAGAATGGGTATTACTACCTGGAAGGCTCCGGAGCTGTGGGAGGCTATAATCAGGATCAGGGAATGGTAAGGAATTTCTATCCTCCAGAAGAGGAGTATCCCTATTACTGTGCTGATGACACCATCCGTTACCTTGGCGGCACCCTTGATGACGGGGCGACGCCCTACAAGCCTTATGCTGCCGGTGCCGAATGCAGCTGGCTGCTGGTGGCTCCGACACCACAGGACTCTATCGACTATTTTGAATTCGAATTCCTGCACATGAATATGGAAAACAGCGATTATCTGAGAATCTACGACGGTCCCACGCCCGACCATGAGCTCCTGGGAGAATTTACAGGCGATATCCTGCCGGAAAACTTTAACTCTGCTAACGACAGTGTGTTCATTGTTTTTGAGACCGACGACAACCAAAGCGACCACGATGGGTTCAGACTGAAATATAAAATCAACCTGCCTTCATACTGCTCCGGAATCACCACGCTTAGCGAACCTACAGGAACATTTGATGATGGCAGCGGAGAATATAACTATATTAACAACTCCATATGCCAATTCATCCTTAACCCACCTGATGCTTCGGATCTTACCATCTTTTTCGATGAATTTGACCTGGGCGAGGGTGACCGCATGGTAATATACGAAACCTCTCCCACAACGATGCTGGCCGAATTGACATCAGAGGATGACCCGGAGTCGCTGGTCTCTTCCACAGGCTCTATGATGATTACCATGCAAACCGATAATATAGTTAATGGTGGGGGCTTTACCATCTCTTATCAGATAGGGAATATTGGCATAGACAAAACAAATATGTTTAGCGAATTTACGCTCTACCCCAACCCGGCCAGGGAGATGATTACTGTGAGATTAAGAGCTGACCAGCAGGACAATATGAAACTACAGATCACTTCCGTGGATGGTAAAACAATAGCTATGAACCGTATCGAAAACAGAGGGGGTGTGTTCTACAAAGAAATCAACCTGCAGGACGTTGAACCAGGAATGTATCTTATTAGTGTTTTTGCTGATGGCGGAATGATTTCAAAACGTTTTATCGTGGAATAATCCAAAAACCCAGCGCAAATTTAAGGAAATATTGAAGGGGCTGAGGCCCCTTCTTTTTTCCTGATAAAGGAAGACTTCCTGTTTGACAGCTTTGTTAGGTTTAGCTATGAGCGGACACAACAGCCACCAATTCCCTGCAAGAACGCAATTTCCGGAAAATCCAGACCTCCTTCCCTACACTAAAGGATTGCCGGTAAGGGGCTGTACGTGGGAGAGAAAAAAGGCGGCCCAAACTGCTCGTTTTAGCGGATCTCTGCTGAGCGGGGAAACATCCCACAAGAACATATTCTGTTTTCTTTCTGAGAAAAATGACGTTCCGGCAGGCCGTCAGGTTTCACGACTCTTCATCGCGCATCCTTTCCAGGGCCACAACCTGGAAGCCACCGTGCCGTTCAATACATTCCAGGATAGTTTTCTTAAACCGCCAACATGTCATCTGCCTGAGCTGCATCCTCTTCGAGAGCTTGTAGCTGCTGATATCATGGTTATTGCAAACCTGGTAAGATATCTGAAAAGCTTCAGGTAATGAAATCCGGCACTTATGAAAAACGGTGTGTGCTGTGGCAGATTCCTCGTATTTACAGCGGGTGCAGCGCCGGGAATAGGGGCTGCGCCCTTTGCAGTAATTTGTGTGCCCGCAACGCCTGCAGCGATACCCGCCAGCCCATTTCTGGTCTGCCAGCGTTTTCAGGCATGCCTCCTGTGTGGCAAACTCCCGCTCGAAACGCTCCTGCTTATAGTGTTTAAAAAACTTCTCCAGCTCTTTCATAATTTCTGACAGCCAAACATTTTAGGCTTTACATTGTTGCTTTTGGTATGATAATTGATGCAAAGTTAGAAAAAATTAGTGTTCTTTAAGCGATTTAAAAATATTTGTTTTACATTTGCAAAAAAATAGAAAATCATGAAACTATTACACATTTTACCGGCAATACTTTTCTCACTATCCGTTTTAAGTTGTTCAGGCAATGATAACAACGCTGCCGGGGGTGGTGATGATAAGAGCAGTTCGGGCGAAGCGAAGCCTGTTCACCTTACCAAAGAGACTTTTAAGAAAAAGGTGATGGATTATGAAAACAATAAGGAATGGAACTACCTTGGCGAACGGCCTGCTGTTATTGACTTTTATGCCGACTGGTGTGCGCCCTGCAAAAAGGTGGCTCCCATCATGGAAGATTTAGCCAAAGATTATGAGGGCGAAGTGGACATTTATAAAATAGATACCGAAGACCAGAAAGAGCTGGCGGCAATCTTTGGTATCAAAAGCATCCCCTCAGTGTTATTTATCCCGATGGAAGGAAAGCCACAGATGACCCGCGGGGCGCTGCCTAAAGATAATTTTGTCAGCATCGTTGAAGAGTTTTTGCTGAACAATCCCAATGAAAATAAAGAGTAATTAATTAAACCGGAAATACAGATAAACATAATAACAATGGAACATTTAACAAAAGAGACTTTTTTACAGAAAGTATTTAACTACGAACAAAACAAAGAGTGGAAATTTGAAGGTGATTTGCCTTGTATCATAGACTTTTATGCAGACTGGTGCCAGCCATGTAAAATGGTGGCTCCTATTCTCGAAGAGTTATCAAAAGAATATGAAGGTAAAATCAACATCTATAAAATAGATACTGAAGACCAGCAGGAGCTGGCTGCCGCTTTCGGAATAAGAAGTATCCCGTCAATGCTTTTCTGCCCCAAAGAGGGACAGCCGCAGATGGCGCAGGGTGCCTTACCCAAAGAGTCGTTGAAAGAAGCCATCAACAAGGTGCTCTTAACCGAAGGTGTTGAAAGCACGAAATAATTAGTTTTTAGACAAACACTAAATAGTAACTGTTTTAAAAAAGTGGCGCCCATGTGGTGCCGCTTTTTTTTATTCCCCTAAATTTGCAATAAAAAATTGAAGCCTGAAGTATTTCCGTTAGCCTACCTCCCTGATATTGCTTACATGGCGCACTATTATGCTGCCTCAAAGCCTGTTATAGACATTTATGAGCACTTTGAAAAGCAAACCTGCCGCAGCCGCACGAACATTCTCACGGCACAGGGCCGCCAAACACTCTCATTGCCGGTCTCCAAAAAAGAACACCATACGCCTGTAAAAGAGGTAAAACTAAGCTATTGCGAAAACTGGCCGCAGGTGCACTGGCGAACCATCCAGACGGCTTACAGCAGCGCCCCCTATTTCGATTTTTATGCCGGAGAACTTGAAGCTGTGTATGAGCAAAAACAAGAATTTATTGCAGACTTTACCGCTTCGCTTTTTCATATTCTCTGTAACCATATCGGGATACCCCATAAGCAAACCTTTTCAGAAAAATACATTGAGAAAAGTGATGCGTACCGCGACTACCGGAATTACTGGCATACCACCAAAGATCATCTTCTTGTACCCCGTTACTGGCAAGTATTCAGCGACAAGCATGGCTTTGAGCATAACCTGAGCATCATAGACCTGTTGTTTAACATGGGGCCTGAATCTGCCCCCTATCTTTTTCAGCTGGCACAAAAACTAAAAACCTACTACTCCGGATAAGCGATACGGACATGATAAATATTCATTAACTGCCGCTTAAGCACCTTCTTCACCGTATGAATATCTTTAAGCGTAATATCTGCATTATTCAGCTGATTTTCTTCAAAGAGCTTATCCACGATAGAGTCTACCAGATTATTAATTTTGTTCTCGTCCGGAGCATTAATACTCCTGGAGGCAGCCTCTGCAGAGTCGGCCATCATCAGCACTGCCGTTTCTTTAGAAAAAGGAATGGGGCCCTGGTATGAAAAAGTCTTCTCATCTACCTGCTCCTCCGGATTCTCCTGCTTCTGCTTGATGTAAAAATAGTCGGCACGTCTTGTGCCATGGTGGGTACGGATGAAATCAATTATCTGCTCGGGCAGGCGCTTTCTTTTAGCCATCTCCACACCTTTTATCACGTGACTGACAATGATCCTGGCGCTCTCTTCATAGGTCAGCTCATCATGTGGATTAATACCTGCCTTTTGGTTCTCGATAAAATAGATGGGCATATCCATCTTACCTATATCGTGATATAATGCTCCTGCCCTTACCAGCAGTGCATTGCCTCCTATTTCGCGTATAGCCTCTTCGGCCAGGTTAGCCACCTGCATGGAGTGCTGGAAAGTTCCGGGCGACTTGGTGAGTAGCTTTCGCAGCAGTGGCGTGTTGGTATCGGAAAGCTCGAGGAGCGTTACATCAGTAACCATAGAGAATGTTCGCTCAAAAATGTAGATGAGCGGATATGCAAAAAGCGTTAAGATAGCGTTGCCGGCAAAGAGCCCGTAATTAGCATATTCTATACTCTGCAACCCCTCGCCCTGCATCAGCGCAATACCGGTATAAGTGACGGCATAGGCCAAAAACACCCACAGCGAGGTAAGAAAAAACTGCCCGCGGCGATGAATCTGGACAATACTCATAATGGCTATCATACCAGCCACCACGTTCAGGATTACAAAATTAAAACTCTCCGGCGCAAAAAACCCTATCAAAAGCACGGTGATTAGGTGGATTACGATGGCCAGGCGCGCATCAAAAAATATCCTGATCAGCAGTGGCACAATAGTAATGGGGATAACATAAAGATAGTGGGCGTTATATTTTACAAACAAGCTGTTGACCATCACCATCAGCAGCATGATAAAGAAAATAAAAATAATCTTCTTGTTCTCTTCGAAGAGCGACTGCCTGAAGAAATAGTAAAACAAGAAAAGCACCAGCATCAAAATACCTATCACGATTGCTTGTCCGGCAGTTATCCAGCCCAGGTTGCCGCCGGAGGCCACCTGCTCTTTGTAATCTTTTTCAAAAGAGCTGAGTACCTGGTATTTTTTAGGGGTAACCACCTCTCCGCGGGCAATAATTCGCTCGCCCTTCTGCACCATCCCCCGTGTTATGGATACATTCTGCAGCAGCTGCTCACGAGCTATACGAGTTTTATCTTCTTCATACTCCACATTCTGTGGCAAAGCATCCTGAAGCATCCGGTAAATAAAGTCTTTTTTTAGCTGTTGCCCGGCCGGGGCCTCATCATATACCATCGACTCCGCAGCTTCATCAGCCTGCCTTATGGTGAAGAAAGAAGATAAAGGGCGTTTTTCCGCATTTTTATCCCTGATAAGCATAACAGATATATTTCCGGGGCGCTCTTTCAGGGTCTCTGTCATTTTAATGATACCCTGTTGCAGGATACTGTCTAAAACACCCATCGCAAAATCCCGATTAACCCTGTAAGTATCGCTGGTATCGCCGTAGGCTGAAAGCCACTGCTTTCTGAAATCCTCTTCAAATCGCGATTTGCGCGCCTCCGTATGTTCAGCATTGTATCGAAAATAAGGCTCCAGATCTTTCAAAGCTTCCTGCCTTTCCTCCTTAAGCGTTTCCTGTGTTTTGTATACAGGAAAATCATAAGGGGCTATCAGGTCGCTGTACATCCACGGTTTCCCCTGTTGGTAATCATACTTAAAATTAACCACTTTAGGAAAAAAGAAAACAATAAGTGCAATGGTAACCACCAACAAGAAAAACTTGTAGATGTTGCTGTATTGGATTTTCAAGAAATTTAAAATATTTTTCATATGCTTAAAATAACCGATAATTTTTCGGTTTTGTCCTGGTTTTAATCATGCTCCCCGAATTCATCGGGGTGTCTAAGACTAGTTCAGGCATTGCATGTTTTATTGCCTCAATTTGGCTGCTAAATTAATAATTTTCACTTTATAACTCCGGAAAGCAACAAACCGGCCTACCCGGGATAACCATAGACACTTGGTTTTGTTTATTTTCCGGTTAATTACAACTACCCGTGACCAATGCATAATAAGGAAATTCAACTTTTGCGCTTATAGTTGATTATAAAAAGAAAGGTGCGGCTGTGCTTATCCGTTAAGTTAACAGGCACCGGATTATCTTTACATGGATCTTCTCCGGCTGAATAATAATAACTGAAGTTTCGCATATCTTTTAAAATCATGAATGAGTTCAGTTTAAAAAGTTCGTATGTTTATAGGTTTGTAAGTTATTTAATTGAAAATCAGTAATTTAATTAAAAAATCATTTTTTTCATAAAATTCAGGTAATCAATACATTATGACATTTAATAAAAAATTGCGGCTTTTTAGACGGGCCTCATGAATATTAATCTTTTAATAAAAGATTGTTTTTATAAACAGTTCTGTATCAAGTTCTGATATTTTCCAATTTTGCTATACGACTACCTTAGTGAACCTCTGCGCCCTCATGTCTTGGTGGCCTTTCTGAGATTGGCAATAATAAATCACCTGAGGTTGCCCGGCAAGGAGTTGTTACAGGCTATCAGTCTGCTGGATTGGTCAACCTGCTTTTCCGGAGCTTCCGCCTGTTTCGGATTTGGCAGTGCTCAATAGTTCCGGCGGCGGGCTTTGAGGGTTAGCAGGATTCTCCCCCAGCCTGAAGGCCGCAACTAAGGAAACGGAGCTATACGGAGCGGAGATACTCAAAAAGCTATGCTCATTGTTAACTGAAAACGAAACCTGAAAAAAGAAATATTTTCACGCTTTTATTGTGGAAAAAGATAAATACTTTAGTTTTGATAATCAAAATTATATCCATGGAAAAATTTGGCATCTGTTTACTCAATCTGGCCCCGGTAAGAAAAGATCCTTCCGACGGTGCCGAGATGACCACGCAACTGCTTTTTGGCGACCTGGTGCAGATTACCTACCAGCATAACCAATGGTGCAATATCCGCCAGGAATATGACAACTACGAAGGCTGGGCAGACGGTAAGCAACTCTTCCCCTTATCCGAACAAAACTACCGCACCATTGCCTCATTGCCCACAGCCGTAAACCTTGATTTGGTAAACAGCCTAAGCAACAACAGCAGCTCTATCCCGCAACTTCTCCTGTTTGGCAGCTCCCTACCCGGCCTCATTAAAAAGACGTTCTACGTAGGAGACATTATCTATACATTTGAGGGGGAATATTTTTCTCCTGACGAAGAGGTAACAAGGGAAAACATTGTAGATAATGCCTATTCCTTCAGAGGATGCCCCTACCTTTGGGGTGGCAAAACTCCTTTTGGGGCAGACTGCAGCGGGTTTACACAAGTGGTTTACAAAGCCTCCGGCATACGGCTCCTGCGCGATACCAAAGAGCAAGCCACACAAGGCGAAACGCTCAATATGCTTCAGGAAGCAAAACCCGGCGACCTGGCTTTTTTTGATAATCCTAAAGGCAACATCTCCCATGTAGGCATCCTGCTCTCAGAAAACCGCATTATCCACGCTTCCGGCACCGTCCGCATAGACAGTATCGACCATGAAGGGATTTACAACAGAGAAGAAAAACGCTACACCCACAAATTACGCCTGATTAAAAGCCTGCTGTAAATATTGTCTTTCCACTACCACGTAACAACTTGCATGAAAAAAGGCCAACCGGTAAAAAGATTAACCGAAAAATAATTCTTCCCGCGTTGAAGGCTTCTTTCCGGATAATTTCTCCGAAAGCTCAGAAAGCAATCACATGCAGAGGTTCTGAAAATTCGTTTATACAGGACGCGGCGCTTTTTTTTACTGGTTCATAACATGTTCAAATTTTAACAAAACCGATGCAGCAGATTTCATAGTTTAATGTATTTTTGTCTCTCAAAAGATTTAACATTTTTTAAAATATACGCTAAATCAAAACTAAATTCAAACTTATGAGAAAATTCGCGGTTGCAGCGTTATTTGCATTTGCCTTCCTCTTTTCAGGAATGAATGCTATAGCGCAGACGGTTAGTGGTACTATTACTGATGAAGAGACGGGGGATCCGTTAATTGGTGCCACTATTCAGATTAAAGGTACTTCATCAGGTACAGCTACCTCGCTGGATGGTACTTTTTCTTTCAAAGCAGAATTGGGAGAAAAAACGCTGTCGATCTCCTATGTAGGTTATCTCAAAAAAGAGATGGATGTAACCATTACAGAAGGAGAAAACAATATCGGGACGATCAGCTTAAAGCCTGATGCCATAGGCCTTCAGGAGATAAAGGTGGTCTCTTCCTATGCTAAAGACAGGGAAACTCCCGTTTCAGTATCTACGATAGAGCCACAGGATATCGAAGAAAAGCTTGGTACCAAAGAGTTCCCGGAAATACTGCAAACAACACCAAGTGTTTATGCCACCAAACGTGGTGGTGGGTATGGCGACTCGCGCATTAACCTGCGTGGTTTCGATTCGGATAACATCGGGGTATTGATCAACGGTATTCCGGTCAACGATATGGAAAGCGGTCAGGTTTACTGGTCTAACTGGGCCGGCCTCTCTGACGTCACCCGCACGATGCAGGTGCAGCGCGGACTGGGAGCCTCCAAGCTGGCGCTCTCGTCTGTGGGTGGTACTATTAACATCATTACCAAATCCACAGACGCCGAAAAAGGAGGGTCAATATACATGGCTACCGGCAACAACGCTTACGCTAAACGTGCGTTTACAGCTTCCACAGGATTGATGGACAACAACTGGGCCATCACATTAAACGGAGCCCTCACCACAGGTGATGGATTCGTGAAAGCCACCAATTTTAAAGGCTATTCCTATTTTGTAAATGTGTCTAAAAAAATCAATGACGACCATTTCCTTTCGCTTACCGCTTTTGGCGCCCCGCAATGGCACAACCAGCGCAGCACATGGCATTATGCAGACTACTACCGTAACCACAAAGACGGTATCCAGCTGAATTCTGACTATGGCATCCGCGAAGGAAAGATATATAACACCGGCTATGCCTACAACGAATATCACAAACCACAGATATCGCTCAATCACAACTGGAAAATAGATAAGAACACATCGCTGAACACATCGGTGTATGCTTCTTTCTCCAGTGGTGGCGGACGTCGTGTTGACGGTGAAAAAGACCACTGGCTGGAATACCAGTACCCGTCGGGAGAACCTTACCAGATAACACAAATCAACGACCAGGGGCTACTGGATTATGACGCCGTCTTTACAGAAAATGCCAACTCTCTGGAAGGCTCCAAAGCAGTTATGTCTATGGCTGTTAACCGTCACGATTGGTATGGCATCCTTTCCAATTACCGCAAAGAGATTGAGAACCTAACCATTACCGGTGGCGTGGACGGGCGTTATTATAAAGGGTATCACTACATGGAAGTTACCGACCTGTTAGGTGGTGATTACTTTTTGAACGCTTCCAATGTGAACAGAGACCCTGACACCCCACTTACCGAAGGCGATAAATATAATTATTACAATATCGGTGAGGTTGCATGGGGCGGGCTCTATACGCAGGCAGAATATGTAACGGACAAGTATTCAGCCTTTATTAACCTGGCCGGCTCTAACACAAGCTATCGCCGGATTGACTATTTCGCTTATGCGGATGACGACCCAAAGCAAACATCCGATTGGGTGAACTTTATGGCATATAGTGCAAAAGGTGGCGCCAACTATAACATCAATGCTATTCATAACGTATTTGCCAATGCCGGCTATTTTACCCGTGCACCATGGTTCCGCTATGCATTCATTGGCTACACCAATGAAGTGAACGAAGGGGCTAAATACGAAAAAATCTTCTCTACAGAGGTAGGGTATGGCTACAGTTCTCCCAGTCTCAATATTGACTTAACGCTTTATCGCACAGAATGGATAGATAAAGCCCTTACTCGCAACTTTAGCGACTATGTTGCCAACCTTACCGGCCTTGATGCCCTCCACCAGGGTATTGAATTAGTCATCAAAACTAAACCCACCGACAAGCTGAAGCTTGATGGAATGGTTTCTGTTGGTGACTGGTCATGGACCGATAACCTTATTGCAGAGATTTATGACGAGGATCAAAATTATATTGGTACTGCAAATGTTTATGCCAAGGATTTGAAAGTGGGTGATGCTGCACAAACTACCGGCGCATTAACCGTAGATTATGAGACCTTTAAAGACTTCAATCTGGGATTCACTTTCAGACATGTGTCCAACGTCTATTCGCAGTTTGATATTGAAAACAGAACCGTGGAAGCAGAAGAAGGCGTGCAGCCCTGGGAAATGCCGGCTTATGAAGTGCTTGACGCCAGAGTACGTTACAATTTCAACATTGGCGACTATGATGCCACACTGATAGGTAACGTTGACAACCTGCTCGACACCGAATACATCTCAGATGCCATCGACGGCGTCAACCATGATATACATACTTCGCCGGTTTTCTACGGCTTTGGAAGAACATGGAGAGCAAGCCTGAAAATTCACTTTTAATTATAAAAAATGAAGAGAACAATGAAAAAATACACAAACATATTTTCCTATATGGCGCTCGCAGCCGTTGTATTCTTTACGGCGTGTAACCCAAACGAGGAAATCTACGACGAACTGGATGCAGTAGACACCGGCTATGAGAAAAATATAGAAGTAACACTTTCATCTTCTGACTATCAGGACATAGCGGACATGGCTTTCGACAATGCCACCACTCCTGAAGACTCCAGCGCTGCCGCATTCATTGATGCCAACCAGTATTTTACCGATGACATTCTGGCGGCCGACTATGTTCCTTATTACCTGGAGTCAACTTATGGATCGTATGGCCTGAACTCCAGCGCTGAAGTTTCTTTTAACTACAATGCCAACTTACCGGAAGATTTTGATCAGTATACGATGGCTGAAGAATATGAGCTGACCAGCGCCGACTATAACCTGGTGGGCTTTGAGGTAGGTGCTACAAAATACTTCTTCCCGGATAAGCCTGCTTCGGTCTATCTCGAAGACGTATTAAATGAAACAATCAACAACGCCCAGGAAGAGGATATCCTGCTGATATCTTATGAGCAGTCGAATGTAAATCCTACAATAGATACTACTTCGGCTCAGGATATCCCTATCTACCAGGAAGGATTTCCTGAAGAAGGGGATCTGGGTTCTTTCACCGATATCAATATCAGTGGTGACCAAACCTGGTATTGGCAGGAATACGGTGACGGATGTGCTACGATGAGCGGATTTGACGGCGGCAATGTGCCTAATGAAAACCTGCTGGTGTCTGAGGCTATCTCGCTGGAAGATGTGGAGGAAGCTAAACTGAACTTCAGCCAGGCTGTCAACTACATGGATGACCAATATTGGGACCAGCTGCAAGTGCTCGTTACTGATGATTACAATCCTGACAGCCCGGTAGACTCGCCATGGGATGAGCTTACCGTACCTAACTGGCCTCCGGGTAATGGCTGGTCTTTTTATGAATCAGGAGATATAGACCTGACCAATTATGCCGGCTCCACCATTCATATTGCTTTTTTCTACACCTCCTCGGCAGATAATGCCTGCACCTGGGAAGTAGGACAAGTGGATGTGCTCACTCCCGGCGAAGCCTCTATAACAGGTGAAGAGCCATACACTGTGGAGACCTTCTATAACTATGATGGCGACACCTGGTCACCGGTGGAAGATGTCTATTACCTTAACGCGCAGGATTATGACCAAATGGGCGCCCCCGGTAATTATAACAACTTCAGCGCTTCCGATTTACCTAAGGATTATCTTCCAAAATTTGTAGACTACAAGTATCCTTTGGCAGGAGAGGACGTCTCAAAAACCATTGTGTATAAATTCTATAACGGATCATCTACCGTTAGTCTGGCTACTACCTTTACCGTGGAAGATGGCGAATGGACTTCATCCTATAATTACATTGATGAAACCACACAGCGCTTTCTGGTAGCCGAAAAAAGAGGCAACTGGATTTTTGACCCCACCGTGCGTTTCACAATGAATTCATCTGATCATCAGATTATTGTTGAAGCCGTGAGATCGGAGATCGGAAGTGAATATGTTGACAGCTATGGTACCGGAGAATATTATACCGGCGCCAGCTCGTATTACGCCAACTTCGATCTCAGGATTGGCCCCCGCGAGGATTATGATCCGGAAACTTTTGAGGGACTTTCTGAAGAGGAAGCCAACAATGAAATAATCAGGAGACTGTTAACTGGCATGGAGTTGCTCCTGCAAAACAAATATCCTGATGCCGAGCCCCGGGTAAGCGGAGTAGACGTACACTACATCGTTACCTTCGAATCGTACAATCACGATTTTAGCCGAAGCACATGGGTAGCCGACATGCAGTGCGTGGAAGCAGGCAACCCGCCGCAGTTCGATTTGGTCGACAACACTTTTATTAAAGATGGCGACCCGGTTCCTGTACCGGAATAATGCAATTAAACGATTTTATCAAAAAGGGGATGGTTTGCAAATCATCCCCTTTTTCTCTGTTTAATCTTCTGATAAAATTGGAAATCAGGGGTGGCCATCTGCCTACTAAGGTTAAACGGATTTTACTTACATAATCTCCTGTCTGTCAGTCTGAAGCCTCATATTTTCTATCATATGTAGCAACTATTATATATTTTTAATTAACAATCAAATGTTTATAAGATAATTTGTTAATCTG
>Ga0306867_1000472_pt1 | contig 22792 bp, 13 predicted proteins | sample AntRauTorckE6831_FD_190432 | JGI IMG/M metagenome (GOLD analysis project Ga0306867, IMG submission 190432) | Saline lake microbial communities from Rauer Islands, Antarctica - Metagenome Torckler E6 #831 (v2) (version 2) | ecosystem: Environmental > Aquatic > Non-marine Saline and Alkaline >...
GACCGGCGCCCTGTTAATATGGACGGGATTATGAGTTTTTATGTTGATTCTACACTCTAAACTACTTTAGAATTTTGATATTGCAATAGGCTTTTAGGTGTGGAAGCGGTTCCAAACTTTGCGATTAGAGCGATATGTGGCGAAATAGCTTTGATAAAAAACTTCTATCTGATATAATGGTTTTAGGAAAGCATGAAGACGGCTAACACATCAGCTGTTTTCAGAACTTCAAATATTAGGATTTGGTATTGAATATGGGTCAAAAGCCACTACTGTTAACGATACTCTTCTTTTTTACTTTTAGCTCCGTTACTCTTGCTCAAACAGGCAGGATTGAAGGAACTGTTATAGAAGAAGGTACAGAAAATTCGTTGCCCGGAGTTAACGTCATTATTGAACGTACCACACAGGGCGCTCAGACAAATGTTGATGGTTATTACTCTATAAACAACGTGAGTGCAGGTGTTTACACGCTTCGGGCCACCATGGTTGGTTTTGCTCCGGTTGTTGTGAACAATGTGGAGGTTAACATAGATGAGGTGACCGTAGTAAATATCGAGCTTCGTGAACAGGTGATCGAGGGACAGGAAATTGTGGTTCAAGCCGTAAAGCCCGTTGTTCAGCGTGACGTCTCTTCAAGCCGGTCGAATATTTCAAAGGAGGACATTGAGAATTTGCCAATTTCATCCGTCAGTGAAGCAATTGGTCTTCAGGCTGGTGTTCAGGGGTTAAGCATCCGGGGTGGTTCAGCCGATCAGGTAGGATTTAATCTGAATGGTCTGACGCTGAGCGATGGCAGAAGCAACACTCCGTATACAAGTATTAGTTTGACATCAGTGGAGAGTATCCAGCTTCAGACAGGCGGGTTTAATGCTGAATACGGGAATATCCGATCGGGTTTAATTCAGGTGACCAGCAAAGAAGGGCGTTCAGATAGGTACGAAGCTGATGCCATTATCCGGTATCGGCCGCCTCAGCAAAAACACTTTGGTCCTGCGGTGAATAACCGTGATTCATACTGGATACGGCCTTACCTGGACGATGATGTGGCATGGACAGGAACATCTAACGGCGCATGGGATTCTTATACGAGGGAAAATTACGACTCATTTGTGGGCTGGAATGCTATAGCTGATCAATTTAATTCAGATAATAATCCTGATAATAATATTACGCCTGAAGCTGCACAACAGGCATTTTTATGGCAGCATCGCAAGGAGTTTGGCATAACTGAGCCGGATTATGATGTAGATTTAACAATTAGCGGTCCTGTACCCGGCGTTAGCGAGATGCTCGGGGATCTTCGGTTTAGTGCATCCGTCCGTGAGTCTCAAACAATGTATATGGTTCCGCTTTCTCGCGACAGATTCAAAGACAGGACACTCCAGCTTAGAATGACCTCGAATATTCGGTCAGGGATGAAGCTATCGATCGACGGTTTGTTTGGCAAAGAAACCGGAACAAACAGCAACAATTCAGGCTTGCCGGGATTCTTTGCGTCGGCCCAAAGTCAGTCAGCTCAAATGGAGCGCGTAAGTTTTATAAGATCCAGAATGTATGCGTCCGATTATTGGGCACCCTCAGAACGGAAATTCACTAACATAGGGGCTAAATTTACTCACAGCTTGAGCAGCAACACTTTTTATGATATAACCCTTAGCAGAAACGAAAGTACGTATGATACCAACCCGGGAAGGCTCAGAAACACTGAATCTGTTGTCTTTTTTGGTGGCGTTGGTTTTGACGAGGCACCGTTTGGGTTTTTTGCCCAGAACGCTAATGGCATAGGTTCTGGAATGAGAATGGGTGTTGGGATGAGTAACTCCAGAGACAGCAGCAGGGTTGCTACCTACTCCGGCCGGATTGATATAACGAGCCAGGTTGATCGTTATAACCAGGTAAAAGCTGGTATTGAGCTGGTGAGTGCATCTCACAACGTTAATTATGCGCGAATAGATTCAGCACTTCCAACCGGGAATGTAATATCAAGGTGGGAAAATAATCCCTTGAGGGGGGCGGCATATCTTCAAAACCGATTTGAGTTCAGAGGTATGATAGCAAATGTGGGGCTGCGTCTTGACTATTCAAACCCAAGAAGTGAGTGGTTTGAATTTGATCCATATACTGATGCGTTTGTAAATAATGCTGATAATCTGGAGGAAGTTCTGGATACCGAGAAGCCAGATGTCCAGTTAAACCTCAGTCCCAGAATGGGAATTTCATTCCCTATCAATGAAGACAGTAAGCTGTTCTTCAATTACGGGCATTTTTACTCCATGCCTGATCCGGAAGATTTATACATGATTCGGCGCGCGCCTTTTTCAAACGGTGTAACAAGGTTGGCTAATCCCAATAACCCTCTTCCAAAAACAGTGGCATATGAACTGGGATATGAGCATAACCTGCTGGATATGTTTCTTGTACGCGTATCAGGATACTATCAGGATGTGTCCCAACAGCCAACACAGGTTCAATATATTGGTAGGGGAAATCAGCCAAACTATTCTATTAGTCAACCATTTTCTTACAGGGACACACGGGGTTTTGAGCTTACGCTTAAAAAGGTAGTTGGCCGGTTTGTTCGTGGTGAGGTCAATTATACATACAGCATCTCGTCCGGTGGTCTGTTTGGAACGCTCGAGAACTACGAGAATCTCAATGATCAGCGAAATTATAACCGGACAGAAGGATTTACGGACAACCAGCTGTTTCGTCCGGTTCCACGTCCGTTTGCAAGAGCATATATCGACTTTTTTGCTCCCGCTGATTTGGGTCCCGGTATCAACGGGTTCCATCCGTTTGGTAACTGGACGCTGAGTACGATCGCCAGATGGCAGTCAGGGATCACATTTACCTGGTCTGACGGCGGGGCTATAACTCAGGATATTATAAACAATGTAAAGTGGAAAGATGTATGGGATTTCGACCTGCGGCTCAGCCGGCAGTTTGATCTCGGTCCTAACAGAGATTTGAATTTCTTTGTTGATATGTCCAACGTTTTGAATCTAAAACGGATGAACTACTTTACAAATGCAGGATTCGTAGATGGAGATGATTACCTCAACTACATGAGGTCTCTGCATTTGCCGTCAGATGTGGTTGCGGGGTATGGAAATCCTGAAACAACTATTACAGGAAGTGATCGCCCGGGTGATTATAGGAAATCCGGAGTGGATTTCGTACCCATAGAATCTGTAAGTAATCTCATGAACGTACAGTCGCCAACCGGTCGGGCACTCTATTGGGTTCCATCTGAGGACCAGTTTTATCAATTTGTAGATGGACAGTTTGTACAGGCTGATCAGGGTTTTGTTGATAATGTGTTGGATGACAAGGCCTATATCGATATGCCAAACCAGAATTTCTTCACCTTTTTCAATCCTAGAGCATTCCAGTTTGGAATCAGGGTATCGCTATAACCAAATAAATTGAACGCAATCACTACAAATAGCTGAGTATGAACGTTAGATACAAGATTACACAACTTATATGTTTTACTATTGTTCTTGCATGTTCAATTGTTGTGAAACCGGCAGTAGCGCAAGTATCATATCAATGGATGGATGTTGGGTCCCTGCATAATTTTTATTCAAACATAGGAACTGAAATCGAACAGGGTTTTATTGATGAACAGCAGGCCGGTTTACGCTGGCCTGCAATCTACAGGAGTCAGGACGCACAGGCAGCAAAAGGACTTTGGATTGGCGCCAGAAACGTAACCGATGCCAACGGTAACAACTATCCGGTTCGTGTAGCTCATCTGGGGCCGCGTGTCAGGGGAGATGGTGTTTATTATCCCATCGAACAACGAATTTTTTCAAAATATGAAGATCCTGACGTCGTGGTTGACGGGCTGAATTCCCTGCTGAATGTTGTAGATATTGATGAGGTTGACCCGTCGCTTCCTGCCGACCGCATGTTCTATAGCCGTTCTAATACTCTACTTGGAGTCACTGTTGAACGTAATATTATGCAGTTTAGCCAGGGGTTTCATGACAATTACCATATTATCGAGTTTGTTTTTACCAACACGGGAAATGTAGATGATGATGAGGAGATTGAGCTTCCTGATCAGACATTGGAAGATGTTGTGTTTTATTTCCAGAATCGCTGGGCTCCGGTTCGTGCTACACGTTTCGTCATGGGGAATGAAACAGGATGGGGAATAAATACGATGGTAGACAGGCGCGGTGATGGTTTACGTCCAGAAGAACCGGAAAATTTCAGGGCTCATTTTGCATGGCACGGTTACTGGGAAGATGCTCAGGTTGAGTTTGATGATAATATTGGAGGTCCTATTTGGGTTCCAAATACGTCAAGAGGTTATCTCTCTGAATCAGATACCACTGGTCGACTGGCCGCTTATCACTTTCTTGGCCGAGTAACACTTCATGCTGATACGTCACCAAGTGATCCATCTGACGATCCCAATCAGCCGTCAACAATGGATGAAATACACTCGGATGATCAATTGAATTTTCAGAACGACTCGTTCAACAATGTGGTGATGCAGCAGGAGTATGACCGGATGACGATAGGTAGGACGAACCGTCATGCCTTCAGAGTTGAGCCGTCAGGTCTTCCCGGATTTTTAGAACCATCGGGTGACCCGTCACTTGGAACTTCGGGCGGATTTTCGGCTGCTTCAGGGTATGGTCCGTATACTCTGGGACCAGGGGAGTCTGTAAGGATTGTAGTAGCTGAAGCTGTTTCCGGAATTAGCCGTGAGGTCGCCAATGAAACGGGTGTTCAATTTAAAGCAGGTGAAATTTCTGCACTTGAAAAGAACGAGATAGTATTTCAGGGACGTGATTCTCTTTTTCAAACATTCGAGCGTGCAATTGCTAATTTTGAGTCAGGCTACTCCGCTCCGGAACCACCCAGACCTCCAACTGTAGTAAATATAAACAGTGGGGGGGATGGTATTTTTCTGGACTGGACTTATGAAGCAGGAGAAGAAGCCAATATTAGCGGGTTTGAGGTATATCGGGCCGAGGCGCAGGTAGACAGTTCCTATTATAAAATTTATGAAGCGGCACCTTCGGAACGCTCTTTTGTTGATGGAGACAATACACCAGACCCAGCGGGACCTCCAACACGTGGCATAAACTATTACTACTACGTTGTGGCTGTTGGTAATGCAAACGACAACGACGGGTCTGCCATGACCCCGCAAACACCTTTAAAGAGCAGCCGGTATTACACTCAAAGTTATGATCCTGCCCGCTTGCAACGCGCGGCCGGAGAGTCGATGGAGGATATATACATTGTTCCAAATCCTTATGTAGCCTCAAGTGCAAATAACCTCGTTTTTGAAGCAGAACGGGGAGTCGATCGAGTTGCCTTTTACGGTGTACCCGGTCAGGCCACCATTCGAATTTTTACAGAGCTGGGAGAACATGTACAAACTATTGAGCACACTGATGGCAGCGGGGACGAATTTTGGGATCTAAGGACTAAATCACGACAGAGGGTCGTGAGTGGTATTTACATCGTTGTGATTGATAATAATGAAACGGGAGAACGTGCAACTCGCAAAATGGCCGTCATTCTTTAATCTAAAAAATTGACTCTGTGATACGAACGATACTTATACTTTCATTTTCTTTTTTGGTTGTCTGTATTCATAGTATGGACGGTTTTGCACAAGAAAAACGTGCACAAACGACCATGAAATTTTTAAGCACTCCTTTAGATGCTCGTGCAGCCGGTATGGCAGATGCTCATACGGCACTTCAGCTCGGGGCCACTGCGATGTTTTATAATCCGGCTTCTATGGCTCAGATGGAAGATAAAGTCAGCATTACAGCCGGATATCTCGAGTGGATTGCTGATATAACCTATAATTCAGCTGCAATAGCTTATCGTCCATCTGACGGTCGTTACGGAGTGGTTGGTGTTCATATGTCAGCTGTTGACTACGGGGAGTTTAGAGAGACTATTATTTCGGATAATGAAGACGGGTTTATTAGTCTTGGTACATATTCACCTACATCTATTTCTGCCGGGATCTCCTATGCATACCCTCTTTCAAGCGAATTTATGATCGGTGCCAATATTAAGTATGTATCTGTTGATTTGGGCAACGCAGTAGTTGGCTTAACCGATACGAACGATAGTGGTTATAACCGGAGGGAATTTCGGGCGAATACCGCTGCTTATGATTTTGGACTTCTCTATAAAATCGGATTTGAAAGCCTGAGATTTGCAATGTCTGTTAGAAATTTTGCTTCAGAAGTAGCTTATGACAGTGAAGAGACGGAACTCCCTCTTACATTTAGAATTGGGCTCTCCATGGATTTGGTTGATCTGACAAACCTTAACCCTGATATGCACCAATTTATATTTGCCGTGGATGCAAACAGGCCCAGAGACTACTATGAGCAACTCATGTTTGGAGGGGAATACACGTTTATGAACAGATTCTCACTACGCGGAGGCTACGTGTTTCCGGCAGATGAGTCGAACCTTTCATTTGGAGCAGGTATTCGCCAACCCGTCGGAGAAAGTGCAATTCAGATTGATTACTCGTATACGGCGTTTGGAATTTTTGAAAATGTGCAGCGTCTGGGTGTAAAGTTTGCCTTTTAAAATGAATGTTGAAATGATGACAAAAAGCTTGGAATTCAATTTTATGAAAAAGAACGTATTGATAACCATTGCTCTAATTCTGGCCTTTGCCGGGTGTGATGGAGAATCATCCAGTTTATACGATCCTAATTACGAGCCGGATCGACCCGATCCTTCCATATCGCTAATTGAACCGGAAGACGGATGGCTTGCAGGTGTTGACGAAGTTGTCATCCGTGGTGAAAACTTTTCGGAGACTGCAGATGAAAACCGCGTCTACTTTGATGGCGTACCGGGAATTGTGAACAGCTCAACCGGTACCGAAATCAGAGTGCGGCCTGCACAAGTGGTCGGTAATGATATTGAAGTAAAGTTAACAGTCAGAGATGCAATCAATTTTTCCAACAGTTTGGATTATGATTTGGCTCAGGCTGTCAGCCCGGCTCCCGGATCAATAGCCAATGACAATGTGCTTGCGGTTGCCACTGATGCTGCAGGAGACATCTTTTTTTCCTATCAGGAAGGGGGCGTGCCACGGGGAATCCGGCGATGGGACACTGAGAACGAAACTACTGAACAGTACATTGCATCTCAGTTTGACTGGACCGCACTAAAAGTTGGTCCTGACGGACTATTATATGGTGCCAGAAACATATTCGGGATTTATAGAGAAACCTTAGCGGGTACCATCGACAATAACCCATTTGCCATTGGCAACAGTGGCGAAGCTTACATAGATATTGATTTTGACCCTGATCATAACTTGTGGGCCGTGGGTAATAATGCCAACATTTTTAAAATAGATATAGCAACCGGGGGCGTTGAACGATTTCCATTTGATGCTAACCTTCGGGCGGTTCGTTACTACGATGGGAAACTGTATCTGGGAGGCAGATTTGACGACGGAAGTGAAACCGGCTCTCTTGAAATCTGGACGATGGATGTTAATAATGGCCAGGTATCTAATCCACAAGAGTTTATAAAATTAAGTGATGTGACCACTATTGATTTTAGCTTGTTCAGTTTAACGTTCGATTCAGACGGCACTCTTTTCATTGGGGCAGATACAGGTACAGGAATATATACATGGAATGATGAAGACGGATTTAATGAACTCTACCCGGGCTTAATTCAACCCTCAGGATTTTCATTTGCGTGGACGGAGAATTTCCTGATTACCAGTGCTACTAACGTTGATGAAGATACCCGTTACGCGCTGAAGGTAGATGTGCGCCGTGAAGGAGCTCCCTATTATGGTATAGATTAAAATAGAAAAGAGACCAAAGTTGATTTAGTTCGATATGGAAGAATGTAAATGCGTCGCAACCAACAAAACAATAAATCAATAAACGAGGATTACATATGAAAAAAACACTACTAATATTAATGGTAATGGCACTATTTCCATTGCTTACGCACGCTCAGTGGACACCACAGGGAGAATTTCCCGAAGGCGATACACTAAGTGGAGGTAATCACGGCATTGCCGTAGATGGCGAGGGTAAAATTTGGATTAACGATTATTTTGCAACAGGATCACTTCGCAGTGATTCATCTCAAAGTGTCGTAGATTTGCGGGTTTTCAATTCCGATGGATCTGAAGTTGAATGGTCTCCTGTACAGCAGGTAGTCATTGGTGAAGATACAACAACGTTTGTACAAGGCCGTGGTATGCGCACAGGTCCCAATGGTGATATTCTTTACGCTGACGGAACAACTCTGATACTGATTGATCACACTAATGGTGACGGAATTAAAGTTGTAGCGCCTGAAACAGGAAGCTCCCTCACAGCTCCGGCAACAGATGGTGCCGGTAATGTGTATGTCGGTGCGGTTGTTGGAGGCGATATAATTAAATATGATCCAACACTCTCAACCAGGGAAGTAGTCGTAGAAGGTGTTCCGGCGATTGGTCGAACAATGGAAGTCTCTGACGATGGAAACACAATCTACATGCCTCGTTTTACATCTAACACGATGTATATTTACAGCCGTGCAAATGAGCTGACACCGTTTTCCAGCGAGCCAGATTCTGTTCTTCAAAACAGTGATATTGAATCGATGGCTATTCAACCCGACAACGGACATGTTTGGGTGAGCGCTGCAAACTATCTTCGACCTATTGAAGAAGTGTTTGCAAACTATACACCAAACGTGTGGTATGGCTATAATCCGGATACGTGGGAAAAGGTTGACAGCGTGTCTTGGGAATTTAACGGTGAAGATCCGTTTGGCCCAGATCCAGAATACCTGCCATCTAACCAGGTTCCGCGTGCCATTGCTTTCAGCAATGACGGGTCAAGAGTATATGTTGGATCGTTCCGCCAAGCTGGGGCAAATTTCCCACCCGTTCAGTACTTCAACAGTGTGGCTACCAGCATAGATACTCCTCGCGAACAACCTGAAGGCTACACATTGGATCAAAACTACCCCAACCCTTTCAACCCAACAACAAACATAGAATTCGCGCTTGGGCAGGGTGGAGCGACAACTCTGAAGGTGTATGATATTTCCGGACGTGAAGTGGCCAGCATACTTACCGGACAGCAGCTTAATGCCGGATCACACACGTATACATTTAATGCCAGCAGCCTTTCTTCGGGGATCTATTTTTACCGATTGACCAGCAGCGGCGTTCAAATCACACGAAAAATGACGCTTCTTAAGTAAACACAGTTCTGTGTTTAACGAAACGATGATAGGGGCTGCAAATAATGCAGCCCCTTTATTTAATTCTTACCTAAACATTTTATGATTTTGCTTAAACCATTACGATATCTGCTCTTCCTTTTGATCATTAGTTTTTTCAGCTCTGGTGTTTTAACGGCTCAAAGCACTGATGACCCGGAGGCCAATCAGGAGTACAGGGGAGCCTGGATTGCTTCAGTCATAAATCTTGACTGGCCAATTAGTAAAAATGCATCCACAGATAACCAAAAACTCCAAATGCTTTCGATTTTCGACTCTCTACAGGAGTCAGGCTTCAATGCGGTTTACCTACAGGTTCGGACTGAAGCAGACGCACTCTATGACTCGGAGCATGCACCCTGGTCGTACTATTTAACAGGGGAGGAGGGCACAGCGCCCGAGCCTTACTACGACCCGCTTGAATTTGCCGTTCGAGAGGCGCATAAGCGGGGGCTGGAGCTGCATGCATGGCTAAACCCTTATCGGGCAGTACGGCAATTATCAACTGCAAAACAGATGGATGCTAATCAGCCAGTCGACCCCGCAATGCTCTCGGTTATTGAAGGTAAATATGACAATGATATTCAGGGCAAAAACGACCCGATTTTTGAGCGGGATCCAAGTCATGTATTTTACGCTCATCCGGAATGGACAATTACAGTTAATAACTATGTATTTATGGATCCGGGACAACCTGAGGTGATTCAGCATATCAAAGATATCGCCGGTGAGATTGTGAATAAATACGATGTGGACGGTATCCACTTTGATGATTATTTTTATCCCTATCCTCCAAATAACATGGCGGCTCAGAACTCATACAATGAGAAGGACGATAATACATTTGCAGAGCATCCAAGAGGATTTACAAGCAAGAATGACTGGAGAAGAAATAATATCAACCTGCTGATGCAGGAGGTACAGGATACGATTAAGAGTGTAAAGCCATACGTCAAATTTGGGGTGAGCCCGTTTGGTATATGGCAGAGCAGTACGCCAACGGGAACGAGTGGATTGAGTGCAAGAACCACTATCTTTGTCGACGCTCTCGCCTGGATTGAAGATGAATCCGTAGACTATATTGTTCCGCAGCTCTATTGGGAATTTGGATGCTGTCAGAACTTTGATCTGTTGTCTGACTGGTGGATTGATCAGGCCGGGGATAAGGTGCAATTTTATGCAGGCATTGGCCTGTATAAAAGCGACAGAAGTACGTATAGCGGTGGCCTCTATTCAGCCAGTGAAGTGCCTAATCAAGTTCGATACACCCGTGAGATAAATGCCGAAGGGAACGTAATGTTTCGCAGCAGAAACCTCACGGTTTACAATTCAAGGGGAATCAGGGATACGTTGCGTACCGATCTCTATAAAAACAGAGCACTGGTACCCGCCTTTAATAAAATTAATCTCCCCGTTCCTGACATGCCGGTAAATGCTCAAATTTCGCAAAATACTGTTGAAGGGCAGAGTTCTGAAGTGGTTCTCAATTGGGGGCGTCCTGCATATTCTGCAGAAAACGATTCATTGATTCGGTATGCGATATATCGTACGGAGGGAGAAACGACTCCTGATGGAACAGATATTGTTTCTGACCCGGATAATTTTATAGCGATTACGGGGATGGAAGAGTTTGTGGATAGTCCCGGTCAAACGGAAACCTCTTATCACTATGCCATTACCGCGTTTAACAGGAATAGTGATGAAAGTGTACCCACTCAGGTGTTATCCTCAGGGGTTGTTACATCAACGGAAGGAGATTATGAGCCGATTGTAAAAACACTCCGGCTCGATCAGAACTATCCTAATCCGTTTAATCCAACCACCAATATTACGTTTCAACTTCCTCAGACCGGTGATGTAAGTCTGAAAGTGTACGATATGGTAGGAAGAGAAATAGCCGTACTGATTAACCGGCAGATGAGTGCCGGAATTCATAACGCTAACTTTGAAGCCAGCCGCTATCCCAGCGGAGTGTATTTTTATCGACTAGAAACGAATACAGGATCACTTTCGAGGAAAATGACGCTGATTAAATAATCCCCTCGTCTGACGACTAAAGCCCAGGCTGTTTAGGGTTTAATAACCATCAAGTCGTCCGACGAGTTATTAAGGACCACAATTAAGTTAAAACTGAACAAGGAATTTTGCCGTTGAAACTCGACAGTCGAAAAAGGCAATCGACGGTCGAGGATTCCTCGTCAGACGGCTGAGGCCTCCGGGCTGTTTGGGGTTTATTATCCAACAAGTCGTCCGACGAGTTACTGTGGGCCATACGTTAGTTAAAGTAAAACGATATTCGGCAATTCAAATACTGCCTAGTATGAAACAAATAGTACAAACAACAGCTTTTATTCTATGTATCGGGATGTTTCTCACGCTGACAAATACAGCAGAAGCTCAGCTACAACCCGAAGATGTTGATACGCTCTACCATGCGCAGGTGGCTCCGGGCATGTTTTATACCGAGTACGAAATCAGACGTGTACCCTGGCGAATCCAGGTGCTTCGAATGGATACAGATTCCCAGCCGATGGAGTTTCGGACGGTTAAAGCCAATAACCTGATTACTGGGTTGCAGGCTCCCTCGAAAATGATGGATGCACTTGCTAACGATAGTGTATATGTTGTGGCGGGAGTCAATGGGGATTTCTACGGGTCTGGCGGTGTTCCAGTTAATGCCCAGGTTGCAAATGGAACACTTTTAAAGCGTCCTTTCCCTCGGGAGTTAATTGCATTTGACGAACTGTTTCAGCCATTCATAGAAACTACTACATTCAGCGGGTTGATTTACGTGGGTGAAGATCAGTTAGAAGTTGACGGAATCAACGAATCGAGGGGAGAGGATCAACTTACGGTGTACAACTCCTATTTTGGTGCCACAACGGGAACAAATGCTTTTGGAACAGAGGTAGGTGTTCGATGGATTGATGCCCCGGCAGTGAACCGGACCGGCAGAGTAGTGGTGGAAGCCGTTGAAACCAATGAGGGAGACATGACTATCGAACCCTATGATATGGTTCTTTCCGGGCATGGATCTGCATCCGATATGCTCGAATCACTTGGTATTGAGGATACTCTTGAGGTCGAACTAAAACTAAATCCACTCGATCGCACGATTCTTGAAGCCATTGGTGGAAGTACTCAGTTTGTAAAAAACGGTGTTGTTGACAGCAACTGGGAAGAGCGTCACCCAAGAACAGCTGTTGGATTTTCAGCCGATTCCACGCAAATGTATTTTGTAGTTGTTGATGGGCGCCAGTCAAGAAGTGCGGGGATGATGCTAAGCGAACTGGGTGATTTTTTAGTTGAAATTGATGTGTCACATGCTATTAATCTGGATGGCGGTGGTTCTTCAGCAATGGTAATTCAAGACGATGTAGTCAACAATCCGTCAGATGGAGGCTTGCAACGGGCTGTGGCGAATGCACTGTTTGTTACGATACCTAATCCCGGAATAGGTAGCGTACAGGGAATTCAGACCAAACCGGGTTTTAAGCGTATATTTATGGGAGAAGATGTTGATTTAAGTGTTCATCAATACGACGAATTTTACAGAAGAGAGTTAGTTGATACTTCTGATGTTCGGTTTACGGTAGACGAATCGATCGGTACCGTTTCTAATATGGGGAAATTTTCTGCAGTATTTGAACCTGCTCAAGGATATGTTTATGCGGAATATGATGAATTTATTGACTCTACTCGCATAGAAGTACTGGGTGTTGGCGAGTTGGATTTGAGCCCTGAACAGTCTACTATTGATACGACGATGAATTTTAGTGCATCTGTTTCCGTGAAAGATGTGGACGGCCTTTTACAGGATGTGGACCGGAATCGAATTAACTGGTCGCTCACTGATGAAAATATTGGAAGTATAAATGACGAAGGAAGGTTTGTTCCATCTTCTCCCGGCTCCGTTGGTGTGATTGGGGCCATTGGCGGCGCAGCCGATACCGTATGGGTAGAAGTTCAGCAGGATGAGGGTGTCACTCAGCTCTCCACATTTTCAGATCCGGACAGTTGGGAGGTCACAACTGAAAACATAGATGAAGCCAATGTTTCTTTGTCTGCACTAAATGATGGAGGGATTGAGCTTCTGTTCAGCTATCCATCACAGCAGGATAACGCCAGAATTATCCTGAACCGATCGATTGAGATAGCAGGAGTTCCCCGATTTGCTCATATTGAAACATCAGGAGACGGGAAGGATTACATCCTATTTGTGGATATTGAAAACCTTGAAGGTGGCCGATTCAGAATGGGACCTCAACGGTTAGCCAATCACACCGAACCGGAGGTAATGGAGTTCATTTTTGATGAATTCTGGGCAAACAGGATGACTCCCGGAGCCTCCTACTATTTTCCTTTCACAATGAAATCTCTTGTCCTCCAACTCCCGGATAATAATTCTGGGGATGAAATGTCAGGGCGGTTCACATTTCACAGCGCCAGCGCGGTCTATTCAGAGATATTTACATCTGTTTCAATAACGGATCAGGACCCTGAAACTCCAGCGGGTATCAAACTTCATCAAAACTACCCAAACCCGTTTAACCCAATTACGACCATAAGCTATCAGCTGCCGTCTGCGTCAGATGTACAGCTGCAAGTATTTGATTTACTGGGCAGAAGGGTTGCTTTGCTCGTTGATGAGCGTGTCTCCGGGGGAGTTCACGAAGTAACATTTGACGCCTCGAACTTATCGAGTGGTGTCTACCTGTACCAGCTTCAAACAGGCTCTGCTACACTTTCAAATCGTATGATGCTGATTAAATAATATCATTTTGGCGTGATTTTATTGATGCCGCCTGTTAAACAATTGTCCGCCGGGTTGCCGATGGAGTCACTAAATATCTTATATTGGATGCCTAATTTGTTTGCATTCAATCATTCAGATATGAGCCAGACTGTACATCTATCGTTAATTCAGCATGCGTTTGAATCCTCCCCGGAAGCAACTGTGAAAAAGGTGGTGGATCATATCCGGAACGCCGCTAATGACGGGGCACAGGTTATTTGTCTGCAGGAGTTATTTAATACAAGCTACTTCTGCAGTACCGTAAACCAGAAGAACTTCGCGCTTGCAGAATCGATTCCCGGACCCACAACAAATAGACTTGGAAAACTTGCCGGCGAGCTTTCTGTTGTACTGCTCGTCCCGGTGTTTGAAAAGGAAGCTGCCGGGCTTTACTACAACTCCATTGCTGTGATTGATGCGGATGGCACTTTGCTCGGGAAGTATAGAAAAATGCACATACCGGAAGATCCCGGGTTTCATGAGAAATATTATTTTACGCCCGGCGACCTCGGCTACCGGGTATTTGATACCGCTTATTGCAAGATCGGAACATTGATCTGCTGGGACCAGTGGTTCCCCGAAGCGGCACGGCTAACTGCGCTGAAAGGTGCTGATTTAATCGTCTATCCTACAGCAATCGGGACGCTTCATGAAGAGAGAGACGCTGAAAAAGAGCAATTTAAGGATGCGTGGAAAACAATTCAGCGCAGTCATGCCATCGCTAACAGCTGTTTCGTTGCCAGTGTCAACAGGGTGGGCATTGAAGAAGCTGCACGATTTTGGGGAGGTTCGTTTGTCGCAGGGCCGTTTGGCGAGATTTTGTCGGAAGGAGATGAACAGGAGGGGATCATCTCTTCAGAAATTGATCTCTCTCTCATTGAACCTCAGCGGCAGGCCTGGCCATTTTTCAGAGACCGGAGAGTGGACAGCTACGATTCAATCACAAAAAGAATAGATACGTAGGCCAAGACGTTGTTTGCGGCTGTCTGGTATGCCATCAGTTATCGGTCTTTATCAAAGATCTATCTCAAAAATGACCAAGCGTTTGTTTCAAAATAATCGAAGCAGGAGCTTCGATTTACGTGTACCAAACCTTCCCCGTTAGGCAAAGGCACAGAGAACGAGGGCGAGGAGCTGGAAGAATCGGAGTGTAATTTTCCTTATCTTGGATGCTGTCTAAATTTATAACAGTTTATAAGTAGTTTAAAAACGCATGAGTTCATACGACCCGTCCGCGATCGAACCGAAGTGGCAATCCTACTGGCTCGAAAATAAAACTTTCAAAACCAGAAAAGATCCCAACAAACCAAAATATTACGTGCTCGACATGTTTCCCTATCCAAGTGGCTCAGGACTGCACGTGGGACACCCTGAGGGGTACACAGCAACGGATATACTGGCCCGCTATAAGAGAATGAAGGGATTCAATGTCTTGCATCCGATTGGGTGGGATGCATTTGGCCTGCCGGCTGAGCAGTACGCGGTAAAAACGGGTACCCATCCTCGTACAACCACTGAAAAGAATATCAACCGCTTCAGAGAACAGCTTCAGATGCTGGGATTCTCTTACGATTGGGACCGCGAAGTAAATACAACAGACCCGGATTATTACAAATGGACTCAATGGATTTTCCTTAAACTGTATGAAAAAGGGCTGGCCTACGAAGATGAAGCACCCGTTAACTGGTGTCCTGAACTGGGAACTGTTCTTGCCAATGAAGAGGTCATAGACGGCAAGAGTGAAGTGGGCGGATTCCCGGTGGTTCAGAAGCCGATGCGTCAATGGGTGCTCAAAATCACGGAGTATGCTGAGAAGCTTCTGGAAGGGCTTGATGATCTGGATTGGCCTGAATCAACCAAAGAGATGCAGAGAAACTGGATCGGGCGCTCGATCGGGGCTGAGATTGAGTTTCCGATAGATGAGCATGACTCAAGTATAAAAGTATTTACGACACGTCCGGATACACTTTTTGGTGCTACCTATATGGTGCTTGCTCCTGAGCATCACCTTGTTCAGGATATCACCACGAGCGAGCAGCGAAAAGGTGTGGAGAAGTATGTAGAAAAAGCAGGCCTGAAATCTGACCTGGAGCGTCAAGAAGAATCAAAGACAAAGACAGGTGTCTTTACCGGCGCGTATGCTATAAACCCTGTAAACGGGGAGAAGCTTCCTGTTTGGGTCGCCGATTATGTGCTTGCCCATTACGGAACCGGCGCAATCATGGCTGTACCCGGGCAGGATCAGCGCGACTGGGAATTTGCTGAGACATTTGACCTGCCTATTATACGAACTGTGCAGCCGCCGGAGGATTTTGATGGGCAGGCGTATGTTGGAGAAGGCGTTGCGATTAACAGCGATTTTCTGAACGGCCTTGAGATTACGGATGCCAAGCAGAAGATGATTGACTGGCTTGAGGAGAATAAGGCGGGATCTAAAAGTGTGAACTATAAACTTCGCGACTGGCTCTTTTCACGTCAGCGCTACTGGGGTGAACCCTTTCCGATCCTTCACGTGGATGGTAAACCGAAACCCTTGTCTGACGCTGATCTGCCGGTTGTCCTTCCTGAGATTGATGATTATCAGCCCACAAAAACAGGGGAGCCGCCACTCGCCAAGGCAGAGAATTGGGTTAAAACTACTGATCCGGAGACAGGAAAAAAGGCGCTTCGCGAAACCAACACAATGCCGCAATGGGCCGGTTCCTGCTGGTATTATTTGCGATATATCAGCCCTGAATTTGACGGCGGGCCGGTAGATAAGGATGAAGAGAAATACTGGATGCCGGTTGACCTCTACGTCGGTGGATCAGAGCACTCGGTTCTTCACCTGCTCTATGCACGGTTCTGGCACAAGGTGCTGTATGACTGCGGCGTAGTGTCTACCTCCGAACCATTCCAAAAACTGGTTCACCAGGGGATGATATTGGGGGAGATGGAGTATGTCGCGTTTAAGCATCATGGGAAACACATTTCATCCACAAAGATTGACGACGTCGACAATGTTGAGAGAGTGAAGGTATCTGGTAATGATGTAGAAAAGCGCGGGGAGAATTTCTTTCTGAAAGGGACTGACTTTCAGGTCGAGTCTCGGGCACACAAAATGTCGAAATCCCGCGGCAACGTCATTAATCCCGATGATGTGGTTGAACAGTTTGGCGCCGACTCGTTACGCCTCTACGAGATGTTTATGGGGCCGCTTGAACAGGTGAAACCCTGGAGTACAAAAGGCGTTGAGGGAGTGAATCGATTTCTCAGTCGCGCATGGCGAATGATTGTGGGCGACCAGGATGAAGCGGCGCTTTTATCCGAGGATGCCGAGACAACTCCGGAACAGCTGAAAGTGCTGCATGAGGCGATTAAAAAAGTGACGTATGATATAGATAATATGCAATTTAATACCGCTATTTCGGCATTGATGATCTTTGTCAATGAAGCACGTCAGTGGGATGCTCTGCCTCCGGGTATTGCGAAACCGTTTGTGAAACTGCTATCACCGTTTGCTCCTCATGTCGCGGAGGAGCTCTGGGCCTATCTTGGAAGCGATCAAACGATAGCGTATGAAGAGTGGCCCGAGCTAAACGAAGAGTACCTGATTGAAGATTTCATAGTGTATCCTGTACAGGTGAATGGAAAAGTCAGAGCAAATATTGAAGTTTCTGCCGACAAAGCGAAGGACAAAAAATATGTTCTCGGCATTGCCAGAAAGCAGGAAAACATTCAGAAATACCTGGATGGTTCCACCATCATAAAAGAGATTTTCGTGCCGGAACGGATCATTAATTTTGTGGTGAAATAACTGTGGAATTGTCGAGTGTCACGCGATGCGTGACGTCGAACTGTTGAGTGCTCGTTGCACTCGCGTTGAATTGTTGAAAGCCTCACTTCGTTCGGTGTTGAATTGTGGAACTGCTGAGGAAGACACTGCGTGTGTAGTTGAACTGTTGAATTGTTGTAGAACTGTTAGCAACTTTTTGAGGCGGAGGTCTGAAAATCGCTAAATTATCCAATTATGATGTAATTATACTTGTAACCAAAGAGCATTTCTAAAAAATTAAAATTCGACAATTCAACAATTCAACATCACGCAACGCGTGATACTCCACAGTTCAACATCGCACAACGTGCGATACTCCACGATTCCACCCAAGCCTTCTGGCAGGACAAGTAGTCCAAATCCACATTGCCGCCGGAAAATAACAGTAAAGTTTCGGTAATCCATCTTATTTTTGGGTCCGTGCTTTTTTAAAGAACAGTATTAGTTTTCGTGTCGATCGGGTAGTCTTTGCAGATCTTCGAACGCTTCGTACTGTAGATTCCCATTGCCATCGTGATAGACAAGGCGATTGGTGAGCCCAAGATGTTGTGAAATTTCATTGAACATGGAAGATTCCAAAAGAATAGTAGCTTCAATTGAATTTGGTGATTCACCGTCTTCGGAAAGATTTAGAGACAATGAGAAAGATTTTCGTTCATTGAAAATCAGGTACATTGGGCTGGATATTGATACGTCATCCCGCAGTTCTAAGAAAATGTCAATTCCCCGTTCAGAAATTTCAGGCTCACCGGGGCCCGATCCAAACCAGTATTGGCAGGTGCCGGAAATAATGAATCCACTATCCGGCGAAACGCTCTGCCTGCCAGATGCACAGCTGCAGATTAAGAATAATATCAGCGTGATAGAAATAAATTGCTTTTTCATATGTTCTATGAGAACTCCGGAGATTCTTAAGATTATCTTATAGAATACGGAGCCATTTAATCAAATAATATAAACAGATGAAGAAAATAGGTTCTCTTGTTGCGGTTTTGATCATCTTGCTGCAGTTTTCGGGCTGCAGCTCAACATCATCTCCGGAAGATGTGGCTCTGGATACATCAGACGAAAAACTGTTTGTCTGGAACGGACTGAATCACTGGTATTTCTGGCAGGATGATGTTGCTGATTTAGCTGATAATAGGTTTGGTAACAACGGCGAGTTCAACACGTTTCTGAACCGCTTCAGCAACGAAGAAACTCTTTTCAACCAGCTTTTACATAGAGATGATAATTTCTCCTGGCTGATACAGGATTATAAAGTTCATGAAGAAGCGCGTCTCGGAATATCAAAATCGTTTGGTTTCAGATTTGGCCTGCTCAGGGAATCCCCGGAAAACTCGCGGGTTTTAGGATATGTGCGGTACGTTGTTCCCGGTTCGCCGGCTGACGATGCAGGCCTGAAGCGTGGCGATGTGTTTAACGGCATGAATGGTCAAATTCTGAATCTTGATAACTATCAAAATCTTTTGAGCGGGGACACCTACGCACTTGCTATGGCTAAAGTAACTGATTTTGTTCCATCCCCCCGCACATACACAGTTGAGGGCATTGATAAAGAAATTAACATAACGGCTATCAATCTTCAGGAGAATCCTATTCATCGCTCAAAAGTGATTGAGACCGAAACGTCCCGCGTGGGCTACCTGATGTATAATTCATTCCGGTATAATTTCCATGATGATCTGAATCAGCGTTTCGGTGATTTTAAAAATACCGGGATTGATGATCTGGTGATCGATCTTCGATACAACGGCGGAGGTACGCTGATTACAAGTGCGCTGCTGGCAAGTTTGATATCAGGAGTTTCGTCGGATGAAATTTTTGCTGAGTTGATTCACGGCAGCAAGCGGGAGTCGCGCAACAGTACCTTTGATTTCCTGGACTCCGTTCCCGTCTACGATGATGAGGGCAACTTCAGCAGGAATGATGACATCAACAGCCTCAGAATGAACCGATTGTACGTGCTGACCAGCCGAAACTCAGCATCTGCAAGTGAAGCGCTGATCAACGGTCTGCTTCCTTTTGGTGTGGAAGTTATTTTGATTGGCGAAGTGACAGCTGGAAAAGACGAAGGGTCTATTACGGTTTATGATGCGCCTGAAGCCAATTATTCACCGCGAAATGATGAACAGCGCTCAAAGATTAACCCGAATCATATGCGGGCTATGCAGCCCATTATTTTTAAAATATTCAACAAAGAGAGGGCTGACTATCCGGATGGATTTTTTCCCGATTTTGAGATACGGGAGTTCGATTTTCTCCAGAATCTTCCCGAGCTGGGTGATCCAAATGAGCCGCTGCTCTCTGTCGCTTTGAATCATATAAAAGGGGATGGGTTCCCCGCAGTAGCAAAAGCGCAGATTTCCGACTCTTCTGAACTTATTTTTGATAGCGCTGAATTAGGTGTGCTCCGGGATGAAATCTATCTTCTGCCGGGAGATCTTGAGTTGAAGTAGGTCTGCGACACCTCAGTCAAAAGCAGAATCAGTTTCATTCTACTAAAATTTTCAAACCTAAATAATGAGTACACAGCACCTTCGCGCCATTGCGTGAAACTCATATTCTCTGACAAAGACGCAATGACGCTAAGATTATTTTGAACACAGTTATGATTCCCCATAAGGTTACGTCAGGTCCAAAAATCTTAAGTGTACGCTTGCAACCTTGATTCAAATTCAAAAAACTCACGATTCCACAGTTTAACTTATCAACGCGAACGCAGAGAGTACTCAACAGTTCAACATGGCACAAGGTACAATACTCCACGATTCCACGATTGAGCGCCCTTCAGGTCTAATGATCTGGCCGTAAGCGGGTTACGAAAAAAATGCGGTTTTCCGGGAATAAGTCCGTTAAATTATACGTGATCTATTTTCAGAATTAGGTTGAAATACCTACATTAGCGTCAGTTTGTTAAATCTATCGCAACGTGACGGCTTTTATGAATGATATTTCCCTCTCCCCGCTGGATATTGGTATTATCATCGGCTATTTCATTGTAATCATCGTGATTGGAATTGTTGTTGCAAGAAAGACGGACACGGGAGAAGATCTCTTTCTGGCCGGTCGCTCGCTGGGGTGGGGTGTGATTGGTTTCTCACTGTTCGCGTCCAATATTTCCAGCACAACCCTGATCGGTCTCACCGGACAAGCGTATCAAACAGGGATTTCAGTATCCAACTATGAGTGGATGGCGGCGGTTGTTCTGGTGTTCATGGCGATCTTCTTTATTCCTTTCTATATACGCTCAAAGATAGACACTATCCCCGAATTTCTTGAGCGACGGTTTGATGTGCGCTCCCGAAAGTATTTCTCAGTCATAACCATTTTCCTCAGTATCATTGTTGATACAGCCGGAGGTCTTTATGCGGGTGCCATTGTTGTGAACGTCTTCTTTCCTGAAATCGATATTATATATACGATTCTTGCTTTGGGAATCTTTGCGGGTCTTTACACGGCAGCGGGGGGTTTGAAAGCGGTTGTCTATACGGATGTACTCCAGGCCATTATTTTGATATTTGGCTCATCAATGATTGCCTACCTCATGTTTGCAGAGTTTGATTTTTCATGGTCGGCCGCTATCGCTTCTGTTCCTGATGGAAACCTCTCCATGATTCGCCCGATTGACGATTCCGCACTGCCATGGCTTGGAACGCTGATAGGTGTGCCCATTCTCGGATTTTATTACTGGGGTACTAACCAATACATAGTTCAGCGTGTGCTGGGTGCCAGGGATATAAAGAATGCACGATGGGGCGCACTTCTGGGTGGTTTTCTTAAACTGCCGGTGCTTTTCATTATGGTTATTCCCGGTGTATTCGCCTTCTCGATTTTTCCAAATCTTACGGATCCGGACATGGTATTCCCAACGATGGTGGCCAACATGTTGCCCGTTGGAATAACCGGGATCGTGCTGGCAGGCTTGATCGCTGCAATTATGTCGAGCATTGATTCCACTCTTAACTCGGCATCAACGTTGATCACGATGGACTTCATCAAACCGAGAAATCCAAACCTTACGGCAAAAGAGACCGGAAAAATTGGGCGCTGGACCACGATTATTCTGATGGCTGTTGCCTGCACCTGGGCCCCGCTGATTGAACAGTTCGACGGTATATTTCAGTACATACAGGAGGCATTTGCTTACATTGTACCACCCGTTGTAGCTATTTTTATACTTGGCATGTTCTGGAGACGGGGAAATCGTCACGCAGCTTTTTGGACTCTTGTAAGCGGCCACTCACTCTCTGCGTTTATTTTTGTGCTGGTACAAATGGAGATCGTTACGATTCACTTTACCATTACAGCCGGACTCCTGACTCTTATCTGCTGCGTTATTTTTGCAGTTACGAGCGTACTGGGTGAAAAGCCGGATCCAAAACAAATTGATGATGTCATCTTTAAGACAAAGGACATACGCCCGGAAGAGCCTGATACGCCACTGTTGAAAGATTACCGGTTCCATTCCGTGATTGTTCTGATTCTGACGACAGCACTTGTAATCTCATTCTGGTAATTGGCGAGGCATAATAACTGCACGTTAAGAACAGACGGGGGCTGGATTCTGCTCTCTACAAACAAAGACAAAGGTTTCCCAAATTCTTAAACTTTCTCATACTAGGGGTTGTGAATCAGAAAATATTCTGTTTTCTTGACGGTGCAGACATATAAATACTGCTCTCCGTATGTCTTAGTCGACAAAATATGTAACGGGATGTGAATTGATATCAATTATGGAAGGGCTTACATTAATAAAAACACAGCACTTATTTGTATTGGATTGGTGAGGCAGGGGCGATTTGGGTACCCTCCTTCAGCATGAAAGTGATAAGATGATTGCCAATCATACAAAGCAATTTAATATGTATCATTCAGGCGTGACTTAGCGGTTGTAGATATAAAAAACGATAAATGTAAATTAC
>Ga0306867_1000475_pt1 | contig 22760 bp, 14 predicted proteins | sample AntRauTorckE6831_FD_190432 | JGI IMG/M metagenome (GOLD analysis project Ga0306867, IMG submission 190432) | Saline lake microbial communities from Rauer Islands, Antarctica - Metagenome Torckler E6 #831 (v2) (version 2) | ecosystem: Environmental > Aquatic > Non-marine Saline and Alkaline >...
TCTGGAAAGCAGCGACTGACCACAGACATAGATATCTGCCCCGGCCTCTTTCAGTGCCGAGATCAGTTCCGGGTTCGGGTTATCTACACCGTTCTTGCTTTTGTAGCGGGCATTGCCCAGAATGGCTTCGGTTGCTCCCCCATGTACAACCACTACCACGTGAAGATTCTCACCGCTGAGGCCACCTAATCCGTGGAGGTTCATCATTCGGGCCACATTGTTTAGCCCGGCATTGATCTGATTTTTGTCAGGTTGCAGGTTTTTCAGATCTATTACAATCTTATACTCAATCTGAGGGTCTGGTTGTACGCTTCCGGGAATCTCGTAAATACCTCCATAACCGTCAACAATCGGGAACTGCGCCTGCTGTGCATTTGCTGATGCATAAGTGGCGAGAAGAATGAGTGTCAAAAGCGAGATATAAGAGCGTTTCATCTGATTGGAGAGTGTTGAGTGATCTTTTAAACTGAAGGCCCAATGTAATGAAATTCATCACTCATTAGCGAAACCTTGCAGAAGTTAAATTACTGAAAAGCTGATTTAATCTAAGAGTTAAGTATAAATTCTCATAATTTACACCAATACCGTTTTTGAAACACCTTAAGAACAAATGCGTAGGAGATTCAGAAACATCTCACAAACGGTAACATGCATGACACCAAAAAAAACTCTCTCGATTCTCCTATTTTTGGCAGGGACATTTGGGTTATACTACCAATCCAGTGCTCAGGATACCCCGCCACGATCTGTACTTATCGAAAACAAACTGGTGACAGGCGAGCCCTATAAATCCGAGCGGTTCCCCGTGGATCGAACTGCATCGCTATCGGTATTCACCCTTAACGGTGATGTAGAGATTTACGAAAATCCTGAGCTCGATTATATTCAGATTGATCTTTATGTGGACCGAGGTTTTTCTTTATGGTCAGGTGGAGCAAACCTGGATAACTACCGGATCATTTTTCAGAGGAAAAGAGAGCAGATTATAGCAAGTGTTGAACCCAGACGATCTGAGTCGCGGATATGGAAAGGCGACAATATCACATTCAGTTACATCATACAAACGCCTGTAGATATTTCTTCCAGAATACGAAACACTAAAGGGGATATCTATGCGCGAAATTTAAAGGGAAATCATCTTATTCAGGCAACGGTGGGAGATCTCTATCTTGATAATCTTGAGGGAGAAATTAACGCGTTCTCAGCCAGCGGCAACATCACCGCTGAGAATATAAGGGGGGAGTTGAATGCAAAAACGACAAATGGAAATATAGCAGTTACGAACTCATCCGGAGAAATTCGCCTGCGGACCGTAACCGGTTCTATAGATGCCAATGGCGGGAATGGGGAGTTTATCGCTGCAACAACAACCGGTGATATTACGGCAAGGCTTCTCTCCGTTGGTCAGGGCAGCTATATTGAAACGGTTACTGGATCGGTAAATCTTACGCTCCCGGCAGAGCTAAACTATTCTATTCAAGCGTCGGGCTCGTCTGTTGATGTTAGTGACCTGCTGAATCGCCGGGAGTTTGAAGGACGGGTACAGCAAAGGGTGGCAAATGTTGTGTTTGGAAGCGGCAATATTCCTATACAAATTTCATCAGTATCAGGTAATGTGATCGTCAAAACGGGCTCTAACTGATGATATTAAAAAGTGCAGGGATTGCAGCGGGAAGATTCAGTGCGGCAGCAGCCCTCTGCCTGATACTTTATTGCACGCCTGTTATAGCCACTCAAAGTGAATCCGGAGTGCAGTTTCTGCAGGCCGATGACCTGCTTACCCGGGATCAAATAATCTATCTCACCGACCAATGGAAATATTTCCCCGGTGATGAGAAAGGGTTTGCAGATCCTGAGCTCGATGATTCGGAATGGGGGCAAATCAGCACATATCTCACAGCATTTGATTTTGCTTTTGCTGAGTGGCAGGGCGTGGGATGGTTTCGATTGAATATCCACGTAGATTCATCACTGGTAGACAGGCCGCTTGCACTACTCATTGAAAAACATCTGGGCGCCTCTGAATTTTATTTGAATGGGGACAAAAAATTCACTCTGGGCTCGATTGAACCTGAAGGAATCACAGAGGCGTACACCGATTTTAAGCCAAAAATGATCGTCTTTCCAGAGCCGGGTGAACAAACGATTGCCGTGCGATACGCCAACTCAATACCAGGGAGGTTTATAGAAGAAGAGGGAATGGCGGGGTTTCGCTTTCTTCTTGGTGATGCTAATTACCATCTGGACGCAAGAGTAGAGTCAGCAATGTGGCGATCGGGCTGGCAAACGTTTTTTTTGGGGACACTGCTCGTGTTTGCTGTCATACACCTGCTTCTCTATTCGTTCTATCCTGCAGAAAAAAGGAACCTCTTTTTTGCGCTTTTTACCCTGTTTCTTGGAGTACTGGTTCTCTCAATTTTCAAAACAGAATTTACGCACTCTCCATTTGAAACAGTCCTGTTTAGTAAAATTGCTCAGGTAACCTGGATACTCACTATTCTTTACGCATTGAGGTTTACTTACAGCTTGTACCAAAAACGAACGCCACTGCAGTTTTGGATTATTGGGGGCGCCGGAATCATTTTAATAGCAGGCATCTGGTACAATGTGGAAAATATACGCCTAATCCGGGAACTGTTTGTACTGATTGCGGTGATTGAAATGCTGAGAGCCCTGTTTAAGATTGTTCTTCAAAAACGATCCGGTTCCTGGATTATCGGGTTCGGTATTTTCTGTTTTTTGATGAGTATCGTATACAGAGTTATGATTAACGTGAACCTGCTGGCCGGTGAGACAACAACCGCAAGCATCCTTGGATCCGGAACGATGATTCTGGCGATGTCTGTGTTTCTGTCGCGTGATTTTGCAGTCACCCAAAAACGGCTGGAGCAAAAGCTCATCGAGGTAAAAGATCTTTCTGAAAGGACATTAGAGCAGGAGAAACGGAATAAGAAAATTGAAATTGAATCGCGCCTGCTCGAAGCTGAAAACAACCGGAAAAGCCATGAGCTTGAAGAAGCCCGAATCCTCCAGCTATCTATGCTGCCGAGCAAACTACCGGACATTTCTCCGTATGATATTTCAGTGTATATGGAAACGGCGACGGAAGTGGGCGGCGATTATTACGACTACTCAATACAGGACGACGGCTGGATGACGCTGGCTCTCGGTGATGCCACCGGGCATGGAATGAAGGCGGGCATCATGGTGGCGGCTGCCAAAAGCAATTTTCATATGCTGGCTGGCGAAAAGGATCAGGTGACCATGCTTCATCGGATGTCTGACGGATTGCGGAAAATGGATCTGCGAATGATGTATATGGGGATGATTATTATGCGCTGCAAAGGTATGCAGGCAGAGATTATATCGGCTGGAATGCCACCCGTATTATGGTACCGAAAAAACCTGGGACATGTTGAAACGGTGACGCTTAAAGGCCTGCCGCTCGGTACTAAAGTTAAATACCCGTATCAGTCCCGGCAGCTGGAGTTTGAGGACGGAGATGTACTGCTTCTGATGAGCGACGGGCTGATGGAGCTTTTTAACGATAAAAGGGAGCTGTTGGGTCTTGAACGGATTAAGCGGGAATTGCTGAATAAATCGTGTGCCACATCCAGCGAAATTATTAAACATATGAGAAGCCTGATGATGAGTTGGAGTGGCGATCACAAAAACGAGGACGACGTAACCATGATGGCCGTCAAAATCAAAGATGTTGAAACATCCGACAGACCATAACGTAGCGCAAATTGATGCAAAAACAGTGGTGAACAGAATGAATAAATTTCTACAGATATTTTTAATCTTTTTGATCTTTCCTCTTGCACTGGTTGCTCAGCAATCAGAAGAGACGGAAGATCCGTTTAAACGCGATCCAATCTTTAACAAATCCCTGGAAGAACTCATGGGAAGAGATTCGGATTCTGACTCTACCGGAATTGAGCCGCAACGACGATTCAGGAGCTTTCAACAGGAAGGTATTGATTTTGACGGCGCTCTGGAAGCAGGACCATACAACACAAACCCTCTTTACAATCAGTTCCCTAATCTTCCGATGATACATTACAATCGGGTAAATGGCCTTTTTCTCGGTATCAGGAAAGAGAGAATGCAGTGGTACGACTACAACAGTTTTTTAGATCTGAATAAATTCAAGGTTCACGGATTGATTGGCTACGGTACAGCGTCTCAACGATGGGATTATGCCATAGGGCTGGAACGGTTTGTGGGTAGAAATGACAGAATCCTTGTGGGGGCTGAATTTCATCGTGCTACCGCTACGGAAGACTATTGGCGTGTGGGTCTTATAGAGTCGACTTTTACGGCTCTTTTTGCAGCGTATGATTTTCCCGACTATCACCTGAAAGATGGCTTCGGTGTTTATACCGCCGTACGGAGCAAGCGTTGGTTTGAAGGAGCCTTTTCGTATAATAATGACGACTTTTCATCCTTGTCGGTAGGTACGAACTACTCTTTCTTTGGGAAAGGCAGCAGCTACAGGCCCAATCAGCCTATTGACTTGATAACAGACGAAACAAACATTCAACGATTTAATGTTGCGCTCTCCTTTAACCCAAAGCGACTGATTCTCAACCGCTACTTCTCAGTGTCTGCCACGACAGAAATTGAGCTGGCGGATAACTCGGGTTTTGAAAATGAGTTTTCGTATAGCTCGTACCTTGCAGAGCTCAATCTTTTCTCTAATTTTGAGCCGGGATCCGTGTTGAAATGGCGAATTAGGGCCGGGAGTATCACCGGAAATGCGCCGCTGTTTAAGCAGCATCAGCTTGGGGGTATCGGTTCACTCAGGGGCTCACCCTATAAGATTTTCACCGGAAATCAGATGTTGCTGAGCAATCTGGAATTTCAGTTCGGGAGTATTATCGGCGGCGGCAACGAATGGGTTGATTTCGATAGTTTCTACACAACGTTCTTCCTGGATTCTGGATTTGCGCGTCGAAGCAGTGATCTGCTGAATTCAACAAACCCGTTTGAAGATATGAGTGGCTTCTCCTTCTCAGATCTGCAGCACGATATTGGTGTTGGTCTTGGGTCGGATCTGATCCGCGCTGAACTGGCCTGGCCGCTTAAACGCTTTGGCAGCACACCGGCATTCTGGATTCGGTTCAACCCTACGTTTTAAAGGAATATTGCCTGAAGAGCACTTTCCAAACCGAACAAGAACCTTGCCCCCGACGCTGACAGAAACCCGGGAAAGCGCCGGGAATGCTGACTGCGTCTGGTAACCCAACCTGACAGCACCCACCGGATCTGTCAGCGTTGGAATTCGTACCTTGAGACGGTGCCAGGTAGCGTTTCTTTTTCGATACTGAAAAGAAAAAAAGTTACATTGGTACCTATAATTCTAACTAAGATTCTTCCTATGACTGCCCGTACCTGCACCAATATTTTTCTAACCCTTGTTCTGCTCACGCCTATTCTCCTATCGGCTCAAAACAGCACCGTTCGGGAGAGTTTGCCCATTGAAAGTTCAATCCTTGGGAAAACCGTTGAATACAATATCTATCTGCCTGACGGATATGGGGAGTCTAACCGGAGCTATCCTGTGCTATATCTTCTTCATGGGTATACCGATGACGAAATTGGGTGGACGCAATTCGGTGAAGTACAGCAGATTACGGATGAAGCAACCGATCGGCTGGAGGTGACTGACATGATCATCGTGATGCCGGATGCGGGTGTGAGCTGGTATATCAATAATCACGATGGATCTGTCAATTACGAGGATTTTTTCACACAGGAATTGATACCTCACGTGGACGAAACATACAGAACCCGGCCAACCAAAGAATTCAGAGCGGTAGCGGGACTGTCGATGGGTGGTTACGGCACGCTGATCATGGCAACAAAATATTCAGAGCTTTTTACGGCCGCGGCACCGCTAAGTGCAGCCGTTTTTCTGGATGAAGGAATCACAGGCATGCCCCAGGAGAACTGGGACAGCGCCCTTGGCACCCCGTTTGGCGAGGGACTTGAGGGCGAGGATCGCCTGACCGATCACTACCGCGAAAATTCCATTTTAAATATCATGGAAACTGCGGATCCTGAGATGCTTAACACCGTTGATTATTACATCGACTGCGGTGACGATGACTTTCTCATTCGGGGCAACATGGCGCTCTACAGCACGATGGTGCAGAATGAAATTAATTCGGAATTCAGAGTCCGCGATGGAGCACATACATGGGATTATTGGCGTACCGCTCTGCCGGATGTATTGGAATTTGTGAGTGCACGTTTTCATCGGTAAACTCTACCTGCCAGAGTCCGAAGGTCCTGAGTGTTGAGAGGTGTACATCGGAACATGGTATGTCTATTTTTTACTACCACCTGCTCAAGGTAATATTCAGCTCGTATAAAGATCTATGTGTTGAGATTGAACAGACATACCATGTTTGGTTATGGATCGGGCAGCCTTGATGGCCCGATGATGTTTAGGGCTAGTTGTTTTAACTTACTGCTCGAAGGATTCATTGGATGAGTCGTTGAGGCGTTTAAGATTAAATATGGTATGTCTGACGTTTTATGTGCAATATTGAGTGCCTAACCAAAACCCTAGAATGGAACTAAGTCATGAGATTGAACAGACATACCATATTTGGTTACGTCCCGATACATGGCACCCTATGCTTCCAGAAACCTGAAACGCTCCGGAATGCTTTCAGATCTTAAATGTATAAAATCAGTAAATTATGTTTAAACGTAGATTTGTTCCTGCTGCAGTTCTATCTATAATCACGTTACTTGCATGTACAAATGCAGAGGCCCAGATGTTTAACACGAAATCCGATTTCACACGTCAGGATACACTTCGGGGATCCATCACACTGGAGCGGGTATGGTGGGATGTTACACACTATCATCTGAGTGTTGCCGTGGATATTCCCGGGCAGTCGCTATCGGGCAGCAATGTTATCAGCTACACGGTACTGGATCAGCACCATACGATGCAGATAGATCTGCAGGAGCCGATGGAGATTACGCGGGTTGTTCAAAATGGCTCGGAGCTATCATATGAGCGTGAAGGGAGTGCCTGGTGGATCACTCTGGAAGACGAGCAGATAGCTGGGGGCAATAACCAGTTGACCGTTGAGTTTGAGGGAAAACCGGTGGTTGCAGAAAATCCGCCGTGGGATGGCGGATTGACGTGGGAGACCGACAGCAACGGCAAGCCTTTTGTGGCCAACTCAAATCAGGGAATTGGCGCAAGTATTTGGTGGCCTAATAAAGATCATCCGTATGATGAGCCCGACAGCATGCGCATCAGTATTACAGTACCCGATGACCTGATGGCTGTTTCCAACGGGCGGAACACATCAACAGAGAAAAACGGCGACGGCACAGCCACGTGGCATTGGCGTGTGGTGAATCCCATCAACAACTACGGAGTAAACCTGAGTGTGGGCGACTATGTCCACTTTGATGAAGAATACGAGGGCGAAGACGGGTTACTAACGCTCGATTATTACGTGCTGCGTGAAAATGAGGAGAAAGCCCGCGATCAGTTTTATGGTCAGGTAACACCGATGATGGACGCGTTTGAACATTGGTTCGGTCCCTACCCTTTTTACGAAGACGGATTTAAACTGATTGAAGTGCCCTATCTGGGCATGGAGCATCAAAGCGCGGTAACCTATGGCAACGGGTATGAAAACGGATATCGCGGGCGCGACCTGAGCGGGTCCGGCTGGGGGCTGACGTTTGATTTTATCATCATCCATGAAACCGGTCACGAGTGGTTCGCCAACAATATTACCTACTCCGATGTGGCTGATATGTGGGTGCATGAAGGGTTCACAAATTACTCAGAAAGCCTCTACCTTGATTATCATAGCGGTGAGCAGGCAGCGAATGAGTATGTGCAGGGACTGCGGGCCGGTATTTCGAATGATCGCCCTCTAATTGGGATCAGGGGCGTGTACTATCGCGGGTCGGGTGATATGTACAATAAGGGCGGAAATCTTCTGCACACGATCCGCCAGATCGTAAACGATGACGAGCTCTGGCGGCAAACTCTGCGCGGATTGAACCATGAATTTCGGCATCAAACCGTTACATCGCCACAGATTGAGACGTTCATCATTCAAAAAGCAGGAGTTCCATTGGAAACGGTATTTGACCAGTATCTCCGGGACATCCGCATCCCAATGCTGGAGTATTTCTTTAGGGACGGGGAGTTGCGCTATCGCTGGGGAAATGTTGTGGATGGGTTTACGATGCCGGTAGATGTCACCATCAACAGGGAGGCGCTGCGGCTTACAGCAACTGACCGGTGGCAGTCCATGGCATGGGAAGATGAGGAAAGCACAGTCTTGATAGTAGATCAAAACTACTATGTGGGCAGCTTCAATCTGCTGGGTAATCAATAACAGAAGTCATCCCTACGATGGGGCAAAGCCTTCTCTTATTGTTACTGGGCAGAATCGGATGAGCAGCTAACGGGTATCATCGTTAAGCAGACCAGGGGAAATCACGGAGATCAGACGAGCTGAAGGTTCAGGACACTGGCCCGCCAGGCTGTGGACGAATGAACTGTTGACCTGAGGGCGAATACTATCAGGTGATAGAAAAGGCTTGCTAATGCCATATAAAAGATCGTATTTAAGCTGAGAATTAAGAGGGACTTGGGGATAGGATCGCACTGTTTCGGAAAATAAGGAAAAATGCTTATATGGAAAGGAAATTTCAGACGCTATTTGGTTTATGGCCTGGGTGAAATTCTATTGGTTGTCTCCGGTATTTTCATCCTCCTGCAGGTGAATAACTGGAACGAAGAGCCGGATCTGATCTACACTATCGACCCAAGAAATCAATTAATAGACTTTGAAAGTTATATCCTGTCGAACAGCAGTATTTACGAATCACTCATAAAATCTCTGAAAATCCTTTAGAACGTTATTCCAATGACAAATTTATATCGACAAGCCCGAAAAAAATTCATATCCGGAGAGCATCCTCGACCCTATGTTCTCAATATAGTTGTCATATGTATGGTGTGTTTTTTCGTGGTACCGCAGGCATATGGTCAGTGGACAAACCACTACCCAAAACTGGATGATTTTGGTCATCATGTTTACCTGGAGCAACATGAGCTTCCGGTCCTGTCTCATGGCCCGACCGACCCTGCCCCGGGACCTGATGGCCAGACACTGGCATTTGCCGCACAGGGCTGGATTTGGCTGATGAACCTCGACAGCGGTGAAGCCACGCGGCTGACCAGCGGGCCGCATGCGGATGGCCGTCCAAGATGGTCGGTTGACGGCAGCCAAATCGCGTTTGTTCGTGACAACGGCGACGACACATCCATTATGCTGCTGGATATTGACGAAGGCCGCGAGCTAATAATTGATACCCCGGCCATTGAACTTGACCCTGAATTCTCGGCCGATGGGCAATATCTGTTTTACACCTCCGGTGAAAATGGGAGTCTTGAACTGAGGCGGCGCCATCTTGAGTCTGGATTTGACGAAACACTGACCGACCTGAGCCAGGTCGTTCGCAACGCTCGCCGTCTGCAAGGTGAATCAGGGATGCTTTATCTGCATGGCAGTGGTGCCAACCGCGTGCTGCGAGAGCGTAATTTTGTAGAAGGGTATGATCGTATCGTACATGGGGAAACGCTCACCTATCACCTTACCGCGGACACGCATCCTACGCAACGCCTGATCGTTTTCAGCGCCCCCATCGATAACGACTACCATCTCTGGACGATGGATCTTGATGAACCGCGAGTGAAGCACCGGCTAACCGATGGGAATCCCTATGCGCTTACGCCGGCCTTCAGCGCAGATGGGAGTGAAATCTTTTACGTTGATTTGGATGACCGGCGCCAGTTCCGATTGATGCGACTGACAACATACGGTGGCATACCGGAACAAGTTCAAATCACCCAATGGAATTACGGCGCGCCAACAGGCAATATGTCTGTGTCGCTAACTGATGATCAGGGTGAGTCTGTGACTGCCCGCGTTTCAGTGACAAGTGCCGACGGTCACCCGGTCTCATTTTCCGAAGATGCCACCTATTTTGATCCTCAGACAGGTCGTCACTATTTCTACGTAGAAGGTGAGACTGAATTACACGTACCGGCAGGGCGTTACACGATATTGGCAGCCCGCGGACCCATGTCGCAGGTCGCTGAAACCGAAGTCCTCGTCCGGCCCGGCGACAGCTCAACGGCCGATTTAACAATCTCAAAAGTCTGGGACGCCTCGTCTGCCGGTTACGTGTCGGCCGATCACCATGTCCACCTTAATGGGGACGGTCACTACCGCGCAACACACAGCGATGCCTTGCGCCTGATGGCCGGTGAGGCGCTTGACCATCTTGCACCGATGTCGTGGAATCGATGGGAGCGCCGCATCGACCGCGATGTTCTCGGGCAGGAAACAACTCTTGACGGCCGAACGGTACAGCAGGGACAGGAAGTACGCTCACATTTTCACGGCCATATCGGGCTGTTAAATGTGCAGACCCCATTTGCACCCTGGTTTTTCGGGCCATATAACCCTACGCTGGGCAACCCGGACCTGACGAATGGCGACGTCTTTGAATTTGCTGACAATGAAGGTGCATTCGCCACTTACGTTCACCCTATAGGCACTGATCAGGACCCTTTCACACACCTTGAGGACGGTCCGATTCCGCTTGAATTGATTTCCGACGGCGTGCTTGCAGACCGTATGGGCATCGAGCTGGTATGTGCCTGGACCAGCCCGCTGGGCAATGCTCAAGTATGGTACCGCCTGCTTAATATAGGCCGTCCTATAGCGGCAATGTCCGGCACAGACGGCTGGGTGGATTTCCACCGCACACCTGCCATGGGTACGGGTCGAACCTACATCAGGACCGATGATCCTAACATTTCTGCCGAAGCGGTCGTTAAAGCCGCAGCCTCCGGCCGGAGCTTTCTTACCACCGGTCCGGCGCTGATATTTGAACTGGATGATGGTGCCCGGCCAGGGGATGTAACGTCATCTGGCAGCCGATCATGGCAGGCAGTACTGGCGAGTACGACGGACATCGATAGTCTGGAGATTATTGTCAACGGAAAAGTCGTGCAGCAGCTTGGTGGTGTGGATGCTGATGAAACCAAGACCTATACCGGAGAAATTGACCTCCCGGAGGGCGGCTGGATCGCTGCCCGCGCTTATGCTGCAGAACAGCGTAACGATTCATGGCCTACGATGCATGCACGACCCTTTGCTCACTCTTCACCGATCTGGATTGGAAATATTGGCTCAACGGACCCCGATGCACGTGCATCCGCAGCTGCAGATCTTATCCGGGCCATAAATGCGGCTGAAAATCAGGCGCGTGAAGCTTATGGTGACGTCGAAACCGATCGGATGCAGGCGCGATTTGATGAAGCCCGTGCAATGTTGAGGGAGATGATGGAATAAAAAAGATTGACATGGCAGGATCAAAAAATCAACAGAATACATTTCCGCGAAGATTCTGCGCATGAAAGTGGAGACGGCCTGCCGGCTATTTAGCTGCGACGAATTGGTATTTCACGAAGATGAGGTATGCAGGCTAAAGGGGCTTTTTACTGCCCGAAAACCGGAAAAGATACCGTGAGCTCAATCTTTTAACCCCTAAAATCAGCGATACAGTCATGCACCGTTACTTCCGGCATATCCGAAAAAAACTTATGGAACAGAATAAAGTTCGCACCTGCTTATTCTGTGATCTGGTAGAGTTTTTCCTGGTCATGATCTGGATATTGAGAACCTTTACGCAAGGGACAACATAAGGGGTAGAATAATGCGATATCCTACCCAAATTTATATCCAAACCGTTTTCGCCGTTTTTAGGCTTTGATTTAGCCGCTCTTTTTGGTTCATTCATGGTATGAATCGGATGGTCGTCATCTTCTTATTGGTTTTTGTGTCGTGTTGGGAAACTCCATCAGACCCTCCCCACGGACAATTCATTACAGTACTCGGTATCGCACAGGATGCGGGATTTCCTCAGGCTAACTGTAACAAAGAGCAGTGCCAGCTTTATTGGAACGGCACTGTTGAAAAGCGACGAGTTGTAAGCCTGGGACTGACAGATAAATCGACAGGACAAAACTGGATCTTCGAAGCAACTCCTGATTTTCCTGAACAGCTTCACATACTCAAAGCTGAATCCGATGTGGTTGACCTGTCCGGGATTTTTCTGACGCATGCTCATATTGGTCATTATACCGGATTGATGTATCTGGGTCATGAATCAATGGGGGCATCCGGTATTCCTGTCTATGCCATGCCCAGAATGAAAGCTTACCTCGAAGAAAACGGACCGTGGAGTCAGCTGGTTAGTATGAACAATATTGTATTGACCGAATTGACCGCCAATTCTTCTCTTCAACTATCTGAGTCATTAACTGTCACGCCTTTTCGGGTACCCCACCGGGACGAATTTTCAGAAACGGTGGGCTATCTCATAGAATCTCCTGATAAAAAGGTGTTGTTTATTCCTGATATCAATAAGTGGCATGTCTGGAAAAAGGATATCACAGAGCAAATTGCTGCGGTTGATGTGGCGCTACTGGATGCTACATTTTACTCAGCAGATGAGCTGCCGGGCCGTGACATGAGCGAGATACCCCATCCCTATGTTCAGGAAAGTATGGAGCTGTTCAGCGGACTGCCTGAAACAGAGAAAGAAAAAATCGTATTTATCCATTTCAATCATACCAACCCGCTGATTCTCAACAGTCCCGAGCGAGAGCATGTCGAAGGCCTGGGTTACTGGGTAGCTAATGAAGGAGACATCATTCCATTGGACTAAAAGGGTTTCAGTACTTTTACTTAAGCTTGCAAAGCCTTCTCGGAATAAAAGAGCTGCATATGATAACCAAGAATGACAGGTTATATTCGCATATACATAAAAATAATCTTAGGCGTAAACTGAAAACTATAGAAAGAATATTATGAAAAAATGCATTCTTATTTTACTTCTTGGCCTATTTACCGCAAATGCGGGAGCACAGGAGATCACAGACCTTGAAAAAGAAATTCTTGAACGGGTAGATGCCAATCATCAGGATGCGCTGGATTTCCTGGAAACAAATGTAAACATCAACAGTGGCACCATGAATTTTGACGGTGTTCGTAAGGTTGGCGAAAACTATATGAACGCATTTGGGGAGCTTGGATTCTCAACTGAATGGGTTTCACAAGATGAGGTCAACCGTGCCGGCCATTTCTTTGCTGAACAGGAAGGTGGGAGCGGCAAAAAGATACTGCTGATCGGCCATCTGGATACTGTTTTCGAAGAAGATAGTCCGTTTCAAGAATATCAGTTCATAGATGAGACGAGAGCAAAAGGCCCGGGTATAAATGATATGAAAGCTGGGAATGTCATGATTTTATACGCTTTAAAAGCGTTGAAGGAGGCTGACGCTATTCCAGATGCCCAAATTATTGTAGCTTTAACCGGTGATGAAGAAGATGCAGGACACCCTGTTTCAGAAAGCAGAAAGCACCTTGTAGAGGCTGCACAAAGAAGTGATGTAGGATTGGGATTTGAGACAGCCTCCGGCTTCAACTACGCAACAGTCGCTCGCCGGGCGTCATATTCGTGGAAACTTGAAGTTACCGGGAAACAGGCCCATTCATCCGGCATCTTCAGCGAAAACACAGGTGCCGGTTCTATATACGAGGCGTCCCGTATTCTGACTCGTTTTTACGAGGATCTGGGGGAAGAGAACCTTACATACAACGCCGGTGTAATGATAGGCGGAAACGAAGTCACATACGACGAAGAGAACATGCGTGGTTCGGTTAGCGGGAAAACCAATATTGTTCCAAAGGAAACTGTTGTCCACGGAGGCATCCGGTTCTTAACCATGGACCAGGGAGAGCGGGCTTTTGAAAAAATGAAGGCGATTGCCGGTGAAAGTCTTCCCCAAACATCTTCAGAGCTTACTATTTTTGAGGGAGGCTATCCCCCAATGGAGCCCACGGATGGAAATATGGAGCTGCTGGAAATACTGGATGAGTTGAGCCGGGATATGGAGCTGGGAGAAGTGAAAGCTTATGACCCCGGAAAGCGCGGAGCTGCCGACATATCCTTTGTTGCGGATTATATTGATGGCCTCGATGGTTTGGGCGCAATGGGAAGCGGAGCCCACGGACCCGATGAGACGATAGACCTTGAAACTTACAAAGAGCTGACGAAGCGTGCGGCTTTGTTGATATACAGAATTGTTAATAGTGAGTGAGATTCAGGCTGTTTGCTAAACGTTTAGGTAATTAAGACGACCTTACCAAAGGCGGAGTAACTATCTGATCCACTAGTTTTGGAAAGGGATAAGAGTCCTTCTTTGCGAGGATGTGAAAATTCTCCAAAACATGCTTATCGCTTCTAACATTTTTAAGTTGAAAACTTGGTTCCTAAGCTCTCCTCCATGACGAGTTCCTTCAGGGCGAGATAGGGAGGGCCGGGGGTGTGTCTGAAAGACTGGAAACACTGACACTCACAGCCAAAAGCGCAACGCTCTGAAGAATTTAGTAAGAAGACATCACCATGATGTGAACTCTATGATACGCTTCAATAAATGTATACAGATATGAAAAAAACAGCCATTGTGATTGGAGGAACAGGCCTTGTGGGATCTCAGGTTGTTCAGCTGCTGCTTGATGACGAGCGATACGGTTCAGTAATAAATTTCCATCGTCGCTCAATGGGAATTGATCATCCGAAACTAACCGAGCATATTATTGATTTTAAAGAAATTGAGTCCTGGAAAGAGCGAGTGATGGGTGATGAACTCTACTCTGCGATGGGGACGACCATCAAAAAAGCAGGCAGCAAGGAAGCGCAGTATAAGGTTGACGTTACGTACCCGCTCGAAGTAGCAAAAGCTGCCTCAGAAAATGGCGTGAAAAAATACTCGCTGGTATCTTCGGCCGGCGCCGATAAGGATTCAGCGCTTTTCTATCCGCGAATAAAGGGCGAGCTGGATGATGCTGTAAAAAAGCTCTCGTTTCATCGCATCACAATAATGAGGCCATCTATTCTTGATGGAGATCGCCAAGAGAGCAGACCCGGCGAACGTTTCGGTCTTGCCGTGATGAGGCTGGTGGGAATAGTACCCGGCCTGAAAAAATATCGTCCCATTCCGGCTGAGCAGGTTGCTAAAGCAATGATCAATTCGCTACAGGATGATAGAGGCGGCTATTACATTTATGAGCCTAATGAAGTTTTTCATTTGTAGATCCGTTTCAGTACTATCAGAGAAATTACATAACCTTATTCCTATCCTCATGAAACAAGCTGTACTTCTTTTCTTCACTCTGCTTTTGTCGTCAACAGCATTTGCTCAAACCTCTGAACTCAAACGTATCATAGACGAGCGGGCAGATGAGATTGAACAGGAAGTCATAGAGTGGCGCCGGCATTTCCATGAAAACCCTGAACTTTCAAACCGCGAATTTGAAACGGCAGACTATATCGCTGAGTATTTAACAGACCTTGGACTGGAGGTTGAAACCGGGGTTGCAAAAACCGGTGTGGTTGCGATTTTGGAAGGTGGCAGTCCGGGCCCCGTCGTTGGTCTTCGTGCCGATATGGATGCCTTGCCGGTGACCGAGCGAACCGACGTACCGTTTGCGTCAACGGCCACCAGTATGTACCAGGGGAAAGAAGTGGGAGTGATGCACGCTTGCGGCCACGATACGCATATGGCGATACTAATGGGTGTGGCTAAAATTCTAACCGAAATGAAAGAGGATCTCTCAGGGACCGTAAAGTTTATTTTCCAGCCCGCTGAAGAAGGCGCACCGCAGGGTGAAGACGGTGGTGCAGAGCTGATGGTGAAAGAGGGAGTCCTCCAGAATCCGGATGTGGATGTCGTCTTTGGGCTTCACATTAATGATGCAACCCCGGTGGGTACCATTCGATATCGTCCGGAAGGGATCATGGCTAGTGTAAACAGTTTTAGCCTGGATATTCAGGGGAAACAGGCTCATGGTTCGGCACCCTGGAATGGCGTTGACCCCATCGTAACAGCGGCTCAAATCATCAACAATGCCCAAACGATTGTCAGTCGGAACATGGAGCTTACCAAGCAGGCAGCGGTGGTAACATTTGGCGTGATAGAGGGCGGCGTGAGGCACAATATCATTCCGGAAAGCATTCACCTGGAGGGAACCATTCGCGCACTTGACGAGGAGATGCGGCAGCTCATATTTGAGCGGCTTGAAACGATTGTTGAGAATACAGCAGAAAGCAATGGTGCTAAAGCGACGCTAACTATTCATAAGGGCTACCCAATTACCTATAACGATCCAGAACTCACCGCTCTGATGGCCCCGACACTTAAGGACGTAGCCGGAGAAGAAAACGCTGTGATGATGGATGCCATTACCGGAGCTGAGGATTTCTCATTTTTCCAGAAAGAGATTCCAGGGCTTTATTTCTTTGTGGGTGGTAAAGCTCCAAACCGTGAAGCAGCTGGCCACCATACGCCTGATTTCTACATTGACGAAAGCGGCATGAAGCTGGGCGTGCGGGCTATGGGCAACCTGGTGATAGACTACATGAGCAGCGCCGGCATGTAAATTGCCTGATCAAATATGTATGATCGGTTGGTTTCAGTTTATCCAAAAAAAAATAATCTGCACCAATCAGTATAGCTCCTGAAACCATTCGATTATACTATTTTTCGCATAATCTATTTTGCGAGTATTAATTCCAGCTCTTCTAATGATTTTCCTTTGGTTTCCGGAACAACCAGTAAAATGAAAATTAGCCCGGCTGCTGCAAAAATTCCGTAAATCATGAAGGTAAGGGAATTCCCGAGGGTGGCAAGTTCCCACGGAAACACAAGTTGTACTCCAAAGCTAATTGCTGAATTTATCAGCCCCACGAACGATATGGCCAATCCGCGAATGTAGTTTGGAAATATTTCGGAAAATAGCACCCACATAATCGGCCCGAGAGAGATGGCGAAGGACGCCACAAAGCCAAGGATAAATATTAGAATCAGGGTTGAGTTGATGTCAGCTGCTAGTGTAATCAATGCAGACTCATTGTTTTGGGCTACATCCTCACCCAGTGTGTTCGCGAGTGCCTCCTTAAATGCAAGGTCATTATCGTAAGTAATTCCTGCCATCGGGCTGATTTGCTGCTGGTTAATAGCAGTTGGCAGCTCCGTAACCTGGTTGGGCTGTAGTGTATAGGTTGCTCTGTCAAATTCGTAAGACAGCATAAACATACAAATAGCGATGCCGGTAACTCCAAAAATGAGAAGGGGTTTCCGGCCAACTTTGTCGATAAATAAAATTGCAAGAACTGTAAAGACGACGTTAACGATTCCCACGAGAATCGCCTGTACAAACGAGGCGTCCGTACCGATGCCCGATTGCTCGAATATCATTGGTGCATAAAAGAAAACCGCGTTAATACCGGTAATCTGCTGAAGGATACCGATGACAATTCCAACGAGTAAAACAAGTTTAAGTGCCGGTTTAAATAGATCTTTAAGTGTTCTTTTTTTGTGGTCTTTCTCTGCTTCAAAACTTTTCTTCACATCTTGAAATACTTCCCGGGCCTTTTCTCTGGCGTTTATTCTGTTCAGAATTGAAAGTGCTTTATCGTCTTCCCCATTCATAATGAGCCAGCGCGGACTTTTGGGAACAAAAAAGAGTCCAACGAAATACACGACGGCCGGGATAGTTTCCAGCCCGAGCATCCATCGCCAGTTGTAGGCATCAAATTGTAATGTCTGTGCCCAGGCAAGGTCCGACTTACCCAGCTGCAGTATCATGTAGTTAGTAAAGAATGCTACAGATATTCCCAGAACAATATTGAGCTGATTGATAGAGACAAGGCTGCCCCTGATTTTTGGCGGGGCCATTTCCGCGATGTACATAGGAGCAATGATGAGTGAAGCACCAACGCCTAAACCGCCAATCATACGGGCTATCACCAGGAAAACAAAGGATGGAGCCAAGGCAGACCCAATGGCCGATATGGTATACAGAATGGCTGCTATACTTAGGACTCGCTTCCTGCCGATCTTGTCACTCAATGGACCCGCTACCAGCATAGCCAGTGTTGCAGTCAGCGTTAAGGATGCAACGGCCCATCCCAATTCAATTTTGGACAGGTTAAACTCCAGCTCAATAAACCTGTTAACTCCCGAAATAACCGAGGCATCGAACCCCATTAAGAACCCGCCCAGTGCCACAACCAATGATACTATGTAGATATATCGGTTTTTCCACATGATGTTTTATTATAGTAAATCAAGATTAAATTGCAGGGAATTATAGTGTGCCTCACTCCACAACCAATCATAGAAAGGAACTCATTAACCTGCAAGCATCTTTAGCATAAAAGGTTCGGTGGAGGTCATATGGGAATAGCAATCAAAAGACAGACCTGCTTACCATCTATTAGTGATGTTTACAGAAACAAAGAAAGTTGCAGTCATGGCATTACTGGGGTATCCCGGTGAAACGGATGGGGGGCGACCGAAGAGTTTGCATCTCCTGCAGCCTGGCACCAGTTATAACCTTGTGACTCTGCCATAGTCATTCTTTCGGGGAAACCTCAAAACTATATAGTTACTAAATCCCCCTGAAACTCCGTAATTGCTTCAAATAAAAACCGAGGCCTCAACACATGATCACTCTATACGGGAGAATTCGGGAAAAGCTTATTTCTTCGGGGAATACACGAAATTACCTGCTCTATGCAGTTGGAGAAATCCTGCTCGCGTTGCAAATCAACAACCGGAATGAGCTGAATAAAAAAGAGGCTACAAGTCAAACTCATATCAGATCATTAAAAAGTGATCTGCAATCAGATGTGGCCAATTTTGAAAAACAAGTTAAAGGTTTAAACACTCAGTTAGCTCGAATTGATAGCTTAGAACAAATTCTTAAATAATCGATCAACTACTGAAACAGATTTCAATCAATTAATTATAGAGAATCCCGATTGACGCGAATCTGAATTATGAATCATTAATCAGCCACCTGATGACGTTAGATAAATTTGCCAAAACACTGCTTCCAAAAACCATCTACCAAAACCTTTTTTTGTTACGGCACCTTCAAAAATTAGCTACCCGGGAGGGGGCATACCTTATGGAAACAGGATATATCAACTCAATCAAAAACTTTGAACCGGTTAATAAGGAGGGGAATCCGATTCCATGGATGAACTATTCGTTTATCGATTTTCTTGAACCACGCTTAAATCAATCAATGAACATATTTGAGTACGGGTCCGGATGCTCAACCCTTTACCTATCTGATAAAGTAGGCTCTATTACCTCGATTGAATTCGATAAAACCTGGTTCGAAAAGATGAAAGAAAACCTGAAAGACAAAGATCATTGCAAACTGATTTACAGACCTGATCAAAAACAGTACATCGAAGCTATCGGAGAGTTTGGCGATAAACGGTTTGATATAATTATTGTAGACGGACGGGACAGAACAGAGTGCATAAAGCATGTCCTCCCCTTTTTGGGTGATGGTGGTGTTGTACAGCTGGATGATAGCTGGCAGGCAAAGTTCAATAAGGTTTTTGAATTTTATAAAGAAAACGGATTTAAGGAATTAAGTTTTACCGGATTGAAACCTTGCGGAATGATCGTTGAAAAAACAACCGTATTTTACAGGAACAACAATATATTAGGTATTTGAGTACATTTTGGTCTGCTGAACCAAAAAACACTTATGGAACAGGTCTCGCGCTGCTCGGGGTTATTGGTTAATCAGGTGTAGTAGTTATTGGGTGCTGGTAATCGGTGGTTACATGTTAACTAAAAGCGTCAACCATATTCAGACATCAACATTTTTACATGTCCAGCATCAGGGTAGGCACCGGCCCCCTGCAGAAGTAAAAAAAGCTGAGTGATGAGATGCTTTGCGATATTGACATTTTTTTAAATCCGAAATCATAATTACCCTTCAAGAGTCAGGAATTATCATTCAAAATTAAGCACTAAAAATAATTACGTTATTTTGGCGTATACGGGAAAATCTTATCGATTTGGGTTCTATAACTAAACATCTACCCTATACGGCAGTGGGAAACTCCGGCTGAGTTAGACAAATTGAAATCATGAAACAGCCACTGATTTTCATTTTATTGAGGTCATCGGAGAGACTCAAAAAATTTCTGAACCATTTTGAGAAGTAAATGCGTAGGTACTGAAATCTCATTTATTATTACTTGAATAATTTGAGTATATAATCAGTAACCGTCGCCATTTTGGCCAGCCAACTAACTATTATTCTTTTAGGGTGCATATATGGATGTTGCAAAAGAAAAAGCTCTAAACGAAGCCTTTGAACAGTTAATGGCGATCAGTTTAAATCAAGTTTCACTTGAAGGAGTTGAAGAAATTGTAGACCCTAAAGTTATGGGATATGGAACTACAGTTGATGAGCAAGTGCATGATCTAAAGGGATATATTAGTTTAATAAAAGCGCAGGAAGAACAAGCAGCTGGCCTAGATTTTATTTTTGAGAGGAAAGAGGTCTATAGAAGATATTCACCCAGCGAGGATACTGCTGTATTCGTAGAGGAAATTAAAGCCATCATTAATTCTGATGAAATCGAAAATCAGCTTTCGCTTCGATTCAGCGCAGTAATGGAATATAAAAACGAAAGCTGGAAGCTCATCCACTGGCATGGTTCAGTACCATCAGATACCGAAGATGATACCTGGCATGTTGATGAGTGGAAAAAAGAAAAAGAAAAGCTCGAGCAGAAAGTAGCTGAACAGACTGCTGGTCTTCAGCAGAAAAACCGGGAGCTGGAAATTGAAGCGGCTTTGGAAAGAGTACGAAGTCGTACAATGGCTATGCATAACAGTGACGAGCTACAGGAAGTGGGAAGTGTGCTTTTTCAACAGTTGGAGATGATTGGACTTTCCCCGGTATCAAGCTGGATCTCACTGGTACACCCTGAATTAAAATGCATGGATACCTGGGTCACCCATGGAAATAATTTAAGAGAACCTAAACGGGTTTCTGTAGCCGATCACCCTAATTTTGAAAAAGAGATCAGAGCATGGGTCGACGAACAACCATTTATTAACATCCAGCTTCCCAAAAAAGATTTTATAACCACTGTGAAAGAGATTTGGAGTATGGATGTTGAGGATCGTCCTGACCGTTCAGATTTTCATGTTCTGAATGTCCGCCATAAATACGGATTTTTAGGAATTGGCTCCTGGGACAAAGTTGCAGAAGATAACATCACAACTTATCAGCGCTTTGCCAAAGTCTTTGAACAAACCTACACTCGTTTTCTGGATCTTCAAAAAGCAGAAAACCAAGCCAGAGATAATCAAATAGAACTCTCCCTGGAACGCATTCGGGCACAAGCTACGGGGATGCAGGTATCGTCTGATCTTTTAGATATTGTAGTGACCATGCATGCCGAGTTTACGGGATTGGGTCATGAGGCTCATTATTTCTGGCATATGCGCTGGCTCGAAAACACCTACGAAAAAGCTATGACCTCTGGTGATGGTTCCCGTATTGGTAACGTGATGGAATTGCCACGCAACTTTCATCAAAATGAAGCCATGAATGAATGGGAGCAAAACGAAGAATCTTTAGGCATATTCACATTCGCCGCCGAGGCTGCTATTGATTATGTAGACCGAATGATCAGTGAGGGACGGTTTGATAAAATTGATCATAATGCTCCCGGACCTGATGATATTCGTGCTATTGGTGGGTTGACCTTTGTTATGGCCAGAACTACTCATGGCGAGATCGGATACAGCTTACCCGGAGTCGTTGAAAACCCTCCTGCTGAAGATATGGAAACGCTGGAACGTTTTGCCGGGGTATTTGATCTGGCGTATCGACGTTTTGAAGATCTTCTGGATGCTGAAAAACGTGCCTATGAATCTAAAGTAGAAACGAGCTTAGAACGAGTACGTGGCATGGCTGCTGCCATGAATCACAGCGATGATCTCATGCAAATTGCTGAGGCCATGTTTAAGGAAATGGAAATACTAAAAATAAATCCTCTGCGCTACGGCATTGCTATGATTGATGGTGAAAAGAAAGAAGCTGAACTCTGGGCGTCTACCGTAAATGATGGACATTATCTGGATATGCTGGGTATTATTCCATTAGAATGGCACCCGATGTTAAACAGCGCTTATGAAGCATGGAGTGCTCAGCATGAGGAATTAATTTATAAGCTTGAAGGCAAAGAACTTAGTGATTATTACCAAAAAATCGGTCCCATCAATCCTGAAATACCTGATTTAGAATCCCTTCAAAATCCCGAAACCAGTAAGGTCCAATATTGTAGCTTCTTCCCTTTTAACCATGGGATTCTTTACGCATTTACAGACGGAGAGCCGGGCGAAGAGGGCTGTTCTATTTTAACGCGCTTTTCGAGTGCATTTGAGCAAGCTCATATCAGGTATCATGATCTCCAAAAAGCAGAACTACAAGCACGTCAGATTAGAGAAGAAAGAGATCGGCTTGAAGTAGCGTTAAAGGAGCTGCGCGCAACACAAGAGCAGCTTGTTCAGCAGGAAAAACTAGCGTCTCTGGGTCAGCTAACTGCAGGCATTGCCCACGAGATCAAAAACCCGTTGAACTTTGTGAATAATTTCTCTGATCTGAGTCTGGAGCTAGTTGAGGAAATTCGGGAGGAATTGCGACAGTGGACTGGGGGGGACCAGTCCCACCTTCGCCAAGGCTCCGGTGGGCAAGGAAAAACAAAAAATGAGAAAGGAGAAAATCCCCTCT
>Ga0306867_1000486_pt1 | contig 22482 bp, 20 predicted proteins | sample AntRauTorckE6831_FD_190432 | JGI IMG/M metagenome (GOLD analysis project Ga0306867, IMG submission 190432) | Saline lake microbial communities from Rauer Islands, Antarctica - Metagenome Torckler E6 #831 (v2) (version 2) | ecosystem: Environmental > Aquatic > Non-marine Saline and Alkaline >...
GTAATGTCGATCACCCCGCCCGAGGCATTACCATACTGAACCGACGAAGGCCCCCGAATCACCTCAATGCGCTGTGCCGAGTCCAGATCCACGGCATCTATCTGGGACTGCCCGTCCGGCAGGGTGAAGGGAATGCCGTCCACCTGAATGCGAATGCCGCGAATACCAAACGGCGCCCGGGCGCCGAAACCACGGGTAGACAGGCGCAGGTTCTGGGCAAAGTTGTAGCGGTTCTGGAAAAACAGGCCGGGGACGGTATTCAGGGATTCATCCAGCTGAAGCCGCTGCTGGCCTTCGCGAATTTCCGGGGCGTTTACCACGGAGACAGCAGCGGGTGTGTCGTAGAGATTCCTCTCAAGCCGCGGCGAGGTCACTGTGATGAAAGGGTCAGTGGAGGTCGCTTCTGATTGCGCTCTGGCAGCAGGGGCGCTCACTGTGAGTGCCAGTGCTGACAGCACCCATACCGATTTCTCTGCACCTGCCGCCATAAACCTCAACTACCCTTGTTTAAATTCCGATCAGATCTACCAGCCAGGGCACCAGAAGCGCGGTCGCAAACGCGGACAGCGCCATGGCCAGCCCTGAAAAAGCACCCATCTGGTTGCTTACCTGAAAAGCGCGGGCGGTGCCTATGCCGTGGGCGGCAACACCCATGGCGATGCCTTTCACACTGTCATCCTTGATGCGCATCCATTCAAACAGTTTGGTGCCGGTTACCGCACCAACAATACCGGTCACCACCACCAGAACGGCCGTCAGCGATGGAATTCCACCGATGGTTTCGGAAATGCCCATCGCCACTGGCGCCGTTGCAGATTTCGGTGCCAATGACATCTGTATCTCCACAGAACCGCCCAATAGACGGGCCAGTCCGATCGAGCTGCCAGCGGCGATCACAACTCCGGAAAAGATCGAAATGGTCACCGGCAACCAGAGCGCTCTTAATCTCGATAACTGTTCATACAGAGGCACCGCCAGCGCGACCGTTGCCGGCCCAAGCAGGAAGTGAACAAACTGGCCGCCCTCGAAATAGTCGTCATAAGAAGTGCCCGTGGCCATCAGCAGGGCGATCAGCATCACCACCGACGTAACAACAGGATTCACCAGCGGACTGGCGTTGGATTTCAGATAAACACGATACGCCAGGCCGTAGGCCACCAGCGTAATAGTCAGCCCCATAAGTGGCGATGCAGACAGGTAAACCCAGATATCCCCGATAGCCGGCTCATCCATGATCTTTCGACTCCGCTGGTTCCGACCCGCTTTTCGTTGGCGCGAACCAGCGAGTGGTGATCTGCATAATCACGGCCGTCGCTACCATGGTAATAACGGTACTCAGAAACAGCGCCAGAGTGATGGGCAGCCACTCGTCTGCAATTCGATCAAAGTGCACCATCATGCCGACACCGGCGGGCACAAAAAGCAGGGAAAGATGACTCAGAAGCGCATTGGAGGCATTGTTCAACGATTCCGGTAACTGGCCACGCATTAACAGGGTAGCAAACAGCATCACCATGCCCAGCACCGGGCCGGGAATGGGCAAGGCCAGAAGCCGCACCGTCACTTCGCCTGCTAGCTGATATGCCAGCAGCAGGGTAATGCCAGTCAGAAAATTCATGTCGTCGCCACCGGTAGCCCGGCTGAGATGAGTGGACTAGACTCCACGAAACCTCCGCTGATTTTTATTATTAAAAGTAGATTGCGCGGAAACATAGCACAAAGCAAAGAAAAAGTTGGCTGCTTTCCCGGCGATCTGAGTGTGTGAAAGACGCCGGTTGCGTATACTTGCGAACAACAACTAAAGCCGGAGCTTGCCGATTGCGGACAACCTCCATAAAGGCATAAACATTAAAGAGGAACGCACATGAAACGCCTGGGAACACTGGACGCATCCTGGCTGGCGGTCGAGTCAGAAGACACGCCAATGCACGTCGGAAATCTGCAGATTTTTTCACTGCCGGAAAACGCACCGGAAACTTTTCTGCGCGACATGCTGACAAAAATGAAGGACGAAGGAGAGATTGCGGCTCCCTGGTGTTACAAGCTCGCCTTTCCGGGGTATCTGGGCCGCGTAATAATGCCGTCCTGGAAAGTGGACAAGAAAATCGATCTGGATTACCACGTCCGGCACTCGGCGCTTCCCCGCCCCGGCAGTGAAAGAGAGCTGGGCATTCTGATTTCCCGCCTGCACTCCAACCCGTTGGATTTTTCCCGTCCGCTGTGGGAATGCCACATTATTGAGGGCCTGGAGAACAACCGGTTTGCGCTTTACACCAAGATGCATCACTCGCTGATTGATGGCATCAGCGGTGTGCGGCTGCTGCAGCGGGTGCTGAGCAAAGACCCCGGCGACACAAACATGCCACCGCCCTGGGCCGTTCGTCCTGAGCGCACACGCGCCAGTAAAACGGATACGGAAGCCAGCATGACGGCCGCCCTGGCCCAGGCCAAAGACGCCCTCAAGCTTCAGGCGGATATGGCCCCCAGGCTGCTGAACGCCATGACCCGTCTGGCGAATTCCCTCCGTCACCCGGAAGAGGGGCTGACCGCGCCCTTTGCCGGCCCTGTTTCAGCTCTGAATCACCGGGTCACGCCCCAGCGCCGGTTTGCCACCCAGCATTACCAGGTGGATCGCATCAAAAAAGTGGCTCACGCCGCCGAAGGCTCCCTCAACGACATCGTACTTTACCTCTGCGGTACTGCCCTGCGTCGCTTTCTTCTGGAAAGTGACAACATTCCGGATACGCCTTTGACGGCAGGCATTCCGGTCAACATTCGCCCCGCCGACGACCAGGGCACGGGCACCCAGATCAGCTTTATGATTGCGTCCCTGGCCACCGACCAGGAAGACCCGATTGTGCGCCTGCAGCATATCAAGCAGTCCAGCCGCGCCGCCAAGGAACACTTGCAGAAACTGCCACGCAAGGCACTCACCCAGTACACCATGCTGATGATGTCACCCTATATTCTGCAGCTGATGTCCGGCCTGGGCGGCCGTATGCGGCCAGTCTTCAACGTCACTATTTCCAACGTGCCGGGGCCTCAAGAGTCGCTCTACTTCCAGGGCGCCAAGCTGGAAGCCATGTATCCGGTATCACTGATTACCCATGGCGGGGCGCTGAATATCACCTGCCTTAGCTACGCGGGCTCGCTGAACTTCGGTTATACCGGCTGCCGGGATACCCTGCCAAGCATGCAGAAACTGGCGGTGTACACCGGTGAAGCATTGGACGAACTGGAAAGTCTACTGCTGCCCCCAAAACAGAGGGCCACCGCGAAAACCACCGCTGCGAAAAAACCTGCGCAGAAAAAATCTGCCCCAAGAAAAACACCGGCCACACCCCGCCGGAAGGCCGCCGCAAAAACCTGACGTTACTCTGCATCACCCCGGCTTAAATACGCCTGCAAGGCGGCCGGGTTGATCAGCTTTATGCTTCCATAGGCCAGGCTTATCAGCGCCTCCCGCTCGAATTCCTTTATCCATTTATGAACGCCCTGCCCTCGGTTTCCCACCTTGCTCGCTATGATCGCTTAAGTCTGACAGGCTGCTAGACTTAACTGTAAGCAAATGGCCAAACACCATGCGCTTCACTCAACCACACAGTAACAAGGGGTGTCCTATGTCGAACCTGCTGTCTATTCCATCGAAAAAAGACGAAACCAGTGAACAGGAGTGGCAACTGCGGGTTGATCTCGCGGCCGCCTACCGCCTGGTGGCGCTATACGGCTGGGACGACCTTGTGTTTACCCATATCTCGGCAAGAATCCCCGGAGACGAGCACCATTTTCTGATCAATCCCTACGGCATGATGTTTGAGGAAATCACCGCCTCCAGCCTGGTGCGGGTAGATCAGGACGCCAACAAAATCAACCCGGACGACTTCGACATCAACCCCGCCGGGTTTACCATCCACAGCGCGATCCATGATGTGCGGGAAGATGCAGCCTGCGTGATGCACCTGCATACCACCGATGGCATCGCCGTATCTGCCCAGCAGGAAGGCCTGTTGCCATTATCACAGCAAAGCCTGTTCGTGCTTGCGAGCCTGTCCTACCATGACTACGAGGGTGTGGCGCTGCGTGAGGATGAGAAGGCCCGGCTGCAGAAAGATCTGGGCAATGCCAACTCCATGATTCTACGCAATCACGGCCTGTTGACCACCGGGGCCAGCATTGCCGATGCGTTTCTGAGCATGTTCCTCCTCCAGCGTTCCTGCGAGATCCAGGTTCGGGCGCTGGCGGGCAGCCGGCCACTGACGCCAGTGCCTCAAGGCATTGTCGACACCATGAAGCAACAGGCGGAGCAGGTAACCAAGGGCCTTGGCGGCAAGCTTGCCTGGCCGGGCCTACTGCGCAAACTGGACCGCATCGACAACAGCTTCCGCGACTGAGGAGACAACACCATGAGCCATGACAACACCGCCCATGCGTCTTTCACCCACATGAAAGATGGCACCGCTGAAGACTGGAAAGTGATTGCCCAGTCTTTCGGCGAATTTGCGAAGGATTTACCGGACCGCATCATCGACCACCTGATGCTCTTGAAAGGTGATTTCGGTGGATTTCCCGTGGACCGGCTGACTCACTGCCTGCAAACCGCTACCCGTGCCCACCGGGACGGCAAAGACGAAGAGTATGTGGTCTGCGCCCTGCTGCACGACATTGGCGACACCCTGGGTTCCTACAACCACGCTGATGTGGCGGCGGTTCTGCTGGAGCCGTTTGTCAGCGAAGCCAACTATTGGATGGTCAAGCATCACGCTATCTTTCAGGGCTATTACTTCTTCCACTACCTGGGCATGGACCGGGACATGCGGGACGACTACAAAGACCACCCGCATTTCGAACGCACCCTCGAATTTGTAGACAAATACGATTCCCCTGCGTTCGATCCGGAGGCGGAAACCCTGCCCTTGTCCTATTTTGAGCCAATGCTGCGGAAAGTATTGGCCCAGCCGGTTCGCTCACTCTACAAGGAAGCTGAAGGGGTCATGTAACCCCTTCGCTTCCAACATTCTCTGAACGGAAGTCCTTTTATGCTTGCAAATCTGGGGCTGCTGGCCGGGTTGGTATTGCTGATTGTCATGGCCCTGCGGGGTGTGAACATTCTGGTAGCGGCGCTCGTGTCGAGCATGGTGGTGGCTATCACCAACGGCATGGGCCTGTCGGCAGCGTTGCTGGATTACTTCCCATTTGGCCCGCTGGGCGCGTTCAGCTTTGCCGGTAAATTCTTTGTGCTGTTTCTGACCGGTGCCATCTTCGGCAAGATGATGGCCTCCAGCGGAGCGGCTGGCTCCATTGCCAGCGCGATTACCCGGGGCCTTGGTGCCAAACGCACCATCCTGATCACCATATTGGTGTGCGCCCTGTTGACCTACGGCGGCGTGGTGGTGTTCGTGGTGATCTTTACCATGTTTCCGCTGGGTGTTGCGCTGATGCGCGAGGCCAACCTGCCCAAACGACTGTTCTGTGGTGCAACCGCATTAGGCGCGGGTACCTTTACCATGACCGCCCTGCCCGGCACGCCTTCGATTCATAACGTCATTGCCGCCACGTCCCTGGGCACCGACCTGTTTGCCGGTGCGCTGATCGGCCTGACCGCAGCCGCCGTGATGTTCGTGCTTGGTGTGGTGTATCTGGAAAGAGAATGGAGCAAAGCCAGGGCGAACGGCGAAGGCTACGAGGTGAACGATCAGGACAAGGCCATGGAAAACCTGGCACCGGCGCTCCAGCACGGCCCGCCCTGGAAGCTCAGCATTATGCCGCTGGCTCTGGTGCTGGGGACGATTATCCTGCCGCGTTTGCTGACCGCCCTTGATATCGCTGATGAAGAATCCACGGGTATCGGGGGAATCATAGCGTTCGCCGGAAACGAGCCTATTCTGTGGCCGAGCTTTGCCCTGATCATCGGCGCCGGAAGCTGTGTGGCGCTGTTTGCCAGTTTCCGGGCGAGCGCGATGGAAAGTCTGGGCGCGGGCGCCAACGATTCCATCATGCCCCTGCTCAACACCGCTGCGGTGATCGGTTTCGGCAGCGTTGTCACGCAAACCGACGGCTTCAACACCTTCGCTCAGTGGGTGCTTGACCTGCCCCTGCCGCCGCTGCTGTCGGTGTTTGCCTCCGTCAGTATGGTTTCGGCCATTGTGGGGTCAGGGTCCGGCGGGTTGCAGATTTTCATGCAGACCTTTGCCGAGCGGTATCTTGAAATGGGTATCGAGCCCGAGACCCTTCACCGTATTGCCACGCTGGGTTCCGGCGGCATCGACTCGCTACCCCACTGCGGCGCGGTTATCGCCATGCTGACCATCATGGGCCTCAAGCACAAAGAAGCCTACAAGGACATTTTCGTGGTGACGGTGGCCATCCCGGTTATCGCGACGCTGATCGCAATCGGCCTGGTGTCGGTGCTGTAAGTGACCGGTGGCTGGGCCGGACACAGGTTCGCCCAGCCCTTCAGCCTTCACGGTGCCAGTTCGCCGCCCCCACAAAGATCAGTTGCAGAAAGCGCGCCGTGCGCTTTCTGACCTGTTCTATCGAATACTCGTCGTCCGGCGCTATGCCCAGCAAATCTGTCAGGCTGAAGGCCACGCTGCGGACCACCAGGTCACAGGTCATATCCAGGTCGGCATCGTTAAGATGCTCCACCACCCGTAACCGGCGAAGATCGTTGGCCAGTTCGCTGGCGAAGTAACGCATCTCGCTGCGAATACCTTCCTGCACAGCCCGGCTCTCACCGGCCAGCCCCTGAGCCATGAACATGAAAAAGCTGCGATTATTCTGAGCGTGACTGACGAAGATGCCCACGGACTCGTCGATCAGTTTATCCGCCGTTAAGACATTGGACCGGGCTTCCCGCATCATCCGCCTCAGAACCAACCCAAGCCTGTCAACCAGCTGAAGCCCCAGATCGTCCATATGTCCGAAATGCCGGTAGAAGGACGTGGGAACCACCCCGGCCTGGCGAGTGACCTCACGAATGCCCAGGCTCGCAAAATGCCGACCCTTGCCCACCAGCACCAGAGCAGCTTCCATCAGTTTTTCCCGGGTTTCACCGGGTTTTGGCCTTGCTTTTTCAGCCATTGATCGTCTGTCGCCTACGCCGCCCTTAAAGGAACGAGTGTACACAAAGCCGGGACATAAATAATCAAGACTTGTCATTAAAGGCCAATAAACATCGCCTGATTGCGGCACCATCAGACGATGTGTACAGTTGTACACAGATGTGAACAGTTGTACACAAGAGCAAAGGAGATAATCATGCTTGCTCAGTTTCAAGCGTCAACCGCACTGCACTGGCTCGGCCGCCAGTTATTCAACCGCAATGATCCGGCCGCCTTTTTTGACCCGCTGCTGGAGCGTATTGATCCTCTGCTGGCCCAGCAGACCATCCGCGCCAGGGTTCTCTCAGTCACACCGGAGACCGCAGACACCAAAACCTTCGTGCTTGAACCCGCCAGTCGCTGGCAGGGCTTCCGGGCAGGCCAGCATATCGCCCTGACTCTGGATATTAACGGCGTGCGCCGGACGCGCACGTTCAGCCTGTCCAGCACCCCGGCCCAATGTCAGAAAAACGGCACGGTTTCGGTGACCGTCAAACGCATCAAAGGCGGACTGGTCACCGGCTGGATGCACGACTGCCTCAACGTCGGCGACACCGTCAGCGTCAGCGAGGCTTTCGGCGATTTCGAGATTCCGGCCGTTGCCGAGCCTGCACTCTATATCGTGGGCGGCAGTGGCATTACCCCGGTGCTGAGCCATCTGGAAACCATGGCAGCCGACGGCTTTCATGCACCGGTAACGCTGCTTTACTACGTTCGCACCCGGCAGGACGTCATTGCTTCAGAACGCCTGACGGGGCTAGCCGAGCAGTGGCCTGCCCTGACCCTGACAATCTATTCCACCGACGAGTCCGGGCACAGCCAGCGCCTGAGCGATCAGCAGCTCGATCAGGTGCCGGGCCTGGATGCACGGCGCTGCTACCTGTGCGGTCCCGAGGGACTGATGGATCTGGCCAGTGGCCTGCTCAACCAACGCAATATTCCCGAGGACCGCATTCACTGCACACGATTCTCTGCACCCACTGTGGAACTGGACAGTGATGATCTGGGTGGGCAGGTTCAGTTTGCCAAAAGCGGACAGCAGGCAGAGTCCCTGGGTGATGCCTCGTTACTGGATATCGCCGAAGCTTCCGGGCTTTCCCCGAAACACGGCTGCCGCATGGGTATCTGTCACCAGTGCAGTTGCAGAAAGACCAGCGGCACCGTCGTTAACCGCCTGACCGGTAAAACCTCAGGCAACGGTGAAGAAACCATTCAACTCTGTATATCCGTGCCCGCAGGCACGGTGTCGATCGATCTCTAAGGAGGCTGTATGAAGACATTAAATGAAGGCCAACTCAACGAACTTCAGCAGGATCTTGACCAGATCCGCGATCAGGTCCTGGCGGACCTTGGCGAGCGCGATGCGCGTTACATACGCAAGGTTTTGCGCCTGCACCGTAGCCTGGAAGTCGGCGGACGGGTGATGATGCCCTTTGGCTTTATTCCACCAGTGTTCCTAGCCGCCACCACGGCTCTGGGGCTGTCAAAAATCATCGAGAATATGGAAATCGGCCACAACGTGATGCACGGCCAGTATGACTGGATGAACGACCCATCATTGAATTCGCAAACCTACGAGTGGGACAACGCCTGCGGTGGTGATTCCTGGCGGCGGACCCACAACTACGAGCACCACACCTACACCAACATCATCGGCAAGGACCGGGACTACGGCTACGATCTGCTGCGTCTGAGCGACGATACCCCCTGGCGCCCGGCCCATCTGTTTCAGTTCCTCAACTACGTGATTCTGAGTACTTTCTTCCAGTGGGGCGTGGGGCTGCATGAACTGGAGCTGGATCGGCTACGCCACCGGGAAGTCACGCTGAAGGAAAAAGCTCCGTTTCTGAAGGACTTCTTCCGTAAAGGCGGACGGCAGGCCTTCAAGGACTATGTTTTCTTTCCGCTGGTGACTGCTCCGGTCGCACCGGTTGTGTTGGCAGGCAATATCAGCGCCAACCTGATGCGCAATCTGTGGTCATCATCCGTTATTTTCTGCGGGCATTTCACCCAGGATGCGGAAATCTTTACCGAAGAAGAGTGCGAAGGTGAAGGCAAAGGGCACTGGTATCTGCGCCAGATGACCGGCTCGAGCAATTTCACCGGAAGCCGCTGGGTTCACCTGCTGAGCGGCCATCTGAGCTACCAGGTGGAACACCATATCTTCCCGGACCTGCCCGCGCATCGGTACCCGGAAATTTCAGAGCAGGTTCAGGCGGTGTGCAAAAAGTACGGCATTCACTACAACACGGGGAGCTTTGCCAGCCAGTATGGCACCGTGCTGAAGCGAATCATTGGCTATTCATTGCCAGATCGGTTGCGGACCCGGCTGCTGCCGGAGTTCAGCGCTGCAGCTACCTAACTCTGGGTGGCCAGTGGCCCGGGGGTGGGGTTGCCAATGCACTCCCGGTACGCAACCCTGTTGCGGCCGTTCTGCTTGGCTTCGTATAGCGCCTTATCGGCCGCACCAATCATATCGTCAGCCGTTATGCGACCGCCCGAAGCCACGGTCGCGACTCCAATACTGACAGTCACTTTAAGTGCCTCGTCGCCCCAACTGAAGTTCAGGTCTTCGGCAATGCTCTGGCGAATGGTTTCGGCCCGGTTACAGGCGCCTTCGGAACCGGTATCCGGCAGGATCACTGCAAATTCTTCCCCACCGTAGCGGGTGACCACGTCTGCTTTACGGGACACACCATCGGCAATGACCTGCGCGATTCTACGAAGACAGGCATCACCAGCCAGATGGCCATGGGTGTCGTTCAGGGGTTTAAACAGGTCAGCGTCAATCATCAGCAGCGATAGCGGGCCACTGCGGCTGGTGCGCCCTACCTCCAGATCCAGGCGCTCATCAAAGAAGCGGCGGTTGTAGAGCCCCGTCAGGCCATCGGTGGAACTGAGCGCTTCCAGCTTCTGGTTGACCACTTCAAGCTCAGACGTCCGCTCCGATACCCGCTGCTCAAGCCGCAGGGTCATTTCTGCCTGTATTCTCTGGTTTTCCAGGGTCAGCAGGCGCAGGCGGGCGGCCATGGCCAGTGACAGCAGGATGGCCTCGAACGCAGAGCCGATCTGAATGGCGTACTCGGTCACAAAATTGGCCGGCAACAGGCCGAAGGTTTTCAGGGTGTAGAGCATCATGCCGGCCAGCAACGCGGACCAGGCGATCATGAAGTAACGGGCAGGCTTGAAGCCCTGATACAGGGTGATCAAACCGCCTGCCAGAATAAACAGCACGGACACCGACGCCACAAAGGTGGTAATCCGGATCACCGGGCCGTAAGAGGGGTAAACCACCGCCGCCAGCGCCATGAACGGGAAGAATGCCATGACTACTACAATGACCCGATTCAGCCAGGGCACATTTTCCCGAAACTGAAGGAAGGAGCGGGAAAAACCGAGAACGCTGAACATTCCCATGGCAATAAAGAAGGATATGGCACGATTGTTCCACCATGGGTATTCAGGCCAGAGATGTTCAAAGGCAAGACCATTCACTGAAAACTGAAGTAGACCGAAGAACAGGATGTAGGACACATACCACAGGTAGTTTGCATCGCGGGTCGACATGAAAATCAGCAGGTTGAAAATGGCCATGCAGAGCAACAGGCCATAATACAGGCCGAACACGAACCGCTCGTTATGATCAGACGCACTGAACGCCTCATTGGTCCACAACACCAAAGGCATCTGCACCGCACCGGTGGTTTCCACCCGGAAATACAGATCCACCTGTTCTGCCGGTTGCAGATCGAACCTGAAATTGATGTTGTGGTGCGTGCGCCCGCGACTGTCGAATAACACGGCATCACCGGCCCGGTAATGCTCTATCTCGCCGTCTTCGCGCACCAGATACAGGTCCATTCGGTCGATGATGGAATACATGCCCTCAAGGACCCAGTCGGTAGTCGGGCCGTCCTGGTTATGAACCCGGGCATGAAACCAGTAGGGCGACTCCGTAAAGCCAAAATTGAAGGCTTCCTGAGGTTTGTCAAAATTTGCAATGACGGGCCATTGGGCAATGATCTGGGCAATGGTGTACTGAGCGCCAGCATCTTTGAAGTAAGAAAGGTCACGGGAGATGTCCACCCGTTCGCTTGCTTGCTGCAACACGACAGGGCGGGAGTCCGACGCTGGACTGTTGGCACTGACAAACCCGCTGATAGACAGGAGGCTTATCGCCAGAAAAACGCACAAACGACGCAACGAAAGTCCCTTGATCAGGTTAAGCTATAACGGTTTTTGAATCGGCTATAGCTTAACCGAACAAATCGAGGGGCACCCGGTAAAAGTGTCACGGATCTGTAAGGTTTTGTGAGTGTTTACAGGCAACTTATCGCGGTTTCAAGTCAGGCAATCTGCAAAAGCCGAAGCAATTGCGCGCGATGGGCCTGGGGAATGACATCCGCCAGAGTGTACTGATCCAGGGTTTTCAGGAAGGCTTCTAACGCCTCGCTGAACATGCCTTTCAACCCGCAGACCGGTGAGATGCGGCACTGATTGTTGGCCGAAAGGCATTCCACCATGCTCAGATCCTGCTCGGTTTCACGGACCAGAACCCCGATATTGATATCTGCCGGTTGCATGCGCAGCTTCATGCCCCCTTTCTTACCCCGAACCGTTTCGATGTAACCCTTTTTATTCAACTGATGGACCACTTTCATCAAGTGATTCCGGGAAATGTCATAGCTGTCGGCAATCTGCTGAATCGTGGACAGCCCATCGTTCCGGGTGGCAACATAGATTAGCACCCTGAGCGAGTAATCGGTGTAGCGGGTGATGTGCATTTTGCGGGCTCCGATAGTAAGAAAACATGCATAGTAGCTAATGTAATACTTCAATACGCGAGGATCATTAAACCGGTTCTTCGGGACAAAGAATTTATTGGCACCTTTTCCTCGCAAGCAGGGGAATACCCCCGTAAGGGTATCGGATTAGTTTGGGTTATCTGCAATACTGCGGCTATGCTCTGATCAAACGTCTCCAGACAGGGAAACCTGCCCATGGCACAAGCCAAGCTGACCGACCGATTTGGCCGTACCGTCAACTACGTGCGCCTGTCCGTCACTGACCGCTGCGACTTCCGCTGTGTTTACTGCATGGCCGAGGAAATGACATTCCTCCCCCGCGAGCAGATTCTGACTCTGGAAGAGATTGCACGGGTGGCAAAAACGTTCGTGGCGCTGGGCACGGAAAAAATCCGGCTGACCGGGGGCGAGCCCCTGGTGCGCAAGGATATCCTCGAACTGGTGAAAGACATCGGCAGCTTCGGCCTGTGGGATTTTGCCATGACCACCAACGGCAGCCAACTGCCAACCATGGCGGAACCACTGCGCAAAGCCGGGCTCAAACGGCTGAATATCAGCCTTGATTCTCTGGATGCCGACAAGTTTCACCGGATTACCCGCACCGGCCGCCTGAGCCAGGTGCTGGAGGGCATAGACGCTGCCAGGGAAGCCGGTTTTGAAGGTATCAAACTCAACACAGTCGTCATGAAAGGCGGCAATGACCAGGGTAATGACCAAGAGGTGCCGGAACTGGTGGAATTCGCCCGAAGAAAGAACGTGGACATAACCTTTATCGAGGAAATGCCATTGGGAGAAATCTCCGACCATGACCGCGGGCAGGTGCTTTGCACCAGTGATGAAGTTCGCGACATTATCAGCCAGCACCACGAGCTCGTTCCCACGGCTGAAGATTCGGGCGGCCCCGCCCGCTATTACCGCATGCCAGGCAGCGATACCCGGGTGGGTTTTATTTCACCTCATTCCCACAACTTCTGCTCTACCTGCAATCGCGTTCGTGTGACGGTGGAAGGTCGCCTGCTGCTTTGTCTTGGCAATGAGCACTCGGTAGACCTTCGCCGCGTTCTGCGAGGAAATCCTGTCAACGATGACAAGCTGCGTGAAACCATCATCAACGCCATGGACCTGAAGCCTGAGCGGCATCACTTTTCCACCAATGGTGATGTTGAGATTCTTCGGTTCATGAATATGACCGGTGGCTAACGGCCAGGGCGAAGTGAGAGCAACCGCCGGAGCCGGTCACCCATGATCCCGGAGAATGTATGGCAAACCTGATCCTGATTCTGGGCGACCAGTTGACCGCTGATATCAGCGCCCTTGAAAACGCCGACCGGCAACAGGACAGAATCGTCATGGCCGAGGTCCACGACGAGGCCAGCTACACCAACCATCACAAGAAAAAGCTGGTACTGCTGTTCAGCGCCATGCGGCATTTCGCCCAGCAGCTCCGGGACGATGGCTGGCAGGTGCACTACCAGCGCTATCATCCGCAGAACCCACATCAGTCACTGGAAGCGGTGGTCGCCGACTGTCTGCGTGAGCAGATCGCCGAGCGGGTCATTACCACGGAATGCGGCGAGTGGCGCCTGCATGAGCAGATCAGCCAATGGCATGAAGCCCTCGGGGTACCGGTGGAAATACGGCCAGACACCCGCTTTTTCGCCACCAAAGAGGAGTTCACCGGCTGGGCCGAAGGCCGCAAGCAGCTTCGCATGGAATACTTCTACCGGGAAATGCGGCGCAAGACCGGCCTGCTGATGACCCCCGATGGCCAGCCCGAGGGCGGTGAATGGAACTACGACGCCGATAACCGCCGCAAGTGGGCCGGCAAGCCTGCCGCGCCTGCGCCTTTTCGGATAGAACCGGATACAGTGACACAGGAAGTGATCGAGCTGGTCGAGACACACTTTCAGGACCACTTCGGCATCACTGATGATTTCCATTTTGCGGTCACAGCCGAAGACGCACAGCAGGCGTTGGCACACTTTATTGATTTTGCCCTACCCTGCTTCGGTGACTTTCAGGATGCCATGTCGGATAACGAGGACTGGCTATTCCATTCCATACTTTCCCCCTACATCAACTGCGGCCTACTGGACCCACTTTCAGTCTGCGAAGCCGCCGCCCAGGCATGGTATGGCGGACAGGCGCCGATCAATGCGGTGGAAGGATTTATCCGCCAGATTCTGGGATGGCGCGAATTCGTTCGCGGTATCTACTGGATGACCATGCCCGGCTACGCGAAGGAAAACCGCCTGGGCAACACCCGCGATCTGCCCTGGTTTTACTGGACCGGCAACACGAAAATGCGCTGCATGCACCGGGCCATCGACGCCACCCGGCGCAACGCCTACGCCCATCACATCCAGAGGCTGATGGTGACTGGCAACTTTGCGCTGCTAGCCGGGGTAAAACCAGAGGAAATCTGCGACTGGTATCTGGCGGTTTATGCCGACGCCTATGACTGGGTGGAACTGCCCAACGTGCTGGGCATGGTGATGCACGCCGACGGCGGCTATCTCGGCTCCAAGCCTTACGCGGCCAGCGGTAAGTACATCAATCGCATGTCGGACCACTGCCGCAACTGCGAATACAATGTAAACAAGTCTACCGAGGACGACGCCTGCCCCTTCAACTCGCTGTACTGGCATTTCATCAATCGCCATCGCGACGACTTCGCCAAAAATCCCCGCATGGGCATGATGTACAGAAACTGGGAAAAACAAAAGCCGGAGCGGCGCGAGGCGTTATTGAAGCGAGCCGATTTTCTGCTGGACAACCTGGATACTATTTAACCCGCCAGACGCCAGCGAAAGGTTCGCCCGGCACCTACCCGGTAATGTCGACCGATAATTTACGGTGGGCCGATCTCGCAGGCCAGCACCAGTGCCCAGAATTCCGAGAAATCATTGACCACCACATCCGGTTTGTCCGGATGTTTGTGAGTGCCGGGGAAAATCTGACTCAACCAGGGCTGGTCCCATTGGGCGCCGTTGAAAAATACGGCGGTCATGCCGGCGCGCTTGGCGGCAATAACATCGGTGGTGCTATCCCCCACATACCAGACGCTGGGGTCTGCGGGGTAGTGCAGCTTCTCTGCCGCCAGCAGCAACTGGTCCGGATGGGGTTTGCGCAGGGGTACGTCGTCACCGCACACATCCACCTCGAACAGATGAGTCCAGCCGGTGTCTTCCACGGCCGCCAGTTCGTACTCGAAAAATTCCCGGTCCCGGTTGGTGATCACACCTACTTGAATGCCCAGGCGCCGCAGCCCTTCGAGCACTGCTCGCACCTTTGGCTCGAACGCCTTCACCGTGCCGTAATGGTTCCGGTAGTGGCGATTAAAAGACAGGTGGGCCGCCTGTTTGGCCTCCTGATCCTCTCCGAACAAAACCTCGAAAATGTCCGTGCGTGAAATTTTGCGGTCGGCTTTTACCTTGGGGTGCAGCCGGGCGAACTCGCGGACGTAAGCCACCAACCGGGCATCTTCCGGGGTCTTGCTGTCTTCCGGCGCCAGCATGCGGTCGATCAGCCCCAGGGCTTCAAATTCCGGGAACATATCGTCCACCGCGTGATACATGGCGTCCAGCGTGTCCACCAGGGTGGCGTGCCAGTCGAAAAGCACAACCGCAGGCCGGATCAGCTTTACCGCTGCCGGATGCCAGTCGGGCTCCTGCCGCGGGGCCGGCCGCTCAGGTTTCGGAAAGGGCCGGGGCCTCACCTCGGCGGGCATGGCGCTGAACGCCTCGGGCTGACGGCGTTCCAGCAGCGCCAGAAGGTCCATCAATTCCTCAAGGCTTTCGAGAATGGCAGACGGTGCATCCCGGGCGCTGAACCAGCCATTGATACGCTCAGGCTCCCAGCCCGCGCCGTTGTAGAAGATACCGGATACGCCCGCCCGGTTGGCGGTCAGCATATCCACAAAGCTGTCGCCGACATACCAGGCTCGCGCGTCAACCGACAGCCCCAGTTTTTCCAGAGCGCGGGTAATGACTTCGGGATCGGGTTTGTATTCAGTGACATCGTCGGCGCACACAGTGACATCAAACAAAGTCTGCCAGCGGCCTTCGTCCACCGTTTCCAATTCCTTATCGAGGAATTCCCGGTTACGGTTGGTAGACACCGCCAGCCGGATACCCAATTGCTTTAATGCCGTCAGATAGTGATAAGCGCCCTGCTGGAACGGGCGCACCTTGCCGAAATATTTCCGGTAGCAGTCATTGTAGGCCTTGTGGGCAACCAGCTTGGCGTCTTTATCATCGCCGAAAATCGCATTGAAGATGTCCGTGCGCGATACCCGACGCTCCGCCAGAATGCGCGGGTGCAGGCGCCGGAAGATTCTGATGTAACGCACCAGGCGGGCGTCATCGGCGGTGCGGCATTTATCCTCAGGCAAAAGCCGGTCCACCAGCCCCAGGTCTTCCAGCTGCGGCAGCATCTCTTCCATGGCGCTGAACATGGCGTCGTGGGTGTCTACCAGCGTGCCATGCCAGTCGAATATCATCACCGACGGCGGGGGCAGTTCATCGCTGAATCGGGCCATGGTAAATCCTCCGGAGCCGCTTCTGATGCCTTCCAGTAAAAACCATTTCCATCGCTGATACAAAACCACCGCCCAACCTCACGCAAATCGGCTTTCCCCATGGGGGTGGTTGAAAAAGGACCGTCACGATCTAAACTATGTAAGTACAGGGGCGAGAGAACGCCCATTTCCTTTAAAAACACAGGAGGTGTACTCCCATGAGTAACAACGACCAGAAATGGTACGATCTTTATGAACGCTATACAGAAAAAACGCGGGAATTCTTTAACGAATCCAAAGAGTCGACTGTCAAAGGGCTGGATGAAGCTCTGGATAAAGCCAAGGATTCACTGGAGAAAACCGGTGAACTGACCCAGGAAGAAGGGCGCCAGTTCAAGGCCTACCTTCAGCGGGATCTGGCGCAGACCGGAAACGACTTCAATAGTTGGAGCGAATGGATCAAAACCCATTCCTCACCGAATCGGGTTCAGTCCGGATTTATGGATCTCACTGCGAAAATCGCCGAGAGCGGCAGCGGCTTTCTCGAGCGGCTTTCAGAGTGGGCAAACAGCACCGGTGTCTACCACACGGGTGAAATGGCTGTCCCCGGCGCTTTCAAGTGCCGGGCCTGTGAAGGAGAGCTGCACTTCGAGTCGGCGGGTACATTGCCGCCCTGCCCCACCTGTTCAAAAACAGAGTTCCGGCGAGTCGGCTAACCTCAGCCGTCTATTAACCAGAACCGAAAGGCGCCCCACGGCGCCTTTTGTGTTCCGGAATTTCAGAACATAACCCCCGCGCCTCGCTATGTATGCCAGCAGACAGACGGCGGGGCAGATTAACGACATGCTGAGACCTCAATCCTGGACCGGTGCCGCTACCAAGTGCACCGCCAGGGAGTTTATGTGAGGGAGCATGTTATGAACAGATCAGCACTTATTGCAGTCGGAGTCGCCTCTATTTTACCGCTTGCGGCCAGCGCTCAACAGGGAATGTCATCCGGATATGGCCCCTCAGTCGGCGATCGGGAATTCTCACTGTCTGCGATCGGCAGCAGTGACCGGGACTTTGACAGCAGTAGCATTGGACTCAGCGGTGATCTGGGCTGGTATCTCCGACGCGATGTGATTGTCGGCGTTCGCCAGAGTCTCAACTACGCCGATATTCCGGGCGAAAGCATCGACAACGACTCCTGGAATGGCGCAACCCGCGGCTATGTTGACTACCAGTTTGGTGACAACAGGCTAAGGCCCTTCCTGGGAGCCAGTCTGGGCATGGTCTACGGCGATGCGGTCAACGACAGCGCATTCGGCGGGCTGGAATTAGGCTCAAAGTATTATGTGTTACCTGCCACCTACCTGCTGGGCCGGGCGGAATATCAATGGTTTTTCGATAGTTCAAGTGATGCCGACGAAGCCTTCAAGGATGGCGCCTGGGCTTACACGGTAGGCATCGGTTATAACTTTTGATGGCTCGGGCTGATTGACTCCAAAGAAGGCAACCTATCCTGAGCAAAACTATCTGCTTGCTGCGATCCCTGAAAGCTCGAAGCCGCAGATTTTCAAAAGCCTGAAACTGGTCGAGTTGAACCTTGGCGATGTGGTTTATGAGTCCGACCAACCCATCGAGTTTGTCTATTTTCCGACCAACGCCATCGTTTCGTTACTTTACGTCATGCTCAACGGTGCCTCCGCCGAAATATCGGTGATTGGCCACGAGGGGCTGGTGGGGGTGTCGGTTGTGCTGGGAGGCAGCAGCACACCCAACCGGGCGGTCGTGCAGAGCGCGGGATACGCCTTTCGAATGCCGATCGAAAATCTGGAAAAAGAGCTCAGTATATCCCCGGACCTCAGGATACTGACGCTGCGCTATACCCAGACACTGATCACCCAGATGTCTCAAACTGCCGTTTGCAACCGGCATCATTCAATCGACCAACAGCTATGCCGCTGGCTGCTTTTATCGCTTGACCGGATTGAGGGAAGTCAACTTGATATGACCCAGGAGCTGGTTGCCAACATGCTGGGAGTCAGGCGCGAGGGGGTCACCGAGGCCGCCAGCAAACTGCAAAAGCTTGGGGTTATCGAATACAGGCGTGGGCATATAACCGTCCTTGACCGCAAGGCGGTTGAGGAGCTGAGCTGCGAATGCTACACCGTGGTCAAGCGTGAGACCGAGCGCCTGGAATACTGGAAAAAAAGCGCTTTACCAGGCGCGAAAGTAAGTGCGGGTGAAAAGGTAGAATAAGATCAAACTCGCGATGAGACCATTTTCGGAGATGCCGTGACCAACACCAGTGACCACCCTGATACAGGGCACCATGCCAAACTGCGGCTCACTGCCGAGGACTTGATTGCCAAAGGCACTGCGCCCAAAAGAAAGGGCGCCACCCTGGGGATAGATGCGCTTGAGCTTCTGTACCGCCGGGCGAGTGACCCTGAGTCTGCCCCCGATGCGTTGAAACTTCTCCATGAATTGCAAACGCATCAGGTAGAGCTTGACATGATGTATGAACAGCTTCAGGCCAACGAATATGAAATCAATGGTGAACTTAATCACTACAAGGCACTGTTTGAGCATGCACCCATTGCCTACCTGATTGTCGCCAATGATGGCCAGATTATTGATAGCAACGAGGCCGCCGCCACCCTGTTTGGCCTGCCAGCGGTGCAGCTGACGGAACAAGCCGTAAGCCAGCTGTTGTCACCCCAAAGTGGCGCACCCCTGGCTGAGATGTTTCAGGCGCTATTGGCGCCCGGCTCCCGAGCCTCCTGCGTTGCGGACCTGCCAGCGAACGATAAAACGGGGCCAACGCGCCGCCTTACCATCAACGCGACCTGCGATGCGCGCGGCGACCGTATTTTCGTGGTGCTCTGCCCCACTCCGGATTCTGTCACACCCGACCCCATGGTAATCTCTCCTGAGCCAGATCCGGCCCCGCCCGGCCCCTGATGCGCATTGTTGGTATCGGCGCGTCCGCCGGCGGCCTGTCTGCGCTCGAAGCGTTTTTCCGGCACACACCGCCGGATACGGGAATGGCCTTTATCGTTGTGCAGCACATGGACCCAACCCATAAAACCCTGCTGCCGGGGATATTGCAGACATTCACCGACATGCCTGTGCACGAAGCACAGCAAAACCTGGCCATTGAGCCAGACACGATTTACGTCATCCCCCCTAACAAGGAACTCTCGATAGCCGGTCAAAGGCTTAAACTGGCACCACCCACCGAGCCGCGCGGAATGCGCCTGCCGATTAACGTGCTGTTTTCCTCCCTGGCCAGCGCCTGCAACGAGCGGGCAATCGCGGTTGTGCTTTCCGGCATGGGGTCCGATGGTACACTGGGGATACAGGCCATACGGGCCACGGGTGGGCTGACCGCAGCCCAGCAACCAGACACGGCAGAGTTTGATTCGATGCCAAGCAGCGCCATCGCCTCCGACTGTACCGATATCGTTGCGCCGCCCGCTGAGCTGCCCGAGCGCATACTGGCCTTCACCAACCGAGTGACACCGCCCGACCCGGATCGCCCTCTGGCGGAGCCGTCAGAGCCCATGGGGCCGATACTGCGGATACTGCAGCAAACCACCCAACACGACTTTTCACTCTACAAGCGCAGTACCCTTGGGCGGCGCATTGAACGGCGTATGGCGATCCATAATATTGCCGAAATGCCCGCCTACGCCGATTATCTGAGCAAAAACAGCCAGGAGGCCCAGCTTCTTTTCAAGGAACTGCTGATCGGCGTGACTGACTTTTTTCGCGATTCCGACAGCTGGCAATACCTGGCTGAAACCGCACTTCCGGAACTGCTTGAGGCCCTGCCACCAGGCCAGAACCTGCGGGCCTGGGTTGTGGGGTGTTCAACCGGGGAAGAGGCCTACTCGCTGGCGATGGTGCTTACCGAAACTCTGGAGCGCCTGAAGCCGGAGCAGGCCATCAGCTTCCAGATCTTTGCATCCGATCTGAGTGCCGATGCCATTGTTAAGGCGAGACGCGGGCAGTTCCCTCTCCGCATTCATGAGCAGGTATCGGAACAGCGACTCGCCCGATTCTTCACCAAACACGACAGCTACTACCAGATAGATCAAACGATTCGCGATACAATCCTGTTCGCCCAGCATGACGTGATACTGGACCCGCCCTTCACCAAACTGGATATGATCGCCTGCCGGAACCTGCTCATCTACTTTGATGCCAAGCTGCAACGCCGACTGATACCGCTGTTTCATTACAGCCTCCGTGATCAGGGGCTGCTTATGTTGGGACACTCTGAAACCGTGGGCAGGCTCAATTACCTTTTCAAGTCACTGACCCCCAGGTTGCGCCTTTACCGGCGGCTGGATCACCAATCCATCAGGGCTTCCAGATTCCTGTTAAGGTCTTTCCCGCCCCTATCCGAACTATCCGAACTATCCAAGGAGCATTCCGTGCCGGCGCCGACAATCCCACCAAAGACCTCTGGCAGCCTCCAGGACGCCGCAGATCAACTTCTGCTGCAGGTATACGCGCCTGCGGCCGTCGTGCTCAACCGCGATGCGAATATCGTTTATATCAGCGGGCGAACCGGCAAGTACCTGGAGCCCGCAGCCGGCAAGGCCAACTGGAATATTCATGCCATGGCCCGCGAAGGCTTGCGGGAGCCCCTGTTCGCCGCTTTGAAGCACGCCGCTTCCCAGCCCAAACCGGTTGAGCTGCATAAACTGGAGGTACAGACGGGAGAAGGCATACAGCATGTCGAGGTGACTGTGCAGGCGTTGCATGAGCCGGCCGCCCTGAAAGATATGACCATGGTCGTATTCAGGGAGACCGCCGCGGCCACCAGAGCCAAAAGGCGTAAACCTGCGCCTGGCGATCAGAAGCTGGATGAACGATGGTATCAGCAGGAAATCGAGCGGCTGAGTGAACGGGAGAGGCAGTCACGGGAAGAACTGCAAACCTCGAATGAAGAGCTGCAGTCCACCAACGAAGAGCTTCAGTCCGCCAATGAGGAACTCACCACCTCAAAAGAAGAAATGCAGTCAATGAATGAAGAGCTGCAAACCATCAATGCCGAGCTGCAAACCAAACTGGACGACCTCGCGCTGGCGCAAAGCGACATGCAAAACGTGCTCAACAGCATCGAAATTGCCATCATATTTATGGACAGCAGCCTGAACATACGTCGCTACACAGCCCGTGCATCCGCTATTTTCAGTTTGCGGGAAAGCGACGTGGGGCGCCCACTCAAAGAGCTCGCCTCCGTTCTGACCTACCCGGAGCTCGAGACCGATGCCAACGAAACTCTGGACACGGCCGAGGTATCTGAACGGCAGATTACAACAACTGACGGCCGCTGGTTCTCGGTTCGGATCATGCCTTATCGCAGGCTCGACAATGATGTTGATGGGCTGGTGATGACGATGGTCGACATTACCGATACCAAAACCCTGGAATCTTCCCTGAGGGACGAATCAGACGAAAAGGACGAGCCGTAACCTACCTGGAAGGGGTAGCTACCGCGACTCACTAATCTCACACCTTTCGACCAGCGGCCCGGTAGGCACTGAAACGCTGGGATCGGTGTTAGTTGTCAGGGGGGTCTGACTCATAGACACCTGGCCGCCCTCAACAAAGGTGAGGCCTGTCACAAAAGCCTCGAAGTCCGCAGGATCCAGCGCCGCATCTGTTTCAATTCCAAGCACTCGGAAAAAATCCACGCCCGGACCTGCAAACGTGTAAATTACATCGGCATTCAGTGAGTCCTCCAGCAGCGCCAATTCGCCGCTCTGGATCGTCCAGATTTCATATTCGTCATCGCCAATTCCTGCGGGGAGAACGACCGTTTCGAAGTTTGGCCCACTCTGAACCTCAAAGTCATAACCAATGGCGACTTCCGGATCCACGAATACGGTTTGCCCTTCCTCAACCCCGAAGTAAAAAGTGAACCTGATTACGCATGTTGATCAGCTATCAAACCAGCCTTGGGCTATACTGGAATCATATGGGACGTCAAGGAGTTAACGTCATGGCTCGCAATCCTATCCAGTTCCAGTCCGGCCTGTCACTGCCGGGCGGCTCT
>Ga0306867_1000487_pt1 | contig 22481 bp, 15 predicted proteins | sample AntRauTorckE6831_FD_190432 | JGI IMG/M metagenome (GOLD analysis project Ga0306867, IMG submission 190432) | Saline lake microbial communities from Rauer Islands, Antarctica - Metagenome Torckler E6 #831 (v2) (version 2) | ecosystem: Environmental > Aquatic > Non-marine Saline and Alkaline >...
ACGTTGGATGTAGAACAGGCGGAAAAAGAAAGAGCCAATAACAGCAGTGTGAGCCGGTAAACAGATGTCATAAAAAAAGGGTATAGATTGACATTCAAATGGAAAAAATTTTATTAACCTAAAGTAAGAAAATATGGGCAAATGAAAGAGGTCACTCTCCGAATAATTCACCTGATGTAGTAATGATGTAGCGGGAAGAGATGATCTTACATTGTCTGATATTCGCCGTATCTTTGATCTGCAAAAACAGTGACCACAACGTTATTCAATGAATATATTTACCATCATCATTCTGGCGGCCATCCTGATCGATTTTACGCTGGGAATTATATCAAACCGATTGAACCTGAAGGCGCTCTCTAACGATCTCCCCGGTGAATTTGAAGATGTTTATGACGAGGAGACCTATGCTAAATCACAGGAGTACACGCGCGTAAATACGAAGTTTGGTTTTATTACCGGATCGTTTGACCTGCTTCTGCTGCTTGCATTCTGGTTTGCGGGCGGCTTCAACATTCTGGATCAATGGGCGCGGGGCTTTGATTTTGGTGTGATTGGAACCGGCCTGATATTCATCGGTGCGCTGGTGATCGCCAAGACACTTATTTCACTACCGTTCAGCCTCTATTCCACATTCGTGATTGAAGAACGCTTTGGCTTCAATAAAACCGATGCGAAAACTTTTGCAGTTGATCGCCTGAAAGGCCTGCTGCTTTCTGTTCTGATCGGCGGACCGCTATTGGCAGGAATTATAGCATTTTTTGAATTTGGCGGAACCTGGGCGTGGGCCTATGCTTGGATCGCCGTAACGGCTTTCTCTTTGATTATGCAGTATGTTGCTCCCACCTGGATTATGCCCCTGTTTAACAAATTTGAACCTCTTGAAGACGGGGAGCTGAGGCAGGCCATTGAGTCGTATGCTGACAAAGTGGACTTTCCGCTGCAGGGGATTTACGTGATGGACGGGTCGAAACGGTCCTCCAAGTCGAACGCGTTTTTTACCGGTTTTGGCAAGAATAAACGTATCGCGCTGTATGATACGCTGATCGAAAATCACACCACGGAGGAACTGGTGGCAGTGCTGGCGCATGAGATCGGCCACTACAAGAAAAAGCATATCGTCAAGAACATGACGATTAGCATCCTTCAAACCGGAATCATGTTTGCGTTGCTCTCAATATTTCTGCAGGTACCGGCACTATTTGATGCGTTCTTCATGGATGAGATGAGCGTCTACGCCGGACTCCTGTTCTTTGGGATGCTCTACTCTCCGGTCGAAACGATTCTCGGAATATTTATGCAGATGATGAGCCGACGGCACGAGTATGAAGCGGATCACTTTGCAGCGACAACCATTCAGAATCCGGAGGAGATGGCGAATGTGCTGAAAAAACTCTCCAAAGATAACCTCAGCAACCTGACACCCCACCCGTTTTATGTGTTCCTGAACTATTCGCACCCGCCGGCGCTGAAAAGGATTGAGGCGATACGGAATACAATTTAGTGTTATTAAAATGATAAGGTAATTTAAAATTCAGAGTAACTCTTTACAGAAAAAGTAGCCCATCAACTTCATCTACTCTAACAATTTGATGATAAGCCTTATGTACCCAGTAATGGAAAATAAATCCCTTTCCGCTTTCCCTGGTACTTTCCCCGCGGGGACAGGTGAACGGTCAAAAGTACCCAAAACCTGCCGGCTAAAGATTTACTCCGGTGGGCTGATTTGGAAACTTCGCGATGTAAAAACAAAGGTCCACAGCACTTCGTCTGTGTAAAATAAATATGGCCGGTAAGTCTTTACAACCATCGCGTGAGTGCCCAAATCGAAGGCCGGATAATTGAACAGCCCTAATATTTTTATGCGTAATCAATTGCTACACAATTGAATCACCAAAGAGTTTTTTTAACTCAGTAACTAAACCCTAACTTATCCAAACCTGTTTGCACATCAGGGTGGCTCATAAACAGATCCCAGAGAATTCCGCTTCTGTGGTTTTCTATCATCACCACCATGGGTCCCTGGTCGATAGCCAAATATCGTTGCGGGAACCAGTTGTGCTCAAAACTGAGTGCATCATAGAACCCATATGGTCCAAACGTTTGATCTTTATGATTTTCATAAAGGTTGCGAATCACTTTCATCGATTCATCGGGCGTGTAGGGAATAGATGAGATAGCTGCTGTCGGAGAGATCACTCCATAATCTGCCTCAAACGGTCTGTGAGCTGCATAGCCGTCTATTGAATAACTTGCGGTTAAGCCCCATAAATCTTCGCCATATCCTTCATACCCCTTCGGATTTTCAATAGCATATTCATACTGGATGAGCGTGTGATTTCGATTGTGTTCCCAGTAGTTTGCATACTGGTCTTCGAGATTTCTTGGATCGAGACCCAGATAAGAGTAATGAGACCAGAAGAGTGGTCCGCCATAGCTTTCTGCACCGTTATGCCGGAGGGGAAGAGAATATCCATAAGCTTCATGGTTATTTAGTGAAATATTGCCGTCGCGAGCCCAGCCTGAATGGTAGACTTCACTTTCAATCGGGTGCGTTGGTGAAGAGGCCGCGAGCACATAAACGATCAACGTTTCATCATAACCACGTATAGCGTGATTAATTGCCCAACCATGGCTGGGCGACCAGTGCCAGTACAATACATTTTCGTTTCCATCTTTCGTATGCCAGTTCCATTCTACTTCCTCCCAGAGATCATCAATCCTTGCCGCCAGTTCTTGCTCTTGTTGAGAGCCGTCCACAAAGTACTGATGTACAGTTAGCAATCCCTGAACCAGAAGTGCAGTTTCCACGATATCTGCCCCGTCATCTAAATCGCTAAATGGTCGAACATTGCCAGTTTGTCCCGACAACCAATGGGGCCACACGCCGTTAAACCGGTCGGCGTTTTCCAGGAATTCTACAATTTTTTCAAATCGGTCAATAGCTTCATCTCGAGAGATAAATCCGCGTTCCAACCCTACAATAATCGCCATCAAACCAAACCCGGAACCTCCGGATGTAACGATATCACCATCAGTAGTTTCATCCAGATGGTATCGCTCACGGGCCATTCCGGAGTTGGGTTCAGCGCCATCCCAGAAATACTGGAAAGTAGCCTCCTGAACAATGTCCAGAAGTTCAGCATCCGTGATTTCATCCCCGTTATCAGGCGGATCGGTGGAAGTTGGTTTCTCAATTTCTGTTGAATTACTGCAGGAAAGAACTCCGCACAATAGAAGAAAAAGGAGAGTTACAGTGAGGCCGGATTGTTGATTAAATGACTTCATACATAAATCCCTTAGATTTCAATTTCTGACAGAACGGGGAAAATGAACGGTTAGTCACTGCTTTGTATTTCATATGATTATGGTTTTATTACGTGAAGTTGGTAGTCAGCCATGGGATTGGCAGATATTGAAATGCAAAAAATGAGTTATATAGATTTATTTTTGCACAACAGTATCTCATAATTAGGTCAGACAAAAATATTACGATTGTATGATGCTCAAACCATAATAACATAAATAATGAACGAAGTATAAATAAGGTTATTTGTAAAATTGATAAGTAAATAACAGAGGGCTTTTCAAAATCAGGGTTTTTGCTATAGTTCAAGACCAGAGTGAAATTGAAACCGGAGCGTATTTACTATACGTGAGGATTTCAATTTTACGATAACGACGAAATCTGGCAAAAGCACGGTTTTGTGCCGCAGGCATTCCGTTGGGGCAGAGCCTTTTAACAGGTATTTGTGCAAAATTTTATTTAGCATCTACAAATTTGCATAAAGTCGTTGGATAGTCGTGCCTGACAGGTACATGGAGTACAAATTGAATAGAAAGTTGTAAAAAAAGTAGCATTGGTCTTTCAAGGAAACATTTCTCTCGGTATTCCGGCGTTTTTGCATATCAGTCGCAGACCCTGTTCAAATTAACATAAAGCTGTGAAGGATACCCGGGGGGTTGAATTCTCTTTAAGCTGAATGAAATTAGTATCTTATTTATAAGTGAATCTAATCTGTAACAGATGAAAGTAAACTTAAAAGACATTGCTGAAGAAACGGGATTTTCAATATCAACCATATCCCGGGTTTTAAATGGATCGGATAAAATTAGTACCGGCACCGTGGAGAAGGTATTAAGGACTGCAAATGAATTGGGTTATAAATCAAAGAAGAGATCGGGATAATCTACTAAGACGATAAATCTGGCGCTTGTGTCAACCGGTTTTAATGAAAGTGAGTTCTACCCCAGTTATTTTCACGGGCTGAACAAAGCGGCAATAAAGAACAATGCGCGTCTCTATCTTGCAGCGATCCTGGACTACAGGAAAGAACTTCCTAAACTGCTCAAAAACTTAACGGCTGGTGAATACAATGGAGTCATTATGTTTGCTCCAGAACTGATGCGACCCGATTATGAAGATGTTAGATCGGAGCTGCCCACAGGTTTTCCAGTTATATCCAATTCATTAATCGAAAACCCCGTATTCCCAACCATTACATTCGACAGTTATTCGGGGGGATATCTTGCGGCGCAACATTTCAGGGAACAAAAATATAAGAGAGCCGGCATTATATTAGGGCCTCAGTAACGTTCGGAATCGAGATTTAGAAAAAATGGGTTCATTGATAACCTGATTCAGTTCAACAGTATTGGCTTTGTGTGGAAATGCGAGGGTGATTTTACATTTCAGTCAGGCGAGAACGCTTTTAAGAACTTTCTTGATCTGGAAAATAAGCCTGATGCAGTTTTTGCGTCGAACGATTCAATGGCGTATGGATTCCTTCAGGCTGCCAAAATACACGGCTATAATATTCCAGGGGATGTAGCTCTGATTGGTTATGACGACCTGCCAAACAATAAATTCACGAGGCCTCAAATATCCTCAATTAAAACTGATTATGATAAACTTGGAGATGCAACATTAAGAGTGATGCTGGATCAGATCCAGAAAAAAGATCTGGTCTCAAATCTAATGAGCCTGGTGGCTGTTACGGTATCACAGAAGAAAACTTCGTAATCTTAAAGGCAGAGTAATATTCTAAGTTGATTTATTGGTACAAACCTGAGTTCGATTCTTAAAATTGAGTCCACTCCGTAAAGTCGATATTGGGGAATTTACCCCCTTATATCAGCTATATAAACCACTTTTTTTGCTAAAATAGACTTATCGGAGTAGGCTCAAAATTAAAATCGGAAGACTTCCCTAACGAGGCTGTGAGAAAATTGATTTCCAAAGAAATGGCGCCTAAGTGAATTAAGGTTTCTGTCTAATTCAGCACTGCAAGTCTTTCTGACTCACCCCCGGCCCCTTCCGTCGATGGCCCGACAAACTCTTCACCGCCCGTAAATGGGTCCCATAACAGACCGCTTCTATGATTTTCAATCATAACCACAATCGGCCCCCGGTCAATAGCCAGGTATCGCTGGGGGTACCAGTTGTGTTCAGGGCTGAAAGCATCGAAAATCCGTAAGGCCCTAACGTTTTATCCTCATAATTCTCAAATAGATTTCTGAGGACTTCCATTGATTCTACCGGGGTGTATGGAAATGATGAGAGTGCCGCAGTAGGTGTTATTACCCCATGATCGACTTCGATTGGGTGGTGAAGATTGCCAGTAGAGGGCTGTTTCTTCACCGTCTTTAGTTCACCAGTTCCACTTAAATCCGGGCAACTGTTCACTTTCGAAAAAAATTAGTGTTGAGTTCTTAATGATCGACTAAATAGTCTTATATGGGCCCCGGATAAAACTTCTTGTGAACATACAAATCAAACTATAAATTACCGGTATAAGACATTGTATTTAAAATATTTTTCTTAAAACGCACTTCAACAAAAACAGAGGCGACCGGAAAAGAGTTCGGGCGCTTCATCGATCTAAACACAGGATCCCGCCATGATAAAAAATATACTTTCTGGCGCAGCGATACTGCTTCTGATGCCACTGGCTGTATGGAGTCAGTACTCGGTTTCGCCGTCATCACATGATTTTGCACCGCAACAGATCGGCATACCCTCTGAAATTCAGGAATTTGTCATCACAAACGAAGGATCGGAGTCGGTAACACTATCTCCGGAAGACATCTTTATTGCCGCCCCCGCAGAACAAAGTATATCCCTCTCATTCCTAAGCTTAAATATCTGGTTTGATAGCGAGGACTGGCCGGCACGTTTTGAACTGATGCTCAAGGAAATCCGGGAATTGGATCCGGATATCATTGGATTGCAGGAAGTGATACAACGACAGGACCTCGACAATCAGGCCATGCAACTGGCCGATTCTCTTGGATACTACTACTATTTTGATTCGGTCGATGATGAAAGCAGAGATACCCGATTTGGAAATGCCATCGTATCACGTTATCCGATAGAGGAAACCAACTTCCGGGCTCTTAAACCGATTGACGCTTACCGCAAAGTCGTTCATACGCGTATCTCTGTTGATGGGCAGGCACTGGACGTGTATAACACCCACCTTCACAATCCGCGCGAGGCGACGGATACAAGAAGAACCCAGATGCGCGATATGCTTGATTTCATTGACGAAACAAGTACATCCGACCTTGTGTTTGTAACAGGCGACTTCAATGCCAACCCGGATTGGGAGGAGATGGATGTGATGTATGAACGGTTTATCGATGTTTACCCCATCTTCCATGAGAATCACCTTGGTCCGGAACATAGCACACTGAACTATCATCTCGGGCATTCACAAAGACGGATTGATTACGTGTTTTTTGAAGAAAAGAGCAGCGATTTCCTGACACCTGTATCGACAGAAATTGTACTGGATGAGCCGGATGAAAATGATATTTATCCATCCGATCATTTTGGTGTGCTTGCTATCTTTGATGTCAGCTGGGATATTGGCAGTTTCGGGCTGCAAAACATTCCCGAGCCAGTAGAACTGCAACCGGATGAAGAAGTCAGCGTGAATGTTGCATTTCAACCGATGACCGTTGGGCCAAAAGAAGCATTGCTGAAGGTTGCCAACGTGGAGATTCTCCTGAGCGGAGAAGGGTTTGATGCTACCATCACTTCGCTTCCATGGAAAGAGGATTTAACTGATGTGGATGAATTTGATCTGCCATTCGGATGGAGTTCCAATGCCGAAAACTGGTACGCTTTCAACTCCGAACATGCTGGTGGAACTGCGCCGGAACTGGTGTTCTGGTGGGAGCCGGAACAAGATGGACGGTTTTATGTGAACTCTCCTCCCATGCGAACTACCGGACTGGACAGTCTCTCCGTTCATTTCCGCCACCGTGTCAATAACTTTGGTGATCCCGGAGAGTATAGCTTACAGCTGGTCAGCATTGCCGGTGATGAAGAGTTTTTGGTCAAGGAGTGGAGTGATCCTAAAAGCATTCCGGCAGAAGAAGTATCCGTACGCTTATACCGTGGCGAGCATGGGGTGGGTGATGATCAGCTCAGGCTTGGCTGGGTCTTCGATGGTCCATCGAACAATATCGTTCGCTGGGCCATTGACGATATCGAAGTGGGTGCCGAGCCCACTTTTGTGGTAACTCCGGAAGAGATTAAATTCGGATTATTGGAACAGGGTGAAGTTTCCGACTCAGTAATGATCACGATGACCAATATCGGAGGCGGGATCCTCGAAATTACCCCTGATGACATCCGGCTGACGGGCGAGCATCCCGGCCAGTTCTCGCTGAATAATCTAAGCGAAACAGCGCAGCTTGCCAGTGAAGATTCGGCGTTCGTCTCTGTCCGCTTTACGCCCGATCAGGACGGCGAACTGATGGCCAATCTGAGCATTCTGGACATACACATCCCATTGTCCGGACAGGTATTTGATTCTGGGTCCCACATTGAACGGTATATCGATCTGAATCTCATGCGGGGCGGATCCGATGACGACAGCGAATTCAGTCGCGTTCCAAATCCGGATCCCGACGAAGTCAATAACAGTGAAGAGGTGGTGCGTTTTGACAGAAGCCGGCACGGTGTACCCTGGGGCGGATTTTTTGCCTTCATGCCGGTTCCTCTTGATCTGAGCGAAAAAAAGTACATCTATGTGGATGTCTGGAAGCCGCGGATCAGTCCGATTCGTTTCAAGGTTGAGGACGGGGACACACCAAATCTGGAAATCGAAAGTATGGTTCCCCAAACCAAGACCGAACAGTGGGAAACGGTTGTATTTGATTTCTCGGAAAAAGATGGCAAATGGAATATTATCGCTTTTATGCCAGATTTTGCCAGTCCAATCGATCTGGATGAGGATATTGTTATCTATTTTGCCAATATCCGCATTGGCGACGGATCGAATATAACCAGCACCAAACCCGGGGCCGATATACCTTCAGAATTCCGTCTGGTGCAAAACTATCCGAATCCGTTCAATCCGGCCACCATCATCGTATTTCAGATACCAGAATACAGCCCTGTGTCATTGGAGGTTTTTGATGTGACCGGACGGAGGGTTATCACACTGATCGATGAGAACCTGGAAGCGGGATATCATGAAGTGACCTTCGACGGATCAAGGCTGGCCAGCGGTGCTTATCTGTACCGCATGCAGGCCGGCGATTTTGTACAAACAAAGAAGCTCATGTTGATTAAATAGGGCTACCTCAAAAAGTCGAAGTTCACAAAGATTAGAAATTTCAATAGGTAAAACCCAGTTTATCGAGTCCTTGCTGTACCTCTTCACTGCTCATAAAAAGGTCCCATAACAGGCCGCTTCTATGATTTTCAATCATAACCACAATCGGCCCCTGGTCAATAGCCAGGTATCGCTGGGGGTACCAGTTGTGTTCAGGGCTGAAAGCATCGTAAAATCCGTAAGGCCCTAACGTTTTATCCTCATAATTCTCAAATAGATTTCTGAGGACTTTCATTGAATTTTCCGGGGTGTATGGAAAAGATGAGAGTGCGGCAGTAGGAGATATAACCCCATGATCGACTTCGAATGGGCGGTGACCAGCGTATCCCTCCACAGAATAACTCGCGGTTAGCCCCCATAGATTTTCACCATAACCTTCATAGTTAAGTGGATTATCCTTGGCATATTCGTAGTGGATCAGGGTATGGTTCCGGTTATTCTCCCAGTAGTTTGCGTACTCATCTTCAAGATTCCTTGGGTCGAGACCAAGATAAGAGTAATGCGCCCAGAACAATGGCCCGCTGTAGTCTGCGGCTCCATTGTGCCTAAGCGGAAGAGAATAACCATAGGCATTATGATCTTCCAGGACAATATCTCCACCTCGTGCCCAGCCTTCATGATATGCCTCCGGATCGATCGGGTGAGTAGGCGAGGAGGCAGCAAGTACGTAGGATATCAGCGTTTCATCATAACCGTGAATTGTGTGATCCATAGCCCAGCCGTAGTTGGGTGACCAATGCCAGTAGAGGGCATTTTCTTCACCATCTTTGGTATGCCAGTTCCAGTTTACGTCCCGCCACATTACATCTATCCTATCAGCAATCTGTTCTTCCCTTTCAGTTCCGCCGCGCAGGTATTGGCGAACCGTTAACAGTCCCTGTACAAGAAATGCTGTTTCAACAATATCAGCACCATCATCCCGCTGACTGAACGGTTTGGTTTCACCTGTTTCACCATTCATCCAGTGCGACCACAACCCATGATATCTGTCCGCATCTTCCAGAAATCCAACAATTCTGTCAAAGCGGTCAACAGCTTCTTTCCGGGTGATAAAATTGCGCTCTGCACCTACAATCAATGCCATAAGGCCAAAACCTGATCCCCCGGCTGTAACAATATGTTTATCATTCTGCGGGTAGTCTCCGTCTACATGATATCGCTCTCGTGCCATTCCGGAGTTGGGCTCTGCTCCTTCCCAGAAATACTGGAACGTGGCATATTGAACTTCATCGAGTAGCTCCTCGTCAGTTAGTTCGGAATATGCAATAGAATCAACAGTGGAAAGTTGCTGTCCGGATGCGATACTGCCAAACAGTGTTAAACTGACTGCTGATAAGAAGATCAGGTAGAAAATTCGCCCTTTAATATTTGAGAGAGTCATTTTACTGGAGTTTATGAATAGTGAAATTTAGAGAACGGATAATCATTTACCCGACTTGATGTGGCGTCTCCCGATTCGTTGCCTATTTCACAAGATCGCCATCACATCCTTTGCAGGGGAATCTACATGGTTTCCCTTATCTACATAACCTCAAATAGCCTTTTCAGCACATTGTCTTTTCGATCCAGTTAAAAGAGAACTTCGGTAAGGTTGAAACGCTTGCAGATATCATTAAAAATTAAATATGGTTTAATATGCAGTTTTGTGCAAATAGTTGATGCAAATAGTATTATTGAAATAATATTTGCACTTAAAACTATGGCAATTTATCTGAATATTTCTTTCAAAATTCACATTTTTAAGTTAAGCTACTAATCAGAGACAAATTATAAGCATATATGTATGTCATAAGAGAATTTTTAAAAAGTTGTACAAATATTTAAAAATTGTTCATGTTTAGCATTATTCTCTTCTGCTGAATTAGCGGTCTCTGTAAGATAATTTCATGCAACGTATAAGTTCAATTGAGGTTAATTATGGCAAACACGTTACATCTTTCCAGATATTCAATCATCGTAATATTATCTGTCTTATTCTGTGTGGGAAGTTCCTTTCAGGTCATGGCTCAGCATCAGGTGAGTGGAACGGTAACAGATGAGGCAACGGACGAGCCTTTACCGGGCGTCAATATTATTATTGAGGGCACAACAATCGGAACCTCCACCGGCTCCGATGGTACTTACCAGCTTGAAATTCCCTCCCCGGATCAAACATTGGCTTACTCTTATGTTGGTTATGAAACCCAGAGGATTGAAGTAGATGGCAGAAACGAAATTAATGTCCGCTTATCAGAGACAGAACTTGTAGGGGAAGATCTTGTAGTGGTAGGGTACGGTACACAACGAAGTCGCGATGTAACCGGGTCGGTTTCCAGAATCAGCGGAGATCGGTTAACTAAAGTAGCAACTCAATCGGTAAGTCAGGCGCTTCAGGGCCTGGCTGCGGGTGTACAGGTTACGCCATCATCCGGCGCACCGGGTGCCGGTTCAGTAATCCGTATTCGTGGAGTTGGAACACTTGGTGATGCCTCGCCGCTGTTTGTGGTGGACGGGATGACCACAGACAATATCAACTACCTGAATCCTAATGATATTGAATCAGTAGATATCCTGAAGGATGCATCGGCAACTGCAATTTATGGTTCAAGAGGGGCTAATGGTGTTATTCTTATTACCACGAATAGCTCAAACCTTGAGCGGCCCACTGAATTTAGCATAAATTACTATAGGGGGTTTCAGAATGTGGCCCGAACGGTACCGGTAACCAATGCCCGCGAGTATGCTACACTTGCAAATGAAGTGGCTGAAAATCAGGGAAATGCACCTCCGTTCAGCAACCCCGACCAGTTTGGCGAAGGAACCGACTGGCAGGACGAAATTTTCAGAACTGCACCCATTCAGAATTTAAACCTTTCCGCATCCGGGGGTACGGAATCCACCTCGTTTAATGTGAGTGCCAGTTACTCTTCACAAGAGGGTATTATTTATGAGAACTTCCTTGACAGGTATTCACTTCGGTTGAATAATGAATATTTCATAACGGATGATTTTCAGATCGGGCATAATCTCGGCATGGTTTACGAGTCGTATCAAAATGCACCGGGTGTTGTTGGATCAGCCTACAGAGGGGACCCCACGATTCCTGTATTTACAGAAGACGGAGACTATTCACCCACTGATGTGAGAGCTTCTGTTGGAAATCCGGTTGCTCAATTTGAGTATAACAGCAACAATAAGAATGAGCGAAACCGGGTGGTGGGTAATGTGTATGTAAATCTTTATTTCCTTGATAATTTTCAGTTCAGAAGTAATTTGGGAGTTGATGCCAATCGAACAGAAGGCAGAAATTTTTCTCCAATTTATTTTGTGTCCCCAATTCAGAATAGTGAGCAAAGGTCACTGAGTGTATCGAATAATTTTTCCAGAAATTTGCTGTGGGAAAATACAGTACAGTATCAGCAACAGTGGCAGGATCACCGCTTTGATGCATTAGTTGGGTATACCGTTGAAGAGTTTAAAACAGAAAATCTGGGCGGAAGCCGTATTGGAATTGTTGGAGATGACCCGTCACTTTGGTACCTGAATGCAGGGGACGACAGCGAAGGTGTGTCAAACTCTAACTCTGCCGGAGAATGGGGGATGGAATCAGTACTGGGGCGTATCAACTATAATTTTCTCGATCGATACCTGCTTACAGCCACACTCCGCAGGGATGGTTCATCTCGTTTTGGGTCAGAAAACAGGTATGGTTGGTTTCCTTCATTTGCACTCGGCTGGATTGTATCAGATGAACCATTTATACGGCAAAACGACTGGCTCACACAAATGAAAATCCGGGGAAGCTGGGGTGTTACCGGAAACGATAAGATCGCTTTTTATCCCGGAACAGCAACGGTATCAGGAAATTTAAATGCTGTATTTGGAGTAGATGAAAGCGTCTTTTTTGGGGCTCTGCCGATTAATCTGGCGAACCCTCAGATTCGCTGGGAAGAAACAACACAGTTTAATCTTGGTGTAGAACTGGAACTATTTAGCAGTAAGCTCCAGGCCGATATCGATTTCTATGACAGGAGAACGGACGGCATCCTTGTCCGCGTGCCAATCCCCGGCTATGTGGGATCTACCCCCTCACCATTTGTAAACGCCGCAGAGGTAAAAAACAGTGGTCTGGAATTAACGCTCAACTGGCAGGAAACCAGGAGTAATTTCTTTTACAGAATTGGGATGAATGCAACTACAATTAATAACGAGGTGCTTTCCCTTGGGCGTGGTAACGAAGACATATTTGGTGGCGGCGTAGGAGTCGGAGGTATGCTTGCAACCCGAACAGTTGTAGGTGAAGCTATCGGATCATTTTACGGGTATGAAGTTGATGGAATATTTCAGAATGAGCAGGAAGTGGCGGCCGGGCCAACAATGGGAAATGAAGTGCCGGGAGATATCAGGTTCAGGGATATAAACGGTGATGGAGAGATTACCACGGATGACCGAACAAATATGGGCTCACCCATTCCGGATTACCTGTTTTCATTCAATTTTGAGGTAGGATATAAAGGAGTAGACATGAGTGCAAATTTGACAGGCCAAGCCGGAAATGAGATCTATAATGCCAAAAAGCAGGCCAGGTTTGGAACGCCGAATTTCGAAGAATCTGCGCTGAATCGGTGGACCGGCGAGGGGTCTACAAATTCACATCCGCGGATAACAAATGGAGGCCATAATTACAATGTGTCTGATTTTTTCATTGAAGATGGCAGCTTTCTGAAATTGCAGACGTTAACCCTGGGATATACCCTCGGCCCGTCACTAACCAGCCAGCTCAGGTTGAAAAACCTACGGGTATATGCCAACGCAAACAATGTCTTTACGCTAACCGGATACAATGGGTATACACCGGAGATTACAAGCGGATCTGTTATTGATACCGGTATCGACAGTGCATCCTATCCGTTTGCACGAACCATCTCATTTGGAGTAAGTGCGACCTTTTAAAAAGGAGTGAATTGATTTCCAACAGTTTTAAAGCATTAAACATCAATACATGACTATGAAAGATTCAATAGAACATTCGTTAAAAATCTGGACATTTCTGCCCGCTATAGGTTTGGGTTTAATTTTAATAGCATTCGCATCGTGCAGTGATATTGTCGACAAAAGTCCACTTGGCGAACAAACAAGCGAAAACTTTTTCCAGAATGAGGAGGAAGCCATTCAGGCAACCAATGCAAGCTATGAAAAACTACGTGACTGGAATCTGCACGTATTTTCATTTATAGGGCTTACCGATATCATTTCGGACGATGCCACCAAAGGAAGTACCCCAAATGATGCGGCTCAGCTAATTGAGCTTGATGACCTTACGTTTGATGCGGGAAGTGGCGATGTAAACGCATGGTGGTCCGGAAATTTCCAAGGCATATACCGGACGAATATAGCTATACAAAACATCCCGGGCATAGACATGAATACGGGTTTGAGAGATCGTCTTGTTGCTGAAAACCGGTTTTTGAGAGCGTATTACTATTTCAATCTTGTAAGAGGGTATGGCGGTGTTCCTCTAATTACAAAACCCCTTTCACCTGATGAGTACGATCAGGAACGAGCTTCTGAAGAAGCGATTTATGATCAAATTATCAGTGATCTTGAATTAGCCCGTGAAGACCTTCCTTTTAAGTCGGAATATCCGGCTCAGGATCTTGGAAGAGCAACAAAAGGCGCCGCCGATGCGCTTCTCGCCCGTGTATATTTGTATCATGAGGACTATGAGCTGGCACTCGATTACGCGACAGATGTTATTGAATCCGGTGAATATGAACTGCTGGATGATTATTTCCAGATCTTTACAGTAGAAGGAGAAAACTCATCCGAATCGATTTTTGAAATTCAGGCTACGGACAGTGAAGAAGGTGGTACGGGCAGCCAATACGGGCAGGTACAGGGCGTGCGGGGTCAACCGAATCTCGGATGGGGCTTTAATCGTCCGTCCAGAGATCTGGATGCAGCTTATGAAAACGGGGATCTAAGACAGCAGGCAACTATTCTATCTCCGTGGGAAGAGCTGCCGGACGGTACCGGTCTTACGGTAATCGAGAATACAAATATGGTAGATGATCGGTACAACAAAAAAGCATTTGCACCATCCGATCACGCAGGTGATCGTGGAAACAGCCCGGTGAACATTCGCCGAATCCGGTATTCCGATGTATTGTTGATTGCAGCCGAAGCAAGCTATCGGACAAATAATGAAACCGATGCGCGAGGATATCTGAATGACGTTCGTGAACGGGCAAGAGTCGGCAACATCAACACCCTGGGGCTTATACCAGAAGATATGGCGCCGCTGGTAGAAAGCTCACTCGATGTTGAGGGTTTTGATTCAAGAGTTTTCGTCCGTTTTACCAATAATGGAGGCCCTGCCGATGCAGCCGGCATCGAACCATTTGCTCACAGCTTCAAACGGGGACGTCCGGTAGCTGATTTGATGGATGTGATCACCTCTGTAAATGGAACGGCAGTTACATCTCGTGCTGAGTTTCTCGACGCGGTCAATCAACTAACGGCAGGTTCAGCTATACCTGTTGACATCATAAGAATAGAGATGGATGGCAATGGCCAGACCAATACAGAAATGACTTTGAACGTGGATGTGGAAGAGCTTCTGCCAGATGTGACAGCAGGTGGTCAAGGATTGCTTGATGCAATATGGCAGGAACGAAGGGTAGAGCTGGCAATGGAGCAAAAGCGTTGGTTTGATTTGATCCGCCAGGGACGGGCTGCTGAAGTAATGCAGGAACTGGGTATAAATTTTGAAGCGGGAAAGCACGAGCTTTTCCCTATCCCAACCAACGAAATTGATTTGAGTAATGGTATGCTCGAGCAAAACCCTAACTGGTAGAGATTGATAGTTCAAAGGATATAGTAATGAATATGTTAAAACGTCCAATTTTATTTGCTATAGTTATTGCGCTATGCCTCGGGGTTTCAGCCCCACATCAGGTAACCGCTGTCCAAAGTGTTACGTCCAACACTGATACTTTAAGCTCATCAAATACGGAGCAGGAATCACCGGTTCGGATGACGGAACTCCGCCATCCGGAAAAAGTGGACTCTGTACTGGCGATGATGACTCTTGAAGAGAAAGTGGGACAGCTCAATATGCTCAGCAGCGGATTTGCTGAAACGGGCCCTACGTTAAGCGAAGAATATCGCGAGTTGATTGGTGAGTCTAAACTGGGCGCAATTCTCAATGCTCATACCGTAGAGCATACGCTTGATTTGCAGCGCCTGGCAGTTGAAGAAACCAGGCTCGGAATTCCTCTGCTGTTTGCTTTTGATGTGATCCACGGTCACAGAACAATATTTCCAGTACCCCTGGCAGAAGCATCAACCTGGGATCCGGAACTGATCAAACAAGCATCACGCATAGCTGCTGAAGAAGCGTCTGCAGCAGGACTTCACTGGACATTTACGCCCATGGTTGATGTATCACCCGACCCGCGCTGGGGACGTATTGTAGAAAGTTCCGGAGAAGATCCTCTGTTGAATAAGTTGTTCGGGGTTGCCCGGATTGAAGGCTTCCAGGGAGATGATCTTTATGACCTGAATACGATCATGGCCACAGCCAAGCACTTTGCCGCCTATGGCGCAGCACAAGCCGGCCGCGATTATAATACGGTTGATATATCTGAACGTACACTTCGCGAAATTTATCTTCCCCCATTCAAGGCTGCCGTTGATGCCGGTGTCGAATCTTTTATGACGGCATTTAATGAATACGACGGAGTTCCGGCCACCGGCAGTGAATTCCTGTTCAATGAAATACTGCGGGATGAGTGGGGTTTTGATGGAGTTGTGGTTACCGATTACACCGCCATTATGGAGATGATTCCGCATGGTTTTGCAAGGGATTCAACTCATGCTGCAGAGCTTGCTATCGATGCAAATGTTGACATGGATATGATGAGCAGCATTTTTCTAAATGAGTTGCCCGGGCTTGTGCAAAATGGCATCGTTGCAGAAGAGCAGGTGGATATGGCCGTATCGCGTATTCTGGATATGAAGTTTGAACTCGGCCTGTTCGAAGATCCATACAGGTATTCCAACTATGACCGGGAGGCTGAAACAATCAGGCGGGAAGATTTCCTTGAGTTTGCACTTGAAGTGGCAGAACAGTCGATCGTGCTTCTGAAAAATGAGAACAACATGTTGCCGCTATCGAGAGAAACTGAAAAGATAGCCGTGATCGGTCCGCTTGGCGATAACAAATATGATGTGATGGGGTCGTGGTCGGCCGCAGGTGAGGAGTCGGAAAACGTATCCTTAATGGAAGGCCTGAGAAATTTACTTCCAGAGACCGACCTTCAATTTGCACAAGGTGTTCCACTGAGTCTCGAAGATTATTCTGGAAATGGTATTGAAGAAGCCGTAGAACTTGCAAAAGAGTCGGACGTTGTGATTATGGCATTGGGAGAAGGACGGCACATGAGCGGTGAAGCTGCCTCCAGAACCACGCTGAACCTGCCGGGAGGACAACAAGATCTGCTTGAAGCTGTTCATGAAACAGGTACTCCTGTTGTGTTGGTTTTGATGGCAGGCAGGCCGCTTGACCTCAGGTGGACAGATGAAAATATAACATCTATAGTAAATGCATTCTATCTCGGCAGCCGAACCGGCGATGCAATTGCCTCTGTACTGTTTGGTGATCACAATCCCGGCGGAAAACTTACAATCAGCTGGCCTTATAACGTGGGGCAGATTCCGAATGTGTACTATCACAAAAAAACAGGACGTCCAATTGATCCTGATCAGCGCTACACGTCAAAATATCTGGATGCGCCAAACACACCGCTATATCCATTTGGGCATGGATTGAGCTACACAACTTTTGAGTACCGAAATCTGAACATCAGTGAAACCGAAATAACAGATAGCGGCATGCTGAACGTATCGGTTGAAGTGGCAAATACCGGAGAGCGTGCAGGACACGAAGTTGTGCAGCTCTACACCCAAAAAATGGTTGCAAGTGTTACACAGCCGGTCAGGCTGTTGCGTGATTTTGAAAAAATTAATTTAGAACCCGGCGAGACCCAAACAGTTGAGTTTGAGCTGGCCGCCCATGATTTAACATATCTCAATCAAGAACTTAAACCGGTGCTTGAACCTGGAATAGTTAAAATATTTGTGGGAGGTAATGTTGAAGATACCCTTGAGGCGGAAATCACCATTGTAGAAGAGTAAAGTTTTAAAATTTTTGGTATGTCTGGAGAACTTCTCCGGATTCCCAAATTCGTTAAATGATCAACCCAAAACGCTAAATACAGGAGTAATATGAAAACGAAGCTACTACTTAGTTTAATACTGACGCTGGCATTTATAATGCAGCAAGCACAGGCACAGGACTATGTCATTATTGAAGATTTCGAGGATCCTGAAGTCTTTATCCCCCTGAATAACATGACCGGAGGAAATGTGGGTGACGAAGAGGTATTTCAAGTCGTTACGAATCCCGACCCCGGCGAAGTGAATAGCAGTGATAATGTACTGCAGTTCATACGCGCTCATGACGGTGTACCATGGGGTGGATTCTGGAGTGAAGTGTTTGAACCACTCGGAATGGATGACATGAAATATACCCACTATCAGGCGTGGAAACCACGTGTGAGTCCTCTTCGATTCAAAGTAGAAGGTAGTTCTGAAACGGATAACTTCGAGTTTGAGTCGATGGAGCCACAAGAATTGACGGAAGAGTGGGAAACGATAACATTTCACTATCCGGATGCCGCCGGCTCGTATCCAATTATTGCAGTAATGCCCGATTTTGAGGATCCCCTTACAATCGAGGAAAACATTACAATCTATCTGGATAACATAATCCTGAGTAATTCAGCTGAAGATCCTTTAGCAACAAGTATTGAGCAGGATGAGCTGCCGGTACAGGTAGCCCTTAAGCAGAACTTTCCAAACCCGTTCAACCCGGCAACCAATATTGCGTTTGAGCTCAAAAACGCAGAGCAGGTTACACTGAAAGTGTATAACGCTCTGGGCCAGGAGGTCGCCAATTTGGTTGATGGTTTACGCAGTTCCGGACAGCATCAGGTTAACTTTAATGCTGATGGAATGTCAAGCGGAATCTATTTCTACCGGTTGCAAACCTCCTCACGTTCCATTACCCGCTCTATGACGCTGGTGAAGTAAGAACGTATTAATAGCTCCTGGCTCCGGCCGGGAGCTTTTTTATATCCGATTTTATAACCTTTTGTCTTTAAAACTGGGTGTGAATTCCATTTTGAAACTTCCAGATGGTAAAATTTTACCTGGCATTTCTTCTTGCCTATCTGCTAATCAGTCCGGTTGATTCACTAAATCAGGAAACATTCTCTTTTCCTAATCAGGATGCTGCAATCGAACATCAGACCACAACTCTCTCCCTGCTCTCTTTCAACATTTGGAATGAGATCTTCCATCAGTTCCCCGCTGTTAAGAAGAAGACGCTTCTTCTGCGCATTGTACCAGCTCCTGGAACAGCCAGCGCTGACGCCTGACCTGAATGAGGTATTCGGGATGCCACTGCACGCCTATCACAAAATCGTAGTCGGGATGCTCCAGGGCCTGGGTGATGTTGGTATGTATCTCTGTCGCTACGAGTTCAACGCCGTCTCCCGGCAGGTCTATCGCCTGGTTGTGGAGTGCATTCACGTTGCAGACGTTGGTTTTCAGAATCTCCGCAAGCCTGGATCCCGGCTGCAGCTCAATTCGCTTTTTTGGGAAAATAGATGAAATCTGCGGCGTTTCTGTGTAGTACCCGCTGATGTCCTGGTAAAGCGATCCTTTGAAATTCACGTTCATCAGCTGCATGCCGCGGCAGATGCCCAGCACCGGTTTTCCGTATCGGAGCGCGTCTCGGAGAAGCTGCAGCTCAAGATCGTCCCGCTTCGTGTCTATAGCGGCAGTTTTGGTGTGTTGAAAATACCTTACCAGCCAGTAGACCGGAAAGAAGAGTATGGAGAGAATCCACTCAAAAATTGTTCGGCTGTTTTTGGTGAGCACCGCTCGTTCAATACGCTCTTGTCCATACTTCAGCGGCTCTACATCCGCTCCACCACCGATAATCAGCCCGTCGATATCCACAATTGAGGCCGGCGTTCGAACCGTTATACGAAGCGGTTTTCCACCGGCAAGACGGACGGAAAGCGCAGTAAATAGCCACGCCCCCGTTCCTCCCTCATCGGGTCCGGTAATACCAATAACGGGGCGCTTACGAAACATTATTGACCCATCGTTTCATCAGTTCAATCCATTTCGTTTCAAAACCAACCAGTGTCTCTTTCTTCAGTTTCAGATAGGTTCTCGAATATTGCTCCAGCGCTTTGGTATCGGCGGCAAGTTGTTCAACAAGCACCCAGCGGTTCCATTCATCGGCCAGGGACCAGTCGGGATCTTCAATCGAACAGTTCGGCAGACGGTAGTGGTATGTTGGCCGCGCAGAGGTCAGGGTCTCTTCAAGGAGCGACTGTGTGGTATCGGGATCCAGATGCATGAACACAGGCAGCATATCGAGCGGACGGTTGCGGCTGTTATCTAATCGGAAATAATCGCGAATGAGCTCTTCAAGCGTCGGCTTGTACGCCGTGCGGAGAATAAGCTGCAGATAATCATCCTTGTACTCGTTTATGTACGGCGTAAGCCGCCGGCTGATGTTGATTTTTGAATCTTTGCGGATCCACGGGTCGAGCATTACGTATGCCCGGAGATGGTTGAGCAGACTGGCGGCGGACTCATCCGGTATCTCAGGATTCAGGTGAAGCCCGAACGCATAAAGAACGGAGCTGCCGGTGCCTTTTGCTTTCCAGTTGCGCAGCTCATCCACCAGCTTCAGAAGTTCCGGCATGCTGGAGAGCGGAATCGGGGGAGTGATTATTTCAAACGGCACAACCGACGCGGCCATGTTCTTCAGCTTGTCCTCTATCGACTCAATATTCTTGAAGGTCGACAGGTCAATCCCGACAGATTTGAGGGTCTTTTCATATTTCTTCTCCCGTAGAAGCTGGGCATCGAGTTCAAGCTTGAACGTCCCGTATGAGGCATCCTCCACGTGATATTCATATGTGCTAACCCGTGATACATTACCGCCATAGAGTCTCTGCAGCATCTCGGCCGCTTCCGATATCTCTACCCCGGTAAATTCAAATTCGTAGCCCACACAGCGTTCGCTTCCGGAGGTGGTCCGGGTTGATGGAGGCGTTTTAAAGAGGGTTTGATTCATAGACGGGTGATATTGGAAGCCGGGATACTAAATTGTGTACTAAGTTGAAAGATAGCAGAGATTGGATCCGACTAAAAAAGAAATATTGAAAAATAGTTATATGACGGAGATCATAGTGATAGATATCCGCCTTTTGTACTTCTCTTCCCTGGATTTCGTAGCTGGGTGAAGTACTACTTAATTCAGGTATAGGAGCAACGCCGCTTCAACAGTTAGTGATGGTATCGTTTATTCATTTCCTAAAAACCTGAGTTCGATTCATAATATGTCGAATACGACCAATAAAAGACAGATCCTGTCCAAAAAAGGACGCGAAATTGCAGAAATGTTATCCATACTGTCATGCCGGACCCTGATCCGGCATCTCCCGAAGGGATCCCGATGGGGAGGTGGGGGATGACGCCCTTTTTGGACAAGCATCTAAATCATAATCCGCATTTAAGAATCGAACTCAGGTTAAAAGCATTACACATTCACGAAGATGGATTGTATATCGCACATTTTGAATAGTACGGGTATGGAAACTCACAGAAAAATAGGCTATAATTTTCAAATTGAAGAAGCTGCTTTTCCTGAGTCAATATCTCAGAATGAGGAGTTATCAGTTGATCTCCTCCTTTCAAATATAGGCGTTGCTCCGATTTACTATAACTGGGATGTTATAGGGCTTACATCTATGTTCATTACGCTTGCTAATCGAAGTCTATTCTCTAAAACTACACATCTAAATCTTCAATAGGACTTTTCACATCTTTAAGTGACTTAGAAGAGACATGTGTATAGATTTGTGTGGTAGAAATATGCTTGTGCCCCAATAATTCCTGGATAAATCGAGTGTCCGTTCCATTATCCAGTAAATGCGTGGCAAAGCTATGTCTTAATGTATGAGGGGTCGCTTTCTTGGTGATGCCACACTTCTTTTTATGCCGTCGCATTAACGCTTGGATAGACGAGGCCGAATATTGGCCTCCACCCTGCCCTTCAAACAGATATTCGGCAGGCTGATATTCTTTCACATATTCCCGTAGCAATACCAATACTTTTTCGGATAAAATAGAATACCGGTCCTTTTGTCCCTTGCCCTGCTCGATGCGGATTTGCATTCGATCAGAATCAATATCTTTAAGTTTAAGGTTCAAAATTTCACCCACACGCAGTCCCGCTGAATAGCAAAGTGTGAAAATAGTCTTATGTTTAACATTGGTGAATGAATTCAGCAACCGCTGCACTTCCTCCACTGACAGCACCACAGGAATGCGGCTTGGCTTTTTCATTTTGATAGTGAAATCGAAATCAATGTTCTTCTTCAACACTTCAATATACAAAAAGCGTACTGACGCTATGAGCTGTTTCATTGTGGAGTAGCTATAATCATTTTCCCTTTTGGTACGAACCAAAAACTCAGAAATATGAGCCGGTGTTACCTCTTCTATTTTACCCCCTTGTACGTAGTCAATAAATTTGTACAACCCATTCAGGTATGAATTGACTGTAGATTGGCTGTAATTTTTAAGTGTAAGCGTATGTTTGTACTTGGATATTAAAGCCGATTTATTCATCTTACTCTCCATATTTAAGACCTAAACATACAAAAACTTACGCACTAAATGGGGTAAACTGAATAGTATTGAGTTTATGCCTATGTTAGC
>Ga0306867_1000492_pt1 | contig 22404 bp, 32 predicted proteins | sample AntRauTorckE6831_FD_190432 | JGI IMG/M metagenome (GOLD analysis project Ga0306867, IMG submission 190432) | Saline lake microbial communities from Rauer Islands, Antarctica - Metagenome Torckler E6 #831 (v2) (version 2) | ecosystem: Environmental > Aquatic > Non-marine Saline and Alkaline >...
TCGTTGTCCAGCCTGCGTATTTCGTTTGCGCGCAGACTTATGTTGCCGCCGGGGTCGCCGTAGACTCGCTTCACTCCGTCGCTTGTGGTGGAGCAGGCCGATAGCGCAAGGGCGGCGAGCGCGGCAGTGAGAGTGCGGGTCATGCCATTTCCTCTATTGCTCTGCGCGTTCTGGCGATCAGGTTACGCGTCATAGGCGTAGGCTTGGATTAAATCGCGCAGGCGCTCGTCGGTGCCGCCTATCAATTCCATGGCGATGGCGGCGCGCAGGCGGCGGGTGTTGTCGTGCTCGACAGATCCGGGCCATGAGCCGGAAGGCGTTTGAGCGGCGCGGGCAGCATGCGCGTCAATCTCAGGACCTATCTGGGCGGCGTACAGCTTGGCCGTCTCGGTGATGTTCATCTCTCTTTCTCCCTGTGATGATGGGGGCGCTTGGCCCCCGTTGAGTTTACTGTCGCTCAGCAGCGATTGCATTCAGAGCGGTGACAATTGCCATGCTTTCACGATGTTTGTGGTGCTTAGGGTGGCCCCAATGGGCTTTCGCCTCGTCAGGCGTAAAGTCGCGGCACCCAGCGACAATCGATCCGTCCGATTGCAAGGTGAACATGTACCCATCTGATCGGGTTATGCTTGTAGGCGTAGACGTGTACACCCCGCGCTTGACCAGCGCATTGCCGTAGACCCACGCATCGCCGGAGACCCACGCATCGCCGTAGACCCGCGCATTGCCGTAGACCAGCGCATTGTCGTGTACCAGCGCATCGCCGTAGACCAGCGCATTGCCGTAGACCAGCGCATCGCCGCGGACCCGCGCATTGCCGGAGACCCACGCATCGCCGTAGACAAGCGCATTGCCGTAGACCCGCGCACTGCCGGAGACCCACGCATCGCCGTAGACCAGCGCATTGCCGGAGACCCACGCATCGCCGTAGACCAGCGCATTGCCGTAGACCAGCGCATCTTCTCCAATGTACGCGCTATTATGTACGTTAGCCGTATCAGCCACCCACCCGCCACCTTTGGTGTGAATGTGGGAAGGAACGGGGCCGTTGCCGTCCCCGAAATCGTGAGTTTGCTCTTTTATCTGTCTGTTTCCCTGTGTTGATCGTCGCGCTGGCGGTCCATAATCAGGAACAGGCGCGTGGCGAAAAAGAAATGTGCCTGTTTTGTGGGTAACTCGGAGCGATCCGCGAATGTCTATCGTCAGACCCGCATCCTCAAAAAGGCGGACGACATCTGCTTGTGTTAGGTTTTTCATTTATGTTTTCCTTTGCTATAATAGTATTCTTCTAGAGCATTTGCAATCTCACTAAAGGATTTACCTTTGTCATTCATTTCTGTAGCAATTTCTGATATTTTAAAGTCTTGGGTGAATTTTATTATGTGGTTATAGGTTATATCGTGTCCTTCAAAAGTAAGACCATTTTCATTAGGACTCTCAACTTCCATAGGGCCGAGATGAAACAAATTATTAAGTACACCAAGGCAGCAATAACCTGTCTCACCAAACTCTGAAACACCCATAAGTGTCTCTTGTATTTGCTGGTACTTACCACTGCGGAGTGCAGCCACCCATTGATCGAATTCCTTATCAGTCATTTTAGCAATTGTCATAGTTTTTCACCTTACCGTAATCCATTATAGGGCAGAACTTGTATTTGATAGACCGGTACTTTGTATTGATAAGGCCGGGCGGTTTGGCCACGTAGTTTTGTCTCCTCTTCTCAAAAATTTCTTCATAGCCTTTAACAAGTAGCCAAACAAGAGAAAAAAGCAAAGAAGCATAAATAAGCATAGAACCAAGAAAAAACCCAAGAGCCCACCAGTTTCCATCTTCAAACAAATTAAAATTGAAGAACAAAAGGTAAAGACCATAAAACCAACCTACAACAACGTAAGATAAGAAGGTACCAATAGAACCTGTAAAGATCACAAAAAGAAGGATAGTACGCCAGTACTGGCAAAAGTCCACTGGCATGTTACCACCAGATGCACGCTTAGCAACCCGATAGTGCCACGATTTTTTGTTAGGTTTGTAAGATTCAATCACAGTTGTTTCCTCTCGCAACTATCACATACCACTTGTTATCTCTCGGAGACATATATGGTTTGCGGGTTATAGTGTCGTAGCCTTGCGCAGGATACTTTCTCAGGTAGTTAGAAGACGCCACAAGGGCGTCCTCCTTTGTCTCAAATGGACCAAGATTCTTATACACCATTACACAGCCACGCTTTGGGACTTCTGGTGATTTTTCTTGTTGTTAGCACGGACTTCATCGGGGGTTGCAGTAACCCAATTCCGCTTACCATGCCGATCAACTTCAGAACGAATGTTAGGCGGTCGACGGCGACCAGACTTAGCCGGAAGCTTGGCCTTCTGCCTAGCGTTAATTCCAAGAGCACTCTTGTGGCTGCCCTGACGTGCCTTTGCTTTACCAAGTCCAGATTTTCCACCAGCCATTGATTTTCTCCTTATCCTATGTGTTTAGATTACGTCCAGATCCACCCAGCTTGCTGTAAAGACCATGTTAGGGAGAGGGCCTCCTTGATCTATGATAAGCTGCATGATATCCTTTCGATTATGGCCAGCTAGACCACAACCAATTGGTGTGATAACAAACAAGAGACCGGGGCGAGCCTCAGCATACTTGATAAACCTATAGACAAAGTTCTCAATTTTATCGAGAGACAAAGTCTGCATACTCCCGTCTTTAGTAGGGATAGCATAGCACCGGCCAGTACGGCCAATCCCTACACCCCAAGCTGCTCCAAGGCTTCGATGTGCGTAGGAAGCCGCCCCTGCACCGTGATAACCGGCGAGGTTAGAACCAAAAACAAAGCATAGGTTGTTCACAAGATCCCAGTTATAAGCCATAAGTTAGTAACCCTCCATTTCTTCTTTTAACGCTTCGACAGCGTGGATCATGTTGGCCTCTCGGCATTCTTTGATGCGCCTAAGACATTCTTCTTTGGTGAGTCGGCTACCACCCACCGACTTAATCCTATCTAGATCAATCTTCATAGTTTTGCCCTCGTTTTTCGTTGTTTTTTCTGCTCGTTCTTGACTAGTTTTTCAAGGTGAAAGTTACAAGAACAACAAAGATCTATCCAATTTAAAGCCACCCAACCTGCCAGTCTCGCATCTTCTGCACGAGCAGTAAGCTTATACACAGTAGGTCTCTTATCGCACCCTACTATAGGTCTCTCCATTTTAATATTACACCTATCACAAATGTAATACTCTTCCGTCTTTTTTACCATTGTTATGGCTTCCTTCTGTTGATTTAGTATACAGTGTAGTCAGTAGTAGTTGTCAAATGCAGCTTCTGCATCCTCTTCTCTTGCTTCTCTGAGTTCTTGCTTGAGGTCTCTCATATACTCATTGAACTCTTCCTGAGTTATAAGGCCATCCTCAAGCTCTTGTTCAAGTTCTAGTTCGGCTTTATCACACCAGTGCATTGCTCTTTTCCTTGCTTACTATAGTTGCAAAACCTTTTTGATCCCACACGAGTTTTACCCCGCGTGAAATCAGTTCCTGTTTGTAGAAGTTAAACATAGTGTCGTGGTGTCTAGCAGCGCCACGCGCATGTAAACTAAGATACGCATCAGAGTTTCTAGCGCTCCTATTCATCAGACTAAGAAGATCAAAGTTCGGCAAGTTGCTTTCGGATTTCATCTTCGGAAAGACCTTCCAGTTTGTTTTCTTGTTTCTTATCAAGGATCTCAAGAAGCTTCTGACGCTTTTCAGCTTTAGCGCGGGCATCTTGACGAGCAGCGTTTTCGTCTTGCTTATCAGCAATTACGTCTTTAACAAGCTCAAGCTGATCTTTCCAACGAGTCAACTGGGGGTTAGACCCAGTATCAACGAAGGTCTCTTCTCCCGTTTCACGAATCTGGCGAGAAAGATCAATTGCCACCTTATTAAGGCAAGCAGCACCTGTTTGAGAAGTCAGAGCCAACTTGAACAGATCCTCGACGGTCATCTGACCCTTAGTGGAGTTGAAGCGCCAGTTTTCTTTTGCAGCACGTTTGTAGAGATTAGTCATGGTTTTGATTCCTTTATCCAAAGTTTACGTTGTAAGCGGTTTTCTTACCTTTGTTGTCTGTTACCAAAAGTTCGATTTCGGCTTTTTTGGTATGAGAAAATCCAACACCAGAAAGCTGGTCGGGATCAAGTTCACACTTAGTCTTGTTTCCAAGTACTTCAAACACCTTACGGTGCTTATAAAGCGCTGGACTTAGAAACTCATTAAAGATACCACGAGGTTCCTCATCAATCTCACACCCGTCGAGGATGAAAAAGGTGTGTTTATTACCAGCCTTATTATTACCCCAGTGGTTAGGTGAGTTCATGATAGTACGAACCGTTGCTAGATTGTTTGTATCTACTCCCCAAATATTTTTGGAAGACTGGGAAGAGCAAGGGATCTTGTGAGTGATAGAGAACACACCATTTTTTAGGGTTACCTCAGCAACAAGAACCCATTCTTTGTGATCAAGTTTCTTAGGATAGTCATATTCAAAGACCTGACCATCAAACTCAATCTCGGCTTTGAAGCCACCTTCTGTAGGAGAACGAAGTTTCCAGTTATGGATGGCACAACGATATATACCATCCGACATTTCACTACGAGACGGGTAAGTAATGTTCTCAACTGGTACATTGCCACTTGGCACAGCTAAAGTGTAATCTACGTCTTGAACTCCTCCTGTTTGCGAATGTTGACGTTTGTTCCAGCCTACTCGCTGTTCGTTGTTACCATAGTTGTTATCAACTTTAAAAGTCCTCTTGCTATTTTCGGGGTGGAAAACATGAAGATCCATAAGAGAGGCATTACGCCGACCCTCGTGGTTCCAAGAGTGAGAAAACCGGAAGTCACCATCAACCGAACCCCCTCGTGCAGCAACCTTACGGCGGATATCAGAATCAGTGATACCACCGTTGTAGGCCCAACCAAAGTCATTGTTCCAGCTAAAGAGACCACCGGAGTCACCGTGTTTGGGAGCGGTAACTGTCATGAAGTTAGTCGTATGATCGTTACGAACCAAGGCTTCAATCTTATTGGCCTGAGGAACAACATGTTTAATGAAGTCCTCTGCTGGGATTGGCTTAGCGTTTTTGATGCTAAAGTCTGTCTTTTTAACTTCAGAAGAAAGCAAATCATTAATCACAGAACCACCGATCATCTGTTTACCAGTGTCCCGGTCAACAAACAAAACGTCGTTAACGTCCATATCTGAAGCACGAGCAAGCCTACGATCAACAGCGTGTTCCATGTTAAGCTCTTTAAGAGTCTTAACAGCATCATCAACCATACGTTGGGTGATCAAAGCTTTAGGACGCTTGTAGTTTTGAGGAGCAACTTTACTTTCAAAAGACTTTACCGCTGATTCAACCTCTTTACCCTCGGACAAGTCTGTAACAAGAGTACCAATCGAGGTATTTCGGAAGGAGGCGAGGCCGGGGTTTGTTGCTGCTACATGCCACAGGAAACTATCCCTTTGTGAAGAAACTATCTTATTCCTAAAATCCTTTTTTGCCTTGAGCATGTCATTAACTTTTTTCTTATGCTCTTGACCTCGGTAGAGACTGTTTTCGTCAATCAAATCCTTTACTGTTTCAAGAGCATCAATGGTGAATTCGTTCATTGATCGTTTGAAAACCCCATAAAGAGATTTGACTTTCCCCTGTGGATCCCCCGGAGACTCATGGTAATGGGCCTTGTCAATGCTAGCGTGAAAATGGTAGAAGGTTTCCACGTTACCATCCGGATCAAGGTTCTTGTTAGAGGGCACCGACACCTTCCATTCAGAGGATCGGAAGATAGATTTGATCGGCGTGGACTTTACGATACTCCTCATTACCTTTGCTATTCTGTTGTAAGGCTCTGGAAGGTTACTACAGTCGTCCCATACAGTAGTTTTTTCAAAAGTCTTCGGATCAATGGATATGACGCCGCCAACTCGACGAATAAATTGTTTATCATATGAACCATCGTGGAACGTACGTGTACGGAAGATGGGGTTTTCTTCCCCGGTAAACGCGTCGAGGTAAAAGTCAAATAAATCTTTTTCTTCATACTTGTCTTTGATTGGTCCGAGGTCATAGGCTGGACGCCCGTAGTCGTCCTTGGCGTACACCTCTTTTTCACCAAAGTCCTGAAGTTCTAGGTCAACAACGAATAGCTCACCTTTAGACATTTTGTCGAAGCTCTTGTTTACTGTGTTAGCAAAGAGTTTGAAGTTTGTCATTTGGTCTGGTCCTTTATAGGAGTTCAGTTTACAGGTTTGGTTTTGTAGGCCACCCCTCAGAAAGAGGGATGACCAATGTTTTATTACCAGTTCCGACGATTAGACTCGGAACGCCCGATGACTCGGGGCCTGATCGTAATCACGATCATAAACGACCCTTGTAGAGCGTTCTTCAAGACTATCGGGCTCAACTTCTTCAAGAACCTCGTACCGGCAGCAACGCATCTTGGCATTGTTGTAATCCGGCGGCACAGCAACCACGTCTGCCGGGTTTACCTTAACTGCAACAGTACGACTACCGTTAGAGTAGAAATGACTCAGGTAAGAGGTAGCTGCAACGTGGAGACCCCGCGAGCAGGTGTTATTGATGTTGTCATCAACCTGATGTCGAGAAACTTCGCACACCTTACCCGGACTATTGTCAAATGTATTTGAGTGGATGTCACGGTAGTTCTCGCGAACGTTCTTAAAGGCCACAAAGTGCCCATCTTCTGTGATAGGAGCCATCCAGTGCTCAAGGAATGCAAACAGAGACTGACGAGAGTTGTAGCTAGGATTCTGGTCAATGTTGCGAAGGAAGTTAGCCAAGGGCTCAATGTCAGCGTCTTCGCCAGCAAGATCAAGCATCTTATCTACGAGAACACCATGAAGCTCTTCACCCTTGTAGGTGATAGTTTGTGCTTCAAGGTCGACAATAATGTCAGAACCTTCTGCAAACTTAGACATTGCAAGACCACGGTCAATCAGACTGGTGATAAGTTCAGGGTCATGAGGCTCGTAAAGAAGGTGTTCACAAAGCTTATCAAAGTTCTTTGAGTCACTCGGGATGTTATGCGACTTGCCGTTAAAGAAGATAGAGATTGCTTTCGGGGTGTAGGTATAGGGGTATTGCATTAAAACTTTCCTTTTTGGTTCATGACTAGGTCTTCATACTGCTTAACAGTATCTTTATTCCATCCGTTCAGTCTAGATAGAAGTGGAAACAGGGAAGATCGTTCTTTTGAAATTGCCTCAACGGTACGATCGTAAGAAACAAGATGTCCTGACTCTTTAGCATCAGCCTTAACTGAGTTAATCTTGTATAGATCATCCGTCGTTATAGATGCGGTAATTTTCTCAAGTTTTTCATAGATTGGCCTTATAGCATTTATATGCCTGCTTGGCCAAAACGGAAGTGTGTAAAAATTGTGAGAGGAATTTATGATATTACTAATACGATTTTTTGCAGTTATGCAATGCTTCAGATTAACAAGACGCTTGTATTCCCCGCTATTAATTACCTCTTTAGCAGTGACATCAAGATTAATCCAATCTGAGTCTTTATCAAATCGACTCCACATAGTTTTAGGAACAATAACAACTTTATCATCAGGACTTAGCCCAAGAATACTTTTCCAGTTAGGGAGAAGAAAATTTTCCTTGAAAGTCCCGTCTTGGATATCGTTTCTAAACATGCGAAGATAGTAACCACCTTCATCAAATTCTTCAGGTTCAAGTGTAGTATCGTAACCACGGAAGCTGCCATTTTCTTTCAGTTCCCTGAGTTTTACACGAGACCTACCCTTCTTAGGATGGGTGTAGTCTATTTCGTGGGTAAAAATAGTTCCCCTATTTTCTTTTGCACGCCTAGACTTATAGGTCTTTATCTGATCCAGAGCTTCTTTCTCGTTGTCGTCCGTTATTTCAACATAGGAAGCTTGACTAAAACCTCTTCCCGTTAGGTACTTATGTACACGTCTGGCATTATGCTTTGCTTGGGGCGCTCCCTTCCTTTGGTCGGATATAATAAGAATTGGATCTGTGGTAAGCCGGTAAATTGAACCAGTAAGATGATTTGTTTTAGTAATTTTAGCGTTGGCTGTGGCTTTATGATCTATCCAAGCGAAAGAAAATTGGTCTAGCTCGGTTAGAATATGGGAATTGAGTAATTTGCCCCAAACAGAAGTAAACCTACCTTCTTTGTAAACAGTAGCATTCCCATGTTGCGGGTTCTTTGGGTTATATTTTTCTAGGTTTGAGTTAGTACTAAATTTTACTATTGAATCGGCAGAAGTGAAGTATTGTTTCTTAAAATAGTTATGTGAAACTCTACTCCGAAAGTATTTGTTAGCTTCTTCAAGCGTCTTAAATTTGTTTACTACTTCAAGAGTATCCTCTAAGATTACATCTGATACTTCACTAATTCTCTTTTTGATAGAGTCAGCAGTAGGTTCATCTTTACCGAAAGATAGTTCCTCCCGAGACAGAGTTATCTCAAGTTCCCCCATCTCAAAGGGTAGGATAATAATGTCATCACGACCACAAAGTTTTGTTAGAGTAATAATTTCGGAAGAAGAAACATAATCGTTAGGCTTGATAGGATAAAGAACGGTACCCATTTTAGCAAAAACAGTGCTTTCGTTATACCCTATCCCTACGGGGCTTCCGTTTTTATCACAGAAATTGCCTATCTTGTAAAGACCTTTTTTATCAATGTCATAATTGATACGCTTCTTAGGCTCAAACCCCTCTGGGATAGGGTCATAGGCGAGAGAAACCCACTCAGCAGCATCCCGGAAAGACTGAACGTCTCTAGCATCAACAGGGAAAGTTACCTCTAGACCAGTTTCGTCATCAGAGTCTTCTTCGTGCATCAAGTTAATGGTTGGTACACCGTCTCGACCAATTACTGCTGAATAGACCCTACGCTTTCCACCATGCCAAGATGTAACCCCGTATGTGTCAGTGTAGGAGAAAGGCGATTTAGAACCAAGACCCCACTTGCCCGTTTGAGAGTTTGTATTCTCTTTTGTAGATTGGAACACAGTTGTATACAGTCCCATGACATCTTCATGAGACAATCCATAGCCATAATCACGCACCCTAAACTCGTTGTTGAACAAACTAGGAAACGTAACAGAAAAGGGGCGGTCCTTGTTACCACGTTCTGTATGAGCGTCGTAAGCGTTAGACCAGATCTCCCTAGTAATTGATTCCGACTTGCGGGAGTATAGACCGTCAATAAGAGCCTTAAAGGCCTTTGCATTCTCAGCAATTTTGAAACGACCTTCTTGAGACACGCTCGTACGTACATCACGTTCTTCTTGCATCAACTTCATTTTGGATAGATTCCTTCAATTATGATTCGTCTAGCATTTTCTAAAGAGTAAGTCTCGTAGATGAGGAAAATAGAGTCTGCGTTACCTATACACAACCCTTTAGAATACACCTGAGGAACAGTTCTGTGTTTTGCCACAAAGAGTGGCCGGATAGATGTTGCATTAACTTCAGTAAATTCAAATTCGAGTTCTCGAAGAATTCTCTTTACATCATTGCAGTGTGGGCAATATTCTTTTCTTGTGAATACTACTAAATCTTCTTTAGAGTAAGATAACAGATCTCCCATCTACAATCCCCCTATAGTCTGATTCAAATTCATTCCATCTCAAATCATACTCTTGACCTTTATATTTCACAGTTATAATGTCAGAGAAGAAGTATGACAAATTTCCGCTCATACTTCCCCTAACGAATTCAGCTTTGATAAACTTCTCTTCTTTCTCAACAAGAAGAGTTTCTATATTATCACTCATCAGAATTCTTCTGCCACAATAATTTCACTGTAGAGATCCTTATAGCTGTAGTCATTTTTCCGCATCTTCAGAAATTTCTTAACTGAATCAGTTTCACCAAAGATTAGGATTTCTCCATATCCAATTCCCATTTGTGATGGATGTAAGAACTCTACACGATCCAGAGTATTAGACAAACCGTGAATCGTCCTATTCATAACTGTTGATTGGTTATCATCAGGATCAGTAAATAGAATAAGAGAGTTAGAAGAGAGAGAAGTTACCAGTTTGGGAAGAAGAAGAAGAGTGATTGGGTCACACATATAGACTTCGACTGTAAGATCCTTTTTACGCCCGGCCAAACTTTTGATGACGTCTTGGACAATTCGTTCATTGTCTCGTTTCAGTACCATTTTTCTCCTTGCTGTTTTTCTTTGAGGGATCTTTGGATCTTCATCCCCTTTCTTTGGCCGCCCCGGTTTACGCTTGACTTTACTTGTCTCAGAGCCCTTTGTTTCGTTTTCCATTCTTGTCCTCTTTGAATTTAGATACAGTCATAGCCACATCGTCGTGGATACCGTCAGATCCTTGTACGAACCTACGAGCATTTTTCTCACCGTGTTCATGCTTTACGTTGTACACGTCATACAACGCCCCTGTCTCGTAGAATTGAGTTTCAGACAGCACACAACGCAGCTTCGAATTTGTCTTGATCATTTGATTTGTTTGACCAGAGTAGCGAGGTTCCAAACTTTCCATTTTCAATTTCCTTTTGGAATCCTATAATGTGAGAGAGATGATGTGCGGATACTTGGTACCCATCTTTGTAGTCTTTATTGTATTTAATAGCAATCTTATCACACCAAGAGTTCCACATGTGTTCTGGATTCTTCATTGGCTCGTGATAACACAGACCGATATATCTAGTTACAAGATCGCGATTACGCCAAACGTTGTATTCGTAATTAGGGTAAGGGGAATAATTGTAATTTGGCCTTTTATTTGCTTTCAAAACCCTGTCTGATAACTTTGATATTGTCTCCCACCTAATACTTTTGTAGGGACGGGAACTAGGTGGTTCAAATTTGTGCTTTTTGTTAAAGTCCTGTATGTGATGTGTATCAATGCAACCTATGGGATGCCCACACATTTGCAGAGCAAAACCAACTTTTGGAAGATTCAGACCCTTTATATCCAGCAAGTGGTAAAACCTATCAGTGAGACAAAACTCTTCGCTTGTTGCAGCTTCAAAGTACTTATCAACGTTGTCAACAAGATGTGACCAACCTTCTTCTGTTGTTGAGGTAATTTTGTTATCTACATCAATTCTGTTAAAAGGGCGTCGAATTGAATGCATTGTAAACCTACACACAGCAAGGAAGCCTTCAATAGACTTCGCTTGCTGTGCAATAAGGGGGACATGTTCATTATACATGTTTAATATTTTCCTTTAGATTTCGCAACCTCCAGCGACGCAAGCTAGCTCTTGACTACCTTTTGTCATGTCGGTGCTTTCATAAAATGAAAGTAGAGACCAATCAACCTCTACACTACGTTCACGGCTCCATTCTCTGTATTCTTCTTCAGAGATTTCAGCATAAGGAGCTTGCTGATAAGTCCCGCCATCGTAAGGCAAGAAGGAAACACCAGACATCTTGTCAAAGTGCTCATAGACAAATTTTCCTACTTCTTCCCATTCGTGATCTTCAACTGAAATTGTCACAGATGGTTTGTGCTCACACCAGTGATCTTGGTAAACAAGCCAAGTCTTAAGCTGATCAATAGCATTCATATCATGCCTAAAGACGGCTTTGTCTGGCGCTTTCATTGGAAAATAGAATACAGTGCTGCTATACTCTTCTTCTCCAACTACTTGATATTCTTTCAAAAGAGTTTTAGTCTTAATATCAAAGACATAGCTGTTGTTATTGATTTTCTCTTCTTCGTCTTTAGAAAGATTTTCATAGTCTTCCACGATAGCAAGCCCACCTTTACTGAAAAACTCCATAACATTAGGCTCCCAGTACACTCCTTGATCCTTCATAAGAAGGGTAACAGGGTCTTTGTTATCATTTCGTACTGTACGAAGGTAGTATGGAGCAAAACGAGTATGGATGCCAGAGGCACTATCTACCATTTGAGACACTGTACCACTAGGCTTTACACAAGTAATAGCAACAGACTGATTAATGCCTAGCTTATTGGCCCAAATACGGTTCACCTCTACAGCATACCTCCTGAAGTAATCAAGGGTTGCCTCCAGACCAGAGTTCTTACGAGTCATTAGAGGGTTATCCATAATACCAGTAAGAGACACGCCTAGGAGTCTTTCTTCTTTAGTATTCTTTTTCCAGATACTACGTAGATTAGGGAAATGGGTTAGAGTAGATTGGATAGTACCAAGAATCACCGCTTTGCGGATCTTCTCTTTAATATCTTCAACGGTATCTTTGGGCCGTATAACAGCCTCTGTTAAGTTACAGAACTGATAAGGACGAAGGATTATTTCACTGCACGGATTTGTGCCAAAGTCAATCTTTTCCCAACGACTTGGGTTATTAGCACTTGTAGCATGGGTCATACGACGACCGCGTTTTTTAATAATCCTTTGTGCCGCTTCTCTGTTGAAGATACCCCTCTCACCAGAACCAGATTTAATCAAGGCCTGCCATTCTTCCCAGAAAGTGGCTTCGTCTGGCTTATGGTCATATGCAACTGAGTTATTGCTCAGAGCACGTTCAGGATGTACAATATACCATTCACCCTCTTTAGCAATGCGAAGCTCAGCGTCATCAAGGTCGGAAAGCGAGATCATTGCGGATCGACGGACTCCACCAACAACAATAACTTGAGCAATCTTGCACATTATGTCATGACACTCTTGTGTTTTAAGTTGGCGACCTCTCGCCTCACGAAACACTTTAACAACGAAATGAAAAAGATCTTCTAGCGGTTCAGGTCCACTAGCACGTCCACCAAAAGTTTTCAGTGGGGTACCAGCTTTACGGACACGAGTTGTGTCCCAGCTAGGCTCAATGCCAGAAAAGAGTAGGGATATAAGCTGATGCAAAGCATCTGCCCAACTTTCTTTGAAGTCTTCCACAATAATTTGTGTAGGGACTTTTGTCATAGTCTCTGCAACTTCAGGAAGGTCACACACAAACTTATCTTCTACAGAGAAACCAACACCTGTACCGTTTGACAAGATAATCATAGTTTCTCTAAAGGAATGGATGCTGTCAACAACAAGAAAAGCACAATTAAAGCCAGCCGTGCTATCTCGATCCAGAGCAGGTCCTGCTGTCATCATTGCCCTCATAGAAGGCATGGCTTCAAGATCATAAATACCTTGTCGTAGTTCTGAGATCACATCAAGGTCCTCTTGGCTTAATTCGCCAATGTGACCCCTCATAACACTGATGACAACATTATCAATGTATCTATCTACCGTTTCATGGTAGTTTTCTCGCCTTTGGAGGAACTCAATCCATCGAGCATAACGAGAAAGGGCAATAAACTTTTGGTAAGAAGTAGGTAGTTCGGATGAATTCATTAGTCCTCCTATGGTAGTTTCTAGTATTACACCCCACCGTTAAGTGGGGGGTGATTATTATTTAAAGGTCTCTTGGGAGGTATTTCCCTTCTTTTTCAACAAGTTGCACCTCTTCTAGAGGTGGTCCGTTGTACCTTTTTTCTGCTGGTAGCCAGTCCTCAGCTAGGATGAGGGTCCGTTTAGAAAAAGGGGTTACCTTAAACAGAACTTTTTGGTCTATTCTCTCGTCACCTAGGTAGAAGAGCCCTAACTCAGCTTTTGCATTACATCTCTTCTTTGTAACTGGTAGAACTTTGAGACAAATTCCTACATAAATTCGTCCATCCATTCCACCTTTAGAATAAATAACATGGTTACCTACCCTGATCTCTCTTCCAAATCGATCAGGGACATAATCACTATTTTCAATAGTTGTGCTGTCAAAGATATTCATTGTTACATTCTCTTGTTAAGGAAAACCCAAATAACAGCCAACACAATGAAGATGAGGGTAATAGCAAGCGGGATCAAAAGAGGTGAAAGTACCCACCACCAAGACCATGATGCAACTACACCAACTTGGCCTAGTTTAAGACCCACAAACAGCAGGGTCAGTAGTTGCAGGAATCCTACAAACCTGTAGTTGTGTTCAACAGTTTTTTCTTTAGACATGTTATCTCCTAGATAGTTATTAGACTAATTTGTTATTTAATGAGGTAGGTTCCTTACCCTACCCCACCGTAGTTATTCTTCATCTTTAACGTCACCTAAATTTTTCTTTGATTGCTCATACTTATCTAGCTCCTTTAGCACTTCGCGTGCTGTTTCTGCCGGGTAAGTCCCCATGGTCCAGTGCCAATTTACAAAGCTCCTTATAGCTTCAATGTTGCCACCAAAGAAGTTAAGTAACGCCCTCAGATTATCACTCACTTGTATTGTCCTTTTAATTCTGGATTTCTCTCATTTCTTCTACTCTCATGAACTTGTCTGTATCAGCCTGCATCCTTCCAGTTTTATGATTGTAATATAGCTTACCAGCAGGGCCGGTTTGGCCAGTGAAGCGACACTTGAGTACACTTAGCATCATAGTGTTTCGCTCTCTCTCGTCGTCTGACTCTTGGTTTCTTGCAAAGCCAATGACGTCGAAAGAAATCTGTTTGATAGAACCAGAATTGTGGGTGATTATATGGTTACCCAATAAGAACCTACCGTCTCCGTCTAAGGTAAAGCCATAGTATCTATCTTCATTAAGTTTCTCAATGATAATTCCTCTTTTTAGACAGTCATTACGTTTCCTACTAGGTGGTACTCTTGATGACTTTTGACAAGGTATCTCATCTATTGCACCTGAAATTGTTACTTGGTAAATAGTAGAGTTATATGAAGAATAGCTTGTTGAAGTTATCTTTTGAGGGCGACAAGTACTGTAAAAACCTAAAGACCTTGCAATGTCCTTTACATCTTCCGCCATTGTTTTATCTTTCTGGTAAAAATAAAAACACCTGTCTTTCTTTGAGTAAGTTCCGTCTGTATCTATTAACCCGGCAATTAACTGGATTCTATTTTCCCTAGAGTTAAACTTATAATCAGGAGGAATGTGTTTGTTATTTAGAACACCAATATGCCTTAATTTTTTGAGTAAATCACCTTTTGTAGTAGTTACAAAGTTGAAATATTCTTTCTTTCTATTAGATGGTGTCTTCAAAGTTGCATTCAATTCTTCGCTTACCCTTTTTGCAATACCTAAGTCAGAAGCATCCATGATCCTGAAAGCAGACTTAGAACCGCCTCCAAGCCAAACCCCTAAAGAGTAAGGGGGTATAATAAGATCCTTATTATCTAGTTCATACCCTTCCGAGAAGTGTTGTTTACACCTAACCTGAAAGCTTTTACTTTTATCTAAAAAGTCTTTAACTTTCATATCAAACATTTTATTATTTCTTGATAGAGTCAATACATGGTTCTCATTACAGATAAAATAATCTTTTGATGTTTTGTTAGATACTTTATACATACGTTGTTCACCGGTTTTTAGGCTCATAACTGTTCTTGGTAATGAGTCTGGACCCATGAGCTTGTCACCAACTTTGATGTCTTGTACTTTTACTTTTCTACCCTTGTAGCTTAATACTTCTGTGTCATAAGCTAAACAACCTTTGATGTCGTCTAGGGACGGAATACGACCTTGTTCAAAAGTTTTCTGGTCGTTGTTTCTTTTACGAAGGTGAGAGATTAGACCAATCCACACATCATACTTCTTAGCTAGATGCAAGAGACTGTTCATAATCTTGTCAATGGCTTCATTACCAGTAAGCCCGTCTGAACCTTCAGAAACAAGAATTGTAATGTGATCGATAAAAAGATACTTACAACCTTTCAGACACATGAATTCTAGGTGGTCCATAATAGACCCGTCGCTGATAGAGCCTTGATGGTCCAACACCAGAATATCTCCATCTGCGAAGACCTTATTAAAGCCTTCTCTCAGGTCTTCCATAGGGACATCTTCGTAAGAGGGGTTCTTGTTGATAGCCATACCAGAGAGCTTCCTAGTGTACTCCTCTGGTGACTCCTCTAGGCTGATGATACCCACCCTACTAGAGGAGTGAACCCATGCCTCTCCGGTCTCCTTTGAGACACTCTGCTGTAGGTGGTAAACGATCTCTCTCATTAGGGTAGACTTCCCAGAGCCTGTGCCAGAGGTCCAAAGGGTGATTTCACCAGTTCGTATACCTCTAAGCTTTTCGTTTAGACCCTCCATATAGTCCGGGTAAGGTACAGACTGTTTATTGTTATATGCCTCTAGCCTTTCCCAGAGGTCTTTACCGTTAAGAATAGCAGCAGGAGAATACTCTCTAGCATCAGCAATAGCCCAAACTACTTGGTCTATGCCATACTCTTTTGCATAGTCGCAAGCATCCTTTACACCATCAACTGTCTGAACAACCTTAACCTTGTCGTAGCCAAGTATCTTAGCTGCTTCTTTAGTTGCTTTTTGACCGGGTCCGTCATTATCAAACCAGATAACAATCTCATCAAACTTCCTGAGTTCCTCTCTTACGTCAATTAAGTCTTTTGTTGCAACGGAACTTTGGATAGAGTAAACAGGGTAGTGTCTTTTATAGATGCCGTAGTTGCCATCTTGTACTTTCATACAGTCGTCTTCGCCTTCGGTGATTACTACCCTCTTACCCTTGTTTGGGAACAGACCCCAACCAAACAAGCCTTTCATTTCACCTACTGTGCCTTCAGAGAAATCCTTAGGTAGAACTCTCTTCTTATAGCCTTTTGGAATACCATCATCAATGTTATAGGCATAATAAACTGCTTCTTGGTCCCCATCATCAAAGTAGGATACTTTACAGTTGTATAGCTCCATTGTTCGTAGAGATATTTTCTTCAACTCGTATTTATCCGAGTCATAGGCATCAAATACAGCTTTGGCAAACTTAGGGTCTTTACGATCAGACCAACCCTTTGGTTTCTTAGAGTATTCCTCCTTTGTTTTATATTCTCCGATGCCTATTTCCTCTCCAGTATCGGGATCAAACGACCCTGATTTAAACTTTGCTCCACATTCTGCATTATGACAGTAACCACCACCATCATCAAAGACTGTGAAGCTGTTGCCCCCATGAGCGGGGCAAATCTGATTATACTTGGGCATTTTACTCCTTTAGCATAGCCTGCGTCCAACTCTCAAGGGAAAATTTATCATTTCTCAAGAAAGACACCCCACCAATAGGTTTATAGCCTTTTTGCATAAGACTATTAACTTGGCTCTCCAATATATACCTATCAGAACACTTAACTACTTTGTATTCCATTTTTCTTATTCCTTTCAAGGATCTTACGTTTGATTTTAGCAGCATACTTTTTTGTAGCCGAGGAAACGTCTTCGTGAGGAACAAATTTAATTGCTGATATAACACGATTATATGAAGCGTACCCCCCCGAAGGAAGGGTAGAGGTTATAGAGTTAGAGAGCATTTGCAGGTAAGCCTCTCCGTAGTAAAGACCACCTTTTGTTTTGTAGAGATCAATTATCTCAAACTCAAATGCGTCTTTTCCCAATTTGTTCATATCGTCTTTAAGATTTTTAGACGAACCCGCATAGGTTCTCCAAGAATGTTCTTTTCCGTATTTAGGTGATTTCTTTAATCCGTTATACCTAAACACTTTCTTGCCAATGTAAAATTTACCGTCACTTTTTCTTGTGATACAATAGACAAACCCAAACCACTCCGAAGTTCTAAATTTTCTTCGGAATGACCAGTGGCCTAGGTTGTCCTTAGACAATAACGGTGTGGGAATTGGTGATTTCTTTGTATTCTTCCGGGTCAAATGTCCAAATGTCTCCTTTTGTCCTCCAGATATGAAGGAGACTACCATTGAACAAAAGCTTCTTGAAACCCTCGTTACCGTATTTAAGACCATACTCAGAAACTACCACCTCTTTGTGTTCTTGTGGTGTTGTCAAGCCCGACAAAATCTTACCTGCCTTGATTGGTCCTATTCCTTCTATACCCGGAATATTGTCAATGGAGTCGCCGGTCAACATCTGTTTCCAGAAAAATATATCGGCTTGTTCCTCATTGACGTGCCAACGCCTCTTAGCGTTAGCCTCTGTTTTTGGGTCTAAATGATATCCGGGGATCATGTCTAGGTCTTTGTCAACCGTGACTACAACATAGTTATCTTCCCCTAGCTTGGTAGCCCAGACACCAATAGCGTCATCTGCTTCGTAACCTTGACAGTAATGGGCATCAAATACATCTACTACCCAGAACCTTAGCTCATCAATATAAGGTGCTCTTTTCTTATTAGATGTTGCCCTTGCTTTTTGAAGCTTGTACTCTGGATGTATTTTCTTTCGAAAGTTATCCTGAGAGTTGCCAACTGCCATTGAGTACACAGCCTCTTCTTCTGGTATGTAGTGGCTCTCGAATATGTGCTCTACAAAATGCTCAAAACGGTCTTGAGCGTGTTCAATTGAAGGCTGATAGGTTTGTTTTGCTGCTTCTATCTCCTTAAGACTTGCACCTCTCCACTCCATCTCTTCTAAGTCAGCCTTAGATGCTGGTTTTTGCCAACAAGCCATGTGAACAAGAATATCACCATCGATCAAGAGTCTCCTGTTCTTTGGCTTATACTGGATTACTTCCTGCATTATCATCTTCCTCTGAAATTAGGTCAAGATCAATTCCTTGCATTACAGCACTTAGGATTTCAGTCATTACCCCCTCATAAGCCTGTTGAAAAGCAACATCTTTTCCAATTGGGAGATCCGATACAATCTCAATTGGGTAATCTGTCCCTTTCTTTGATGCCAGTTCACTAAGAGCAACTGCAACATTTGGAAAAGACTTTACCTCTAGTCGGAATCGATAAGTGTATTCTTCTCCCTCACCCTCTTCATGGGTAATTCCGTATTCGTATTTGTTCATATTAGTATCCATTGTTTACTTTTTTGCCCCGCGAATAGTCTTTGGTTTGAACCATTTCCAGTCATTGACTCTTTCATTTTCAAAAGGTCTTGGACGTAGCTGTCCTGTAACCGGGTGATACTCTTTTCCTCCATTGAGAGGATGCAACCTATTAACCTTTTTGATATTCTTTGGCTTCTTCTCCATTGCGTATCCTTTTATACCTTCTCCCCATACTTTTGGGGGTGTAGAGAGAAGTTTCTTTCAAATTCATTTTCCCAATCTACACCTAGAGCCTTTAGGAGTGCTGCGAGGCACCTAACGTCAAACCTGACTGTGTCTACTCCAAAGTCTGTGTTTTGAACAATTTGGAGAACCCCATCTCTTGATATGTACACTTTCATAGGGTCTCCAGTAGGTTGTCTTTGGAAGTCTATAATTGTGACTCCAGACTTATTCTCAACGTTAATCAATATGTCTGGTAGCCTGTTTTCTTTCTTGTTTTTAGTCTTATGGGACATTTAGACCTTCCGATTTTACGAACTCTTCAAGCTCCAGAATTCTATACCACATAGAAAGAGTGAAATTTGGTAGGTCATGGTGAAAGTTCAGACCTGTGTAGTAACCATGTCTCAAGACTCTACCGGGTTTATCATTAAAGTTTTCGTTGAACTCAATGCTATAAGTGTCGTCAATCTTTTTAACTTTGGTCATCGATTGTGTACCCCATCTTTCTTATTATGATTAGTGGACTTCAAAGTAGTCTTTTCCAGCTTTACAATCCCCGCATACCATAATGTCAACACCGAATTCTTTCGGGGCTTCCTTAAAACTCTCAATGATGATTTCTTTTGCTCTTTCAACGTAATCGTTCCTTACTTCAATATTGATCTCATCATGATAGAACAATAGGAAGCGGTGGGCAATGCCCTCTTCCTTAAACCTACGCCAAATCATGGAGATAGTTGCCTTCATAACGATCGCCTCAGCACCTTGGATGAGGTAGTTGAGAGCTTTATGAGGCTGATTGCAATAGATATGTCGATCGTCTAGACCTACGATAAATCCTTGCTTTTTTACGATCTTTTTAACACGATTGATCAAGCTATCGAGGTTTGGATAAGCCTTTTGGAACTCCTCTTTGAGTTGGAAACCAACAGACTCGGGAAGCTTTAGAATCTTGGCAAGTTTAGGCCCTCCGGCACCGTAAAGAAATGCAAAAATGAAGGGTTTGGCATCTGCTCGGCTAACGATAGTTGATGACTTAAGAATAGATGTAGCACTACGAGAAAGAATATTAGCATTGTTCTGATGCATGTCTCCTTCGAGAAGTTCTTTTAGGAACTCATCATCTTTCATGTAATGAGCTAGAAGCCTTAGCTGACAACCAGCGGAGTCAGCCGACACAACAGACCAACCCTCTTCGGCAATAAAGAGGCTTCTGACTTCTTTTCCAAGTGTAGCATTACCTGATGGTAGATTTACAATAACGGACTGAGTCTGTCTAAAGGTTGGTGTACCAATATTAATAACATCTCCGTGGAGACGATCATTATCAGAGAAATGATCTTCCCATCCATCCATAATTGATTTACGAGACCTTAGAGTGTAGAACTCATTAATGTCTCCTGCGTTATCAAGCAACTCTAACGAAGTACTAGTAATCTTTGGGGAAGTCCTTTTCCAATAACGTTTACCTCTTTCGTCAAACTCCCACTTACCATTCCAGTCATCTGGCTCCCAGCCAATTTTCCATAGATATCGTTTAACTGAGTCTGTAGAACCAATATCAGCATCACGGAATGTTACACGACAGTAATCACCCCAAACACCGTAGTTGTTCTTCTTACCTGCATCCTCTGGTAAGTCAAAGGTTTCACGAAGTGCTTTCGAGAACAGACCATTCTTTTGAACAGCCCATTTCTTAGCAAAGCCACCAGTGAAGTTGTCGTGATCGTACTCGTCTGTGTATCTTATGGTGTCAGATTTATACCCTTTCCGATCTCCACTGATCTTCTGAGGCTCTTTACCAAGACGAGGATTAACTTCTGATGTAATCTCATCCATACGTTTGTCAATTTTATCGATAACATCACAAACGCTTCTCCGATCAATTAACCAACCGTTAATGAGTTGTTCTGCGGCAATTCTAGCAGAGTCTGTCTCAATTTGGATAGCTCTTACAATGTTCTTCTGCCCTGATTCGACTATATGGGTTACTTCGCCTAGTAGCTCTTTATAAATAGGAACCATAAGACGAACGTCTTGTTTCATATACTCAAACATTTCTTTACTGAACTTAGTAAAGTCTGTCCATTCACCTTTGTAGTTGTCAAGGTGAATACCCCATCGGGCAAGGCTGTGGCTATCACCCATGACAAGCTTAGGTTTTTTAGACAAACCAAAATCACCCTGTTCATTCCGCCATTTTAGATAGTTTTGATAGTTCCGATCAGAAGCATCAAACCTATCATAATTGAGCACTCTAGACATAACATGGGTATCAACAAACTTATCGTGATCATGCTTGTACCATGTTATACCGTTAAGTCTTGCTAGCTTAATAAGTAGGTACTCGTCGTAGCCCGCACCGTTATGAGCAGCGCGGACATCGTATGTACATAGGTCTCTTAAGAACTTTTCAAATTCGAGAGGACCGTACCATTTTTCTTCCTTAGTATCAAGGTCTATGATACCGCCGCAGAACCATCTGTCTGCGCTTCTTAGGAATCCGTTTGCTTCAGTGTCGTAGACACACCTTTGTCTAGCCATTCGTCTCCTCCTTGGAAAGTCTCGTTAGGAATACCGGGATAAAAAAGACTCATGTCTACACCAAGGTCTTTACACTGTTTAATCTTTCCCATGTGTGCCCAAGGAGCAAATTCCCGTGGCTGTTTCTGTGTATCAGAAATGCGGTTGTGAGCATCCATAAGATACCAGATTGCCTTTTCTAGCTCAATACGCTCATCATCTTTTCGACCGAGACGAGTTTGATACTTTAGTGCGTTGACCACACTCGGTGTAACATAGGGATCGATCTTACTACCAATGTAGGCAGCAAGGTCATTGTATCCAATGTCCCTACCAGTTTGCAAGGCTCGGATCATTTCCTCTGCCGGAATCAGTTGGTGATGCTTAGCTTGCACCGAGTTTTGGCCTTTTTCACGTTCTGTTGTCATATAATACCTCTTCTTTAGTTATAGTTAAGACTGTTCCTTCTCACTCTGGAGAAGGTCTGTTTTCTTAGCGTACACTGGGATTGCCCCTTTTTTGTGGTGGTTATGAGAGTTTGCGCGTCTCTTTGTGTCATACATCTTTCCTCTATGTCTTCTAAACGCTGAAGTTTGTTCTTTCTCTGTTCCGTTTCGGGCAACTACATCTCTCCACCTCTTGACACTGAATACGTAGGGGACCCACCAACCAACACAGACCTCTTCATCTTTAACGTCTGCTAATTGCTTTTCAAACGGTACTTCTTTTTCAGTTTCAAAGATATCATCCATTATAAGCTTCTTCCTCAATTTCATCAAGTGCCTTAGAGAGATCATAACGCAGGGCTTCTGCACTAATGTATCCGTAGAGATGTGCTACTTTGTCTGCAGCAAAGTCTTGAGACCAGTGGTTACCCTCTGCCATGATTGCCG
>Ga0306867_1000495_pt1 | contig 22347 bp, 17 predicted proteins | sample AntRauTorckE6831_FD_190432 | JGI IMG/M metagenome (GOLD analysis project Ga0306867, IMG submission 190432) | Saline lake microbial communities from Rauer Islands, Antarctica - Metagenome Torckler E6 #831 (v2) (version 2) | ecosystem: Environmental > Aquatic > Non-marine Saline and Alkaline >...
ATAAGTTCAGAACCAGAGCCGAAGCCGAGGCAGCTGAACGTCTTGTGAAAGGGTGGAAGAGTAAGAAAATGACACGACTGTTGATCGACGGCATGATCCACCTGGAGGATTATTTATAAGCCGTGGCAGTTCAATCGGCTGGTACTCCGACAGCTGTCGGAGCGTGGTTCGAATCCTACCCGGGGAGCTTTTAAAGAAGGACAAATTGCTTATTGTAATTTGTCCTTTTTTTATGGCTATGAGTTACTATTTCTATATCCTTCGATCAGAGCTGAAAGAGATCTATTATTATGGATCATCTGATGACCCGGACCGTCGACTTGAGTATCACAATGGTGAGCAGAAAGGCTTCACCCAACGCTATCGACCCTGGAAAATCGTATTTCGTCATAAGTTCAGAACCAGAGCCGAAGCCGAGGCAGCTGAACGTCTTGTGAAAGGGTGGAAGAGTAAGAAAATGACACGACTGTTGATCGACGGCATGATCCACCTGGAGGATTATTTATAAGCCGTGGCTTATCCGGACATCAGAGGCATCGCTTGAGATTGAAACCCATTTCATCCAGAATTAGATTCACGCAACGGGACTCGGAGAACCAGGGCTGCCGCCGGTTATTGGGGCATATGCCAATGCTTTTCATAAAGCGACTGGCAAACGCTACTATAATCAGCCCTTCTTGTTGAAGGAGGAGCAAACAGAAACGCTTGGAGCTTTATAGGATATTCGTTGTCTTTTTAACTCGTTAGCTTCAAAAATCATCAAAAAAAGCCTTTTAGATGTGCTATAGTCTGAAAGGTTTTTTTCATATTTATGTTTGTGGTGAATCTCGTCCCGGAGTTGAAACAGTTAATCTCTACAAAAAGTGTTTTCTCAACTGGATGACTGTTTCGACACTAACTAACCCGCTGAAGATAAAGAGATTCAGGCAGAAATCGATTTACGTAGTCGAAATGAGACGCTTGTAGCTGACATGACAACGTGTAGTGATTATCGATGATGTCGACCGTCTCCAGGTTGTTTAAATCGGAATCGGTCTTGATGAAATCCTTAATTGAAAATGATCACATCTTCAGCCCCAGGTTCGTTCTGTCTAATAATTTTGCAAAATTTTTATAAATCAAACTTTTTCTATTACATTGATCAAGCCAAAAATTGCAAGTTGTCCTATGTGATCTGTTTGTAAAAACTGGTATCAAATCATTTAATCCAACTACATGAGAATGAAGCTACTTCTAACCAATGTTTTTAAACTGGCATTAACAGTTCCCCTTCTCTTCATCTCGACAACCCTTTTAGCTCAAAGTGATCATACGGGGCAGGCGTATCCAACCGGAACGTTTGCTATCACGGGTGCAACGATCATACAGTCTCCCGGGCAGGTTGTTGACAGCGCGACGGTCGTTATTGCAGACGGACTGATACATGCGGTGGGAACCGACATTTCTATTCCCAATGATGCAGAAGTGATTGATGGAAGTGACCTCTTTGTTTACCCGGGATTTATAGACGGAATGTCAAATACCGGAGCTGTGCGTCCCGAACAGATGGAACGTCCGGACAATCTTTTTACTCCGGATCCTCCCAATGACTACGCCGGAATCACTCCGGAAATGAGTGTGATCAGACAGATTGATGTTTCTGAGAAGAGCATTGCAAGCATGAGAGAACTGGGATTTACTATCTCACACACTGTTCCCTATGGACGGATGCTTCCGGGATTGGGGTCTTTGATCCTTTTGTCAGATGAAGACGCTTCCTACGATCTTCTGCTTAAACAGGATGTTTCCATGTTTACCCAGTTTACCGGTGCTCCCGGGGCCTATCCGGGCAATACACTCGGCATCATGGCAAAGTGGAGAAACCTTTATACGCAGGCCTCTTATAACAAAGACCATGAACAATTGTATGCAAGTAATCCGGAGGGCATTCAGCGACCTAAGCAAGATCGGGCACTCCAGGCATTTTACCCGGTGATAGATCAGACCCGACCGGTATTCTACCATACCAATAGCATGCTGGAAGCACGAAGAGCCATGAAATTAAAAGGTGAGCTGGATTTCAACCTCGTGCTCAGCGATCTGGAAGAGGGCTGGTTCCTGATGGATGACCTGAAAGATACTGATACTGAGGTGCTGATGTCTTTAAATCTTCCGGATGAACCTGAAATATCAGAGGATGAAGAGAAGACGGATGAAGTTGCGCAGTTGGAACAGCGAAGACAGGACGCCTACGATCAATTCCTTTCCCAATATAGTGAGTTCAATGAAGCAGGAATTTCCTATGGTTTTTCAACGATGGGCACAACGTCCAGTAAGATCAAAGGTAACCTTGAAAAGCTGGTAGCCTCGGGTTTAAGTGAAGATGCAGCGCTTGCAGCCCTAACAACCGATGCTGCTGAGTTACTTGGAATCGGAGATATAACCGGTACCCTTGACCCCGGAAAGATAGGAAATGTGGTTGTTACCACAGCTCCTTATTTCCAGGAAGATTCTAAAGTAAAGTATGTATTTGTGGATGGTAAAAAATATGAGTTCGACACGTCTGAAAGTGCAAGTTCCGAGGTCTCTGAAGAAGCAGCAGACGTTCTGATGGGAAGCTGGGACTACGCGATCAACACACCTCAGGGTGAGCAAACGGGTCAATGGATCTTCAGTAATGAAGGTGGTTCACTGGCAGGGTTAATGACCAGCAACGATGGGGGGCCTGATACCGATATGAACAACCTTACGTTTATGGACGGGGCCTTAAGCTTCGACTTTGACTTTGATGCAGGCGGGCAGTCTGTAGAAGTGGTTGTATTGGGTGAGATTTCAGATGCAGAATTTGCAGGTGAAGCCTCTATTGCGGCCTATAACATGTCTATACCAGTCTCAGCAACCAAGGTACCTAACTAAAAATGAACAGATTTGATATGAAAAAACTAACTTTTTTAATCGCCCTGCTTCTGTTAGGTACTGATGTAATACTGGCACAGGTTTCAAAAGGCGATGTACTTATAAAGAACGGAACAGTTATAACTATTACAGACGGAACTCTTGAGAATACGGATGTTCTTGTGGAGGACGGTAAGATCTCTCGAATTGGCAGATCACTCAGAACACCAAACGGGGTAACTGAAGTTGATGCAACCGGGAAATATGTGATGCCGGGTATTATCGATGCTCACTCTCATATTGCAGGAACGTCAATAAACGAGGGGACCAGTCAGGTTACTGCTGAGGTGCAGATGGGAGATGTCGTAGATCCGCTTGACCTCTCTATCTACCGCGCACTGGCCGGTGGTGTTACGTCGATTCATTTGTTGCACGGTTCCGCAAACGTGATCGGAGGTGAAAGTGAAACCCTGAAACTGCGTTACGGGGTAACCGATCCTCAGGACATGATGTTCGATGGAGCACCCCGTACCATCAAGTTTGCGCTGGGCGAAAACCCAACCCGCGGGGGGCGTAGTCGCGGTATTCAGCCCCAAAGCCGAATGGGAGTGGAAGCCATGCTCCGCAACTCCCTGAGAGAAGCTCAGATCTACAAGAAAACATGGGATGCCTACCGAGCCGATAACAGTCGCCGAAAGATAGCTCCGGATTATGACCGCAGAATGGAAACACTCGTTGATATACTGGACGGAGAGGTGCTGGTTCACTGTCACTCCTACAGGGCGGATGAGATCAATATGCTGCTGAATGTCTTTAATGATTTTGGGATTGAGAATCTCACCTTTCAGCACGCCAACGAAGCGTACAAGGTAGCCCCTGAGCTCGCTGAGTTTGGAGCCGGTGCCTCCGTATTCTCGGATTGGTGGGCCTACAAACTGGAAGTCTACTATTCAACCGCCTACAATGCTGCAATACTCACCAGAAACGGAGTCACGACATCCATCAACTCTGATTCCGGCGAGCTGATTCGTCATCTGTTCCATGAAGCCGCTAAATCACAGAAATACGGCGGCCTGAGCGACGAGGAAGCCCTCGCACTCATCACCCTGAACCCTGCCAAACAGTTAGGTATTGACAACCGGGTTGGGTCCATTGAAGAGGGTAAGGATGGGGACATCGCGATTTTTGAAGGCCACCCGCTGTCTGTTTATTCAATCCCGGTCATGACGTTTGTAGATGGGGTTAAATATTTTGACCGTGAAACTGATGCAGACGATCAGCGGCTGTATGTGGATCCTGAATCGACTATTGAAGAGGTCCAGATCTTTGAGGCCGACGAGCAGCATAAATGCATGCAGGATGCCGAGATCATAAATCTCTACGAGTTCTTAAATAATTAATTGACCTGATCATGAAAAAATTTATAACCCATATAATACTAATCGCATGTTTCCCCCTGGCCGCGTTTGGACAACAATCGGCCGGTGAACTTCGTCAGGAAAACAGTGGTAAATACGCTATTACCAATGCCAAAATTTACACCATCACCAACGGAACTATTGAGAATGGCACCATCATCATAAACAGGGGGATCATCGAAGCTGTTGGCGCAGATGTTGAGATTCCAAATGGTTATGGAGTCTATGACTATCAGGGCGGAGAGGTGTATCCAGGTATGATCGACTCCGGTACACAGCTGGGACTTAAGGAGATTGGCAGTATCGATGAAGCCCAGGATTTCGAAGAATACGGTGATATCACTCCCCAGATGGAAGCCTTGACAGCAGTAAATCCTAATTCAGAGGCCATACCGGTCACCAGGGTAAGCGGGGTAACGACAACGCTTACAATGCCTGATGGGGGACTTCTTCCCGGTACCGCTGCAACCATCAACCTGTTCGGGTATACGCCCGACCAGATGTATGCCGGGTCTAAAGGCATCGTCATAAACTTTCCCAACAGCAGACGCAGCTGGAGGCAGACACAGGAGCAGGCCGACAAAGCCCGTGAAAAAGCGCTGGAAGACCTCAACTCGGTCTTTGATAAAGCGGAACTCTATGCCGATATCGAAGATGCTGACGACATCCGATATTATCCTGAAATGGAAGCACTGGCGACAGCTATCCGCGGTGATCTGCTCATGTATATTGAAGTTAATGCCGCTAAAGATATACTCAGTGCCCTTGAATGGGTAAAAAACCGAGGCTATGACAATGTGGTGTTTACCGGTGTTTTAGAAGGGTGGAGAGTAGCAGAGGAGATCTCTGAAGCGGGAATCCCGGTTATTACAGGTCCGGTACTGTCTACGCCAACACGGGGATCAGATCGCTATGATGCTGCCTATAAAAATCCAGGCTTAATGCAACAAGCCGGTATTAAAGTTGCTATTCGGTCCGGCGATACAGAAAACGCACGCAACCTGCCGTATAACGCAGCCTTTGCAGCTGCCTATGGCATGGGGAGGGAAGAGGCATTGAAAGCTGTCACGATCAATGCTGCTGAGATCATGGGAGTTGGGGATTCCATCGGCTCTATTGAAGTGGGTAAAAAAGCGAATCTGTTTGTGTCAACCGGTGATCCTTTTGAAACCAAGACAGAGATATTGAATGTATTTATAGACGGTTTCCAGGTGCCTATGACCAGTCGCCAGATCGAACTGTATGAAGAGTTCCTGAACCGTAACCCCGGCCTCAATAAATATCCGGTGACCGAGAACTGATTCATTTCTAAACGTATTGATTGAAAAGGCGGGCTTATTGAAGTCCGCCTTTTTTGTTGATGCTGCTTCTGAATGAGCCCTGGTATAAAACATGAGTTCGATTCATAAAAAAGTAAAATTAAACTCCCCCTTGGAAAGACTGTGAAAAAATTAATTTCCAAGGAAATTGTGCCTGAGTAAAGTAAGGATTCTGTTAAATTCAGAACTAACAGTCCTTCTGACTCACCCCCGACCCCTTCCGTCAGTGGCCGGACAAACTCTTGCCCTGGCGGGACTTGACAGAGAGGGGAGCTTCGAAATGAATTCAAACCCTTAGCAAAGTTAAGTTGTCCGAAACTTTAGTCTTTAAATTCTCACAGTCTCTAGAAAAGGGGAAACAGGTGGATATTCATCAGTATTTTGAAAAAACCCTTGAACACCCCTCCAAACCTCTTAGTCAGCCGACGGAAGACTTCCGAATTTAATTTTAAAATCGAACTCAGTTATAAACTTAATTGGCCCAGTAATCCACCACGAGAACATCATCTAAATGCGGGCCGAGTTGATCCACAAACGCCTGATGTGCGGGGTGGGGCAGGTAAACAGATCGTCCTTCCTCACTGGCAAAGGTCACAGTAAAACAGTGAGTAAAACCTTTATTCAATCCTTCCGGACTATTGTTTAATCCCCACTCAAAATCTTTGATCTCCTCAATCTGTGAGGGCAGAGCTACAAATGCCTCTTCAATTTCCTGAATATCTTCCGGAGCAGATGACTCTTTAAATTTAAAAAGGACGACGTGTCGCAGCTGCTCTGTCATTTCGGTTTCATTTGGCGTTTCACGTTCACTGGTATCTGTCCTGGCAGTACAACCGGTTAGAGACGCCAAGAGAAGTGTTAATAAAATTATGTTTTTCATATCTGTTGCTAATTCATGTTTAAAATTTACTTAAAACTCGCAGCATATTTGCTCCATCAGATTTCGCGTAGCGATGAGCTCTAAAGCGAGTGCATTAATAGATGTTGGCAGCCTGTCTTTTTTGTTTTGCAGATTAATATACTGTACATCTCAATTATTCTTCTCGTAAACCCTAACCCAGTCAACATACATATACTGGGGGAACGGGGTGCTGTCGTCAGGCCTGCCTGCGAACGTACCGCCAACGGCAATATTCAACAGAAGAAAAAAGTCCTGATGAAACTCTGAAAGTTCATCAGCGGTGATGGGTGTTGATGCATATTGCTCTCCATCTACAAACCATGAGATTTTCTCTGAATCCCACTCCAGTTCGAACACGTGAAAGGCATCGGCAAATTTCCCTTCTTCCAGTTCAAAAGTTTCAGCTCCCATCATGGCATGCTCCCCGGAAGCATCAGCGTAGTGAATATTCGCTTCAACGACGCCATCGTCTTTGGAGCCATACAGTTCCAGAATATCGATTTCGCCGGTTTCTGGCCACGGCGTGTCACCTCCATTTTCATCGATATTGGCACCCAGCATCCAAAAGGCAGGCCAGATCCCTTCACCCTGGGGAAGCTTTATCCGGGCGGCTATCTTCCCGAATGTCCAGGCGTGCTTATTTGCTGTATTCAGCCGGGCCGACGTGTATTGATCTATTCCGTGGGAATCACTTTCGTGAATGGCTTTTATCACAAGGCAACTGTCTTCGATATAAGCATTGTCTCTGCTTTTGGTATAGCGCTGCCATTCTTCGTTGAAGCGCCCGGCCTCTTCAACCTGAAAATTCCAGTTCGTTGCGTCGATCGAATCGGCCTCGAACTCATCTGACCAGACCAGGTTCCAATCCTCACCCGGCTGGTTGACTGTTTCATTTTGGTCCGATATAGAGGTGTTAACGTCTTCTTTTCCTTTGTTCATACAAGAATTTAGTGCGATTGAAAGTAATACAATTACCAGTAATCCGGTTAATGATTTTTTCATTTTATACGATGTATTTTGATAACTGCCTTTTTATTTATATTTCTGTGCCATTTATAATTTAATTGGCTCTTCTAATCTTATTTTTAATATCAGCGCTTCAAGAATTAAGATGTAGAAATCAGATATAGTATCAAAGTATGCCCGATGAGTTAGCTTAAGAAAGTGAGAAAAAACAGACTGAACTTTTTGGTGCTATTAATGTGACAGTCACAAAAAGTGTGCGAACAGGTAGAATAGTACCGTTACCAGTAAATAAGATAAGTATGCAAATTTATCGTTTTCGGGAAATGCATCAGATTTCGCTGTAAGTTAAACTAAATGAATTTAGTGGAAACGGCACTAGTCACACTATGGTGGATTATATATAGGGGTGAGGTACAGATAGCCATTGTGAAAGGACTCCGCTTGTATCAGTGGACAGCCATACTTTCGGTGCTGGTGGGTATAGCTATGACTTTGAATCAGATTCAGGCCATACTTCATATGTCGGCTTACAACACAGACGCTTTAACTGCTGCCTTTATCGGAGGACGTTTTGTATTCTTTGCGATGGGGGTAGATTTCCCGCAATCGAATGCCCGTTTTTCACGCCTGGTTTAAAAACGTGATCATGAGAAGTGCAGAGCCTTCGGATGGTTAACTGGTAACAATTATTCTCTGCCAAACAGGTTTTTGAAATTCCGATCGAAATCATCGCCTCCCCAACTAATTGAGATTTTTGATAGAGCAAAATGACCGGCGATCACTTTCGTGGCTATGAATGAACCGCCGGTTTTTCATTGTCATTGTTACTGTCTGATCAGTTCCCTTCTCCGAAATACTCATTGACCAGCACCGGTTCTCCATAGCCAAGTTGCTCCAGTCTATCCATTTGCGTTTTGGCATCACCTACCACCAGCCAGATCATCTTATCCGGGTTTGCATACGTTCGTGCCAGTTCCTCTATTTGGTCTTTGGTCATAGTCTGAACCATGTCCTGGCGATCGCGCACGTAATCAGGTGACCAGCCATAAGAGCTGATATTCGACAACATGTTCAGTTTGGAACCGGATGTCTCAAACTGTCGGGCAGAGCTTTTTATGAGATAACTCTTGGTATTCGCCAGGTCATCATCCGTGAAGGTCTCAGGATATGCTTCAAGGATATCTTTGACCAGTGCTGCCGATTCGTAAGTGACGTTAGTTCTCACACCGCTTGAGATGGTGAATGGTCCTGCCATGTCGGAGCCGGAGAATCCGGAGCGGATTCCGTACGTATAGCCTTTACCTTCCCGTAATTCCTGTGTGAGGCGTGATGCAAATCCACCACCTCCAAGCTTATAATTCATGATGGTAGCCCGATAAAAATCAGGATCTGTTTCAGGCATAGCCAGATAGCCAAACCGTAGTAGGGATTGTTTTGCATCGGGTACATCATAGAAATAAACCGTGGATGATTCCGGGGCTTCCGGCAGATCAAATTCAGGGATTTCAACAGGTTTGTTTTCCCATTGGGTTTCCATAGATGCCATAGAAGCAACGACCTCATTGTTATTAATGGCACCCACTACGTGCATGTCTGCCACAGAAGGTGAAAAGTTGGACTCGTAATAAGATTTCAGATCATCCAGCGTAATATTCTCAACAGTATTGCTTTTTCCGATTGTATTATATGACAAGATGCTTTCTTCACCGTATAGCAGTTTGTTGTACGTGTTGGAGGCGATACTGTTTGGATTGGCACTTTGCTGTGCGATCTGACTGAGGGTACTTTGTTTGGCCAATTCAAACTCACGTTCATCCCAGCGGGGTTGCAGCATAATCTCCTCAACCAGTGCCAGGGTCTCCTCATAATTTCGGGCCAGGGAGTTCCCGCGGATTGTAAGAGATTGCCGTCCCGACGATACATTGATATTTGCTCCCAACAGATCGATTGCTTCCTCAAGTTCTTCCGGAGTTTTATCAGCCGTTCCTTTAGTCATCAAATCTGCCATAAGACTTGAAACGCCGGCATTTTCTTGATCCTCAAGCATAAGCCCGCCTTTCAGCGTGATCTCAAATTCAACGAGAGGCAGCTCATAATTTTCGATGCCGTAGATCTCAAGTCCGTTAGCAAGTTCAGTCTCCCAGACTTCGGGAATGGCAGGAGCAGGAGTTTCGCCGTAAGGAGGTTCAACGGTACGGTCAAAACCGGAGGGTGTGCGCTCGTATTTGGTTTCTTCGGGAATTTCAAATTGTTCACCGCGACCTTCCGCAACGATCTGTTCTTCTTCAACTTCAGCAGGTGCAGAATTTTCCAGTGCAAGCTTGTTTTGTCCTTGAGGAACAAAACTTGTAGCCACGAAAGGTTGCCCCTTGATGTATTCTTCATACACTTGCATGACGTCTTCTTTAGTCACAGCCAGTGTTTTCTGAATATCTTCGTTGATGTACCCCGGATCATTGGCAAAGATATTATACTGAGCCAGCTGAAATGCTTTTCCAAGAACGCTGGAGAGCCCGTTGTAGAAATCTGTTTCAATACCCGCTTTGATACGATTCAGGTCGTCATTGGTAAATCCGTCTTCTTCAAAACGGGTAAAGGCTTCACTAACAGCTGATTCTACATCATTTAAATTGGTCCCGGGATAGGCGCGGGTGATAAGAGTTATCTCGCCTGCAATTTCAGAATTCCCACTGCGCATAAATACGGTTGAGGTAAGTTCTTTTTCTTCAACCAAGACCTTGTAAAGCGGTGCTTTTTTACCCTCAGAAAGAAGCTGAGTGAGTATGTCGAGGGCATAGGCATCCTCGTTATAGAGATCTACTCCCGGCCAGACCATGCGGAGCTCAGGAAGCCGGGCAAAATTATCTTCATAATATAATTTTTCAGTCTCATCCAGAGAGACCGGCTGATCGGTCAATGGTTCGATCTCTTCACCACGTGGGATCTCGTCAAAGTACTTGCGAACCCATTCCTTAGCTTGCTCAGTGTCAAAATCTCCGGCTATTACCAGTGTGGCATTATTTGGAACATACCATCGGTTATAAAAATCCTTAACGTCCTGAAGGGTGGCATTCTGAAGATCCTCAAGTGAACCGATCACCTGCCAGCTGTACGGATGCCCTTCGGGATACAGGTTTTTATCAACTACGTAACTGGCGTGTCCATAGGGTTGATTATCCACACCCTGACGTTTTTCATTCTTCACAACCTGCTTCTCTTTGGCAAGTACGGCTTCAGTTACTGTATTTATGAAGTAGCCAAGTTTATCGGCTTCTGCCCAGATCATTTTTTCGAGCGCATCATTCGGGACGGTTTGAAAATAGTTAGTCCGGTCACGACTTGTAGAACCGTTGGCTCCTGATCCACCGATACGTGAACTCATTTCATCGAGTCCGCCTTTGCCCAGGTTTTCAGACTCAAGGAATAACAAATGCTCGAACAGGTGAGCAAAGCCGGTCCGGCCTTCGATCTCCCGTGCAGACCCTACGTGAAAGGTAAGGGCAACGGCAGTAACGGGGTCGGAATCGTCCTTATGAAAAATAACTTCAAGACCGTTATCGAGCGTGATCTTTTCGTAGTCGACAGAAAATTCAGGTTGCTTTTGGGTACAGGAAGAGACCACAAAGGCAATGATGAGAAGTATAGAAAACAGAGAGAAAATGCGTGAGTACATGAATATTTTTTTTAAAATGTAGGTGAAGCTGAATATAACAGGACATTTGGTACAGGTTTGTAAATATTTGGTTCTAAGGTTGAATAGAATTTCAATAAATAAATGATAGTTGTATCATTCTGTATATGATTAATGTCAGGAATTTGAAATCAAGAGAGTTTAAACTAAAATTCTTTTGACCTTTTGAACGATTAAATTAAATATCGATAGAATGATAAATTTGAAACATTTTATTTAAAAGAGATTTATATGCCACTATTCATGGATCTTCATATTATAGAGGGAATAACCATTGAGGGTGTAAAAGAAGCCCACATCGCAGATAAATCTGTTGAGGATAAGCATAATGTAGAATTGATTCAGTTTTGGGTAAATGAAGAGGTGGGAACCGTAATGTGTCTTTTGAATGCTCCTGATAAGAAAGCCTGTGTGGCAATACATCAGGAATCACACGGTAATATCGCCTGCAAGGTTGAAGAGGTAGAACCCGGGTACTTCCATCAATTTATGGGAAGAGATCATCAAGTTGACCAGGGAATGGTCAGACATCAAAATGGAAACGTTGATCTTGGTTATCGCTTTATACTGGGTGTGGAAATTATGTGCCATGCTGATGTCAACAGTTCCGATGATTTCAAGCGCCTTTCAATACCTGTCGCAGTCAGAGATCTTGTCCGAATTAGCATAAAAAATTGTGGGGGCAACGAAATGAAGATTGATGTTTCCGATACTCTTTTTGCAGTTTTTACGGATTCAAAAACTGCTTTAAAATGTGCCGATGCTTTACAACGAATGCTCTCCAAAAAGATGAGCAATACTAAAGACCCCGAGTGGGATATCACTTTTAAATTAGGTGTGAGCGGCGGTTTACCCTTAACCGAAAATAGGGGGTTTTTTGAAGGAGTTATTCGAACCGCACAGAGGCTGAGTTTTGCCGCTGGCAACCAGGAAATCCTGGTATCTCCCATTATCAAACAATTAAATGGCCTTGAAGAAACATTCGCAGAATCATCTATACGTGTTTTAAGTACCTCAGAAGTAGAATTTCTTCAAAATCTCTTTAACATTGTCGAGGATAATATTGCAAATAGTCATTTCAATGTACATTCACTAAGTCGGGCCATTGGTGTTAGCCGTCCTCAATTATATAGAAAGATTATGTCTGCTGCGGGTCGGCCACCAAGTTTATTTATACGCGATCTGAGAATGCAAAAGGCCTTACGTCTCATCAGAAAACAACAATACAATATTTCCGAAGTATCTTTAGAAGTAGGTATTAACAATCCCTCTTATTTTTCAAAATGCTTTCGTGATACATTCGGTATCTCCCCTTCAAAAGTGAATTCCTGATCCATCTTTACAATCTGTATTTCAAAGAACATGGGTTACCTCAGATATTTCCGAAAACCCGGACCATTCCAACCTTGAATACTTGCTAATTTTGGAGCAACGCATTCAGGAAAAGATTTTATGGGAAAAATAGGGTCATAAACGGTTTTATGTTGATCGGTGTGGGTAAGTTCCTGTATAAACTTGACCCCCAAAAAGAATTACACACAATAATTGAATGATTTCCCCGGTACTTTTCCCGCGGGGACAGGTGAACGGCCACCCCGCTGAAGCAGGACTAAAAGAAGAAAGTGCCCATGCCGAAGGCATACCCTCGGTGAAAACCGCCGGGCGAGTGATTTGCTCCGGCGGGCCCATCCGGACGCATTGCTATGTGAACACCCCTCCCCACACAAAAGGCGTGGGACTCCCCTCGATGGGAGATTACAAATGTCCATCTCGCGTTGTTACTGTAAACCTAAGTTCGATTAATAAATCAAGTTATTGATAGTCCCCCTTTCTGTAATCATTTTTTAAAACCTAACTCATGTCATAAGGATTCATCTATAGATCCGGTACGTCGGTTGGAGTATCATAACTTTGAATATAAAGGATTTACCCAAATCCGCCGGCCGTGAACCGGACGGGGTATATTTTTTAATAAATGATCTTGAAGCAATTGAAGACAGGGCTCGAACATGGATCTTGAAGCGACCGAAAGACCTCCAGGCGTTGCAAGCATAATCTTCAGATTTTGCCTGTTGCTTAAAAGTTACCTTGCCTGATCGCTACATTGTGCAATTTAAAATATACGGATTTTGGTTAGTTCGATATTGTGACGAAATAATTTCACGATTAGTTAATATCCGATCTGAAATTCCAAAATTCTCCTCTCCACGATAGAGGCAGGGGAGTGGGTGAAAAGCATCAAAACCGCGATGCCTTCAAATAAACATCCGCTCGTTGCCAAGCTTTTTCAAATTCCAGTCTGGTTTTTTCGGCTTCCGCTGATTTTCCCTGTGCTTCAAGGCTTAACACCAAACCTTTCAGGGACCAGCCGTTTTCAGGATAATTTTGCAAGTCTTCACGGTAGACGATTTCCGCATCAGCAGCCTGGCCGGCTTCCAATAGCACAGCACCGAGCACATGGCGTGCAGGGATGGGCCAGGGTTCGGGTTCGCTGTATGGCAGCCGGTCTTCAAGCCGGATAGCTTCACGCAGGTATTCTTCGGCTTCTATGTATTGATTATCAGTAGCTGCAATTTCACCGGCAAGAATATTTTCAGCCATTCCAAGTATATCCTGTTGAGAAAATTGGAAAAATCCATACGTTGCATCTTCAGAAGTATTTTTCCGGATAGCACGAATTCTTTCAAGTTCTCTTTTAGCCATTTCAGGGTTGCCGGTTCTGAGCTGGGCAAGGCCGTAAGCCATTCGGCTCAAACCGGAATGAAAAGTCATTCCTTGTTCACGTTCCTGATTTATGAGCAGATCCCACCGTCCAAAACGTGCAAGCTGCAGATCATATTGAAAGAATTCATCCGGGTTCATCATGGCCATATCCCTGGCGGCAGAAATTGCAACGCCACTCTGTCCGTCTAACCAGGCTGCAAAAATGAGCATGCCTGTGTTATGTCCCTGATAAACCACTATACCTTCATTATGTTTTGAAGCCTGCAACACCAGTCGGGCTTTCTGATTTCTGTGGACAGCATCTCCATATCGGCCAATATGCACGTAAATATGCGAGGGCATATGCTGCATATGGGCCACACCGGGAACTGTGCCGGCAAGTACATCGGCGCAGTTTTCAGCACGTTCGGGCTGCCAGGCTTCTACAGCGTGGATGTACAAATGGCATGCACCGGGATGATCCAGATCTTTTTCCAATATGGTTTCCAGCATCTCAATAGCCATCATAGTCTCTGCATACGGTTCTCCACTTTCACGGTAAAGATTCCAAGGCCGATACAAAATAAGGGATTCGGCATAAAGAGTACCGGCTTCAAGGTTTGCGGTGTAGGATTCGGCTACGGCTTCCATGGCAACTGCATAATCCTCGGTAGCTGCATCCCCGTTCCCGGGATCCGGGTAACGGGCGGCCATGGCTGCGATAAGCGCCTGCTCCCATGGTTCAGCACCGTCTGCAAGCCCGAGTGCTTTCTGTGCTGCAATTATGGCGTCACCGTATTCGCCTACTCCGGCAGGATTATTCTGATAGGGACCCAATACCCAGGCTTCACCCCAGTAACACATTGCACAATCAGGATCATAATGCTGCGCTGCCCTGAAGGATTCGGCTGCTTCGGCCCGTGCAAAACTGTATGCAAGCCGCAACCCCTGGTCAAAGTAAGCCTGTGCCAGTTCTGAATCTGTGGACACCGCGCGACTGTAGGTTCCAAGATTATCATACAATGGGAACAAGTTATCTGAGTTAGAAGCTTCCTGCCCGGACAGATGCCCCGGGGAGAATAGAATAAATACGAAAGCGATACCGGCAATACTTTTTAGAAATGTCCAATTATTCATAATTACAATCCCCCAATTATTTTTGTTTTGCTCAACTACTGAAAAAAATGACAAGCTAAGTTGAGATTTTTACCTTCCGATCAAAGAATGATTCCTGATATTATATACGAGACTCATACGAATTGAATTACAAATCAGTCCCATAAAAATTATGCAATATATTAAATAATGAAAATTTAGATATAACTGTAAAATACTGCTTCACAACGATTTTAACAATAATTTACATCCCGGGTAGAGAACTTTGTCTGGGCTGGTTATTGATGATTGCAGGATATAGTTTTTTGAAAGTAATCCTGATATCAATTTTTCATTAGTGCTTTTAATTCATCAAACCAAACTGGGATGTTCTAAAGATATATTATCCTCAAGCGCGAAAATTAATAGAATGGCCCGACCTGCTTTATAACCGGGCGGCGTGGCAAGGTACTTTGCGAATCATTGAGTTTGATACCTCGCCCATTGTCAAAAATAGCACCCTGTCATCCCAACCGAGCGATCCAAAGTCTGGCAGAGAGGTAGCGGAGAGATCACCTGATTATTCTAACTCACCCCACAAAAGAAGATTCCTCCAATCCGCCCGGTGGAAAAGCGCCACCGAGGCTACAGTCGTAAATACTCGTGAAAGGGGTGGAAGAGCAAGAAGATGCTCCTACTGCTCGTTATGGCGCGATTAATTTGGAGGATTACGTGTGAGCCGGGGCAGAGCAACCGGCTTTAGGGGGCGGCACATAATTCTGTCAGAGAATAATCTCGTAGTATTTCAGCTCTTTAAATAAGCCATGTTAACGGATATTCTTTTAAAAAATACAGAAGACACAATTCTATGAATAGGTAGAGTTTGTGCCCGAAAAATTAAATGTAGAAAGAGACTTAGACAGCAAGGTACCAGTATATTATTTATTTAGAACATTGATAAAATCAATTCAATTGATTAAAATGTAAAGGATATAATAAAACAATTTTATTAAATGTGAACAATCAGCTCGACTTGACTATGAGAAGCAATTTTGGATTGAAATTATAATTCAAACAAAATTTCATATTTCACGGAAGAGCTTCGAAATGGCTGGTCATAACAGTTTCAAATTTACTAACGGATTAAAGTCTGCTGGAAATTATTCAGTCAGCCGGGATACGGCATCTTTTTGAAGTGAAGTGAACTTTTATCAACCCTTTTCCGGAAAAGAAATGCTGTTCAAATAAAATGATTCTAACAAAATAACGCGTGTTCATGAAGTTAAGACCGTACAATATCATTCAATTAGTTCTTCTGTTTTTAATGTCTTTTATGGGGTTGGCTTGCTCGGCTCCTGAGCCTGAACGGGCATTCATCACCGTAGATGGTGCAGTATTTAAAAACGGAGAAGCCTCATATTCGTTCGTCGGCACAAATTTCTGGTATGGAGCCTATTTGGGGCGTCCCGGAGAGGAGGGTGACAGGGAAAGACTTATAAAGGAACTGGATATTCTGGTTGACCATGGAATTACAAATTTAAGGATATTAGGTGCTTCCGAGGAGTCAGTATTCGAAAACTCCCTTGACCCGGTTTTTATCAGAGAAGATGGCACGTATAATGAAGATCTACTGATAGGGCTTGACTACCTTTTGTCTGAGATGGCTAAACGCGATATGAAGGCCGTGATATTCCTTAACAACTACTGGGAGTGGTCGGGGGGTATGAGCACCTATAACGGTTGGTTTGGAGACGGACCGGTCATAGATCCAGCCGATGGTGATTGGGAAGCCTTTATGAAATATGCGGCCCGATTCTATCAAAATGAAGAGGCTCAGGAAGCGTTTCGGAAATACATTCACCACTTACTTACCAGAACGAATACAGTAAACGGACAACCCTATAGTGAAGATTCCTCCATAATGTCTTGGCAGTTAGCAAATGAACCGCGGCCTGGAAGGGGAGATATGAGTGAACAAGATATTCAAGCTTATATTGACTGGGTTGATCAAACGGCCGGATATATTAAGTCGCTGTCACCTAATCATTTAGTTTCATCAGGCAGTGAAGGCGAAATTGGCAGTTTAAATAGCATGGATATTTTTATTGATGCACATGATACGCCAAATATTGACTATTTGACCTTCCATATGTGGGCTAAAAACTGGGGCTGGATTGACCCTCAAGACATGGAAAATACCTTTAATAATGCTCTCGAAAACGCGTCCGATTATATAGAGAAACATGTTGAGGTTGCCCGGATGCTAAACAAACCATTGGTGATGGAAGAATTTGGGTTTCCACGAGATGGGGAACAATATAATCGTAATACCTCAGCCACCTACCGTGATAAATATTACACTATGGTTTTCTCAAAGGTTGAGGAATATGAGGCATTTGCCGGTTCCAACTTCTGGAGCTGGGGCGGACTGGGGGAAGCTCTACAAGAAAATTACTGGTGGGAGCCCGGCGATCCTTTTACGGGTGATCCACCTCAGGAACCCCAGGGACTTAATTCTGTTTTTGCCGATGATTCAACAACTCTCTCGATCATAAGAAACCATGCGTCAAAAATTTCAAACGAATCCCGGCAATGAAAGTTTTGACCTTAAAAGCCTAAATCTAAATCTGAATCGGATAAATTAAATGTGCACATGACTAAACAGAAAATATGTCTATTATTTGTAGCGATACTGAGTGCTAATATAATCTCATGCAGCAGTGGGAAGGAAGAGAATCATAACGAGCTTCAGCTCACTGTTGATCAAAAAGCTACTGCTGAAACGAAGGCATTATTTACTAACCTGAAAGATCTGGCAAGCAGCAAAGTTTTATATGGCCACCAGGATGATCTGGCTTACGGTTACAACTGGTGGAGTGAGCCCGGCAGGTCTGATGTGAAGGAAGCAACAGGTTCTTACCCTGCAGTATATGGTTGGGAGATTGGTGATTTACGCCAGGATGTAGAGGTAAGTTTAGACAGCGTTAAATTCGAAAGCATGAAAGGCTGGATAAAAGAAGCTTATGAACGAGGGGGCGTCAATACTATAAGTTGGCATATGAATCATCCGGTTACTGATGGCGATAGCTGGGATACAACCCCGGGAGTTGCAGCTGTGATACCTGGCGGAGCTCAACATGAAACGTTCAAAACATGGCTCGATAAGTTTGCTGCTTTCAGTCAGGATCTTAAAGGTAAAGATGGAGAGTTAATCCCAATACTGTTTCGTCCATATCATGAACATACCGGATCATGGTTTTGGTGGGGTGATGAGCAAACTTCTGTTGAAGATTACGTCGCACTTTGGAGATTTACTGTCGAATACCTGACAGATGAAAAGGGAGTACACAATTTGCTTTATGTTTATTCACCTGATGGCGGAGCCGGAACTCGTTTTGATAAATACATGCAGAAATATCCCGGCGATGACTATGTTGATATTCTTGCTTTCGATGACTACGGAAGTTTCATGGATGAGAATAAAAGAGTCGAAGAATTAAGCGACGAATTGGCCCAGATTGTTGAATGGGCGAATGAAAGAAATAAGATTTCTGCTTTTGCTGAAACGGGATTAGAAGCACTCCCTAACCCACAATGGTTCACAGAATCTTTATTGAAGGCATTAACATATAATCCTAAGGCTAGTGGAATAGCCTATGTGCTAACATGGAGAAATGCGAATTACGAAAAAGAACAAAGAGATCATTTCTATGCGTCTTATGAAGGCCATGCAAGTGCTCCGGATATGAAGAAATTCAGAAATAATGACCTGATCGTTTTTGAAGATGAGCTGCCTGATCTGTATAAAACCAAATAATGACTCAAGATCAATGAGACATAAGAAAAAATTTAAAATTAACATCTATGTTATTTTATTGTCACTGGTTTTTATTTCTTGCAACGAGCGGGACAATAAGCCTGAAATGGTTGATCAAAATGCCACAGCTGAAACCAAAGCGCTCCTTCAGAACCTGCATAATATATCTGGCGAACATGCGCTTTTTGGTCATCAGGCAACGCTGGCCTATGGCTACACGTGGGCTGGAGACTCCAGTCGTTCCGATGTTAAAGATGTAACCGGTTCATTCCCTGCACTATATGGTTGGGATGTTAGAGATTTTATATCCGGTCCCAATCCTGATAAGTCAAACCGGGATTCACTGAAATGGAACCGGCAATTGAATTATACCAAAGAAGGCCTGAAGCGAGGTGGAGTTATAACCTACTGCTGGCACATGAGCAATCCTGCTACCGGAGGATCTTTTTATGATACTACCCGGGCCGTTCACACCATCATTCCCGGGGGTGAAAATCACGATCAATACAAGAAAACGCTGGACGAAGTAGCTGCTTTTTTTGGAGAACTCTCGCCTATGCCGGTAATATTCCGCCCCTTTCACGAGCATAACGGCGATTGGTTTTGGTGGGGAAAAGGGCTCACCACTGAGGAGGATTATATAACTTTATGGAGATTTACCGTGGATTATCTCCGGGATGAAAAAAGAGTGCATAATTTACTTTGGGCGTTTTCACCAGATCGAAGTAGAACGAACATAGATACGTTTAAGAAAGACTATTTTTACGGATATCCGGGAGATGAGTATGTAGACATAATAGGCCTGGATAACTACTGGGATGTTGGGCATCCGGCAAATGAAAGTCCAAAAAATATTAGACAAGAGCACTTCGTACGAAGCCTGAGTATGACCGCTGAAATTGCTGATTCACTCGGCAAGGTTTCTGCTCTGACTGAAACCGGTCTTGAAGCTATTCCGGACCCAACCTTTTGGACGGAAACTATGCTTAAAGCGATGACTGCTAATGATTTCACACAAAAAGTAGTGTATGTACAAGTTTGGCGGAATGCTAATTATGAGCGGGAGAATCGGGATCATTATTATGCTCCATATCCCGGGCAGGTTAGTGCCCAGGATTTTATTGAATTCAAGGACTCAAATCACATTTTATTTGAAACTGAACTACCGGATATGTACTCAATGGAAGCTACAGAATAATTGATATGCTGAGAAAAGACTTTATTCAAAATACGGGACTACTATTGGCATCAACATTTCTGAATACATGGGGTCAAAAGAATCAGGATATGATTGAGACTAATGATTTGAAACTTTCACTTTCTCAGTGGGCGTTGCACAGAGCCATATTTGGAAATTCAAAAGAAGACTATGATAAATGGAAGCAAATCCTTCACTCCGAACCTGACAACTTATGGCAGGGGCCTCTACACCCGTTGGATTTTCCTCAAAAAGCAAGGGAACTGGGATTCAACGCAGTCGAGTATGTAAATACGCTTATGTTTGGCCACGCCCGGGATACTAAGTTTCTTCAGGAGTTGAAGAACCGAACAGATGGGGAAGGGATAAAAAACGTCCTGATTATGGTAGATGAAGAAGGATTTATCGGGCATCCGGATTCACAGAAAAGAGATGAGGCCATTGATAACCACATCAAATGGATGGAGGCATCGAAATTTCTGGGATGCGATCATATACGAGTCAACGCTTTCAGCATTGGAAAGGCTGAAGATCAAAAAAAGTATACAGCAGAAGGGTTACATAAGTTAGCTGACTACGGAAACGAGTACGACTTACATGTGCTGATCGAGAATCACGGGGGTATGTCAAGTAACGCTGACTGGCTGGTTGAAACCATTAAAATGGCAAACCATGAACGCCTCGGCACTGTCGTTGACTTCGATAATTTTACTTTTTCAGAGGATTTTATTTGGGGAGATGGGAAAATTTATAACCGCTATATCGGGGTCGAAAAGCTTTTACCACTGGCAAAATCTATAAGTGCTAAAACCCATGCGTTTGACATTCAGGGGTATGAAACTACAATTGACTACTCAAGAATGATGAATCTGATCAAAGAATCAGGCTTTAATGAGTATATCTGTGTTGAATATGAGGGGAGTGCACTCACTGAAGAGGAAGGCATTCTTGCAACCAAGACGTTAATTGAAAACACGTATTAAAAGCCAGGTAAATAGGGCTTCTACAGGCTAACGCTTTTCACCTACTATGGGTGCTTGGTTCAGTAAATCCCCGATGGGTCATCGGTGCCAAGTTGGGCCTGTCGCTTTTGGCGGCTACCTGACCCACCAGACAGTCTGTTGAGATGCCTACAACGAAGCCTCCAACCTGCAGAATCAGGCGGAAACCTACCGGCGTCTGACCAGCCATTGCCCGGTGCTGATTCAGTGCGGCAAGATCTATCACACCAACGAAAAACGAGGCTGGTGCAGTAAGCGCGATATTCGTATGACGGCCTTGCCCAAAGGCTCGAATTCCAAACTCAGCACTTACCAAAAGAGAAAACAACGGGAAGAATACGCCGACCGCAACCACATTGAGGGGCGCACCGGCAATGCCAAACAGGCGCTTTCGCTAAATCAAATCAAAGCCAAACTTCAGGGTACATCCGAGACCTGGATTGCAGCCACCTTGTTTGTGTTGAACCTCTCTGCCTTCGCCGCCCGCTCAGGCGTGACTTTTTGAGGAAGCCCTAAATAAAAGTAACAGTCTGAGTTCGATTGATAAATCAAGTTATAGAAAGTGAGGTTGTCCAAAAGTAATTTGCCCGGAATCCGCTTAAATAATTCAGGAATTCTCTTCTGACTTACCCTATTTCCCTCTCTATCTAATGGAGAGGGATTTACAGTCTAAATTATTTAAGCTTAGCAACTTATTATGTTCCTTTCTGGACAGCCTATGAAGGGGGATGTCCATCAGGATTATGGAAAACCCGATGAACACTACTCTTAATCCCTCCCTCAGCCGACGTAGGGAACCGCTTACGCTCGGAGCCCCTTATTAGGGGATACATCTGTAATCATTTTTAAAAACCGAACTCAGCTTAACAAGTCTAATTAAATGGTTCTACGGGAAACCTTGTGGGTAAGTGAATGAGGTTGTTCGTTCAGCGACCTGGCAGAGTGGCCGCGCGCGCCAGTTTTATCTTTACAATTTTTCTTTGCTGTTTGCGTGGGCTCCTGCAAGAGTCGCGATTTTCTGCTCTTATTTTTTTGTAGCAACAAATATTCTCTCCAATTCACAACTCTCAGGCCAGGTACTTCGCTCCGCTACATACTCTACCAGGTTGTTTTGTTCAGCACCATGTTACATTTTTAATAAGATTCAACAGGGTAAATCCACTACAAAGGCTGTGAGGAAATTGATTTCCAAAGAAATTGCGCCTAAATAAATTGAGGATTCTGTTAAATCCAACACTACCAGTCTTTCTGACTCACCCCCGACCCCTTCCGTCGGTGGACGGACAAACTCTTCGCCTGGCGGGACTTGACAGAGAGGGGAGCTTCAAAATGAATTTATAGTCTTAAAAAATTAAGTTGCCCGG
>Ga0306867_1000496_pt1 | contig 22275 bp, 28 predicted proteins | sample AntRauTorckE6831_FD_190432 | JGI IMG/M metagenome (GOLD analysis project Ga0306867, IMG submission 190432) | Saline lake microbial communities from Rauer Islands, Antarctica - Metagenome Torckler E6 #831 (v2) (version 2) | ecosystem: Environmental > Aquatic > Non-marine Saline and Alkaline >...
CTACAGAGCTTTGAGCGGACGGATGTGACACCGGGTTACCAATCCGGCGTCACTCCCCGGAATGACACATGCACAACGGTACACTGGAAACCAGTGTACGAGGAAACATACCATCCATCCACGGATAAAGATTAGCCGGCACGGGAATCGAATCTGTTCCTATCGGCATGATACAACATCCCACAGGCATTTGTATGTGAGGCCAGTAAACCCGTGCATGGCGACGTCACAATCAGAGCCTGGCGAAGACGATGATCTCTTCGATGATTTCCTCGAATCACGCGGTCACGAAGTCGGGACGCGAGAGTGGGACGAAGACCATAACAAGAAGCAGTGCCCGGATTGCGGCGGGATTCACGACGACGACGCAACAGAATGCGGTTCCTGCGGATGGGAACCGGAACACCGTCGATAACCGCAATAGCCCTTCCTGTCACCCCCGTCTACCGGCGGAGCAGGCCGAGTGCCTCGGGGCTTGCCCCCGAGGCAGTTCACGCGGTTGCGGTTCTTCGATGAATCGCACAACCACTTGTCGCAAACCGTAGCAGCTGCATCGTCTATCCGCGCACAGTAACGGGTGAGGGCCGACCAACAGGGCGTGTGTGACGGTGCACCGTTCTCTTGCTGTGCTTCGCACAGGCAGACGAGCTCGTGCACATCACTACCACGAAGACCGGCCTGTGCGCGGGGGGTGACAGGTGCTGCACGACGACTCAGACAGCCGTGCGGCAACCAGCATGACACAGAACCAATTACCCATCAAGACGGGAAACACGGACAAACCGCTTGTCCTCGACTTATACTGCGGACACGGCGGTGTCGGCCGAGCATTATCCCGACTCGGCTGGCAACACATCGGCGTTGACGTTGAAGACTACAGCGAGGAGTACCCCGGCCCGTTCATTCAAGCCGATGCTTCCACGCTTGACTTGGACGTCGAAGCCGACCTCGTGTGGGCGTCACCGCCGTGTAACGCGTACAGCAAGCTCAACAAGAGCGCATACGATGACCCACGTGATGAGTACCCGACGATACCGGATTTAAATGTTCGAGACATCTGTCGGGACCACGGTGATGCGTACATCATCGAGAACGTCGTGACGTGCGAAGACCTGCGTGATCCGGTGAAGTTGAACGGGAAAGCGTTCGGGCTCCCATTCCACCAGGAACGCTGGTTCGAAACCACGTTCGATGCGCCGAGTCACCGCGAAACCAGTACCGGCCGCGACCGTGCGCCGATACCTATCGGTGGCTGTCGGAACCGTGACGACCAGGCGAACCGGAAGGACAGGTTAGCGATCGCTAAACGCCTTCCACGTCACTGGTCGGAAACCGCCGTCATTGCAGGTATCCCGGACCACTACGTTCGGTACCTGTTGTACTGGTGCCCGTCCGTTCCAGAGGTTCCGTTACCAGCTGGAGCGCGGTCCAAGTACGACCTCTCCAGCACGCGAAGCAAAGACACGCAACTAACCGACTTCGGAAACCAGAACCATGCCTAATCAAGACACTAACCCTGCAGACGATACTGACGAAGAGACGACTGAATACACGATTTACGGGTGGGCGAACCTTGCTCCATCCTGTACGATTGAAATCCCGGCTGACGAATCTATCGAAGACATCACCACGAGCGACCGCGTCGACGCGCTACGAGAAGAACTTGAACGTCTCGGGTTCGACCCTGACCGGTTCAGCATCGAAATTCACGAAGTGGTTGAATCGTTCTGAAACAACTGTCTCGCCCTCACGGCTCTCCCGCTCTACCACGTGCCGGGCTGGCTTGTAAGCCACACCGGCACTGAACATCATGGCCACTGTAGACTGTCTCTGGTCGAGCCGTTCGTAAGGCTACGTGCTGGTACTGCGTTACCGGTAACAGCACGACACATGACGGACACAAACACTACTGACACCGAGCCGAAACCAGAGTACAATCCGGAAGAAGACCACTTCTGCGACGGGCACGTTACCTACACAGAAGACGTCACGATTTCACTGTCTGGTGATGAGCCATACGCCCCGATCCGCGAAGTGGATGCCGAATGTGAAGTCTGCAGACGTCCGTTGACGGTTGTCGTGGATGTTGGCCCGGACTGGCTCAAAACAATCGACAGAAAAACGGAGGTAACACTTCACGAGTACTGAGAAACGACTACATCGAACCCTGTAACCGGATCTTAGTTCCGCGTGGGAGTGGTGCTGGTCCGGCAGTGTGGCATCTTCGTGACGAAAGCGAGTCTGAAGACGGGCCTGACCCTGAGACAACGCCGACGCCGGACGAGGTCATGGAGATGTACGAGTCCGGTGAGATCGCCAGCGACGAGTTCTCTGACCGGTTGCACGAAGCAGAAGACGCGCACAGTGACGCGACGTTCGCCGGGATTTACTGACGGTTCTGATCACGCGCGGGTTTGATGTGACTTCTTCGGGGGTCCGAAGAGTCACTATAACCATGGGTTCTAATCATGCAAGCAACGCGTGTAGCGCCAATTATAGGCGGTGCAGCGCTATGACAGACCTCAACAGAACCGCCGCACCACACACAGACGCGTTCCCGTACTACCTCGAAGTGAACGACAATCACAACCCGGATGACGGGATTTGCCATTACCCGCGGGAAGGCTACGCCAGATTATCGTTTTGGAACCGTGAAACCGGGTACACGAATCTTACCGAGTACATCCAAGAACAGTCCTTCCCTGATGACCGCATCATCGAGGCCGGGCACATTCACGCCACCGTGTTCCCATATCAAATCGCACCGAAGAAACGGACAGGATGGGATACCGGACCAACCGCGTTATGGGATTTCATCGAAACCGTTCGTGACGAGTACTACGAGAAGGGTGTTGACCCGACAGAACTCCCTGTCCGCGTGATCACGAACCGGCACGACGTAACCGAGCCTGATCCTGATGACTACAAGGAGTCCTGTGAGATTTACTTTCGGAACGGCGCAGACACAGTGGAGTACCTGATGTGGAATTCGAACGAGTTGTACGGCCCGGCCGATAACTCGGTTGGGTACGTTGCGGATTCCGAGCTCATTCAAAAAGTCCTTGGAGCGTTCGCGCGAGCATACGAAGAACCAGACGAATTCCTGCAGAAATGGGGAACGAACGCCGTCTCACTCTAACCTGAACAACACGATCGTCTCGAAAAGTCAGTTCGGGTCTTCTAACGGGTATCGGATGAGAACGATACCAGAGCCACCACTGGAAGCAGCCGTGTTTTCCGTGTCTGACCCGCCTCCACCGCCACCGCCAGTATTCGGAGCACCATCTTCCCAATTCGTTTCCCCATCATCTGCAGCGTTACCTCCACCACCCAATCCGCCGTAGACAGTTCCGGGAGAATTATTCCCGATACCACCGCCGCCACCGCCAGCGAACCATCCGTTCTCTCCGTATTGAGTCCCGAATTTATCGCTGAAATCTACTCCATCGCCACCGTCACCAGATACGTTCCCTCCAGGGTATCCGGGTTCACCAGCACCGCCACCGCCACCAGCATTTCGACCACCGCCGTCGCCACCGTTGTTCCCGTTAGAACCCACTGCAGAACCCCCTGGATACGTCCCGGTCTCACTACCTGAGCCAGAACCACCACCGCCAGAACCACCATCTACGCCAGAACTTCCAGAATCTCCACCAATACCACCACGACCACCTCCACGAGCCGTCAAACCAAGAGCCGATGAATCATCACCGCGATCAGAGCCAGGCGGTCCACCGGCCCCAACAATAATCTGGTAACTTTGAGAAGAAACAGTTTCACTGGAATAGATTAGCCCACCAGCTCCCCCTCCACCGCCACCGCCACCTCCCATCGGAGCAGTACCCCACCCTCCGGGGCCTCCACCACCGACTACAAGAACATCAACACTTGCTTCAGAACCAGCGTCTTCGATATTGAACGCTGTCGAACCAACTGTAGTGAACGCATGAATCTTGTACTCAACACCATCGATTGTGAGCGTGTATTCTGTTCCGCCAGTTGCTTGAACCGGTGAAAACCCGGTTCCAGTTACACGCGTCCCATCATCGCTCACTTTGATACCGTTGCTTGACTCGATTTCCGACACCCACGGCTCACCGTCATCACCGCCCCATTTGAATTCATCACCCATCATGAGGGACCGACGGGTTGTTCGAAATGATGGACCGTTATCACCGCTCATACCTTCAGTTTGAACGCTACAGCATTAACAGTGAGGGGGGAGATCACCTCGCAGAATAATTGTCAATTCAATACTTCACCAGAGGGGTACTATCGGTGTTACTCGCGGAGCGCGTCTTCTTGTTCAGTTGCTTCGAGGGTTTCTTCTTCGATGTCGGTTGCGACGACTGCTGGTTTGTATGCCCCTCCGTCGATGAGATCATGGTCCGAGACGGATGACTCAACGAAACGAGTGAACACTCGGCGCTCCGGTGGGAGATGCCCGTAGATGATCTCGTCTTCCACAAGGTCGTAAACCGGGATGCGGGGTGTGAGTAGTGTGTTCTCTCCGACAACCGAGTTCTCACCGACGATGAATCCGGAGGTGACACGGCATCCTGCACCGAGGGAAACACCGTCTTCGATGATGACTGGTGCGTCCTCGACTGGTTCGAGAACACCACCGATGAGCGTGTTCGCACCGAGTTTCACGTTCTCCCCGATTTGAGCGCAGGATCCAACCGTGTCACATGAATCGACAAGCGTCCCGTCGCCGATGTGTGCACCGATATTGACGAACGCAGGCGACATGAGGATCGCATCACCGCCGATGTACGCACCGCGCCGGATAACAGTCCCGTCCGGCGTGTTCCGAGTGCCTCGTTCCGCAATGTCGTCGGTGTCTCGAAGCGGCAGAACGTCATGATAGGTGACGTCACCGTACTCGTATGGTTGCGTGCTTCGGAGGCTGAAATTCAGAAGGACACCTCGTTTCACCCATGTGTTGGCGGTCCATTCTCCATTGCGTTTCTCAGCAGCTCGAATATCCCCTGCTTCAAGCACGGCAAGGAATTCGTCGAGTGTGTCAAGAATACCGTCGCTTACGGTTTCTTCGGTGAGATTGCCAGTAGAGTAGGCTTCCCACTGCTCGTTCACAACATCCTGAAGAGACGTATTTCTCGCTGTCATTAGTTGCTTCACTTTATCTTCAAACCGGGTTTTCAAAACGATTAGGATATTCACTATCGGCAACCCGCCAGTGAACCGCTCAACTACAAAGGCCTGGTATCCCTGCCGTCTTTCTGCCGTGCCTGCCTGCCGTGGATGTCTCCGCACGCCGTCAGTAGTGGGGGTGCGGGACCTCATGAGTGTCCTGGAGCCAACACAACTAACTCCTGGACACATCATGAGGACACAGACAATCACCGTGAACAAAGCGATAGTGCCATCTTGGCAGGCACGGCGCAGGTAACCTGCCTGAGTGCCAGTCCGGCGCTCAGCTACCATGACAGAAACAACCGAAATTACACTCATCCGACGACAGTACGACCACGAAAAGAAATGCGGGATGTGCGGATTCCGAACCCCGGTGCAGTGGAATCTTGGCGAAGACGAGAACGAAGAACTCGCTGCGTGCGGTAGTTGCACAACAGAATATATTGCTGACAACGAGGAATACACCATCACGCGAGCCGAAGCCTAAGCGCTGTAGCCAAGAGCTCGGAGTTTATCCTGTAACTCCTCGTCTTCCTCTTGCGTCAGCCCCGTATCCCCGGATTCCTGTGTTGTACCGGGACGCGTCTCCCACTCATGTTCAGCCGCTGCACCCACGGATCCCGGATCCGGTAACTCGACATCCCAATTCGTGTGGAACGGAACAACATCTCCTTGGTTTGTCCCGCTTCCATGGCCGAAACTATCCGGGCCGAGAACTTCACCATGATCAGCCGTTGTAATGACTTTATCAAACCTATCCCGAAGGATCTCTGCCTTCTTCCAGACCAACTTCAGGTTTTCGAGGTACGCCGCTCGATACATCTCCAATGAAACGTGCCCGGTCTCTACGAGTTTTGCTTCACCAGAAATTTTCTCAGGACCATCCAACGGCATCTCCGTATACTCAAATGACTTTGAAGCGTTCACGTGGATGTTCCCGATGAACGGATTATGCGGTTGCATGAAGTGAACCACGATCGGTGGCTCGTGGAGTTCTGCCTTCTGTGCAAGTTTCTGCGGGTCCGTCGTACCGACAAGGTGATGAAACACATCAAAGTCCTCGAACCCTTTGACGTGTTCTTCCACATGATTCCCGAGAGCATCATCGAATCCATCGCTCTCTTCAACCTGACCGGTCATGATATTCCCGCTCACATACGTAACATCGGTCCAGTCGTACTCGTCGTTACACCAGACCTGCTTCACCCATTCGAACGTGTGGTCGAATTCACTGCGAACCGGTTCACTCGACTCGCAATACTCTTCGAACGCGTCCCACCGGCACGCATCGAAAATACAGAGCACGTCCCAATCGACAGTATCCAGCAAATCCGGGAGATTCGGTAGACCCTCCCGTGAATGCGGATACTGCTCGTCGTCATATTCCATGTGTAAGTGAACGCGTGGAATAGATAAAAACATCTGCTTCCCCTGTACCCCCTGTCCAAGACAGGATTCACACTGCTACTGCAGTCTAGTTCTGACTCGGTAACGCACGTCCCGGGTAGGGTGACAGGAGGTCAGGCGTGACTCCTGTCATCGAATACTTCGGCTCTGACGGCGTCGTCACTCCAATAAATTGTTTTGACGACGGCGTCATCACGAAACCGGGTTGTCGACACTGAAACCGGGTGCGTTACGCTTAGATGGGACGTGCAGTGTTTCCCACTGCCATTCCGCCTGACACCGCATCAGGCACGGCATAGGACGCTGCTGATACTGCATGACTGATGCTACTACCACAACTTCCGATGAACAGTTACCAGGCGTTGCACTCGACAGTGTTCCGAATCCAAAAACGGCTCGTGAAACCTTCCAGCAAGAAGGCATCCAGTACGCCCGGCTTGAGTTCCATCCAGAAGAACAATTCCACGACCAGATTCACGCGACCGGTGACGTCATCGATTTCGTTGTTCCGGTTGACGCTGTCCTTACGGACGACGGTCAACTCGTCAGTGAGCGAACCAGCCAGATGGACGGTCTGAAACACCATTCACAAGCACCGGATAGCGTAGCGTCGTGGGATGGCCCGTTCGAGATCCTGTACGGAGAGTTCATCGACGAAGCTCGGTACGATGCAGAGACTGCTGTTGTGACGTTTCACCCGCAAATCCCGGTGAATCGGTGTCTTGTCGTTCCGGATGATACGTGGACGTTCACTGTCCCGGTCAAGGACGTCCTCGATGCAGATGGGGACGTCGTGAGTGATGATACGGAAGCGTCTGACCGTCTCGCCAGACATACGAATGCTCCACCGATCGCTCAGCAATGGGGGTCATTGACTGACTGGTGTTACAAGATCACGGTTGATGACGTTCCAAGTACTGTAGTGGTGAGGAGTTCAGATGCCGAGTGACCAAGCCACGAACAGTGGCGCGAGTATCTCGGAACGCCTGTCGCAGTACACGGGCGAGGAAGACAATACCGGGGTGAGTGTTCGCCGTGACCCTGCAGCCGCGTCACGGCCGCCTCACGCGCCAGAAACACATACTGAGAACGGAGTCTCCGTGACGAACGGGGATGTTACGGAACTCTACGAAGCGTGGGAAGCGCCCACGGCGATCGTGAGTGATGGTGCGTACGGTACCGGGAGTTTCCCGGGCGAACCGAACGATACAAACGCACTTGTCTCATGGTATCGTCCTCACGTAGAAGCATGGACGGAACATGCAACGCCCGCCACCACGCTGTGGTTCTGGAATACTGAAGAAGGGTGGGCTGAAATCCACCCGTTACTGAAAAAGCACGGATGGGAATACCGAGGATGCAATACGTGGGATAAGGGCATCGCACACATCGCCGGGAACAGCAATACGCAGAAAATGCGGAAGTTCCCCCAAGTCACCGAAGTCTGCGTTCAGTACGTCCGGAGTCGTGAAGCAGTACTGCAGCTCGAAGATGAACAACGTGACGTTCAGCAATGGATGCGTGATGAGTGGCAACGAGCCGGGCTCTCGTTCCAAGAAGCAAACGAAGCGTGTGGTGTCGCGTCAGCTGCTACGCGGAAATACTTCGCTTCTGACTCCGACTGGTATTTCCCACCACCGGACCGCTTTCAACAACTTCGTGAGTACGCGAACACGCACGGTGACGCGGACGGTCGCCCGTACTTATCTCCTGATGGGTTACCGTTCGATCCGGATGACGCTGAGAACACCGGCGCAGCAGTCCTGCATCGTGCAACGTTTGATTGCCCGGCTGGCGTGACAAACGTCTGGTCGCACCCGCAAGTGGATGGTGACGAGCGACTCACCGATGCTGACGGCACAACACTTCATCCGAATCAGAAACCACTCGCGTTGCTCCGACGGCTTCTCCGAGCAAGTACTACAGAAAACGATGTCGTGTGGGAACCGTTCGGCGGGCTCTGTACGACAGCGGTCGCAGCGAAAGAACTCGGTCGTACCGTGTATGCAAGTGAAATCGTCGACGAGTACTACGACGCAGCAGTTGACCGTCTCCAAACCATTTCTCGGGGAGGCCAAATCAAGACCGATGCCCAATTAGAACTCAGTGATTTCTAGCGGCGTGTCTGCAGACCGTTCCATGAGAGGATTGCTCAGTTCGATGAGTGCCATCGCGCGTACGAATCGTCGAGTCGTACGCGCGAGTCATCAGACCAGCCGGGTCAAGTACTGAAATCGATTGCGTGGTCTCCAGTAATAGTGCGTGGGGAGACACTCCCCTAACCGCAAGATGACCTGTAACAATTCAGATGCTGAGAGCACAGAATCTCGCGTTCCTGAGTGGACTCCGTTCCGTCCCTGCCCGGACTGTGGCTGCGAGGACATTCGTGTACTCGTCATCACAGAAAACATCGTGCAAGGTGACGGGGACGGTGGAATTACGAAGCAAGAATGGGTGACTGAATACGATATTCTGACGGCAGAATGCAACGCGTGCGAAACCGAACTTCACCGCATCACGAAGGAAGACGCAGTTGACGGTGGTGTGTTCAGTTCTTTGGTGGGAGAAGCGTAGGGTGCAGCGTTACGTCGTTCGGAGATGCCCGGTTTTCGGCTCGTAAATCTCGCCTTTCTGTTTGAGCTTCTCAATTTCGTGTTCGAACTTTCGCTCGTCAATGCCTTTCTCTTCTTCTGCTGCCTCTTGGGCGTCCTCGTAGGGAACTCCGTCGTCGTAGTCCTCTTCCATGTCGTTGATAAGGTCTTTCAGGGTTTTCACACGATCGCGTTGGGTTTTGGAGGTTCCTGCTTCTACCATGTCGGCGTCGAACTCGCCGGTTTCCGGGTCGATCCCGACTTGTTCAAGCGACATCTTCACGGTTTCAATCGCCAGGTCCGTATCTAACTCAGTGATTTCATCGCTGAGGCGCATTCGAGCGCTGGCTTCTGCCAGTCGAACCAGTGCCTCTAATTTCCGGGCTGTGACAGGGACCGCGTTCCCTTCTTCAACGCCTTTCGACCGCATATCCACGTAGAACTCTTTCAACGCTTTCTTGCCATCGGCCGTCATCACCGGGTCCACGTTGTTCCGGGCGTACATGATGTACTTCGGAAGCAGATCCAGTGGGATCTCGGGTTCCTGTAATTCGTCTACGTCTTCCGGGGCTTCGCCGCTGGAGATTTTCTGGCCGGCCTGATTCGTGTTCAGGATACTCTCTGCGAGTTTACTGTCGAATTCACGGTCCGGCTGGTCTTTGAGTGTGAAGATCAGGTCGAATCGGCTGACGAGCGCGGGTGGGAGGTCAACTTGCTCAGTTACTGGCTCGAAGTCATCCCATCGTCCATACTTCGGGTTCGCAGCGGCGAGTAACCCGCACCGGGCGTTCATGGTGGTGCTGATGCCAGCTTTGGCGATACTGACTTCCTGTTGCTCCAGGGCGCTGTGAAGCGCATCGGTTCCTTCGTCGAGTTTATCCAGCTCGTCAACGCACGCGATGCCGGTGTCAGCCAGGACGAGCACACCGGCTTCGATTGACCAGGCTCCATCGCCAAGGTCTGATTGAACAGCTGCCCCGGTCAGCCCGGCTTTACTGCTTCCTTCACCGGTTGAGAACGACGACCGTGGCATAATGTCATTTGCGAAATGTAAGAGTTGGCTCTTCGCTGTACCAGGGTCTCCGACTAGGAAAACGTGCAGATCACCGCGGATAGTCTTGTCTTCGACTTGTTTTTGGACCCCGGAGAACATCTGGAGCGCCACTGCCAGCTTCTCCATTTTGTTCCCATATATCGTTGGAGCAATACTTTGGACGATAGCTTCTGACGTGTCGTCGCGGGCTGCGATGGCCTTGATTTGTTTTGCTTCTTCGTCGGTGATGTTGTCGGTGGTGAACGCGCTGGATTCAGTATCGACAGCGTTCTGTTCCAGGTACGGTGTGACTCGTGGTGAGTCAGTGTCGTCCGATACCGGGTCCGGGTGTGTCAGAATCCCGGTGGCTGTGACTTGATCGCCAGGGGTAGCTTCGTCTACGTTATCGCCTTCGATGTGAATATCGAGCGATCGTGGGTCTTGCCCGCCGCGGAGTCCTTCTGGTGATTCTTGAATCCGGATTTGTTGATGGTGGACGTATGTGGATTGTGCAGTTGCGGTTCGGAATGGGCCTTGTCGTTCACATCCCTTGCATTCGTGCGGTTCGATGAGTTTGTCGGCGGGTTGTGAGATTCGTGTGAGTGTCCCGCAGCGTTGGCATTCGAATGCTAGTTCGGTGAATCGTGGCTGTGGGTCAGTTGCTTGTTGGACAACGCCCTCGACGGCGATGAGTCGGTTAAGATGTTCGTATGTGATGTCTCGGACTGAGGTGGATGGGATATCGGTGAATTGGAGCGTGACGTCTGAACTATCGGTAGTTTCGAAGGCGTCGTGGTCTGCGATGACTGCTAGTGCTGCGTCGATGAGTTGTTTCGGGGCGTTGAGGAGGTCGTGGGCGAAGTCTTCGTCGTAGTCTTCGATATCAATGTAGGAGATTTCGATTGGGACGTCATCGAGGTACGTCGTGTTTTCCACGCGGTCTGCTGCGTCAACGACTGCTTCGTGGTATTCCCCATCGATGAGCGGTTGCCACCCGTCTTCAAGTTGTTTTTGTTGATATTCCGACATGAATTTGACCCCGGACCAGTCTCACTAGCCCATGTTTGCAAGTACACTCTTTCAACGCTCAGTCCTCTTAATCACTTGGAAAGTAAACTGGCTTCACAATTCCAGCTTCACTGCTCCTCCAGCAACAGTTCGTGGACGCACCCTAACTCATTTAATACACCGCGGATTATACACTGGTAGACGATAACACACAACGGGTGGTGAAACGCACACCGCACCGGTGTACTATCCGCCTCCCGTGGCAACGGAGTATAGTGCGTGAGTTGCCACGGAGTCACCCGCAACCAGAAAAGTGACACTGCAATGACCTCAACCACTCCCTCATCGGACCGTCAACCCGACACGAAACGTGAACTACTCGGCCAATCCGGCCAATACGCCGTCGCTGAAATCATCGAACTTGACGGCTTACAGCCACAGTTCGACGTGTACGACCTCGTAATTCGAGGGCACACAGCCCTCACCGTCGGTGAAGACTTCGATTATGGGAGTTCCGGAGACGCAGACACACTGGAACCACTGGCGATCGCGTTCGACCCGGTTGCCGTCGAAGACATCGGAGTCGAACTCATGCGAGCCTCACACATCGTGATCCCGTTAGCTGCGATTCAAGTCTTGGAAGACCTGACCGATAAGGACTACAACGACACGCGATGGATCGAAAACCCGTTGAACCACACAGCAGGCCTTCGCCAACAGTCCGTCACGTATCCAAGTGAACCAGTCACGACCGAATCCGGATTCGGTGACGACTCTGACGACGACGGTGCAATCCCGGTCCCCCGCCCATAACCAAATCCCGCATCTTCCATGAGTGAACCTACACGAGAAGAATTCATCGAAGCACTTCGGATGGTTGAAGACTATGTTCGTCACCGAAAACACTGCCCGTACGGTACAGGAATGGGGCAACCCGACCATTGTACCTGCGGTGTTGGAGACGTGATCGAACACGTTGACGACCTTCTCAAGAACACAGACGAATCGGTTGAGACAGAAAACTGAACAATCGCCCACTAGCAAACCCTTTCCCGTACCCCACGCATTACTGCACTTATGACTGAAAGCACACCCGAAGTAGAAACGTCGTACCTGTTCGTCACCGGAGGTGTGATGTCTGGCCTTGGAAAAGGCATCACAGCTGCCAGCATCGGTCGCTTGCTAATCAACGCTGGCCTCGACGTCACCGCCATCAAAGTAGACCCGTACCTGAACGTCGACGCTGGAACAATGAACCCTCTGGAACACGGGGAAGTGTACGTCATGGACGACGGCGGTGAAGTAGACCTTGACCTCGGGAACTACGAACGATTCCTGAACGAACCGATGACGAGCGAACACAACATCACCACCGGCACGGTCTACGAATCCGTGATCAACCGTGAACGCTCCGGTGACTACCTCGGGAAAACAGTTCAAATCATCCCGCACATTACCAACGAGATCACACGGCAATTCCGTGAGGTCCCTGACGACCATCACGACGTCTGCCTTATCGAGCTCGGTGGGACCGTCGGAGACATCGAAGGCATGGCGTTCCTGGAAGCCGTCCGGCAATTCCGCCACGATAACCCGGACAATACTGTCCTGTGCCACGTCACGTTGGTTCCGTACTCGACGAACGGTGAGCAGAAAACGAAGCCAACACAGCACAGCATCAAGGAACTCCGCGGGCTTGGCCTTGAACCAGAAATCGTCGTTGGCCGGTGTGACGATCCGCTTCTCGATTCAACCCGTGAGAAAATTGCGCTCTTCGGTGACGTTCCCAACGAGGCCGTCTTCTCGAACCCGGACGTCGATGATATCTATCACGCACCACAGACACTGGAATCCGAAGGCATCCACGAATACGTAATGGACTTGCTCGACCTGCACGACGACACGATTCCTCGCGGTGAGTGGGGTAGCGAATGGCGTGAAACCGTGACGCGGGATGTTCCTGAGACACCGGTCGTCAATGTAGCGATCGTCGGAAAATACGACTTGGAAGACGCGTACATGTCCATTCACGAATCGCTAAAGCATACTCGGTACAACACTGGCACCAACGTTGAATGGGAATACATCCCGTCGGAGACACTCGAAACCGATGACGGGAACGTCGATATGGAGGCTACTCACTCGCAACTCTCCAAGTTCGATGCCGTCATTGTCCCTGGTGGGTTCGGTGACCGCGGGACAGAAGGGAAAATCGCTGCAATCCGGTACGCCAGAACGAGTCAAACACCATTCCTCGGATTATGTTACGGGATGCAGCTTGCTGTTGTCGAGTACGCTCGTGAAGTCGCTGGTCTGACCGGTGCACACAGCGCCGAAATAAATGAGGAGACAACGCACCCGGTCATCGATATTCTCCCGGAACAGCACGACGTCGAGGATCTTGGTGGGACGATGCGCCTCGGAGCACAGACGTCTTCGATTGAACCAGGCACGATTGCAGCTGACCTGTACGGTGATGAGTGTGTTGAACGGCATCGTCACCGTTACGAAGTGAATCCAGAGTACGTTGACCGGTTAGAATCCGTTGGTCCGCTTACATTCAGTGGGACGAAAAACAATCGGATGGAGATCATCGAATTGGATGAGGAAGTACATCCGTTCTTCTTCGGAACGCAGTTCCACCCGGAGTACACGTCTCGACCGGACGACCCGAACCCGGCGTTCATGCGACTTGTTGAGACAGCAAGCGGTGATGCACGGAGTCCGTCTGCTGTCGAACCCGTGCCTGACGCTTCTGACTGACGGGAGTTCCTCTCTGTTCTCCAGAGTATACTGCACAACGAGGGATGTCGCAGTCGCTCTACGGTGCTGAGTGGGTCGTGGCGGGGGTCTTCAAGCGATTCCAGAGGTTTCATTGAAAATCCGAACACTAAAACAGACACGCGCTGAACAGGCGGTAGAGACGACTCAAGCTATGCCAGATTTCCTGTCAAATACTTCGCTGATGGCCGGCGTATTTGTTGCCGTCACAGTCTTCCTTCTCTACATTGCAATCCGGGTCGCTCGGAACGATCCGCCAACGGAAATGCCGGAACCTGACCCTGAAAACGGGGAGTACAGTTACGACATTCCGAACGGGTGGGACCAGGAAACCCCGTTGCAATTGTGTGCAGAATGCGGGACCTTCAATGACGCAGAATACCAGTTCTGCCAGGACTGCGTTTCGTACCTTACACCTGGTAGTGTGATGCCACCGTGTGCGATCGTGAAGCTCAAAAACGAAGTCGAAAAACAATAAACCGTCTCTCGTTACGGTTTGACCTGATCCGTCCTCACCCCACTCGGACACACTACTTGACAGTGGGGTCTCGGACTCCACACCACCGCAGAGAACCACAACCACTTTCGACTCGGCCGTAGACACTCCACTCATGCCATACTCAGTAACACTCGAAACACCGAACAGGATTCACGAATTCACCGTCAAAACCGCGCAATTCGGTGAGAACGATATTCGCTTCACCGGGTTTGACCCGTCACAGTGCCCTGAAGAGCTCGAAGACGCGTTCCGGTTCGCATCGAACAACCTAACCGCGATTCTTCTCGATGAGTCTATTATTGAGTCGTTAGATGTCCGGCCAACGGAAGACCGCGTTCCCGACGGCGACCCGGCGTTTTGAAACAGGAATACCGTGCGTTAGTGCGGGTTCGTCTCGAAGCGGTTGTTGGCGAACACGATGCCGCCCATCCCGTCGCTTTTCATCGTGTCCTTTGCACCACAGTCCGGGCAACTAATCGTCTCGCCGTCCTCGTGCAGGTTCACTCTGGTAGCTCTACAACTTACGCAACGGAATCCGTCAGCTGGTGCCGGCCAATCACCCATACAGTACACGACGAACCGCATGAAGAAATACGTTCGTTACTTTGTTTGCGTCCTCCCGTAGCTACAAGGGAGGGGCGTCGGGTGTAGCCTAACCATTTTAGCAACCCGTGTACTACGTTCAGTTAACCAATACCAATATCACTGCGTGAGCAGAGCACGTCGTAACTGACGGGAGTGAGTCCCGTGCGTGTTCCTCTGCATAGTGTCTTGGTTCCGGGTGAACTCGCATATGTCTGACCAGCCCCCTTCACGTGAACGTACCCGCGACCGCGGCACACCGTCGAGTTCGGAGAGCGACAAGGAAACTACGGATTCTGAACGCGAATCTGAGACGGAAACTAAGACGTGCCCGGAATGCGATGGAAACATCACCACAGATCACAGTCGGAACGAACGGACGTGTGACGACTGCGGGCTAGTACTCGAAGACGAAGGTATCGATCATGGCCCGGAATGGCGAGCGTACAATAAGAATGAACGCGATAATAAATCGCGTGTCGGGCCTGCTCGGACAGAGCTTCGTCACGACCGTGGGATGTCTGCAACGATAGACTGGAAAAATAAGGACGCATACGGGAACCAACTCTCCGCAACGAAACGAGCGCAGATGCAACGCTTGCGGACGTGGGATAAGCGGTCGAAGCAGTCCAGTGGAGATCGTGGGATTGCGTACGCGAACGGTGAAATCATGCGGATGGGGTCTGCGCTCGGCACGCCAAAATCGATTCGGGAAACCGCAGGGTCACTGTACCGGCAAGCGCAGGAAGCAGGGCTGGTTCCTGGCCGGTCAATCGAAGGCATGGCAAGTGCGGTTCTGTACATCGCGTTACGAGTGCATGAGGAACCACGATCGCTTGATGAGATTGCTCGTGTCTCGCGTGTTGAGCGGAAACCGATTTCTCGGGCACACCGGTACATTTGCCGTGAGTTAGATATCCCGTTGAAACCGACGAACCCGGCGAAATACATTCCACGGTTCGCTGGTGAGATTGGTGTAAGTCAGGAGATTTTGCGGACTGCAGAAGAGTTCATTCAGGAAATCGATGGGCATCACATGAGCGGGTGCGACCCGACGGTTCTCGCTGGTGCAGCGTTGTACTCTGCCTCAATTGTTCACGGTGACCTGGTGACGCAACACTCGGTGAAGGATGCAGCTGATGTGACCGAAGTCAGTATCCGGAATAATTACAAGCAGTTCCTCATTCACGTAGATAGCGTTGATTTATCGGAAGAAGACGTCAACGCGATTGACTCGCCCATCGGGCTGTGTAAGGAGATTAACGGGGAAGTCTCGTACAATGAATCCACGCGGAATACGCAATCGAAGAGTGATACTGACTCTGACTCAGATTCAGGATCTGATGAGAGTGAATCATCCGACGCAGTAGACGATGAACACGCATCAACAACGGATGAAGAGAAAGACACAGATTCAGAAACCGTCAATGACGGTGGTGATTCTGAAAATGAGGATGAGTTCGAATGTGAGGAGTGCTCATTTACATCTCATTCGCAGAAAGGTGTGAGTGTCCACGAGACACGGACGCATTCTGACGATGGCTCTGCCCCGGATTCTAAGGTGGAAGACGAACTGGTAGAAGACGGGCAGTTTGACTGTCAGTATTGTCCAAAGGCATTTGATTCACATCGCGGGCTTCGCGTTCATCAAGGGAAAGAACACGATGGGGCTGAGAATGACTACAGCGAGTACCCGAATTCCGAGTATAATTTCAAATGCCTGGAGTGCGACTCTGTATTTCAAACGTACAAGGGGCTTGGTATTCACGCTAGTCGGGAGCACGACGTGGATGACGTAGAAGAGGAACGATGTCGTGAGTTGTGTGCTGTAGATCCGACAGAGCACTTGGTTACCGCAGTTGATGCAAAATCAATCGCGTACCCTGATGACGCGTATAATTTCAAATGCCATCACTGCGGTCGCGTATTAAGCACGTATCAAGGGCTGTCAACACATATTGGGCATCAGCATCCAGATGTGAAAAAGCATGACCGGGATGCGTACGCGGTTGACCCGATTATTCACCCGGTAACCGGAGCAGAGTCTGAAGACGCGATAACCGGGATTGATATTGGCCATTCCGAAGAACCGGAATTCCGGGAATATGTAGGTGATACGCTGGCTGAACTTGATTCTGAGAAGATCGGGCAGCCTGTTATTCAGCTTGCGAAGACGTTACTGTTGGCAGGTGGCCGGGACGCTGGTATCGACACGTACCGAGCAGAGGACTCCGCGATTGGAGCTGCATTGTACGCAGCGCAGAAATTGATTGACGCTGAACACATTCCGACGGCAACGCAAGCGGAAATCGCAGATGCGGTCGGGACATCACAGTTGCCTGTTTCCCAACACTACGACGTGTACATGACGTTGTTTGATGAGGAAGACTACGATATGACGGATATCATCGAGCGTACCACATCAGTCACGTTGGAACCTTCATCTGACGACTGACCCGGCACGTGGAACTCTGACGTTTTTGAGTGTGGGACGCATACACACGCACAGCAGACTGCAGGCACCCACGTTCAGGACGGGCAGTGAAGCGAGTTGAACCCGTCCTGAAACACTGCACGCAGCACTGCAACACAGGCGTTCACAGCACACAGAAAGTGATACCCATGTACCCGAATGAAATGGCAGTCAAAATCACAGACACCGACCACGATCTTCACGGGATTACCGGCTTTATCCTGAACAACCCGAATGACGGAGAAACCCACGACGGGGCAAGAATCCCTGACGGGTGGGTAGAAGTGATCTTCGACCCCATGGACACGCACGGGTACCAGACCGAGCTCTTCCGCGAGAAGAACTTGGACGTCTGCGGCTGTTAACTCTCACGGCACCCCTTCCGTGTAGCGTACCGTGACTGAAACTCCAAACCCTATTAGCGATTTAGTCACAACGATTTCTAAACCAGACACATGACTTCAGAAAGATTCCCCCGAGATACGACCGACGAGAAAGCGACTGTTCCGCCAACCGAATTCTTCCTTCCGCCTGAAACGCGACGTGAACAGGCAGAAACCAGGTTTCGTGACCTGATAAGCGGTATTAGTCGAGGAGAAGATGCGCTCGTTATCACACATAACGACGCTGATGGGCTCACCAGCGGGGCGTACATGAAAGACTGGTACGAATCCGTCACGACCGGTGACGCGGTTGTTTACCCGACCGCGTACAATGGTCCGTGCAACCTCCCGACGGCACTGGAAATCCTGAACGATACCGGTGAAGTCATCCCGAAGTGGGTGTTCGTCACTGACCTCGGCGCATCACTCTTCGAGGAAGCCCTCCCACAAGTCAACGCACTGTACCCGGACACGGACGTCGCCTGGATCGACCATCATCAATGGACTGACGAACAACTTGCCGAGCTACATACCTCCGCGCACGGTGTTATCGACGACTCGAAGTGCGCGACACAACTCGTTGTTGAGTTACGGAAAGGACTCCACGAACGACTCCTCCCTCTCAAAACAAGCCATATACCGGACCAACAGCAAGAACTCGCAGCAGTCGTCAACGATCTCGACTTATGGATTAAGGACGACCCGCGGTCAGACCGTATCGGGATCTTCGCCGAGTACGCTGACAACGACGAATACATGGAGGCTGTTCTAGATGGAATTAGTCTCCTGGAGACGTACGATGAAGAACTTCAGGCCTACGAAGCAGAAAACGCTGCATTGCTCGACCGGGCAGTGAACACCGCTTCAACGACGATGATCAACGGGATAGAAACAGCATTCGCGTACGGGTACGGGCCAAGCGCATCTGTTGGGAACGATCTCGTTGAACAGTACGGCGCTGACCTCGCTGTTGTGATGCGTCCGAATGGGCGGTTGAGTTTCTACGCGCACAGTGACGAAAACGACTTCACTGACTGCCATCTCGTCGCAGGCGAACTTGGTGGAGGCGGACACCCAACTGCTGCTGGTGCCTCGCTTGACCTGGAAGAGTTCGATGAGTTCCTCACGTTGTGGGATAAGGAGAATGAAGCGTTCCGAGGCAGGATTGCAACAGCGATTCAGGAGAGGGGTGAAGCATGACCGACGAAGAGACAGTCCACATCGCGTGTCCCGAGTGTGATCGTGTCTTGTCGGACTACGACAGGGATGATGCTGAAGACACAGTATCGAATCACAACGATTCCCGGCACGATGGGAATCCGATTGCACGCATCTTCGAAGACTCGGACGACGGGATCAACCAGCTCGTGGATGACATTCGTGATGAGTACGGGTTCGAAGAGTACGAGACGTTCCTTCAACGCCTCGTGAAGAAAGACCCGACTGACATTCGGAATTAGACTCTGATTCCCGTGCGTTTTTGTCTGCGGGTGCAGGAAAGGTAGTACAGACAAAGCACTCACGGGTGGTTTCCACTCTGATTGCTTCACTTACACACGTAGTGACTTCACATCACCCCCGATCGTCCAGAGCCTGGACTGCATTGAACACAGAATAGAGGTACACACTCATGTCGAATCTCACAGACTTCGCAGACGGTATTGAACAGGACGTAGTTGCGTACGCGTATGAAGTCGCTCGCTTCAGCGTGTTCGAAGACTCTGACGCACCGGATCGGAAAGTCACTGACTGGAGTTGGCACGTCAGCTACGACGAACCGTCCAAGGACGACTGGAAGCAGGAAGACGTCATGGAACACCGCCTCCGGAACGTCACCGGTCTCGTTCACGGTGAGCCTGACACGGACGACGCGATCGCATACCAGTACGAATACGTTGGGCACGACGGAGATACGCGTGACAAACTCGGGACCGATGACCCGCGTGGGTCTGACGCAGTTGTTCGGTGCCGCCCGCTCGTTCCGAAGGAGAGTGAGTAACCATGCAGGACTACGTCTACCCGAAAGTCCCGAATCATTACCACGACACCGTCACTGACGAGTTCTTCAACGCAACGGATCTCGTGATGGTCGAGAAGCTTGACGGCTCGAACTGTAAAATCGTCGTGTACGATGACCGGTACCGGGACCTGTACGGAGAAGATATTCACGAGTACGACCCGGAGCACGGCGACGTTTTCATTTCCTCGAAAAAGGTTGTCCGTGGCCGATTATCTGACCCGTTGGATACTGTCGACGACGCGTTCGCTCGTATCTTCGCTACACTTCGTGACCGGTTCAGCAAGGTCGGTGTGCTGGAGTTGCACGACACGTATGATTCACCGCTCGTCTTGTTCGGTGAGCACATGCTACGGCACACGCTTGACTACGGGTACGGTGAGGACCCGCCGCCGGCGTTCATTGGGTTCGATGTTCTCGCTATGGCCGAACATGAAACTCCGCCGGAGTACCCGTTTGACGAGCGGTTCGGTACGTTCCTCGAACTCGAAGATGCGTACGATGTACTGCGCGCCGGTGGAGTGGAGACCGCACCGATCGTTGACCGGCTCGACCCTGGTGTCGACCCGGACTCGCTTCACATCCCGATGAGCGAGTACGCGAACGTCGAGGCCGAAGGTGTTGTTCTGCGAAGTGATTCGCAGGACAGGCGTGTGAAACACGTTACTGCTGAGTTCCGGGAGCGAGCACAGGAAGCGTGGGGACTGAGTGAATCTGACGCTGAGTCTGGTGCCGAATTATTCTCGGCTCGATACCTCACGAACGCCCGGCTTCGGAAGACCGTGAACAAGCTTCTGTACAGTCACGACACTGACGAGATAACCGCATCTGTTGTCGCACAGGCAGCTGTCGCTGACGCGTGGGAAGAAGAATTAACCGATATTCGAAGCATCGGGATTCCGGTAGTGCCTGCAGATATCTTCCCGGAAGCTGAAACGCGGAGTCAGGCGGTTATCGAGACGATGCAGTCGAACGCAGCTTTGAACGATACGACGCTGGATAAGTTGTGGCAGGAATTCCATGATGCCGATGAAACCGGTGATGTCACGTCATTCTCCGTCAGTACGGGAATGCTCTCGACGGTCATTTCGGTCGTTGATGAGACCGACGACGTCGAAACTGGCCTCGTTCATGAGCACATTCCGGAACAGCGAATTCACGAAACAGTGGAACGTATTGCTGCAGAGGATGATCGGGAGATCGGCCGGTGGACCGTTACGGAAGCGTGCGATGAGTTGGGTGATGCGTTCTGGTACGAGAACATGGCAGTGCTGGCGAATCTGCCGGTTGCGTTCGTTCCTGGTAAGATTTCCGACGTTCTCATCGAGTACATCACCACCGTGGTTGGTGAGCGTGATGACGTCGTGATTGATGAGAAGCCGGAGGATTGGCGGTTGAGTATCGACGAGGCTGAAACGTCTGGTCTCAGCGAACTCTTCTAACGGCTTCCCGCGCCTATTTGTCGCTGCGTGAATGAAGTGTACGTACAGACTCGGTACTCCAATCATTGCCCCGTCCGATCTGGAGACCGTCACTCCAACACTACTGTCCTTCCAAATCACCAATGACCCATCCGAATATTGAACACGTTCTGACGAACCTGTACCGAGCGATAGAATCTGAAACGATAAATCGGGAGTTCGTCACTGATGACGCCGGCGTGTCCTTTTTGGCAGGCTCGCAGACAACGGACCACGTCTGGATTGCGTTCCGGATTCACGACAACTCGCCGGCAGAGTTATCGAATCACCCGGATGACGATGGGTCGATGACGTTCCGGGTGATTCGCCTGCAGCCCGACCGGTCAGAATCGTTCGGTATCTCGCGCCGAACCGGACAAATGGAGAAGCAATCCAGGTTTGATGGGTGCCGGTACATGATCGGTGACGTTCATGTTCGACCGCTTACACAGCGGGAGAACTTTGGCACAGCTCTCCGACAGATACAGGAACGGTTTCACGATACTGCGATGCGGAAACCACTGGATAGTGGGCAGATCATGGGACCGCGAGCTCTCACGAACTTGTACTTCGAATGGGTTGCGGACCACACTGACAAGTAATTGGTTACTTGAAGAGGTCTGCAAGGCGTTCGCGCATTTCTTGTTGACGGCGTTTTTGCTCTCGGGCATGATGAGCTTCGAACGGACCTGCTAACTGATCGACTGTTGCTGCCCGTTTCTCCGGGTTGTCGTATGGCGTTTCCCATCCGTCCCGTTCGCTTGCATCTCGTAGCCACTGGCTGTACAGCGACAGCGCGAAGAGGAACAGTCCGCGTCGTTCGGGCGTGTGTGCCACGGGTATCTCGATGGTTCCGTTGTGTTCTATGGCGTCCCTGACTTCTC
>Ga0306867_1000499_pt1 | contig 22229 bp, 16 predicted proteins | sample AntRauTorckE6831_FD_190432 | JGI IMG/M metagenome (GOLD analysis project Ga0306867, IMG submission 190432) | Saline lake microbial communities from Rauer Islands, Antarctica - Metagenome Torckler E6 #831 (v2) (version 2) | ecosystem: Environmental > Aquatic > Non-marine Saline and Alkaline >...
GCACAGATCCTTGCGAATCCGTGCTCTTTAAATTTCATCGTTAGAGCGGAGAGAGAGGGATTCTTCCAAAGGAATCCCTGCGGGGGAACCCAGCGATACCCCGTTGAGGGTATTTGTATCAACTAATTTTTGGGAAATAATCACCCCACAAAACAAGGGTACCTGACTGACATAAAAAAAGCACAGATCCTTGCGAAACTGTGCTCTTTAAATTTCATCGTTAGAGCGGAGAGAGAGGGATTCGAACCCTCGATACCCCGTTGAGGGTATACTCCCTTAGCAGGGGAGCGCTTTCGACCACTCAGCCATCTCTCCGTGTGGTCAAAACAGGTTATACCTGATTTGAAGAGCATCAAATATAGGAAGCTTTACGATGCCTTTGCAACCCTGACTTTGAGAAAGTTTCAGAACTGCACGTTTCCGGGTTAAACGACTAAGTTGCGGTACATCATCCCATGCTTACTCTTCAAACCTGGGTTCGATTATAAAAAACAAATGCAGTAGTCTTCCGTCGGCTGACGGAGAGATATTCCCCAGAGGATGCCTTCGGCGAGAGGGGTGTTCATCGGGTTTTTCAAAATTCTGATTAACATCCCCTTCCTGAGGCTGTCCAAAAAGGTTTACTGGCAACTATTCCGCTTAAATAATTAAGGATGTTTATCCCGACTCACCCTATGTCCCTCTCTATCTAATAGAGAGGGATTAAATGACTAAATTATTTAAGCTTGGTTATTGGCAAATTCACTTTTTGGACAGCCTCTCTTTCAATAAATTGATTTATGAATCAAACTCAGGTTTCAAGAATATAGATCTGTCCCAGGTTTCGTCCTTCCTGAGCGTAATCGAGACCGTACCCGAGCACGAAAAGGTTGTCAATTTTAAAACCCACATATTTTAAATCTACTTCATGATGGGTAGCATCCGCTTTATGCAGAAGCGTAGCAGCTGAGAGTGACGCAGGTTCAAACTGCATCAGCTTTGTAAAGAGGTAGTTCATGGAGAGGCCGGTATCAACAATGTCCTCAACTAAAATCACGTGCCGCCCTTTAATATCGGCATCTATATTTTTGAGGTCTGTCACATTTCCGGAAGATACTTTTTCATCTCCGTAGCTGCTGAGTTTTAAAAAATCTACTTCGCATGGTATAGATACGTGCCGCATCAAATCGGACAAAAAGATAAACGCGCCGTTCAAAACGCCGATAAAGATCGGTTTTTTATCTTTGTAATCCATGCTGATCTGATTTCCCAGCACTTTTAACCGCTGCTGGATCTCTTCCTGAGTCAGATAGATCCGAAATTGTTCGCCATTTATGTTTACTTTTTCGGGAAGGAATTGATCCATTTATACGTCTGTATCGATTTTTAGTATCCTGTTTGTAGCAGCTGTGCACTTATACTGTTCGGATATCACCCCAATCTGCTGCCTTGGTGTCACGTGCGGAAATATAACAGCGCAAATTATTCCATCAAAAGATTCAATCAGAATGGCCTCTTTTTTTTGAACAGATGAGATTTTCTTGTCTGTCAGCAGATCCGCAACCTGTTTATGGCCATCCATTCCAAGTGGCTGTATTCGGTCCCCGTTGCGCCACGGACGAACGGTTACCGGCCATTTCAACTGATCGGCATCTATTTGCAAATATTCATCATCAACTTTTCCCTTCCACCCGCATAGGTGTATTTGAACTGAATATTCGCGTGAGATGAATGGCAGGTCTTCCTGACTAACTGTTACAGGTTTGAGCTGTGCTGAATCAGCTCTTATCAGGCAAAACCGGTTTCGATCACGCACCATTCTGAGGTCATCTCCAAATTGCAAAAACCCGCCTGTTTGAAGATTTGTCAGGTCATCTGTTTGCCCCAACTCGCCGGTCGTGATCTTTGCATCAGTCACGTTCTTTTCAATAAAGCGGTGAATAAGTGGCGGCCATAGGTCTTCTGGAAGCGCCAGAAAATTTTCCCGATGTAACGTCATCGGCTCAGATTCAATTTGTGTGAGTAGAATATCTGTCATTAAACGAAATTGCTCTGCTTTTTCCTGAATCTGAAGAATGTTCTTTTTCCAGCCGGGAATCAACCTGTCCAGCTGCGGTGAGATTTCGTTTCGTATGAGGTTGCGCGCATAAACCGACGTCTCGTTGGTCCTGTCGTTGCGATATGGAACGTGCTGTGCTTTTGCAAACGCAGTTAGCTCATCTTTGGGTATTTCAAGTAGCGGCCGGAAGAGGTCACCATCCAAAATACTCATTCCGCTCCATGCTCCCGGACCGGCACCGCGCATAATTTTTTGCAAAATCGTTTCGATCTGGTCCTCCCGATGATGAGCCGTCATAATATAGCCGGCATCCATTTCACGTTTCAAATCATGAAACATGGTGTAGCGAATGTTTCGCGCCCAAAGTTGTGTGTTAGATTCCTGTGCCCCCTCCGGGTTAAACCGGGCGGTGATGCAGTCAAATCCCCATATGGCAGACATTTCTTCCACAAGCCCCATATCCTTATCCGACTCTTCCCCCCGGAGCTGGTAATTGCAATGGGCTACCGTACAGTTTACATCAAGCCGATGGAGCATATAGAGGAGTACCATAGAGTCGACACCACCGCTTACGCCACAGATGACCGACACAGGGCCGTCATTCTCAATTTTTGTAAGATTTTCACGAAACGTTTTTACGATTGGGAAAGACTCGAATCTGTTCATAGGAGAAGTTATGTACATTCAGTCCTTCATTCAACATCACGCACTCCCCTTTATCATTCATGCCAAGAAACTTAAACTTGTTCTTCTGCATGTCTCCATTTATCGAGATGTTCACCCACTTCCCAAATCCAATCAGGCGCTCATTCACAGCTTTGCAAAGTTCTGTATCACGATGGTGCCAGCGCGTGTAGAGATGTTCAATTTCACTCAAAATTGTGCACAATGTTTTCTCGCGTGAAACAGGTGCATTTTTTTCATTAGCCATGGATGTTGCCTCCGCCCCCACTCCGTCCCCAAACGTTGTCTGATTAACATTCAGGCCGATACCCACAAGAACACGCTCCGGGCTGCGCCCCAGGAAGACCGATTCTGTTAGAACCCCCGCTATTTTTTTTCCATTAATCAACAGATCATTCGGCCATTTCATTTTGCAATCTTCAATACCTGTACGATCAATGGCACGGGTAATGCCGAGCGCACAGCAGAGCGTCAGAAGCGGCAACCGATCACCTGACGCGGGCTTAAATGCAATTGTAAATGTTAAATTTTCTCCTTTCTCAGACGTCCACACTCTTTTATACTGTCCTCTGCCCTCTGTCTGATAATCAGCAACACATACTGTGCCGTGACTAAAATCTCCCTCTTTTGCTACTTTCAGCGTGTTGTTTGTTGATTGAACAGACTCTTCATAGATCAAATCTGCCCCGAGCCAGCTGGTGTTCAGGTTTGATCTGAAGAGGTCACAATTAAAAGAGTCCATTAGAAAAGGTTTGAATGTATGATTTGATGTCAGGCCAATAGTAGTTATTTGTTCCGGTTGTGGCAACTATGGTTACATACGATGGAGATCCAGCGTATTCTTCCACTCATCAAAAATCAAGTTTACCTCCGTAGACGTATGCGACTGCAACACCTGCGCTGTTATCTCTTTGAACTCAGCAAGTGTATGGCTGCACAACATCTTTTTTACTGCCGGAATTGAGTTTGTAGTCATACTTAAGTCACTGATTCCCATCCCGAGGAAGCACGCTGCATAGAGCGGATTTGACGCCATTTCACCACAAACCGATATCGGTATTCCCGCTTCTTTCGCAGCATCCGTAACAAACTTAATCATTCTCCAGATCGACGGATGAGACGGTTGATATAGTGAAGAAATTTTACTGTTTCCACGATCTACAGCCAACATGTACTGCGTGAGATCATTTGTTCCAATACTGAAAAAATCGACATCTTCAGCCGCCTCTTTTGCCATCACGGCAATTCCCGGTACTTCAATCATAATGCCAAATGGAATATCGGGATCAAACCCGACACCGGATTGCCGAAGTTCTTCTTCTACCTCTTTCAGAATATCTTTTGCCCTCTCAATTTGGTGCATGTGAGAAATCATCGGCACAAGGATTTTTATTTTTCCCTTAAATTCCACCGACACCCTCAGAATAGCCTCATACTGCTGGCGCAGCAGTTCCGGCTTGTCAAGCAGCATACGAATGCCCCGCCATCCCAGAAATGGATTGTGCTCCTGCTCGTGATTTTCGGGCAGCTTATCTCCCCCGGCATCAAAAAGACGAATGATTACCGATTCTTCGCCCGATGCTTCCGCCGCCTGCCTGTAGAAATCTATCTGGGTTTGAACATCAAAACCGCCCGACTCGAACAGAATTGTTTCGGTACGGAGCAGACCGATGCCGCGGGCACCGTGTGTTTTAACACGCGGTAATTCACTTATAAATTCAACGTTTCCACGTATTGCAAATGAACAGCCACACTCGGTTTCGTCAGGCTCAGATGCCCATTGAAGAGCAATTTTCTGTTTTTTGAGCTTTTCTTGTTTATAGAATTTCACCTCCTCTTTCAGCTGATCTGTAGGCTCAAACAAAACCGACCCCACGTCTCCATCAATCATCACATATTCGAAATCTTCCGGCCACATTCGCTTCCAGTCAACTCCAATGACACATGGAATCCCAAGCGACTGTGCAAGTATTACAACATGCGATGTAAGCCCACCTTTCTCCATAACTATTCCGGCGAGGTTGAACCGGCTGAGCTTAATCATTTCCGTGGGAGAGAGTTCTTCGGCAAATATTACACCGTTATCAGCATGAATATAATCGGGCTGTTTGTTGCGTACCGTATCAATCAGCTGATCCCGAATAGAAACGATATCAATAGTCCGGTCCTTCAGCCAGTTCATTTCTGAATTTTCAAGCAGCTGAATGTATTCGTTGAAGGATGAAAAAATTGCGTAAACAGCTTTAAACCTCTGCTCTTGAATCTTGTCAAGGATCGATTTTTTAAGTTCAGGGTCCCGGAGCAACTGAACCTGGGTTTCCATGACATCCGTCACGTCTTCTTCATCGTTGATAGATTTTAGTGCCTCGAATTCGTCAACAAGTTCATCCAGCGCTCTTTCAAGCAGCTCCACTTCGTCACCAATCCGATCGGCACCAACCTTTCCAGGCTTCACCACCCTTTTTTCAGTATTGATGACTACCGGCCGGCCCACGCCGCGTCCACCCGCACCCGGCGTTCCCAGCAGTGTTCTGTCTTTCAATTTCTTCTCTGTACTGATACTCATTCCCGTTTGAATTTATTTTCGAATAGTTTTATCAGTGCTTCAATCGCCTCATCCTCATCCGGGCCTTCCACAATTAACTCCATTTCTGACCCCTGTTCGGCCGCAAGCGTCATCAGACCAAGAATGCTCTTCCCATTCACCCGGTATCCATACATTTCAATCTGCAGATCAGATTTATATCCTGAAGCGGTTTTTACAAGTACCGATGATGGGCGCGCATGCAGGCCCGCTTCATTCAATACCGTCACCTTTTTCTTTCTCATCCGATGCTTCTATCGTTTAATTACCGTTACTTCTTTTTGTTTTCTATTTAACACGAACGCCTACCATCACGGTTCGTTTAATTTATTGATTTGCATAAAATAACCAATTATTAATGGAATAGAACATCTTTAACCTTTTGATCTGATCATCCCCGGTACTCTATTCATTTGCCGCTAAACGCTTTGGGTCAGCTCCGGTTCACAAAATGCGTATTGCCCTTCACGCTTTCATGAACCGCCGCTTTGCACACCGTATCGGGACCATAGCAGTTGTTGAGACAGTCCGTCGCGCGATAAAGATGGCGAACCTGCTCCTTTTCACGGAAAAAGATCTCAAGCTGCTCCGTCTGCTGCATCTCAATGGTATGAAGACCGATGCCCCGGATTTTAATCCCTTTTTTTAACGCGCTTTTTACAATATGCATCGCTTCTTCCAGGCAGCTGTGCAGAATATAATCGTCGAGATTGGTAAAGCCGGGCGTATTGAAGGCAAACGACCGTCCCTCCCAGTGCGCTTCCTGGAACCGTATGTGGCAGCCCCATCGACGGGCTTTGCGCCGGTAGCCGCGCATGCGATAGCACACTTTTCTCACCGCTTTAACGATCTCTCCTTTAACAGCGTCGGGGTCGTCCGTCCAGTCGGAAAACGTGTGCATGTAGCTCACCTCATCGGGCACATGATCATCATTTTGCAGGACTTTGGCGCGATCGCGCCCGGTGACGGTCTCCCAAAAAAGCTGCCCCTGCATCTCGCCAAACAGCTTTTGAAAGGGAACTTTTCCCTGTTTTACAGCGTCTGCGATCGTCAGAATCCCGTACTTCTTCAGATGCTCGTAGCGGCGCCGGCCGATTCCCCACACTTCGTCCACCGGTAGCGGGTAGATATACTGGGCGGCATCGTCGGGGTTCATTACCATAAGCTCACCATCGGGCTTCCGCAGGTCGGATGCCAGCTTCGACCAGGTTTTGCTGGTAGCCACTCCCACAGAACAAACGAGTCCCAGGCGGTCATAAATGGACTTTTTTAGCTTCCGAACAAACGACAGGATCTCTTCTCTCCCTTTTTTCCTCAGAAAGGTAATGTCCATGAAGTATTCATCCATGGAGTACTTCTCTACATCCGGCGAAAAATTGTCCATAATCTCCCTGAGCTGCCGGCTGATGCCTTTATATTTGTCGTAGTCGATCTGCATAAATACCAGATAGGGACAGATCTGTGACGCCTCGAATGCGCTCATCGCCGTCTTGATGCCAAGTGCGCGGGCCTCATAACTGGCGGTAGCCACAATACCCCGTGCAATTCCGTTGGGTTTACGCCATCCTCCCATCGCCAACGGCAGCCCGTAAAGATTGTACGCCCGCTGCTCTACCTGTGCGTAAAAACAGTTCATATCCAGATGCAGATAGAGCCTCCGCTTCATGCTCATATGCTGATGCTCCTTCGCCACCGTACTGTAGAGCGTGATGCGATGAACATCTTGTTCGAGATCGTAATTGGAGTATTTTTCTGGATCCATAGGTATATGATATAAAATTTATACACATATATCATACATATATTTTATTCCGGGAGTTCATAAAACCCTGAGGCTGTCCAATAAGGAACATGATAAGTTGCTAAGCTTAAATAATTTAGACTTTAAATCCCTCTCTATTAGATAGAGAGGGAAATAGGGTGAGTCAGAAGAAAATTCCTGAATTATTTAAGCGGATTCCGGAGCAAAATACTTTTTGGACAGCCCCAGGATTGGGACTTTGAACACCTTTTCGTCCTACTATTGGATTACTAAGCAAAAATATGATTTATTAAATCTACTGCTTGCTGCATTAAAATACTGTTCACAAAATTCCAACCTTTATATGCCATGAACGTTACCAGAACTCGTCTTCTCCCCTGCACGCTTCTGCTGATTATTCTCACCTTTCTGGCGTCAAACACTGCATTCGCCCAGTATGCCGGCGGCGATAGCACGGAGGATGTTCCCTGGCAGATCACCACGGTGGAACAGCTTCAATCCATCGCCGACAATCCCGACGCCCATTTTATTCTGACCGCCGATATCGATGCATCCTCCACGGCAGGCTGGAATGACGGGTTGGGCTTTGAACCGATTGGGAATTCAAATAACCGCTTCAGCGGCAGCCTGGGCGGAAATGGTTTCTCAATCACAGGATTGACTATCAACCGGGAGAGTCAAAACAATACCGGCCTGTTTGGTGTGATCCAGAATGGAACCCTGCAAAATATCACCCTCATTGATGCAGAGATCACAGGCAGAAATTACACGGGCGGATTAGCAGGCACGATGAGTGGCGGCATCATTGAACAATCATCAGTAACCGGCTTTATCAGCGGAGAAAATTATGTGGGTGGATTGACAGGCAGTGTGTACCAGGGAACGATCCGGACTTCTTTTTCAGACGCCAGTATCAGCGGAATTTACTCTGTAGGGGGAATTGTGGGATCTATGGAGGACGCCGAAATAGCTCACTCCTATTCACTTTCAGATATAGCCGGCGAAGCAGAAGTGGGCGGTTTGGCAGGTTCTGTTTTTGCCATCTACGGTTACGATTCAGATGATACGCTGGGAATGATAAACGGGTCATTCGCTGCCGGTTTAGTTGAGGGCGAACAGGAAACCGGTGGGCTAATCGGATCTGTTATCTGGATTGTACTCACCAAGAGCGATAAAAATCAGCCGGACCCTCGCCTGTCAGATATCAAAATTACTAACACAAACTCACTGGTTGCAAGCTACTGGGACAGTGTTGCCACAAGCCAGCCATTCGCTATTGGATCAGATCACCGCTGGGAGGGTTTTGTGGTGGATACGGTTGGTCTTGAGTCCAGCCAAATGACCGGACAGAACGCTTACATCTACATGCTGGAATTTGATTTCAACGAGACATGGCAGCTAACAACCGGTTATCCGGTGCTTTCCTGGCAAGACGCTGATGATACGGTGGAGATTCCGGAAGTACCACGAATTGTTGCTGAATCCAGCGCAATTGAATTTGGGACGTCGGGAATCGGAATCCAAAAGACGATTGAGTTTTCCATTGAGAATACAGGAATAGCGGATCTTTTGATTGACGTCTCCGTTTCAGGTCCCGATGAGTCACGTTTTATGATTGACGATTCAGATCAATCACTCACTATTTATCCCAACGCGACGATTTCAATTCCCGTCCATTTTACAGCGGAAAGTGGCAACGCCGTACAAGCCGAACTGATGGTTGAACACAATGCCTCAAACCAAGAGACCCCCCTGGTGATGTCATTATCCGGTGAAGGCAAAGCTGTGGATTTTGCGGGCGGATCGGGCACAGCAAATGATCCCTGGCAGATTGAGACGCTGGATCAACTGGATGATGTGCGTCTGATATTGCAAGATTACTACATCCTGGTGAATGACCTGGATGCATCAGAAACCTCCCAATGGAACAATGGTGAAGGGTTCATCCCTATCGGAAATTCGGAAACAGGATTCAGCGGAAGTTTTAACGGTAATGATTATGAGATTCATGGACTTTTCATCAACCGCTCTGCTACTTATGGTGTGGGTCTGTTTGGATTTATGGATCAGGGTATAATAGAGCGTGTAAACCTTAAAAAGGTACAAATTACAGGCGGACCATACACCGGCTCATTAGTTGGATTTAAAAGAGGTGGTACAATTATGCATTCTCATGCAGATGGTACCGTTCAAGGTACTGATACCTATACCGGAGGATTTATTGGATATCAAAGAGGGGGTGAAGTTCAAAATATCTCTTCATCTGTGAATGTAACCGGACTTGATTATACTGGAGGCCTCATCGGCTTTAATGCAGCCACTGTAACCGATTCCTGGGCAAGTGGATCAGTAACGGGACATGACGAGATTGGAGGACTGGCAGGCAGAAATGGATATGCACCGCCACTTGAAGGTTATATTTCACGATCGTATGCCACTGGTGACGCAACAGGACAAAATCGTGTTGGAGGACTTTCTGGATCACATCAAAACGGAAAGATCGAAAATGTATTTACGACAGGTGATGTATCCGGTGAAACGACTGTGGGTGGTTTGATCGGATATGGATTTGAACCCGTAGTTAATGCCTTTGCCGCAGGGAGTGTTGAGGGAGAATCCAAAATTGGTGGAATTGCCGGTTCATTAGGTATCAGCAGTCTCAGCTCTGTCTACTGGGATAAGGATGTTTCCGGTGTGACCAACGCAACCGGCAGTAGTTCGTCAGAAGGAATAACCGGCTCTACAACAATTGAAATGCAGCAGCAATCCACCTACGAAGGGTGGGATTTTGATGAAACCTGGGCGATCACTGAAGGAGAAACCTATCCCTACCTTCAGCAGCTCGGTTTGCCGGTTTCGAATGAGGTTGAATCGCAACCAGGTGAAGTTCCGCGAACCGCAGTGCTTCATCAGAACTATCCCAATCCATTTAATCCGGTGACGGTTATTAGTTATCAATTACCGAAAAGCCGGGATGTTACGCTGGAGGTGTTTGATGTAACCGGCCGCCGGGTTGCGGTTTTGGTGGATGAACTCCGGGCCGCAGGTCAGAATCGTGTCACTTTTGACGCTTCCGGCCTAAGTAGCGGTGTTTATATCTACCGCCTGAGAGCCGGAGAACTTATCCGGACCCGGAAAATGATATTGGTGAAGTAGATTCATCTAAAAACCCTCCAAGGGTTCTGAACTCTTGGAGGGTTAGATTATTCCTCAACCAGAGATATCGCCTTTTCCATCACAATTTTCCGATGAACACTTAAAAACTGGATCTACAGGAAAGTTTGTGGGTAGAGGTCTGATTTTTTAAAGTAAAACAGAATAGTAGTTCGAAAAACCTCAATGGTTAGCGATCCCCTTTGTAGTGGATTTACCCTGTTGAATCTTATTAAAAATGTAACATGGTGCTGAACAAAACAACCTGGTAGAGTACGTAGAGGAGCGAAGTACCTGCCAGTTGTGAATTGGAGAGAATATTTGTTGCTTCAAAAAAATAAGAGCAGAAAATCGCGACTCTTGCAGGAGCCCACGCAAACAGCAAAGAAAAATTGTAAAGATAAAACTGGCACGCGTGGCCACTCAGCCAGGTCGCTGAACAAACAACCTCATCTACTTACCCACAAACTTTCCTGTAGAACCTAAAAACTCATCCCTCCCACCAAACCAGCTCATCCCTCCCTCGCGTTTGAGCTTGGTAATCTTTTGCTGCAAATAAGCATGCCAGGAGCTGTGCGGCCACTGACCTGGAGTTGAAGTAAATCCATGGTGAACCGGATTGTTGTGGATGTATGCGATTAGAGTTCTGAAGTAATTGTCGGAGTTGATGAGTTTTCGTTTGAAATTCGGGATGAACAAGCTGCCTTTGCGGTTGTAGAATTTGTTGAAGGATTTCGTATAGGAATTGAAAAGATTCGAGAATTGCTGGCTGGTGACCCGACTAAAACCTCCGAGGTTTCCAAAACCTTGGAGGTTTGGATTCGACGTTTTCTTCCTTAAAAACTCCAGAATCTCCTCTTCCTCTTTCACCTTCACCATCAGATGGAGGTGATTCGGCATCAGGCAGTAGGCATACGTTTCTGCAACCGGTTCAATATAGTAACTGTATTTCTCAAGGAAATAGACGTAGTTCAGATCTTCCCGGAACAGATTCTCATCTCCGTTTGCATGCGTCCAGATATGATACATTTGGCCGGGTTCCAGCGATATCCTTTTTTGTGGCATTGGGACTTCTTTTTAAAAAAAACCTACACCCAATCCTCCAAGGTTTTAAAAACCTTGGAGGTTTATTCATATATTCCCTCAAAACTCATTCAACCAATCTACCATAACAGATGATGAACATCACCTCTTACGCTCAGGGAAACTGGATTACCGATGGAAAAGAAACCGATCTTACCAGTGCTGTAACCGGCCAACCGGTTGCTACACTTGTGGAAAGCGATCTTGATTATAAAGCAATGTGTGAGCATGCCAGAACAGTTGGCGGCCCGAAACTACGTGAAATGACGATTCACCAGCGGGCATTCAAAATTAAGTTTCTCGCAAAATACCTGATTGAGCGAAAAGAAGAGTTTTACGAGCTGTCTACCCACACCGGGGCCACTCGACAGGATTCCTGGATCGATATTGAGGGCGGCATCGGAACTATGTTTACACTTTCCAGTAAATCCCGCCAGGAGCTTTCTGATCTTCCGTTTCATGTTGAAGGTGGCGTACAGCGCCTGTCGAAGGGTGGGACGTTTGTCGGGCAGCATATATGCGTTCCCAAACGCGGTGTCGGTATTCACATTAACGCATTTAATTTCCCGGTTTGGGGAATGCTCGAAAAACTGGCGCCCAGTATTATTGCGGGAGTTCCCTGTATTGTAAAGCCGTCGCCTATAGGCTGCTACCTGGCACATGCTGTTTTTAATGCGATGATCCAATCAGACATTTTACCGGAAGGATCCATCCAGTTTATTGCGGCTGACAAACCGGGCGACCTGCTGGATCATCTGATCAGCCAGGATTCTGTCTCCTTCACCGGATCTGCGGTGACGGGCAAGAAGCTGAAAGCTCATCCAAATATCATCGACAAAAGCATTCCATTTAACCTTGAAGCCGATTCGCTAAACTGTTCCATACTCGGGCCTGATGTTACTCCCGAGATGGACGAATTCCGGCTGTTTGTCAAAGAAGTGGCAAGTGAAATGACGGTTAAAACCGGCCAGAAATGTACTGCCATCCGCCGCACAATCGTCCACCACGATCTGGTTGATGATGTTATTGACGCGCTGAAAGAGAGGCTTGAAAAAACAACCATCGGTAATCCGGCCGATGATAATACACGAATGGGTCCGTTGGCCAGCTCACTCCAGAACCAGCGGTTTTCCGAACAGCTCACGGAGCTTGAAAATCACTCCGACTCAGTCTATTCAGGCGGCAGCAGCCCAGATGGAGATGCCTTTACAAATGCGCGCTTACTCTTGTGCCACAAACCGCTGGAATCAGATACTCCTCACACCGTTGAAGCGTTTGGCCCCATGACTACGATAATGCCGTATGCCAATATGGATGAAGCTATTGCCATTGCAAACAAATCGGACGGTTCGCTGGTAGGATCGTTATTTACAAACGATGACGATGTGGCCCGTGAAATCACTCTGGGCTGTGCCCCCTATCACGGGCGGTTTATGGTGATCAACCGGCAGTCGGCTAAAGAATCTACCGGACACGGATCACCCATGCCGCACATGGTTCATGGCGGACCCGGGCGCGCAGGCGGCGGTGAAGAACTCGGGGGGGCGCGATCCGTTCTTCACAATATGCAGCGGGTAGCACTGCAGGGATCCCCCACAACTATCATGAATATTGTAAATCAGCACGTAAAAGGCGCTGAGACCAGGGAATCTGATATTCATCCCTTTAAGAAATACTTCGAAGATGTGACGATTGGCGAGGCGCTCACCACTCACCGGCGTACCGTTACCGAGGCTGACATTGTCAATTTCGGGGGAATAAGCGGCGACTATTTTTACGCGCATTTTGATGAAATAGCTGCTAAAGATTCACTTTTTGAGAAGAGAATTGCCCACGGATATTTTGTACTTTCTGCGGCGGCCGGACTGTTTGTCCATCCCTCTCCTGGGCCGGTGTTACTAAACTACGGCCTTGAAGATCTACGGTTTATTGCACCCGTTGCCCCGGGTGACACCATTCAGGCTAAACTGATTGCCGCCCGTAAAACGGCCCGACAGAAAAGAACCACGGATAAATTTCCTTATGGAATGATCTGGTGGGATGTGGAGGTACGAAATCAGGACGAAACACTTGTGGCTGAATACCGGATTTTAACGCTTGTTAAACGGCGGGAATCACTCGATATCGATGAAGAGTAATCTTTATATATCAACCATTCAAACTACACCAACCTGAATGCATAAACTGCCCGTAAAGAAATCACCTTATCTGCAAACAAATAACTCTTTGTTCTCTGCGCCCATCAATTTAACTTCATCACACGTAATGTCTACCATAATAATTAATCAATAACACAACACTATGGCTGAAGCAGGAACGATTTCTCATACAATAAAAGATCGTATATCCACTATTGAGTTCTATCATCCAAAAGGTAATTCGCTACCCGGTTCACTTCTGAAAGAGCTGACGGCTAAAATAAATGAAGCCTCTGATGCTGATGAGTCTCATGCCATTGTTATCAAAAGTGGTGGTGACGGTGCCTTTTGCGCCGGGGCTTCATTTGATGAACTGCTTGCTATATCCAACCTTGATGAAGGAAAAGATTTTTTCATGGGGTTTGCAAACGTCCTGAACGCAATGCGCCAATCGAATAAATTTATTGTAGCCCGGATACAGGGTAAAGTTGTAGGTGGTGGCGTGGGCATTGCAGCAAGTGCCGATTACGCTATAGCGCATAGTTCAGCATCCGTAAAACTGAGTGAACTGGCTGTGGGAATCGGGCCATTTGTTGTTGGGCCTGCAGTTGGCCGCAAGATCGGCATAGGCGCATTTACAACTCTTTCTGTTGATGCCCGATCATGGTATGAAGCAACCTGGGCGCTTCAAAACAACCTTTACAGCAAAGTATTTGATTCCCTCGAAGAGATGGACAATGCCATTTATAAGCTTGCTTCTGATATAGCATCCAGCAACCCTCAGGCAATGAAAGAGCTTCGCGAAATACAGTGGAATGGCACCGGTCACTGGGGTCCTACCCTTTCTCAGCGGGCCGAAATTAGCGGCCGCCTTGTGCTATCTGACTTTTCGCGCAACTTTATCGAGGAGTTTAAAAAGAAGTAATGGATTGACAGCAAGGTGCCCGCTGTTAGTTCTGCCGGGCACCGCAGCTGTCGCGAACAACCAGTTGGGGATCCAGATTTATCTTTTGTCGCTCAGTGTCCTCGTCTTCGATTTCATTGATTAACAGTTCAGCTGCTATTTTACCTTTCTGAAAAATCGGCTGATGAATAGTGGTCAGCGGCGGATAGGTGAATTCAGCAAAACTCAAATCATCGAACCCGACAACAGCATAATCTTCCGGTACTTTTTTTCCAAGTTCCCGGGTTGCCAACAGGGCTCCCATCGCAATAGTATCGCTTGCACAGAAAACAGCAGTAATATCATTATCCGATTCTATCCACTCTTTCATCGTTTGATAGCCGGCCTTGAACTGATAATCCACAATCTCTATCTGGTCATCGGAAAAATCGATTCCTGCAGCCCGGTGAGCTTCCCGAAAACCGTTCAGCCGATCCTCCGACTCCTTCATATCGAGACTGGCAAGCATCACTCCAATTTTTTCATGCCCGAGCTTTAGCAGATGTTCTGCCGCGAGCTTGCCTCCCTTGAAATTATCAACATCAACAGAACTGACCTTTTTCTTTTTCGGCACGTGCCCAACCAACACAATTGGGATATCTTTATCAAACAGTTGACGTCCCACCATATCTGTTACTTCTTGCGTAAGAAGGATATATCCATCAAGGTGTCGTTCATTTACAATAAAATTATTCAGCTCATCGCTGTTCTCCTTCGTAACGTAGGACAGTGAGACAAAATACCCCCGCTGCTTACTTTCTTCAAAAATTCCACGGTGCATTTGCATCCAGAACGCATTGCCAAGCGCTTCGTCTTCACTTTGGGTCACCAGTACACCAATTTCATGTGAGCTCTTTGTTGCGAGACTGCGGGCCACAGAATTGGGCCGGTAATTGTACTTTTTAACAACATCCATTACCCGTTTACGCGCTACATCACTTACATTAGGATGATCATTGAGCACTCTCGAAACAACTGAGCGGGATACGTGAGCAAGCTTTGCTACCTTATCAATATTCAGTTTTTCCATAACAACACAACCTCTTTTTCCTGTTATTCCTCGTCTAAAGTATAGGTTTTCTCCGAAATCCTCACCGTTAATGAAATTTATACTTTTTGAGATACTACACAAAGCTTTACCTGATCAAACTTCATGTATAAGGTCGGAAGCTTCTAAACGTACTGACCATTAAGAATAGAAAGGTCTTGTTCCCACATCATTGCAGCAGCCCCAAGAATAGCAGCGTTCTTTTTTGATATTTCAGACAGTTGAATTGAGACTGTTCCTTTGAAAATATCGAGCAAGTTACGCTCAAAATGCTCTCTGGTGGGTTCTAGTATAAGTGACCCTGAATTTGCCAGGCCACCAGACAAAACGATTAGTGAAGGATTCAGGAAGGCAACTGCATCAGCCAGTTTTTCACCCAGTATTTGCCCGGTTTTGTTGAACGCTTTAAGTGATAGTTCATCACCTTTTGCGGCCTCCCGGGTAATATCTTTTGCTGTGATTGATGAGTGATTCCGTTTTCTGAAAACAGATTTTGTTTCAGTAGAATGCAACAGGCCAAGCAATGTATTTAGAAGACCCGGTGCTGAGGCGTATGTTTCAAGGCAGCCTTTCCTGCCACAACCACAGGCGCGTCCTCCGGCTACGGCAATAGTATGGCCAAGCTCACCGGCATGACCATTTTGTCCATATAGGAGCTTGCCGTCATTCACAATTCCGCTTCCAAGGCCGGTACCAAGCGTCAGCGATATAAAATTGTTCACTCCTTTAGCAATACCGTACCTCATCTCACCAAGCGCCGCAGCATTTGCATCGTTTGTCACAGCAACCGGAAGTCCGCTGTGATCGGCCATCATTTTTGCGACCGGGATAAAATCAGGCCAGTTTAGATTTGATGCATTTTCAATCTTTCCGCTCAGGTGGTTGCCTGATGGAGCACCGATCCCAATGCCCTTTATTTTTGAAGCTACAGCATGGGTACGTTTCAAATTTTCAATTTCATCGTGCAGCTTCGCGAAGAACACTTCATAGGGTGTACTTGAATCTGTTTTGATAAAGTTTTCTGCAATTAGGTCACCCTGTTCGGTTACCAGTCCAAACTTGGTATAGGTTCCTCCAAGGTCTACTCCAATCATCAAGTCCATGTTCTGGGTGCGATCATTTTATAGATAACTGCTGTTTGCTTTATGAAAAATATTTCGAAACGATCTAAAATCATCATATAAATCCAAAAACCAAACTATTAGTGATTATCACTGAAAGTTTGGAACCGTTTCCAACAAATGTTTGCAGGCTTAAATTCTTATACTTGATACAACTATAGCGTACAAAGTGGCGTTCAGACCTTCACTATAGATCGTTTATCGGCAATATAGAAGTTCAATAAAGAAAATGTATCACTGCGTTCTAAAAAACTACTGATTCTTCGCTGACTTTTAGATGCGTAAAAACATAATGCGATCTTTTTCACGAAACAAAATTTCAGATTCAGAAACCTTTTAAGACATCATTTATGAGTGATTTAGCAACACGAGTAAAAACTGTAGATCGACGATTAAGCTACTTCGAAAAAATCCCCACCGTTATCTACGAAGAAAGTTCTGATGCTTCCAAGGCCGCAGCAATTGAAATCGCAGATCTGATTCGACAAAATGAGAAAGAGAATAAACCTACTGTTCTGGGACTGGCTACCGGATCTACTCCTGTGGGCGTTTACGACGAACTTGTGCGCCTGCATAAAGAAGAGGGGTTATCATTTAAAAACGTGATTACGTTCAATCTTGATGAGTATTACCCGATTGAACCACACTCGCTCCAAAGCTACGTCCGGTTTATGAATGAGCATCTGTTTGATCACATAGATATTCCGGATGAGAATGTTAATATTCCTGACGGAACCATCGCGGAAGAAAAAGTTTATCAGTACTGCGAAGCATACGAGCAGAAAATTGCAGATGCCGGCGGTCTCGATATACAAGTTCTCGGTATAGGCCGAACGGGACATATCGGTTTTAATGAGCCCGGATCTCGTCCTGATTCTCTTACACGCCTGATTACACTCGATAAAATCACTCGAAAAGATGCCGCCAGTGATTTTTTCGGCGAAGAGTATGTTCCCCGACGTGCTATCACAATGGGTGTAGGCACAATTCTGGAAGCGGATAAAATTATCCTTATGGCCTGGGGCGAAGGGAAAGCACCCATTATAAAAGAGTCCGTTGAGGGTGACATCAACGAAAGTATACCTGCCACCTATCTTCAAAACCATGATAATACGTTCGTGGTACTTGATAATGCCTCCGCTGAAAAGCTGACGCGAATCAACACCCCGTGGCTGCTTACATCATGCAAATGGGATGATAAACTTATCCGGAAAGCTGTTGTTTGGCTTTGCCAGAAACTTCAGAAGCCGGTCCTTAAACTGACCGACGAAAATTATAACGAAAATGGCATGGGGGATCTGATCGCCTCAAACGGGCCGGCTTACAACATCAACATCAAAGTGTTTAATGAGCTGCAGCATACCATTACAGGGTGGCCGGGAGGCAAGCCTGAAGAGGACGACAAGTACCGACCTGAACGTGCTGAACCATTTCCCAAGAAAGCCCTCATTTTCAGCCCTCACCCTGATGATGATGTCATTTCAATGGGCGGGACGCTGATACGCCTGGTAGATCACGGACACGATGTGCACGTAGCATATCAAACCTCGGGAAACATTGCAGTATTCGATGATGATGTGATTCGTTTTGCTGACTTTGTCACTGATTATGCGGATACTTTTGAAATGAAAGATAAAAAGGCGCAGTCGCTGTTTACTGATATTACCAAGTACCTGAAAAACAAAGAGCCCGGCCAGATTGATTCGCCTGAAATAAAGGAGATCAAAGGACTGATTCGCCGGGGTGAAGCAAAAGCTGCTGCACGCTATTGCGGCGTACCTGAAGAAAACCTGCACTTCCTCGACATGCCTTTTTATGAAACGGGCCGTGTGAAAAAGAAACCACTGTCTGATGAAGATATTCAGATTACAGTCGATCTACTGCAAAGAATAAAACCACATCAGATATACGCTGCCGGCGATCTTTCAGATCCGCACGGAACCCACAGAGTCTGCCTCAAAGCAATCTCAATGGCGCTTGAACAGGTGAAGAACGAAGATTGGGCAAGCGATTGCTATGTTTGGCTTTACAGAGGCGCGTGGCAGGAATGGGACGTTAATGAAATTGAAATGGCAGTCCCTCTCAGTCCACTCGAATTAACCCGCAAGCGCCGGGCAATTTTTAAGCATCAGTCTCAAAAAGACAGGCCGCTTTTTCCCGGCTCAGACACGCGCGAATTCTGGCAGCGATCTGAAGACCGGAATAAAGCAACGGCTTTAACCTATGATGATCTTGGCCTCGCTGAATATGAAGCCATGGAAGGGTTTGTCCGCTACCAATTTCGGCAGATTTAATCCCATGATGCAGTCAAATAAAAGTCACCTCAAATTCAGCAAAAAAAATACCCCCTCCTTCAGAAGTGATAGAGGGGGTAAGTTTCATAAATCTTTGCTGAATTTATTCAGCTCATTTAAGTTGTAATATACCGACACCCGTTACGATGCAAGTCGCTCTACCATTCGTTTACCAATGTCCGTTGAATCGTCTGTATCCAGATTTACCAGTTCATTTTTATGAATCATCCAGCTTGAATCGTCCTTCACTGATTTGGTTGCCACAGATCCGTACTCAGAAATAGGTGCACCGGATTTTGAAACCGGCAGGCTATACCCGGCATTAATTCGGTCCGACAAATCCAGACTGAGAACCGCGTCCTCTGCCCGACCAGAACCGGAGATAACTCCGTTATTATTTAGAATCAATTCCGCCAGATTACGATACCAGTCGTTATCCATCATTGAATCATCCTTACCGGCAAAGTAAATCGCTACATACCGGCTTGGCCTGATCTCTTTGATCTCAAGTGTATTATTCACTTTGTACTGCGCAGCTTTATCCTCTGCAAACCAACGGTTTATATTATCGGTTAAATCTGAGTGACGGAACTGCACCGGGCTGCCATCAACTGTTACAAAATCCACATCATATCCCGCACGTGTAAATGCGCTGTATGCATAGGATACCTCCTTCATCTCAGGAGCTTTGTCGTCAACTTTAGGAGCGGCAATAAGCAGCTTGAACGCCTTTTTCGAAGGGGGACTTTCCGATTGTTTCTGTTTATACCTGCTAATATCATCCCCACCTCTCATCAAGCCACCAATGGCTCCGGATTGAAAGGCGATAATGTGTTGGTTGAAATATGCGTTAGCAATTTTTTTAATATTCATAATAGTTGTGTTCTAAAAAATAAGATTGAAATTCAGTAGTGAAACGTACACTTGATTTGTGTTGCTTGTGTTATTTGAAAATTATCTCTGAGTTATAAATTGAATATCTACGCCTCTTCCTTGAGGGATTTTAACCGATTCCCGTAATCCACGAGATAACGGTCGTACGATTCATCCATCAGTTTTGAAGAGATCAAAAAATCTGCCGACGCGCGATCGCACGCCAGTGGTATGTTATAAACGATAGCAATGCGTAGCAGAGCCTTCACATCAACATCGTGTGCCTGCGCCTGCAGCGGGTCCCAGAAAAAGATCAGGATATCGAGGCGGCTTTCGGATATAGCAGAACCAATCTGCAGGTCACCACCAAGCGGCCCGCTTTTGAACCGGTGAACAGGCAGATCAAGCGCATCCGAGATGAGCTCGCCTGTGGTTCCCGTTCCATACAGATCATGCTGCATTAAAATATGTCGGTTATATTCCGCCCAGTCGATCAGGTCCATCTTTCTGTAATCGTGGGCTACAAGTCCAATTCGTTTCTTCTTCCCCATAGCCAAAGAGTGTGAGGCTATATCGGGATGAGATACAAGTGGTTTCATAGTGGTTCAACATTTGTTGATTCCGGCATCATCCATTTGATTTCACCGGCACTGTTACATCAGTGTCTGTTATCAACTTTAACTACCGAAAAATTAACGCTATGATTCGCCATCAGTGTATTTCTTTGGTAGATATTATCTATATGGCTCATATTGGGCGATTTCACCGCAAAAAAGCGCTTGAAAGTCACATTCTTTTTTCAGCTTCAGAAGACAAAAGCGCTTTGATTTTTTGGTATTTGAAAATAAAATTCGATACGAAAGCCAATTTTGTGCGCGAAATCCCTCAAAGTGCCAAGAGGTCATCAAATGATCTTTACAGAAACTTCCCCTTATTTTCGATCATTCATGCGGGAACTCCGCCTCACAGTTCCTATATTCAGAATAGAAAAATTATAGCCGTAACTACAAAAAAAGACACTGAACTTTATGTCTAACGCACATTTCAAAATACAGGAGCCTGTAAACGAACCCTATCTGCAATATGCACCCGGATCTGCCGAGCGGGAAGCGCTAAAAGAGGTCCTCAAAGAACAGAAGGCCAAACAGATTGAAATTCCCGCCATTATTAACGGAAAAGAGGTAAAAACAGACCGCAAAGCTGATGTTGTTATGCCCCACAATCACGGCCACAAACTTGGCACGGTTTACTACTGTGGTGAAAAAGAGGTAAAGCAAGCGATTGAAGGCGCTCTTGAAGCCCGTAAAGAGTGGGCGGAGATGCCGTGGCAGGACCGCGTGGCAATCTTTTTGAAAGCTGCCGATATCATCACCGGGCCCAAGCGTTTTCTGATGAACGCGACCACGATGATGGCGCAATCCAAAACGCCACAACAGTCTGAAATTGAGTCTGTCGGTGAGCTGGCCGATTTTTTCCGGTTTAATGCCTGGTATCTCAAGCGAATTTTTGAAGATCAGCCCCACTCCCCTGACGGCATGTGGAACAGACTGGAATATCGTCCGCTTGAAGGATTTGTGTTTGCGGTAACCCCATTTAATTTCACAGCTATCGCTGCGAACTTGCCCTCCGCTCCCGCCATGTGCGGCAACGTATCGCTCTGGAAGCCATCACCAGAATCGGTCTATTCCAGCTGGTATGTGATGCAGGTACTGAAAGAAGCCGGCCTCCCCGATGGTGTGATCCAGTTTCTGCCGGGCGAAGGAGCCGATGTCGGAGATCCGGCAATTGAAAGTGAAGACCTTGCCGGACTCCATTTTACCGGGTCTGTCGGAACCTTCAACCACCTGTGGAAAAAGATTGGTGAAAATATCGATACGTATAAGACGTACCCACGCATCGTTGGCGAAACCGGTGGTAAGGATTTCATTTTCGCACATAACACCGCAGACGTTGACCGTCTTGTGATTGCTGCTGTTCGTGGTGCCTTTGAATACCAGGGGCAGAAATGTTCGGCCGCGTCACGTATGTACCTGCCGAAATCTATCTGGGGCGATTTCAAAGAACAATTTGTTTCGGAAGTAGATAAAATCAAAGTGGGCGATGTAGAAGACTTCTCTAATTTCATGGGAGCCGTCATCAGCCGTAAAGCCTTCGACAAAATTTCCGGCTACATCGACTATGCGAAAGAGTCGGATGACGCCGAGATAATCACCGGCGGGACGTATGACGACAGTACCGGCTATTTTGTGCAGCCGACCGCTATCGTGACCAGCGATCCTCACTTCAAAACTATGGAAGAAGAGATCTTCGGACCGGTACTCACCATTTTCGTCTACGAGGATGACGACTTCGAAGACACGCTGGATCTATGTGACAGCACCTCGCCATATGCTCTCACCGGTGCAATCTGGGCACGTGACCGATACGCTTTAAACCAGATGGCTGACCGTCTGCGACAGAGCGCCGGAAACTTCTATATAAACGATAAGCCCACTGCTGCAGTCGTAA
>Ga0306867_1000501_pt1 | contig 22197 bp, 19 predicted proteins | sample AntRauTorckE6831_FD_190432 | JGI IMG/M metagenome (GOLD analysis project Ga0306867, IMG submission 190432) | Saline lake microbial communities from Rauer Islands, Antarctica - Metagenome Torckler E6 #831 (v2) (version 2) | ecosystem: Environmental > Aquatic > Non-marine Saline and Alkaline >...
TAGAGGGGTGTTCATCGGTTTTCTAAAATTCTGATGACCATCCCCCTTCCTCCCCCTTTTTTCGCTACGGCATCCCTTCGGGGAAGGGGGACTATCAATAACTTGATTTATTAATCGAACTCAGGTTACAACTTTAATTAAAGACAGAACTGAGATGAGTAATATTTACTATGATAAAAAGGTAACTGACAATGAAAGAAGAGATGGATTATACGAGGGTGATTTGTATGTCTATTCACCTACGTCCACAACTACCGAATTTATTAATTTTGCAAGGGGCCTGATTGTAGAAGCGTTTGGAGATCTCGATCCGGTAACAGCACAACATGAACTGCCGGTCGAAAAATATGTTGAAATTTTAAAGGATCTGAAACCACGGTTTATACACCATCCGGAATCAAAGAAGTATTTACGAAAAATTTTAAAGGAAAGAGGGTGTGACCCGGAATTAACGTTCTTTGATGTGCCACGCATGAGGACATCCACAAGTGACGATTATTTAACTGCGGGTATAGCGTATGCATTTCATCCCCATAGAGACACATGGTATTCTGCACCTATGAGCCAGTTAAACTGGTGGCTGCCAATTTACGATGTTGAACCCGGCAACGTGATGGCTTTTCACCCCAAATATTTTGATGTAGCCGTTAAGAATGGCTCTGCCGAGTACAACTATCAGAATTGGCAGGAAACCAGTCGTAAGGAAGCTGCGAAACATGTTAAGAAGGATACAAGGAAGCAGCCCGGGCCGGAAGAGGCGCTTGAGTTAGATCCCCAAATCAGAATCATGACCGAACCGGGTGGAATGACACTCTTTTCAGGAGCTCATATGCATTCATCTGTGCCCAATTATACAGGTAAAACAAGATTTAGCATAGATTTTAGAACGGCTCATTTGCGAGATTTAAAAGAGCTTAAAGGCGCTCCAAATCTTGACTGTGCCTGTACGGGTACGACTATGAATGATTACCTGAAAGTTGCAGATCTCAGCCATATTCCTGATGAGCTCATTGATCGATATATGGACGGACATCCACAAAAGCCCAAGCTTGATTAACCTTACTATGTATATTTAAGAATATGAAGGTGCTTAATGGTAATAAGATTTTAATAATAGGAGCCAGCAGTTTTATCGGTTCACATTTGGTTACTGCTTTAAATGAACATAATGTGACTATTTATACAGCCAACCGTTCGGCAAACACTTTTTCAGATCCTGAAATTACACACAGTAGATTGGATATAACTGATTTATCGTCGGTAAAAAAAACCATCGATAAAATTCGTCCGGATTATGTTTTTAACCTTTCTGGTTATGTAGAAGGTGGACGGGAATTGGAAAATATTTGGCCTACCTTCAAAATTAATTTAGAAGGGACGATTAACCTATTTATGGCTTTACAGAGGGTATCTTTCAAGCGTCTGATTATTATGGGTTCATTAGATGAACACCAGATGGATTTGGAAAGACTCAGTCCGGTTTCACCATATGCAGCTTCAAAAATTACCTCCAGTGCCTATGCTAGAATGTTTCATTCCTTGTATGATCTCCCTGTGGTAATTGCTCGACCCTATATGGTATATGGTCCAAATCAAAAGGATCAGAATAAACTTGTTCCTTACACTATCCTGTCAATTTTGAAAGCGGAAACGCCTGATTTTAGTAGTGGAACGAGAGAAGCAGATTGGGTATATATTTCAGATGTAGTAGATGCTTTAATACGGTGTGCAGAACGTCCAAATTTGGAAGGTAAAACAGTACATGTAGGTACGGGAAAGTTAAACTCAGTTAAAAAGGTCGTTACTACGATTTTTGAAATCTTGCAAGTTAAGGAATCACCTAAATTCAGTTTTATACCTGATCGGAAAATGGAGACTATTATTTCGGCTAATGTCGAGCAAACAATGCAACAAATTAACTGGGAAGCGAAAGTAGACCTAAGATCAGGATTGAAAGCAACAATAAATTGGTATCAAGAAAACTTGGGCAAGTTTTTATGAATAAAGGAAGCTCAACAATCACCAACCTTACATATGGGGGTCGCATTTATAGGCTAATAGAGAGATTGTATCCCATTTGTCGCAGTATAACAGGCGATGGCATTCGTAAAACTCTTCATATATTTCAAGATTTCATACCCCTTGTAATACATGAGATTGAAACTGGAACCAAAGTTTTCGACTGGACCGTTCCTGATGAATGGAACATCAGTGATGCATGGATTAAAAACTCCAAAGGGGAGAAAGTAATCGATTTTAATGATTCGAATCTTCACGTACTGAACTATAGTATACCTGTAGATAAAAAAGTAAGCCTTGGAGAGCTTAAGGAGCATTTATATACATTGCCGGATCAGCCTGACTTAATCCCATACCGTACGTCTTATTATCAAGAGAAGTGGGGATTTTGCATGTCTCATAATAAGTTAAAAACCTTGCAAGATGAAATCTATCATGTAAAGGTAGATTCTACTTTGGAGGAAGGAAGTCTGTCATATGGAGAGTTATTTATTAAAGGAAAGTCCAATGATGAGGTATTGATTTCCTGTCATATTTGTCATCCTTCACTGGCAAATGATAACTTATCAGGTGTTTCTGTGGCTTTACATTTAGCGAAAGCTCTGTTAAATGAAGAACTGCGGTATTCGTATCGCTTCCTTTTTATTCCGGGTACTATAGGTTCTATCACCTGGCTTGCCAGAAATGAAGATAAGCTTGGCAATATCAGGTATGGACTTGTTCTTTCTTGCCTGGGGGACTCTGGCTCTTTAACCTTTAAAAAAAGCAGATCAGGTGACCGGGAAATTGATAAAATCGGGTCGCTCATAATGAATAGCAGGGAGGATGAGGGCGCGTCCGTTCGTGAATTTCTTCCTTATGGTTACGATGAGAGACAGTACTGCTCGCCCGGTATAAACCTTCCCGTGGGGTGCCTGACCCGAACCCCCTTTGGCGAGTTTCCGGAATATCATACATCAGCTGATAACCCCGGATTTATGAGTGAAGAGTCCCTGGAGGATTCTCTTCAGGCACTTAAAGAGTTCATAACGTGTTTTGAAGGGAATCAAACCTACATGAATAAAAAACCAAAATGCGAACCAAATCTGGGAAAAAGAGGGCTTTATGATTCAACGGGGGGGCGTGCAAGAACAAGTGAAAGTCGTATGGCGTTGCTATGGATATTGAATCAGGCTGATGGCAGCCATTCACTTGTAGATATTGCCAGGAAATCGGGAATTGACTTTGATATAGTCCGGAAGGCTGCCGAAGACTTAAGAGGGGCAGGGTTGCTCGAAGAACGTCCGGAAAATGATAAACGGAGCATCTAAATATATTTAAGACGTAGATTAGAGACAGTGCCGGTTGTTAGGCCGGATTATTCACGAAATAGAATAAAATAGAAGTTAAGTTTATGATACTTTTTGGTATATCGAAAAATGGGTATAGCTCAAATTTAAGTGTTGATGCGAATGGCTGCGAGGCTGTCAAAAAAGGAACATAATAAGTTGCTAAGCTTAAATAATTTAGGATGTTTATCCCGGCTCACCCTATATCCCTCTCTATCTAATAGAGAGGGATTAAACGTCTAAATTATTTAAGCTTGGTTACTGGCAAATTCACTTTTTGTACAGGCTCCCAGACACTGCGTTTGCCCAGGGTATTCCTTTGGAAGAAGTGAAAATGGCTTTCTCAGGGTACTCCAGTACCCTTCCGTCATCATTTCCATTTCGCCTTGTTCACAACCAAATTTCTTTGTGTATAATCAGTATTAGGCTGAGTTAATGTCTGCCGACTAAGATTAAAGGAAAAAAATTTCAAAGCTTCATATTTTGGCTTAACATAGTGGAGAAGCAACATTGATGATTTACAGAGCAACGCCCATATTTCTTTAACAGTTTTTCGATGAACTGTTTGGGCTTGAAACTAACGGGGTAACTGTCGTGTCATAAAAAAGTACAGGGCAAGCAGTTCAGAATCTATTTGTTAAAACTAATTTAGGCTCATTCGTAATAAAAAGTAACAATGGCTACGAAAAAAGAAGAATGCCTCTTTTGCGGTTCATCTTTGGAGGTTACATTTTCAAATTTAGGTACATCACCACTTTGTGAGGAGTTTGTAAAGCCTGAACGCCTTAACTCATCCCAGCTCATATATCCATTACATGCGTATGTGTGCCACAACTGCTATCTTGTACAGGTTCACGAATATGTTACACCAGAAGAAATTTATTCGGATTACTACTATTTTTCATCTTATTCCGACAGCTGGCTTGAACATGCAAAAAATTATGTCGACACAGTAACTGACCGTTTTGGCCTGCACAAAGAGAGTTTTGTTGTAGAAATTGCAAGTAACGATGGCTATCTGCTTCAATATTTTATAGAAAAAGACATTCCCGTACTCGGGGTGGAACCTTCAGTAAATGTAGCCCGTGAATCCATTGCTAAAGGTATTCCTACTGAACAGCTTTTCTTCGGAGAAAAGACAGCGCATCAATTGAGTACAGCACACCGAAAAGCCGATCTCATTCTTGGAAACAACGTACTGGCACATGTTCCGGATATCAACGATTTTGTGAAGGGCTTGAAACACCTGCTTTCCGATAAAGGGGTAATGACCTTTGAATTTCCGCATCTGATGCAGCTTATAGAGAATAACCAGTTTGATACCATTTACCATGAACATTTTTTCTATTACTCTCTTTTTGTGGTAAAGCGGATATTTGAAACACATGGATTGAAGCTTTTTGATGTGGAAGAACTTTCAACGCATGGCGGATCACTTAGGATTTACGCAACCCATATTGAGAACGGCGACCAGAAAGAGGGCGAGAGATTAGATGCTCTGCTTTCTATTGAGCGTAATAAGGGGTATACGGAGCTTGAGTTATACAGGGAATTTGACAACCGAGTTAAGAAAACAAAACGGGATTTACTTAAGTTGTTAATTAAACTTGCTGAAGACGGGAAAAAAGTAGCGGGTTATGGTGCTCCCGGCAAAGGAAATACCTTGTTGAATTATTGCGGAATCTACACTGATCTGATTGAATATACAGTGGATCGTAATCCAAAAAAACAAGGCATGTACCTTCCGGGATCGTTGATCCCTATCTTTCACCCCGACAAGATTCGTGAAACAAAACCAGACTTTGTGTTTATCTTGCCCTGGAATTTTAAAGATGAGATCATGAGCCAGATGAAAGATATTGCTGAATGGGGCGGTAAATTTATTATCCCAATACCTGCGCCGATAATTGTGGGGTAGAGATAGGATTAGTTGTGAGTTTTGAGTCGCGAGTTTTGAGTGGAGAAGCAGTATGCGTTAATTTAGATTAAAAAGATTAATAATGAAGGTAGTATTATTTTGTGGCGGACTTGGAACAAGGATGAGAGATTATTCCGAAAAGGTTCCTAAGCCGATGGTGAAGCTTGGCTACAGGCCCATGCTTTGGAATGTCATGAAATACTATGCCCATTTTGGACACACCGATTTTATTCTCTGCCTTGGATATAAGGGGGATTACATTAAGCGATACTTTGTAGAGTATAATGAGTATATTTCCAATGACTTTGTACTGAATGGAGGGAGCGATAAAATTAAACTACTGAACAGTGACCTCGATGACTGGAATATTACCTTCGTAGACACCGGTATGACCTCAAACATAGGGGAGCGGCTGATGAAGGTGAAGTCCTACCTGGAGGGTGAAGAGATGTTTTTGGCAAATTATACAGATGGATTAACAAATATGCCACTTGACCGGATGATCGACACCTTCCGGCAAAAAAATAAAACCGGGTGTTTTATGGCTTATCAGCCCACGCAAAGTTTCCATGTCGTTAATCTGGCCGAAGACGGTAATGTAAACAGCATCAGCCCGATCGGGAATTCGGGCCTTAGGGTAAATGCAGGTTATTTCATTTTCAAGAAGGAGATATTTAACTACATGAAAATGGGGGAAGAGCTGGTTGTTGAACCCTTTCAGCGACTGATAAAAGAGAAGCAGCTTTTTGGTTACAGATACGACGGTTTTTGGACCGCACTGGATACATTTAAAGATAAACAGCTCATCGATGATCTGTACGCCAGGGGACAAACCCCGTGGAAGGTGTGGTCCGATGATTACACTGAGAGTGAATAATGCAGCCATTGATATTTGATACAGATAAAGAGAAAGATCTGTCTGTTTTATGCATCGGCGCGCACTGCGATGATATTGAAATCGGCTGCGGGGGGACACTCTTTAAACTAATTGAAAATACGGGATGCATTCGGGTGAAATGGGTGGTGTTTGCTTCTAATGAAGTTCGTAAAAAAGAAGCCCGAAACAGTGCAGAACGCTTCCTGGAGGGAGCGGACGAGAGGGAAATTGAAATCTTTTCATTTGAGGATGGGTATCTTCCCACCGTGTGGAACGAAATCAAAAAAAAATTTGAAGTGATAAAAAAACAGATTAAACCTGACCTGATTTTTACTCACTACCGGCACGATCTGCACCAGGATCATCGCATGCTGAATGAATTGACATGGAACACATTTCGCAACCATTTGATTCTCGAGTATGAGATTCTCAAATATGATGGCGACCTGGGGACCCCCAATTTTTTTGTCTCAATCAATAAAGAACTGCTGGATAAGAAAATGAAAATTTTAATGGAGTGTTTTGAAAGCCAGTTACATAAACAGTGGTTTGATGAGACCCTTCTGACCTCTCTGCCACGAATCAGGGGAGTGGAATGCGCCACTAAAACAAAATTTGCGGAAGCGTTTTACTGTAGAAAAATGATCCTGGAATAGATTTATTAATAGAAAACCTCCGGGTTTTCTTGACGGTATTGATGACGAATGCCCTTTTTGGACAGCCTCATTAAGGGGTGGTTGAACCTTGGGCATCCTGAAGGGGAAACAGGAATTTGAGTTAAATTAAATTCAAAAACCTAAGGCTACCACCCCCGGCCCCTCCTTACACAGGAGGGGAGTTAATTTAACCCTGATATATATGTATTCAGATTAATAAGTTGAAATTTTTATTTGTTATACCAGATCGATGTTTATATCACACTTCTTTAAAAACTTAAAAACACTGAAAAAAGAGGTTCTATGCATCGGTATACAATACGTTTAAGGAAGAAATAACACTTCCTCGCTGGTACTTCGATATATATTTCAATTTCACTCTGGCCTTGAACCACGACAAAATCTCTGGTTTTTCAAAGCCATTATTTACACGAAAAATGAAATCCGAACATTCAGATACAGATAGAATGGAGCATGAGCCGGAAGTAAGTATCGTAACCCCAGTCCATAATGGGGAAGAGTTCTTGGCCGAATGCATCGAAAGTGTATTGGCGCAAACCTACCGGAACTGGAATTATGTGATTGTCAACAATCGCAGTACCGATAAATCGCTTGAAATTGCGAAATTCTATGCTGCAAAAGATGACAGAATCAGGGTTCATGCCAATGAATCTTTTTTGAAAGTAATGGATAACCTCAATCATACATTCAGGCAGATCTCACCCGGTAGCAAATACTGTAAGGTGATACATGCCGACGACTGGATGTTCCCGGAATGTATAGAGCGGATGGTTCATCATGCAGAGGAATACCCGTCAGCGGGAATTGTTAACTCCTACTATCTTGACGATAAGATTGTAAGGCCACAGGGACTTAAATATCCCAGCCACTTAAATCCGGGCAGGGACATTGGTAAACAATATTTATTAAACCATCACACTTATTTTGGTGCCCCTTCAAATTTGCTGATTCCATCTGAACTGATTCGGAAAAGGGAAGAGGTATACGATCCAGAGAATATCCACTCCGATCACTCATTTTGTCTTGATGTTTTAAAAGAGTACGACTTTGGATTTATACACCAGGTATTAACTTTTTCAAGACGCCACGAGGCTTCACATACAAACAGAGTTGCTGAAAAATATGGAACCTACAGTATAGGTAAGATCAGGAATCTATTAAAATATGGCCCGTACTACCTGGAAGCGAAAGAGAGAGATGAAAAATTGAATTCAACCATAGAAAGTTATTACCGCAGCTTTATCAGAAGATCTGTTTATCGATTTTCAAAAGATATTTTTAACTATCATATTGCAGAGATTCAACGAATGGGGCTTAAAGTGAACTACAAAAAAATCGTAAAATATTTCCTGGGGGCAATATTTGATGCAAGAGTGGTACTATCTTATCTTAGTAAGAAAATGAATATGTGATGCATGTTAAAAATATTGTACAACATATATTTCTTGAATTTTAATCATCCGGTGATTGATAGTTATCATACACGGCTCTGGATAAGACTGTCGAATTATCTGTTAGCGGGATACTATACAGTTACCGGCAGGTTTACGAAAAAAAGAAAACTGCCTGAAAAACAATCCGGAGATCAAAAACTGGTTGTATCACTGACCACATTTCCGGAAAGAATTGAAAATGTATGGCTCGTTATAGAGTCGTTGCTTGCGCAGTCGCACAAGCCCGATGCCATTTTGTTGTGGTTATCATCGGGTGAGTTTGACGGAAAAGTATCCCTGCCGAAAAAGTTAATGTTACAAGAGGAAAGGGGCCTGCAAATTCGGTTTTGTGAGGACAACTTGCTGCCTCACAAGAAGTATTTTTACACGATGCAGGAGTACCCAGAGGCCAATGTCGTTACTGTGGATGATGACGTGATCTATCACCCCACTCTCGTAGAAAAACTGATGGAGTGTCACAGGTTGTATCCCTCTTCTATTTGCGGTACACTCCTGCGGAAAATTGAAGTTAACAGAAACAGAGTTTTGCCCTATAACGAGTGGAGTTATCTTAGGACAAATTCGGAACCGAAATTTGAAAATCAAATGATAGGAGTAGGCGGGGTGCTGTATCCGGCGAATTCGCTGCATAGCGACGTTTTTGATAAAGACTCCTTGAGAAAATTTTCGCTATACACCGATGATCTGTGGCTAAAAGTAATGAGTCTGAAGAAAGGAACACGTATAGCGGGTATTTCGGGTGAATTTCCAAGATTGTTTATGCCACTGGTTATAACAAAAACCGGGAGACTGGCTGATGAAAATATTGGAAACAACAAGAATGATAAAAACTTTCAGCGCCTGATTGAGTATTACAACATATCTGTGACTGACTTTAAGAAACGCGGATCCAGGGAACCCGCATCCTGACTCATCCCCGTCCCTCTCTATCGCGCCCTTGCGGGACTTGACAGAGAGGGGAGCTTCGAAATAGACGTTTTTGCCTTAAAATTTTAACTGAATCGGAATTTATTATCGAATTATTTTTCACCTCAAAAAGTTTCACTTAGCCAAGGGGTGAACAATTTTTTTAATCAAACTCAGGCTTTTAGAGGGCTTTGCAGAACCAGTGATTTTGTCATAGTTCAAGGCCAGTCCGCCAGCCGGCGGACGTGAGGATTTCAATGTCACGCACCGAGCGAAGCGATTCCCACGCAGTGATAACGACGAAATGCGGCAAAAGCACGGTTTTGCAAAGCCCTCTTTTAGATATAGTAACCCATCAAAGGTAAATAATCAGTTGAAAGTCGTCGGATAAGTCATCAATGAATAACATTGAACCAAAGTCACTCGATTTTTTGAAAACTCATCCGATACCTATACGACACTACATCAATGATATAACCATAGTAGTAAATAAAAAATAGGTTCTACAGAAATTCTAATAGGTATGGAGTTCAGCAAAAAGTAATTCCAGCCTTTGAACCGCTCATTATTTGAACGCGTTATCGAAATATAAAATCACTGTAAAATCATGGGCTAAAATAAATTATGGAGATGTGCATCTTCCTAAGTTATAAGGGATCCCGATGAGGGGAGTGTGGCATGATAATCAAAAATATATGATCCACGGGATTTTCTATAGAACCAAAAAAATAAGTTTACAACATGATCAGAAGGATTGAGATGATTGGGCCTTCGGCTGTAGGAAAGACAACCCTGTATGATAAGATAGAGCGGACGTTAAAGAGCAATGAAGAGTTATTAACACTGAAAGGCGCTTACAAAAAAGCAGCTCTCCAGGCTGAGATCTTTGCTAATGAATGGCTGTTGTTTTGTTATCAAAACGCACTGAGATCCGGTCTGTTTAAAAATAAAGAACGGGGATTGGGGCGTGTGATCCTTACGAAGAAGTACAACATGAAAAGCCTAAAAAAAAATGGGTTCGGGAAGTTCCTGGTTTCGTTCGATATTCAACACCAAGATTCCAGGGAATACAGGGACCCGATTTTTGTACAAAAAATGCTTTCCAGATTTCTGAGTAGAGTGGAGGATCACCTTTTACTGGAATTGTCATTACGCACGGATAAAATCTTATTGGTTGACGAGGGGATGATTCACTATCACACGGGGATAACAGATTATGCTCTTGAAACGTATACCGGCGAAGAATTAAAGCGCGACCCGGTGTTCAGCCCGGCCGGTATCATTCACTGTGTTCAGGAGGAAGAGGTGATCTATGAACAGGCGCAAAAGAGGAAGGAAGAGGGAGTAAAAACCTTTTCACACGGAGGGCTCAACAGTAAAGAATTGAGACAGTTAATCAAAAAAAATATTCTTTACGATAAAGAAAAAGCAGAACGCTTAAAGAATATAGGAATACCGGTTTTGGATATAAATACCGGTGAGGATTTTGAGGTGAATTTAAATAAAATAGTATCGTTTGCTTCGGATTTAAAAAACTCAGTCTGACCCTCCCCCGCCCCCTTCCGTTGAAAGCCGGACAGGCTCCTGTCGCGCCCTGACGGGACTTGACATGGAGGGGAGCTTCGAAGTGAACCTTTGTGCCTTGAAATTTTAACTGTATTAGAAAATGCTTTTATATTTAATTACAGCTCCGGAATTAATCCACTATCCATTAATAAAATAGAATTGAGACTGAAAGTGATGAAAATTGATTCTATGTTGGTTTGTATTGAAAATAGATTTGACGAAGGCATGAAAAGTCCCCCTTATCAAAGGGGGTTTAAGGGGATGTCTTTATATTACTTTTCAAAAAATCCCAACTTGCTCTCTCTGCGGTCACCTGAAAGTGAGTGCAACGAAACGTGTTGGTAAAACCAAGAAAACATTTACAAAATTATAAAGAAATACTGTGCGAAGAATTGAACTAATCGGGGCATCGGGAGTAGGAAAAACCACGCTTTATAATAAGCTTGGCAGTATTCCCAGAAAGAACAGATGCTATCTGACGCTGAAAGATGCCTATAAAACTGCGGCGCTTAACTGTGAGATTCCTGTACGCCAGGTACAACTATTTTTCTACCGGCAGCTATTAAAGTCGGGCATGGCCAAAAATAAAGAGCGGGGCCTGGGAAAAATCATTCTTATGGAGCATTTAAATGGAGAGACTGATCAACGATCAAAATACAACGCTTTTAGTGTTTCTTTTGACATCCTGTACCACTATTTGAAAGATGAACCCGGTCCATTCTATGTTAAGAAAAGAATGTCCCGTTTTTTGAGGACAATAGATGACTATCTGCTGCTGGATCAGGGCTTGTCCGAAACCGAACCAGTGCTGGTTGACGAGGGAATGACGACCCATCACTACCCGGGAATTACGGAATACGGGTTTCAAACATACAGCACCGAACAGTTAAAGAGTGATCCGGTATTTAGTCCATCAGGTATTATTTACTGTGTTCAATCGCCGGAAATTATTTTTGAACAGGCAATCAGGCGAAGGGAGAACGGTACGAAAACATTCTCACACGGCCGGTTAAACAATGAAGAGCTCAGGAGGCATATCGAAAAAAATACTTTGAAAGATGAACGAAAAATTAACAGCTATAGGAAAATAGGCGTCCCGGTTTTAGAGATCAATACCGGTGAAAAATTTGAACACCTGAAAGAGAAAATTAACGCTTTTGCCACAAGAGTCACCAGCTAATCCTACGCAGCCCTTCCGAAAGCTTTCGGAACCGGTTCGAGAGGCTGATAACGCTTTGAAAATTGGTGGCTTTATGCTGCCAAAAATCTCCAAACAACGAGTCACCCCTCTTTGCGAACGCAGTGAGTAGAGAGGGGGTGGGGGTGAGTCCGAAGAGCCCGGACGCTGACAGGAGCTTTGCGCGCTGTCAGGTCTCTTGACTCCTTGGGCCACCATATTAACCTGGCAACCATAGAGTTTCCTGTAACATTTAATTATTTTTACCTATAAGGCGGATGTGATTTATCCACTTGTCAAATTGAACGTATCAAATCGCATAAAAACCTATAGGATCTACTGGAAAGTTTGTGGGTAAGTAGATGAGGTTGTTTGTTCAGCGACCTGGCTGAGTGGCCACGCGTGCCAGTTTTGTCGTTACAATTTTTCTTTGCAGTTCGCGTGGGCTCCTGCAAGAGTCGCGAGTGTCTGCTCTTATTTTTTTGTGGCAACAAATATCCCCTCCAATTCACAACTCTGGCAGGAACTTCGCTCCGCTACGTACTCTACCAGGTTGTTTTGTTCAGCACTTTTGTGGCCTGATGGAGTTATGATTAGGGAGTTCATTAAACCTATAGGCAATAACATACGATTCATGAGTGCATGAAAGGCTGCCTGCTTTGTTGAAACAGTATGAATGAATTATAATAGGCTCTTAGGGGAATAGACACTATCTTTTGCACATAATTAAGCAGGACATTATTAATAAGATAGTTAAAAGAATGTGGCAAATATGAGCGCTCAATACCCTGATCGAAAAAAAATACTGATCGTCAGCCGCTCTTTCTACCCGATGAACTCACCACGCTCCTTCCGCACGACTGAGCTGGTGAAGGAGTTTGCCCGGCAGGGACATGATGTAACCCTTTTCACGTTTAAAGACAACGATCATCACCCGGCGTTTGAGCTGGAGCATGGGGTAGAGATCCGAGACCTGGGGAAGAACTCTTTTCCCACATTTAGCACAGACGGTAGGCGGTTTTGGAACCTGGCCGGCCGGGCACTGAACCGAGGGCTGAATCTTCTGTTTGAATACCCCCATATTGAACTGACAAAGCTGGTGAAACAACGGTTAAAAGATGAGAGCGGTTACGATCTGCTGATCTCTGTTGCAGTACCTCATACGGTCCACTGGGGGGTAGCCGCAGCACGAAGCAATGATCATATGATTGCAGATGTGTGGGCGGCCGATTGTGGAGATCCCTACATGGGCGAGGAGATGGACTCCTTCAGAAAGATGTTCTATTTTAAGTACGTGGAAAAGTGGTTCTGCCGGAAAGCGGACTATATTACGGTTCCGATTGAAGAGGCTAAAAAGGCGTACTACCCGGAGTTTCGGGAGAAGATCCGGGTGATCCCACAGGGATTTGATTTTAGTGACGCAAATGTTGATAAAAACGATTACAAACCAAACCCGGTTCCCACGTTTGCATACGCAGGTGGATTGATACCCGGGGGGCGTGATCCCGGGCCGTTTCTCGAGTATCTTGCAGGGCTTGAAAAACAATATAAATGCATCTTCTATACACAAAGCACCTCCATGGTGGAGCCCTATGTGAAAGCGTCCGGTGGAAAAGTTGAGATTCGCGACTACATTCCCCGTAAAGAACTGCTCCGGGAACTGAGCGGTATGGATTTCCTGGTTAATGTGGAGAACAAAACCGGTAAACAGCTGCCGAGCAAACTGATCGATTACAGCATTGCGGGAAGGCCCATACTGTCGGTGAAAAGCGGAAAGGTGGAACCCGATACCGTTGACCAGTTCCTGGTAGGAAATTATGCCAACCGTTTACAGACCGGCAACCTTGCCCCATACAGGATTGAAAACGTATGCGCTAAATTTTTGGAGTTATGCGAAGTTTAATTTGGGTTTTGGTTTTGAAAGTGAAAACGGGGCTCATGCTCAGGGATGATATATGCCGGGATTTGGTTGACGGAGGACGGGAGACGGGAGGCCAAAGACCAGGGACGGAGGACTGGGGAGTTTGGACGGATGGCAAAGGATCAAAGACCGGGGACGGTGGGATTCTGAAATCGGTAATGGATGATTTAATAACTGAAAGAAGCAAGAAAGATCATACAACCTGCCCTGATATTTGCATGTGTGTGCCTGTCCTCCGTCCCCGGTCTTCGGTCAGCATGCTGCCTCTCTTCCATTTTTCGCACCCAGTCCCTGCAATTTATCATCTTCAATCTCTAATCTAAAATGAACACCCGCTACCAAACATACGCGCAGGCCCATACCCGGAAGGAGGGCTATTACGCTGGGTTCCTGTTCCTGATATGGCCGTTTCTGGCGGCGGTTTCTGCGTTTCGGAACTACAACAAGCCCTGGGCAAAAAATATCTTTTGGGCCTTTTGCGCATTTTATGGATATGTATTTGCAATTGGTGCGGAATCCCAGGGTTCCGATATTTTAGCCTATATTGCGGATTATCAAAATACGCACCAAGACCAGTTTACCTTCGCGCAGGCGCTGCAGTATTTTCGTGAGAGCGGGGAGATCGATATACTCCGGACCATCATCTCGATTGGATTATCCCGGTTTACGGATGCTCCTTCCGCCCTGACCCTGGTGTATGGTATCATCTTCGGCTACTTTTTTTCCCGAAATATTTGGTTTCTGCTGGAAAGAATGGAAGGGAAAATCGCTTTCGCAACTCTTCTAATTCTTGCCTGCTTTTTTCTGGTAAACCCGATCTGGAAGATCAACGGTTTCCGGATGTGGACCGCGGTGCATGTATTCCTCTACGGGCTGCTCCCCTACCTGTTCGACGGCAAGAAAAACGGCCTTTGGATTGCGGCACTCTCCATATTGGTCCATTTCTCCTTTATTGTACCGGTAGGCGCACTCGTTGGATACCTGGTAGCAGGAAACCGGCTCACCCTTTATTTTGGATTTTACCTGTTTACCCTCTTTGCGGCTGAGCTGGATATTTCGGCATTCAATGAGGCTATGACCGCGTACGCCCCCGAGATTTTACAGGAGAGAACCTCAAGCTATCGGAGCGAAGCCGTTATAGAAGCCCGGGGAAACAGAGCTAATACTCGAAACTGGTATGTTGTGTGGAATGGGAGAGCTCTTACCTACGCGATCATGGGATTTATTGTGATTCTTTTTGTGAAAGGGCGGGGGTATATTCGGGAAAACATAGGGTGGCACAGCCTGTTTTCCTTTACGCTTCTTTTTTATGGCGTTGCAAATATCCTGAGTGCACTTCCGTCAGGAGGGCGCTTTATGACGATTGCACATTTGTGTGCACTGGCTGTTATCGCCCTTTACGTACAAAATCGCCCGGGCGAGAAAGTGATGAATCGGTTCATATATTTAGCAACACCGGCACTTTTGCTTTACATAGTCGTGGAGTTTCGAGTCAGCCTGCTGTCCATGAGTGCTTCAGTCATTATGGGGAACCCATTGCTTGCCATTCTGAGTACAGGAGATCACATTTCCCTGAATGATGTATTAAAAATGATTTTATAGAACAGAGTTATGTATAGAAGTTTAGCAGGGAGATTAAAGAGTCATTTTTTTAATATGAAAGGCTGGCGGACCAACCGCAAGATTGTGGTGATTGAAAGCGACGATTGGGGTGCAATCCGGATGCCTTCGAAACGAGCCTTTAAAAATTTGCAGGAGGCCGGGATGGAACTGCACAACTCCTGCTACAATCGTTATGACACGCTGGAAAGCAGGGAAGACATGGAGATGTTGTTCAGTCTGCTTGGTGAATACAGAGACTCTAAAGGGAATCACCCCATCATGACGTTTAACACAGTAATGGGGAATCCTGATTTTGAAAAGATCGAAGAATCGAATTTCAGCACCTACTATCATGTGCATTTTCGGGATAGCTATAAAACGTATTATGGGTCAGATCACTTTGAACTTTGGAGATCAGCGATAAAGAGAGGAATTATAAAACCACAGTTTCATGCCCGAGAACACCTAAATGTAAGTTTGTGGATGCAAGCTCTGCAACAGAATAATCACGATGCCAGACTGGGGTTTGATAACAGGTTCTACGGGATGAAACAAACGGTTACCCCGCCGGATGATCAAAATCACTATCTGGGTGCCTACTGGGTTGTTGGTGAAAAGGACTTTAAAAATAAAAAAAAGATTCTCGAAGATGGTTTAGAATTATTTGAAAAAACGTTCCGGTTCAGCTCAGACTCATTTGTGGCATGTAACTATATTTTACCCAGGGAGCTGGAATATCCTCTTTCTGAATGTAATGTTAAATACATCCAGGGACAGCGGGGATACCTGTCTCCGGAAATCTCAACCGGTAAGAAAAGAATAAACAGAATTTATACCGGGAAAAGCAATGCATATAACCAGATCTTTACCGTTCGGAATTGTCTTTTTGAACCCAGTGAAGATGGAAAAAAAGATTGGATAAACAGCTGTTTGAATGATATAAGCACCTCATTCTTCTGGAAAAAACCGGCTATCATTTCATCACACAGGGTGAATTACATTGGGGTGCTGGACCTAAAGAACAGGGAGCGTGGACTCCAGAGCCTGGACCGGCTGCTAAAAAAAATATTGGAATTCTGGCCCGATGTGGAGTTTATGTCAACAGATCAGTTGGGGAGATTGATTGAAGGGGATATTCATGTAAAAGTAAATTGAAAAGTTTTAATTTGTTTATAATTAGGGCCCCCTCAATATAGTCCCAATCTATACGGTCAGCCAAAACAGCCAGATCTTGATCGGGATCAATAAAGTCAGTAAGTAGCGCTTGAAAGATATTGTGTTGCTATTTATTGGGCGAAGTAACTGTCATGAATTTCAAAGTTTTGGGCAGAATACTGTAGTTTTTTTGAAAAGTGGGATACTAACATTACCGAATTAAAGAGCGATATTTTACTTTTATGGTATTATTTTGGGATTGACTAACTAAACCTCTTTACTTTCAGTTCAAGGGTGTTTAGTTAAATAGATTACTTTCTTATAAATTAATCTGCTTTATATATCTGATTGGAAAATGGATAGACAACATATTTATTAAATACACATAAAACACAAATATATTATGTCAATTATAAATCGGTCGCTTAATTTCATATATCTTAAATCTCATAAAACAGCTAGTTCATCAGTTGAGGCGTTTTTGATTAATGAAACTAAATTAGGTGAGGATATATTCAATACGTCGAGAGATATTCTAAAAATAAACAGCAGGAAATTTGAAAGTCACAGGAGAAATACTTTTAAACTCCCTTTAAGTAACTACTTCTTTGATATTCCAAATCGATATTACGTGCGTGGTACTGCAAGGTTACTACCGCACGTCAAGGAGCATCATGGTGGTATCGAGCTTAAAAATATTTTAGGAGAGAATTTTTGGGGTAAAGCTTTTAAATCTACTAACGTCAGAAATCCATGGGATGCAATGGTTTCATTTTATCAATGGGTGAAAGTAGGGAGGTATGGAAGATCATTTCCAAAAGACTTAAATTGGGATGATTTTTTGGTACAGGTTTGCAAGGTAGATGATTCTAATGCTGATTGGAGTATTGCACAGGACTATCTCTTTTACCCATATTTATTTGACGAAAATTCATTTTTTGTTGATCATGTGTTTTTCTTCGAAGACTTGCAGGGTTCATTTTCTGAATTAAAAGAAACGCTCGAATTGTCAGCAAATGATTTTGATAAAGAAGCATATTTTTTCAAAAATAACCGCAAACAACGTGATTACAGGAAAGACTATACCGATGATCAAGCGCTATTCGTACAGAATCACTTTAGTAAATTGCTTGCTTTATTTCCTTACCAATTTGAGAAAATCAATAGTCGTCCACTATGAAAGAAAAGCTTTTATCTTTGGATGTAAATAATGCTAATTTTTGTTGGTTTTATAGAATATTGAATAAATAAATTTCATGTTTTTGTGAGTTCAATTTTTTTTTAATGCTTTGCAAACTCCTTGATCTTAAATTTTTTGTGGAGATTTTTATTGGTCCCAGCGGAGGGTTTAAAACCCTGCACTTTCAGTGCAGAACTTTAGTGTTATGAAACGTCTAAAATTTGGTATCCTTTGAGCTATGGCAAAACCAATGCGCAAAGGAAGCCACACGACGACTCATTTGACGTGTCACATCGTGTGGGTTACCAAATATCGCTATCATGTTCTGAAGAGAGATATCCAGAAACGGTGTCGGGAGCTGGTGATCCAGATCTGTGATGTGGATGAAGTGGAGATTTTGAAAGGGGGTGTGAGCAAGGATCATGTTCATATCCATAAGAATGCTTCAGAAAGAATATCCTAAACTAAAGAACAGGTATTGGGGTCGGCATTTTTGGGCGACGGGATTTGGAGCATGGAGTACAGGGAATATAACCGATGAGATGGTTCAGGCGTACCTGGAGCACCACAGAAGCAAGGAGGATGATGACCACTCAGATTTCATCTTGGAATAGGACTTTAGTTCGTCACTAAACCCCTATACTTTCAGTGCAGGGTGGTTTAGTTGACACACTGAACACGTTTGTGCTGGTGCGGTATTCGTTGGCTAAGTGTTCTAACTCATGAGTTCGTTGACATTTTTTAAGCCAACGGCTCAGCTGGGGAGATTGATCGAAGGGATATTTGTGTACATATAAGACTAGGTAGTCGGTACTTAAGAACTCAAAATGGATTGGTGGTGATATCTGCCGGTTAGAATTGACCAAGCAAAATGGTGCAATTTTTTTCCATCTCTGACCCACTGCTCCATCCATTTCTTCAAATTCCATCCGGCAGCAGCCAGATAGGCGTTGATTTGGGGAGATTCCTCCCCGCTCAGATAGTTCTGCCCCAACCGGTGGTCGGTTTTAAGGTGTCCGATAATGGGTTCAATACCGGCTCTGCGCCGAAACCGTCGGCGCATGCGTCGCTTTTTGGCGGGGCTATCGCTGGGGTTGGCCTTCGTCGGGGTGGTGACTTTCACACCTAACGCTTCTTTTAGGCAACAACATGTACGGCCAGCTCAGTGTTGATGAGGTGATGACCACGCTCGTTGACGCTGAATGGGAAGAGCGTCAGCAACGCAAAATTGCGGGTCTTACCAAACGCGCCGGCTTCCGTCAGCAGGCAGCCGCCACCAACATCGACTACCACCCCGATCGGGGCCTTGACAAGACTCTGATGGGACGGCTGCTCAGCCTGACGTTCGTCAAAAAGGCCGAAAACCTCATAATTACCGGTCCAACCGGAACCGGTAAAAGCTGGCTTGGCCAAGCGATCGGCCGCCAGGCGTGCCTGATGCTGCTTAAAACCCGGTATTTTGTAACTGCCCGGTTTTTTGATGAGGCCAAACTGGATGGTAGCTGGCCGAAACTACTGAAAACCCTGTCTAAAACAAATCTGCTGATTCTCGATGACTTCGGACTGCACCCGATGGACCCGGCCGACCGGCAACTGTTATTGGATCTGATTGAAACCCGTCACGGGAATGCCTCCACCATATTTTGTTCGCAAGTACCGGTGAGCGGCTGGCATAAACTAATTGGAGAGGGAACCATTGCGGATGCTATTTTAGATCGGGTGGTTTACTCGTCTCACCGCATCGAACTCAAAGGCGAATCCCTTCGCAAAAAAAACCGCTTGAACCAATGACCCCTAACCCTTAACATTGCTTGTGGAAAGTGGCACTATATGGCCCGAAACAGGTGGCACTATATGACCGAAATAGCCACTTTGATGCCACGTCCGCCCCGGTCGTAGATGACTTCCCTGGGCAAGGGGCGCTGATCGGATTGAATCTGCTCGAGCAGGGGCTCGATTGTTTTGGAGTCATGCGGATTGCCCTCAAAGGCCTTGATGGCCAAAATAACTGTCGCGCACCAACTGCTTGCTCACCCTCTTGTAACTCTGGCGCTGATCCACGCCCTCAGCGCGTGCGATGCGGTTGCAGTGATCAATCACTGTCTTGGCCAGTTTGGCATCGGTGGGAAACGTTACGTCGTTCTCCTGGACCGTGGTGTCCGACAGGTTTTGGTTGAACCGGCCACCCAATTCATGGATGGCGACCGAATGGGAGAAGATCGTGGCGACTCCGTCCTGGCCAATACGCTTGCGAAAATGAACAAACCCGCTGGGATCACAGGGAAAGGTATGCTGGAAATAGGCCTCCCCGCAAAAATACTGCATGTACGGATTCACTACCAACGCTTTGGCCAGGGTCTCATCACCATAGTCATAGATCCATTTGAGCAGCAGGCACCCGACCATAAAACGAATTGGCATAGCGGGCTGACCGGTATGACTGTAGTGGCCGGCAAATGTTTGCTCAAAATACTTCCAATCGATGCGGTCAGCTAAAATGACCAGCTGGTGATCGACATCAATAAAGTCAGTAAGTAATGGCTGGAAGATATCGCGCTGGGTTTTATTGGGAGATGTACCTGTCATGTTTTGCAAGGTGTTGGGCTGAAAAGGATCAGTATCTTGCAAAACAAGATACTAAGAAACCCGCATTTAAACACTATAAACAACTGATAATATTACCTTTATATCATTATTCAGGGTAGACTAGGTAAAAGTCTCAATAAAAAGGTATTATTTTAGGGTAAAGCTCTCTTATATGTTGGAATTCAAGCATCTAAAAAATTCAAGTAATATACCTTTTACTCAAAAAATTTGTTGAATTACTGTACTAATTCTCTGAAACGATTAATGAATTTATTAGCATTCAAATAGTGCTTTTTATAAATGGTTTGTGCGTTATGGATGTATGGTTCATAGTCGGTAATATTTTCAAGGGTTCTGTTTAGCGTCTCTTCCAGGTCGCTCATGTCCCACTGAAGCGGAACATAGGTTTCATCTTTTTTATAAATATTCGGCCATGTTGTTATATGGCTCATATCCGGTTTGATTAACAGTGAACCGCAAATAATCGCTTCGAAATCCCAGTAACACACCTCTCCCCATCCATACGGGCTCACACACGTTTTTGATCGCTTCAGTTCATCTAAATAGGTCTGTTTCGATACTTTAGATCCCGTTAGGTAATTTTTATCGCCACTATAGTTCTGAAAAAAATAAACAAGCTTGTTTATTTGGTAGGAAAACTTTTTGTCCCCATCTTTAATCTGACCTCTGAATGAGGAGTCTATATCTCTAAGGTTCTCTTTTGGCTTCACAAATGAGGGGGCTTCGTAAATATTATTGAACAATCTTACCGTATTTATTGGGTAGTATCTTTGAAGAGGAAGAAACCGGTAATCAACAAGTCCTATATCCCATCCAACCCGTAATTTATGCAATTGATCGTCCGGGCACCTCTTAAATTGTTCAAAAGATGAACGAGCTCCTTTCTTCTGTTCTTCAGTGAGTCCATAGCTCCAAACAAAAAGTTTTTGGCTTTCTATAGGTTGTTTTAAATAGAGACTTTTATCTGAGAGGATTTGTTTTTTTACAATTAAGTCAACGTGCTCTATAAGATCAAAATATCTGCATCCAGAATCGTCACTGGAATCAAACAATAGTAATTTTACTCCCTTTGCCCGTAACTTATGAAGAGTTTCAATAATGAACGTATTGTCCTTATGTTTATTAGTAAGGTCAGTTAAATGCAAGATATAGCGAGTATCTACAAAAACCACATCTTTGGTTAAAAGTTTGTCATCCCGGTGATCTGAGAAGAAATCCCGCCTTCTTAAAGTTTGTTCTCCATTTAATAATGGGGTAAAAATTCTGCAACCCTTTTCTGATACTATTCGGGTATGTAATGATTCCAATCTCTGTCATACAATTATTTTAGCAGGCCGGGGTTTCTGCTTTTAAAACAAACAGATAAAGCAAAACAATATAGAATCTGAACTTAAATTCAATTATTTCTGGATTATATATTGCGTTGTCTGCAATACACCAGGCGTTGCTTAAGATAAGAGTACCCGCCGTACCGGCATCCCAATTTTGAAAAACTCATAGCTACGCCGGTGCCTAAATCAGATGTATTCAATTGTTGGCGGCGTAACTGGCAGTTGTTTATTTGGCTGGGTACCTGAAACGCCGCCCTTCACTGACAAAGTCCCCTGTCATCCTGAGCGAAGGAAGGAGCGAAGCGACGACCGGAGTCGCACCCAAGGCATGGCTTTGCCAAAGGATTTCGCTTCGCGTTCAAAAGATGAGCATTGTTCGTAGCAACTCCCTCAAGCAACGGCCTTTCACCAAAAAACTCATTTGTGAAGGGATTTTCTTTGGTTGGTTTTTGCTCAGTGCGAGGAGATCCTTCGACTTC
>Ga0306867_1000506_pt1 | contig 22019 bp, 31 predicted proteins | sample AntRauTorckE6831_FD_190432 | JGI IMG/M metagenome (GOLD analysis project Ga0306867, IMG submission 190432) | Saline lake microbial communities from Rauer Islands, Antarctica - Metagenome Torckler E6 #831 (v2) (version 2) | ecosystem: Environmental > Aquatic > Non-marine Saline and Alkaline >...
CGATGTGCCAGTCGCAGCGACGCGTCACCCGGGCCACGACCGGATCGCGGTAGAGGCCGAGGAAGCTCATTGCGGTGGACAGCACGCCGGAACGTTCGTTCTCGGACTTGTTGAGCAGTTCGCGGGCAGCTTGTGCCACGACGGGGTGCGGACCCTCGCCCAGATGCGGCGTGCGCATCATCGCGGTCAGCGTCGTCGCGATCGGCCGACGCGGGTCCGACAGGAACGCGGCGACCCCGGCCAGGGTCTTGTCGGGTTCCGCGTAGAGCACATGCAGGATCGCGCCGACCAGCAGCGAATGGCTGGTCTTTTCCCAGTGGTTGCGACGTTCCAGCAGGCCTTCGGGATCGACGAGGATGTCGGCGATGTTCTGGACGTCGCGGACCTCACCGTCACCGCGGCGAACCTCGAGCAGGGGATTGTAGGCGGCACTTGCCGGGTTGGTCGGATCGAAGAGCAGCACGCGGGAGAAGCGGGACCGCCAGCCCGCGGTCAGCTGCCAGTTCTCGCCTTTGATGTCGTGGACAATGGCGGAGCCCGGCCAGGTCAGCAGGCTCGGGACGACGAGGCCGACGCCCTTGCCGGACCGGGTCGGGGCGAAGCACAGCACATGCTCGGGTCCGTCATGACGGAGATAGGTCTTGTCCAGACGCCCGAGGACCACGCCGTCCGGCGCGAGCAGCCCGGCCTTGGTGACATCCGTCTTCGTTGCCCAGCGGGCCGAGCCGTAGGTGGTGACGTCGCTTGCCTCGCGGGCGCGCAGGACCGACAGGAGGATTGCGATTGCGATCGAGGCGAAGCCGCCAGCTCCCGCGATTATCGCGCCCTCGACGAAGACGCGCGGCGCGTAGGCGTCGTACCAGTACCACCAGAGAAAGAAGTTCGGCGGTGGGTAGATGGGCAGGCCCATGATCGTGGTCATCGGGTCGCCGAGCTGGGGCTGGAAGCCGAGCCGCCAGGCCACCCATTGCGTTGCCGCCCAGACGAACCCCAGCGCGACCAGACAGACGATGAGGATCTGACCCCAGAGGATCGCCGTTGCGGGGGAGGTCTGTTTCCGGTTCGTCATGTCGATCCTTTCCGAGGTTCGGGTTCCGTCAAATCGCGAGGCCACGTTTGCGCCCGAGGGCCCAGTCGACCCCGCCACCCGGCGTGACACTGCCCGTGATGGTCTGGCCGAGATGGCGGTCGAGCTGCGGCTTCCAGGGGACGAGCTCGAAACCCATCCCGTCATCGATCATCGCGAAACGGCCGGAGGCGAGGTCTAGCCGCTGGCGATAGGTGCCGGCGACGCTGTCGCCCTCGTCGGAACGACGGCGCGGCAATCCCGTCTCGGCCTCCAGCTTGGCGGCTACGGCATCGAGTTCGCGGTTGCGCAGGGTCGTCAGGAGATCGCGCGCGAAGACGACGCGCTGTCCCTGTCGGCGCGCCAGTCCCTCCGTGGCCAGGTGATCCGCCCGGCGGTTGAGCGCCTCGGCAACGTCCGCTCCGAACCCGCCGCGGCTGAGCGGCGCGCGATCCCTGGCGAGTTGAACCCGGTCGAGCCAGGTCGCACCCTTCGCGCCCACCTGCGCCTCGAGCGACAGGTCGGACCGGCCGACCAGTGACAGCCGTGGCTGCGCGCCGTGTGTCGGCGTCCAGATCCGGGTCTCGACGATGCCGCCGACGGGCGTGTCGCCGGTCGCGTCGATATCGGCGAAGCGCAGATGATGCACCCGCCCGTCGACGCCGTCGATCACGGCATAGGCCTCACCCGAGAGCTCGTCGTGCAACCCGCGATCGGCGAGATGCCCGAGCACGGTCTCCGCCGGTGCACCCTCGATCGCGAAGTCCGTTTGCGCCCGCTCTGGACCGGCCGCCATGGCCCGGTGCATCGTCTTGATGATGTCGCCGCGCAGGGCGAGATCGCGCAGCGTCCGCTCGGCATCTGGCTTCAGCGACCAGACGGCCGGGCCGTAGGAGTCCGCGAGGCCCAGCCGTTCCAGCACCTGCGCCCGGCCGATCAGGCGTCGCCGCAGGTCCGGGTCGCGCGGCTCCGGCGATCCGGGGCGCAGGTCGGCGACGCCGCCAGTCTCGTCTGCGAGGCTCCGCAATGCGCGATCGAGACCGGTCCAGCGCTCGGCGGTCACCTCTGCGTCGAGCGAGACGTCGATCTCGCGGGCAGAGCGCGGGCCGAGCTCGAGATCCACCAGCTGTTCGGCGCGGGCACGAAAGCCGCGGCTGATGTAGTCCCGCGAGATGACGAGGTCCTGGTCCCGATCGGTTCGGCCGCGCAGCAGCACATGGACATGGGGATTGTCGGTGTTCCAGTGATCGACGGCGACCCAGTCCAGATCGGTCCCGAGATCGCGTTCGGCCTGGCCCATGAGGTCGCGGGTGAGGGCCCGCAGGTCCTGCATGTCGCTGGCGTCTTCCGGTGAGACGATGAAGCGGAAATGGTGGCGATCGTCCTCGCAACGGGTGGCGAAGGCGCGATCGTCGACCGCGTCGGTCTCGCGATCGAACATCCCCGCATCGCGCCCGTCATGGGTGACGCCGTCGCGCTTGAGATAGGCCACGTGTCTTGCGAGCGGTGCCGAGCGATAGCGCTGGCCGCGATGCCGCACGATGCGCGCCTTCACGACGACGCGCCGCTGGGTCCGCGAGAGCGACCGTGCCGCAGAGGCGAAGCGACCGCGACCGCGACCGAAGGTCGAGCCCCCGCCGGATCGCGCGCCTCCGCCAAAACGGGTGCCGGTATGCCCCGCCTTCCTGGTGGCCCGCAGGACTTGCCCGACGAAGCTCTTTGCCTTGCGGGCGCCGGGCCCACGATCGCGGATCCGTCCCGGCCTGATGCGAAGGTTATTCTCGCGGTCGCTCACGAGCGCGATCCGTCGAAAAGGGTCGTGGCACGGCGAAAGGCTTGGGATGACAGAGGCTTGCCATGGGGAACGGCACTGCGGTGACCGAGGCGGCACGGTAATTCTCTATCCACAACAACCACATGGCGCGCCGCAGTGCCGCGCCTTTTATCTCGCCATCCTTCCGTTGCTGCACTCCCCGCCGCTAGCACCAGTGCCAAGCCTGCGACCGGGCCACCCAAAATGCGCCATGCTGCGAACGCGTTCGTCATTTCGATTCCTTCGGTCGGGGTCGTACGAAAAGTGTGTCAGGTGCTGCGGGCGCTCTCGATCGCCGCGCGACAGAACCGCCGATTGTGAGGTCATCTCGCATCGCTGCGTCGATTCCGCTCGGGTCGATCTGGTCGCGATCCGGTTTGCCAGCAAAGAGCGATGCGTCTCGCCAGTCGGTGTTGCGTTGCGGTGTTTTGGTTGGCATCCGCTCCGCGTCCGAAGCGTTGATCAGCGGCAGCAGCGACGCGACATAGAGACGGGTTTCGCGTGGCAGCGGGCGACCTGTCGCGAGATGGTCGGCGTAGCGCTCCGGCCCGGCATTGTAGGCTGCGAGGAACCCCAATGAGCCGAACCTGTCGTGCATCATCCGCAGATAGGCGGTGCCAGCCAATACGTTGTCGCGCGGATCGAACGGGTCGGTTCCGAGGTCGAGTTGATCCCGTAAGTCGCCCCAGGTCGCGGGCATGATCTGCATCAGCCCCATGGCTCCCGCAGAACTGACAGCCCTCGGATCTCCCGCGCTCTCGACCTTCATCACGGCCCGTATCCAGGGCTCGGGAATGCCGAAGCGGGTCGCTGCCTCGGCGATGTGGGTGTCGATTGGTGAGGCCTCGGCGACCGAACCAGATGCAATCGTCTCGCGCGGCGGCGACTGCGCCATGGCATCTTCGGGAACGACCGGTGCGCAGGCTGGCAGCGATACGAGGATCATGAAGGCGAGATGTCTGCGACGACCTGGATGCACTTGACGACCCATTTATCAGCCCTCCCGCGTCCAGAGCGGCGTCGCCCGACCGATGATCGTGTCGGAGCCGATTGGTCCGAAATAGCGTCCATCGAGACTCGCCGGCGTGTCCGTGTTGAGGAGGAAAACCTGACCTTCGGCGAGCCGTTGGCAGCCGCTCCAGACCGGCAGCGAACGACCTGTGCGATCGCGGGAAAGCGCCGCCGCGACCGCGCTCCCGTCGATCAGGATCGTCGTTCCGATCCGGCCGACATTTGCGGACGGCAAAGCGGCGACGTACTTCAGGAGTGGCGTGTCGGGACCGATGTAGTCCCGCTCCACCATCCAGCGTTCCAACTGCGCTGGCGCCGTCACGGCGACAAGATCGTCGACATGGAGCTGCTCGATCGGTGTCACGAGGTAGAACCCGATCCGCACGCTAGCGGTCGCGTTCCAGACAATAATCGGATCGCTTTGGACGATTGCCGACATACCGATGAGCACGAGTCCAGCGCTGGCAGCCAAGAGTGTTCGCCGGGCCCCCGTCACGTTCCGATCTCCCGGCGCTTCAGCTAGGCGGCGTGCCGCGCGTGGGTGTAGGAGCGCGGATGCAGACCGGTCGTCAGCCGATTGTGGACATGACGCCAATGATCGGGACAGACATCTTCCGGCGCGATCCCGGTTGCCTCGATCTGGTCGATGGCAAGGAGCGTGGCCTCGACCTTCGGCCAACCCGTGAGACGGAGCAGGATCGCGCCCCCGAGGTGCACATGCGGGACAGTCGAACAGCTCTCGCCGGGACGGACGGCGCGCAGGATGTCGATCCGGCTCTCGGCGGTGCCATAGGCATTCGCCGACCAGCGAACGAGCGCGAAGATTGCGCCAGGATCGAATGCGACGCTGCGTCGGATGGGGTCCCGGATCGTCTCGTCAGCGATTCGGCCGAAGCGGATCCAACGCTCGATCCGGCCGCTGACCCACAGGAGGTCGACGCGCGTGCGTAGCTCCGTCACCGCCGTTTTCCGGAATAGGCCGGCGAGATCGCCGCGTGGCGCTTGGCAGGCAGGACGGTGTCGCCGGTGTCATCGGAGGTCGATCGTTTCTCGCCACGACCGACCCAGGCCTGCAGATCCTCGACGGAATAGACGACGCGGCCGCCGATCTTCGAATAGCGCGGGCCGGTACCGTAGGTGCGATGCTTTTCCAGCGTTCGGCCGGAAAGGCCGAGCAGACGTGCCGCTTCGGGGGTTCTGAGATATCGAGGGGGAAGTCCGGCAAGGGGATCGGGCATGGGTCGCGTCTCCGGCGTTCGCGCCGCGCCGCGGAACTGCGGCGGGCTGTCGGAGGTGATCAAATCGGAGAAGGGTCACCGGGAGGGATGACGATCAGCGATGGTCGGAAACGTCACCCCCAAATGCGGGCGGTGAATCGCCCCGGTTTTGCCGGAGACCTATAGCTTCATTTCACGCGACCATATCGAGCAGGTCACGCTGTGCGTAGTAGTTCTGTTCAGCCTCTGCTGGCGGGATGTTTCCGATGGGGCCAAGCAAGCGCCTGTTATTGAACCAGTCGACCCATCCGAGAGTGGCCATTTCCAGGGCCTGCATGTTGCGCCAAGGCGCTTGGCGATGGACCAGCTCGGTTTTGTAGAGACCGTTTATCGTCTCAGCGAGGGCATTGTCATAGGAATCCCCAACGCTTCCCACCGATGGCTCGATGCCCGCCTCGGCCAACCGCTCGGTGTATCGAATGGACAAATACTGGCTGCTATCAGGGTGGTGGACCAAACCGCCTTTTTGAACGGGCCGTCGATCATGTAAAGCCTGCTCCAAAGCATCGAGGACAAAGTCTGTCTTGGCAGACCGCGAGACCCGCCAGCCCACGATGCAATCGGCGAAGGTGTCGATGACAAAGGCCACATAAACAAAGCCTTGCCACGTCGACACATAGGTAAAGTCGCTGACCCAGAGCAGGTTTGGCGCTGGCGCTCGGAAGACGCGGTTCACCTTGTCGCGCGGACAAGGCACGGACGTGTCAGGGACCGTTGTTTTGACCACTTTCCCACGCACAGCACCGCGAATGCCGATCCGTTTCATCAGGCGCTCCACGGTGCATCGTGCCACCGTAAAACCCTCGCGTTTAAGCTGATGCCACGCCTTGCGGACCCCGTAGACCCGATAATTCTCTTCCCAGACCCGTTGGATTTCGGGGCGCAGCTCCGTATCCCGCTGATGCCGCGCCGAGGCCTTGGAGGGATCGGCGCGACACGCCATCTGGTGGTAAAAAGTTGACGGCGCAATCGGCGTTCGCGGGGTCTCTCGGACCAGTGGCGTTCACCCGCTCACCCTGCAAATCGACTCGACAACGTAAACAACGCGCTGATCCTCAATGAAGGCGATCATCGCTTGAGTGGGCGGTCGAGTTCCGCCTGAGCAAAATATGCCGACGCTTTGCGGAGAATCTCATTCGCCTGTCTCAACTCGCGGTTCTCCCGTTCCAGCGCCTTGATCCGGTCTCGTTCCTCCGTGGTCACGCCGTCGCGCATGCCACTGTCCTTTTCGGCTTGCTTAACCCATCCGCTCAAAGTCTGGGGAATACAGCCGATCTTGGGTGCAATGGCCGCTATCGCGCCCGCTTGCGTCTCATATGAGCCTTGATGCTCAAACACCATCCGGACCGCGCGCGCCCGCACCTCTGGCGAATAGCGATTTGCCATCTTGCTTTTTGTCATAACCATCATCCTTACTTAATTTGATGGTCTCCGACAAACTCGGGGCGATTCACGGGGCTGCGACGTTCAGGAGCCGAACTTAAAACGGAATATCGCCGGCGTTCTGCGGCTTCGTCGTCTTTCGTGCCGCCTCGATCCGTTCGATGAACGTGAGCGAGACAAGCACGAAGTCGACGATGTATTGTGCCTCGGAGACCGTCAGCAACTCGTTGTCATGCGCGAAGGAGCGCTTGTTGCGGGCCTGGTTCAGCCCGTCGAACAGCCTGTGCTGGACGCGAAGCGTCGGCTGGGCGAACGCGCTGACGGCACCCTCGTCGCGCAGGATTTTCCCGTAGGCTCCGAAAAGCGCGTTGAGCGGCACGGTGGCATCCGTGGGTTGGCCGCGCGCCGACAGCAGATTGCGGAAGCGTTTGACGCAATAGGTATGCACGTGGTCCAGCGCGACGTCGGGCTTTTCCGCGATCAGATCGGCGGCGATCGACGCGCGCAGTTTCGGCAACGTCGTGTCACCGGAGAAATCCTTGAGGGCGTCGTCGAGGTTCAGCGACGACGCGCTTTCGAGTTCGTCCGTGAACTGTACGAGCCATGCTTTCAGGCGCTCTTCTTCGTCGGCCTCAGGTTCCGAGTAATCCGTCAGGGTACAGCGATAGTCCCATAGGGCGCGCAAAACGTGGGCGACAAGCCGTGGTTCGGCGACGGCGACGAAGCCCCGGAGCGTCTTTCATTTACTGGTGCCGTCCACTTGAAAGCGATCTTGGAAGATATCGAGGCCGACCGTCTCCTCGAACCATTCGGCCATCGTCCGGTCCGAGAAATCCAGAACGTATCCGCCGCCGCTGTGAAAGATCCGGTCGAAGAGGGTCCTATGCTGCGAGGTTAGGCGGCGGGTTCGACCGATAATCCTCGGTGCGGGTTGTGGGATTTCTGCGGTCTCGTTCGTCATGCGGGAACAATAGCGGAACCTATCGTCGGAAGACAATCGGCGCGTCAATCGGCATGTCAGCGGGATTTGCCGCGCAGAAGATGGCGATAGCCGCGGTCAACCATCATCCGTCCGTGCGCCACCAGTCGCGCCACCTGCGCCTTCAGCGAACTCGTCTTCCACGGCTCGTCGGCGACGCGTGCTTCACCGAAAAGCGTGACGGCCAAGGCGCGATAGCTGGCATCGGCGTCGCGCCCGTCGACGCATCGCAGGGCATGTTTCAGACGGATGCGGCGTTGCGCCGTGAGCAGCGGGTCAACTTGCAGGCCGATAAGGTGGCGTCGAATGCGATCTGCGGCGGCGAGACGGATCGACCAATCGTCATCGAATGGCAGCAGCAGGCCGATCGGTTCGGTTTCGTTTTTACCAAGCGCACCGACGACGGTGTCACCGCTATCAAGCCGAGTCCAGACCAGGCCATTCTCGTCCGTGCGCGCATCCAATATCCGCCCGTCAACCGGTTCGGATGTCATCCCGACATCCGGTAGCTCTGCGATCAGGCTGACGATTGCAGGCGCGTCCGCAGGGTTCCAGAAGACCGGCACGGCGGGTGCTTCAACGTCCGGATCGACCGGGAAATCGCAGGCCCCAACCGGCAGATGCGCCTCCAGCCTCGCGCAGTCTGGCATAGTCCGTTCGATAAGTTTTGTTGCGCCTCAGGCATTCCCAAGCAAACCCGGAGATGTCGAGGTCGTCGAAGTGATCATAGGCGTGATCATCGCGCCAATCCTTCGGCATGGCCGATCTCCTCTAGAAGTCGGGCGCCGAACGAGGGGCGCTCACATGTGCCATGCTTCGCCTTTGGGTTGCATTTGCCTAGCCCTCTGCACGGCATCGGTTCATGCCGTCAGCGCATCACTATGGGCATGTTTCGGCTTACGGAAGGCCGTTTTGGAGAAGGTCGCGATAGCCCTGTTCCGTCATCCAGCGAGCACGGGAGAGGTGGGATTGATGCACGATCTTTGCGCGTTCCGGCTCAGCTTCGGCGTCGATCCCGAACAAAACAGAGGCGATCTCGGCCAGCGGCGCACCGTCGGTCTCGGCGTCGAGCAGGCGCGCGTAGAGCTTCATGTGATCGCGGTCGTAGACGGTTACGCAATCATCGGTGGGCGGTGCGTCCGCGATTTGTGACTGGGTCGATCGTGTCATGTGTGCCTAACGGAATTCGGGCAGTTGCCCGGGAAGATCAATCGCTGGCGGTGTCGATTTTCACAATGCATTCGTGTTCCCGAGGATCGGATTTTCGGAGGTTCGCGTCATTCGCGAGACGCGGTGCCGCTCGTTCGAGTTTCCGCTCATGAGCGATCATCTGAAAAAGCTCACAAGCCATTTGTAGAGAATACTCCGTGGTTAAATACTCTGCAACAATGGTGTTACGCGTGGATGTCCACACGCGAACTTCTAGCCAGAAATCTGAAGAAATACCGGCAGGTAGCTGGGATGTCGCAGGAGGAGCTGGCGCACCGCGCCGATATCGACCGGACCTATATCAGCTCGATCGAGCGGTGCCAGTACGCGGCGAGTATCGACGTGGTAGGCCGACTCGCCCTGGCGCTCGACGTCGCGCCGGCGGCGCTTCTCGAAGATCGGACGAAGGACTGATTGAGAGAGAAGCGATCCCGCCCGGTGGTCCGGGCGGGGCGCTCGGGTGCGGCTCAGTCGCCGTTCTGGCGACGGGCCCGCGACCAGATGAGCGAGTAGCTCTCTTCGTCGCCCTCGACGACGGCATCGTCGAAGAGGTTGGCGTAGATCGGCTGGGTGAAGCTCGGGTCGTCGAGCTTGAGGCTCAGGTAGTCGCGGCCCTCGTTCGAGCGCTTCGACCAGGCGGCGCCGATCTCGGCGCGGCCGACGAAGCCGCGGTGGCTCGGAGCGTTGCCGTTGGCGCTGCTCTCTTCGGGGACGATGCGGACGTTCTTCGCCTGGACGCTGAGGGTGACGATCTCGCCGACGAACTCGCTGCCGGTCTTCTTGAAGGTTCCGATGGTGGCCATGTCGTTTCTCCTTTTGGGTTTCGAGCCCGCGACCGCCGCGGTCTCGATGGCGATCGCAAGGCCGGGGCGACCGCCGACGCAGCCCTTGCGGCCCGCAGCGCAGCGGCGAAGGGCAAGTTTCTTGGTCGTGCGAGGAATGGCGGCGCAGCCGTCAGGGGAAGAAACTTGCCGGCAGCCGTTGCGGCCAAGGCGGTCGAGGCGTCAGCCAGCCCCGGCCAGATCGGGCCATGAGAGACCGCGACGGACACGGGCGACAGGACATGGGAGAAGACCTGACCCCCACCATCGGGACCGGCAAGATCCCGGCAGCCGACGTCGCGCGATGACAGGCAACGGCGTGCAGAAAGGCGAAGATGCAGCGGCCCCGAAGAGCGGCGGAAACTGGATCCCAACTCTTCCACCGCTTCGTCGCGCTTGACCTGGCAGCGGTGCTTATCGGTTGTTTGCGCGATCCAAGGATCAGCTGCGGCTCTGGCTTAAGTTTGATCCGAGCCCTTGCCGCCAGATTGTAGCAGGACGCGGACGGTGGCTGTTGAGGTGAAAGCGGTGGAGTTCTCGCTTGCTAGTACCGGTGGCGGGAAGGTCAGTGGCGATGACTTGCCAGCCGTGCGGCCCGTCGGCGACCGACGGGATCGTGCTCGCATCTCGGGGTCAGGCCTTCCACGGAGATCGTCAGCGCCTCGTGCCAGCCCGAGCCCGGGCAGTTCTGAAAGCCGATCAGAGGGCAATCATGGCAATTCAATTCTCCTGTGATCCCAAACCTTGAATCACGCCCGCAAAGAACCCAAAATCACAATCGAGTCAGAAATTCTGGCCGTTGGCCACTACTGTCCGGGAAAAGCGAATAGGAGTTGATCGTCTGGCGGCCTGGGTTTGTTCTTGTCTGGCGGCTTGAGGAGTTGGGTTATCCCGTCAGGGTTGAAGAGGTAATTTCTGGTGAGGGCGGCGACGCGTTTGAGCGGGACGGCGATACGCTGGGTTTGGTGGAGGATTTTCAGCAGGACACAAGCAATGAGCGCGGTGATGATCTGGAGACGGATCGCCTTGGGATTCCTGGCCATCATCCGCTTGATCTTCAAATTCTGCCTGATCCACTTGAAGAACAGTTCGATGTCCCAGCGGCGCTTGTAGAGAGCGGCGATATCTTCGGCGGGCCGGTCGAAGTCGTTGGTGAGGGCGGCGATCTCACGGCCGTTTTCTTCATCGAAAACCTCCACCCGGCGCAGGGGTTCAGGATATTTCTCGCCGGGCCCACGGGCGAGGCGGACGGTCTCGTCTGTGACGATGAGGCTGTCGGGATGCAGCCGTTGCTCGGCGACATCGTAGGCAAGGTTCGTTTTCGGGCGGGTGACGAAGATCGCGTCCGCGGCGTTCATTCTGGCCCAAAAAGCGGCATCCCAAAAAGCGGCATCATTGTAAGCGCGATCAAAGACATAGGTCTCTCCGGCGCGAGGCGGCAGGTCGCTGCAAAGCTTGCTGTCGTGGAACCGTGCCGGGGTGATCTGGAACCATGCCGGACATTCGGCGTCGGGATCGAACATCAGGTGCAGCTTGATGGCACTGTTGTTGGCGCGGTAGCGCAGAGCCCTGTGGGTCCTGGCGAAAAGCGAGATCGTGGTAGAATCGAGTATCCGCGCCAGGTCGCCGATCCCGGTCCTGTTCTTGCCGCTCATCTCATCGCGCAACAGGGGCAGGACCGCCTCGAAAACAGCCGTCGGGCGCGCGGCGTTGGCGTCCGAAAGCGTCGAGCGCTTCACGCCCCGGCTGCCGAGATGGTAGTGTCGCGCAGGGCTCGCGTTGAACGAGGCTTCGAGGTCCCGCAGGCTGCTCTGACCCGAAAGCTGCGCGTGGATCATCGCGGTCAAGTGGTCCATCGTGGTGAGCCTCTTGCACCATTTGTCGCTCCCGTGGGTTGAAACCAGAGCTTTGATCCGACGACGTGGAAGCGACGTCATGATCTGCTGGAAAAGCGACACACTCATCTTTGGGTCCATTGTTGTGTGGAAGATAAAATCGTCGTCTCGACAACGCTGATCTTATCACAACCCGCTCAATCAATGCGACTTTCTCAATTAACCAAGCCATTTTCCCGGACAGTAGTGGCCGTTGGTATCATGCGCTTGTTGAAGGAAGTACGCAGAACGGGGTGTCTAACAGCAGCGCCGACGGCAGGTCGTCTCCCCCAAAAAAAAGCCCCAACCGAACAGGATCATGAGCGCAAAGGCGGCAACAGGCACCAATATGAGCCCGGAGGCTCTGCGCCGCGAGGATCGGTCTTGGTGCGCCGGGACAGTCTCCGTCATGGCTGAGCCTGCTCATCCGCAAGGGTGCGGCTTTCCTGCACTGACCGTATCCGTTCGGGCCAGGTGCTCTTGATATAGTCGATGATGTCCGCGATCTCCTGGTCCGTCAGCACGCCCTCGAAACCGGGCATATCGCTTTCGTAGCCGTTCCCGACAATTGCGGCTGTCCCGCGCCTGGTGATGTCGATCAAGACACGGTCAGGATGATGCCAAGTGTGACCGGAGGCATCGTGCGGCGGGGCAGGCAGCCTGCCATTCGGCAATCGGGACCGCCAATCGGGCTGACCCTCCAGATTTGCGCCATGGCAGCTCGCGCAATTCTCCTGATAGAGCGTCTCTCCCGTATCAGGTACGGTGTCCTGCGCTGAAACCGCTCCCGTCACCATCGCCAGCCCAAGAGCCGAAAAACCAACGTACTTGATCACTTATTTATCCACCGTCTTCGGAGTCAGATGCAGAAGACAGCAATTGCGACAAAGCCAATCAGGACCAGCAGGACGCAGACCAGCCGACCCAGTCCCATCGAGATCAGACTATCGCCGTTGCTTGCCCCTTTATTCCGCATCAGGTGCATTTCTATTTCCCGCTGTCCGAGCGGATATATTTGACCAAGGCAATCGCCGCAAGCACAAGCACCCCCACGATCAGAAACCAGATCAGGCCCATCGCGATCATCATGCCGCCGCCCATCATTCCACAATCCATCATCATGCAACTCATCCTTTGTTTTTTCCCGAAAGGGTCTGGCGCGATATCGCACCAAACCGTTCGATTGATCATTCGACCGCATAGACGGTCGGGTTCACACCGTCTTCGACGGTGTAGATCTTGAACGGCTCCTGCTTTGCACCGCTCATGCCGGGCGACCCCAACGGCATTCCCGGAAGCGTCACGCCGACAATCTCGGGGCGCTCCTGGAGCACCCGGTTGACGACATCGATCGGCACATGACCACTGACAACGTAGTCGCCCAGAAACGCCGTGTGGCAGCCCTGAAAATTGTCCGGAATATCGGCATCGCGGCTGATCTCTGCCAGATCGTAGGTCGGCTTCACCTCGACGGTAAAGCCGTTCTCACGCAGGTAGTCGGCGTAGGCCTCGCAACATCCGCATTGCGGGTTCTTGTAGAGCGTCACCTCTTCGGCTGCGGCGGGCACAGCACTCAGGCTCATCGCAAAGACAGCGACAGCGCCTGCCGTGCCAAGGCTTTCAAATCCAAGTATCTTTTTCATCGGTTCATTCCGTTTCGTGATCATTGATCTCTGGGATTTTAGATTTGGGTTGTGCCGGGATCGACGCGGATGACACCCATCATGCCAGCCGCCTGGTGTTCCAGAATGTGACAGTGGAACATCCAATCCCCCGGATTATCCGCCACAAATGCGATCTCGACCCGCTCTTCGGGAGCCATCAGGACGGTGTCCTGCCATTCGCGATGCCGTGTCGGTTGCCCGTTTCGCGCTGTCACGCGGAACGAATGACCATGAAAATGGATCGGATGATGCCAGGCCGTTCGATTGTCCATCTCGAACACGTGCGAGGTGTTGTGCGACAGGACCAGCAGCGGGTCCATCACCATGCCCGTTGCCGCTTCGCCGTTGATGAACCAAATGTTGCCCTCGCGCATCTGACCCATCATCGACCCCATGCCTCCGCCCGTCATCATCTGTCCCATCATGCCGCCATTAAAGACGATCTGATGCCGGGTGGCCTTTGTCATGTCAGGCTCGGCCAACGGGTTGGGTGGCAAATCCATCGACCAGTCCGGCACCGTGGATCGCAGTCGACCCGGGTCATAGGCAAGATCGACCAGCGGGTATTCGAGACCTTCGTAGAAAATATCCGTCACGGTCAGGAAGTCATCGGGCTGGCCGGTCATGTCGATCACCAGATCGACGCGCATGGCCGGGCCGATCACCACGATACCGCTCTCGGGCACATGGGGTGCAACGGGCTGCCCATCCAGAGCGACCACAACCGGGGCAAGATCACCAAAATCCAGCCCGAATATCCGGGCATTCGACGCGTTGATCAGCCGAAGGCGGATGCGTTCTCCGGCGCGCACCGCGATGCGCTCAGGTATCTGACCGTTGATGGTCACCATATTGCCGACGCGACCGCCATGCATGGCGTCGTGGCGGTTGCCGAAGTCGTCCGAAATCTCTCCACTTCGCGTCATGCGCCAGTCGTCAAGCATCCAGGTCAGGTCACGGTCCACGCGCATAGGGTCCGTCTCTTCGACGATCAGCGACCCGTAAAGCCCGCGCCCGACCTGTTCCGAACTGCGTTGATGCGGGTGATACCAGAAAGTGCCAGCATCCAGCGCATCGAATTCGTAGAGAAAATCACTACCCACCGGGATCGGCGCTTGCGTTAGGAAAGGTACGCCGTCCATCGCATTGGGTGTGCGGATTCCATGCCAGTGGATTGTCGTGTCTTCATTCAACCCGTTCTGGGCCAGAACCCGAATTCGGTCACCCTGTCGGACCCTGATTGCAGGTCCCGGAACGGTCCCGTTGTAACTCCAGACGTCGGTTGCTCCGTAAGGTGCGGGGCGCAGAGCGGCCTGCCCCCCCTTCGCGCGTAGAAGAATAGGATCGGCGGATTCACCGGCGAGCACCACTTGCGCAGTTGATAGCAACGGTATGGTGGTAAATGCGCCACCGATGCGAAGCATCTTTCGGCGCGATATTGGTCTGTTGAGGATCATCGTCTCTGCCTTGATCTGAAAACTCGCACCTGGCCGGTTTTGGCCAACGCAACGGTCGGGCCTCGCGTCAAGCAAGACCGGGGCTATGTTCAGACAGGCAGTCTGGGAGGGAATGGATCAAGCGTAGGGTCGGTACCGAGCGGATCAAGCGGTGCGTCTGGCAAAAAGACGATGCCGAACGACATCGCGAGCAGAGCCGATGGTGTCCACGTTAGAATTCCGGCCGTTCCACTTGAACCACAAGGGACGGTACACTCAGCTTTGCAGGGTATACGATCGGTAAACCCGTGAGAGACGCAGCCACCGCTTCGCTTTTCCGTACTGTCGTCAGCATCCATCTGTACGATCGCCATGTCGGATACCTCCGCCGGCGAAACGTTCGGCGCAACGACGGCACCAAAGGTCAACGCAAGAATCAAAACAAGGTGGTAGATACGACTCATGCATCCTACATGCAGGGTTGCAGGGGGTGGAAGTCAAGCAGTGATTGATAACTTGAAAGTGACAACCGTGAATTATGCGCAAGCTCGGCGCGGCATTTAAACCGTAGTTTAGACCCCGCGCGGAGCCCAGAGGATAATACCGGCACCGACAAGACAGATGCCGGCTCCGATGACATCCCATTGATCCGGACGATGGCCTTCGACGCCCCAAAGCCAGAGTAGGGATGATACGATATAAACGCCACCGTAGATGGCACAGGCGCGCCCCGCCTGATCGGCGGGGCTGAGCGCGAGCAACCAGGCGAAAGCGGCAAGGGACAGCATCCCCGGTGCCAGTCAGAACACGCTTTTGTCCAGCCGAAGCCAAGCCCAGACTGCAAAACATCCGGCAATTTCCGCCAGCGCGGCAACGAAGTAGATCAGAACTGTTTTCATTGGGTCCGGCATACGTTCCCGGCACGGCCAAGTCTATTTCTTCGTGTCAATGCGCACGAGAAACGCGGTCTGACCGATTGCCGCTGCAAGTGCCGTCGCAAAGACGATCCATATGCCCCATGCGACCACGGCGAAGCCTTCGACAAGCGGCAGACCAAAAGCGGGCGTCGTTAGGGCGTTTTTGCACATCTCTGACGACAGAGGATTCACTTCACGAATCCATGCGGTTATACCAAGGTTGTGTCGCGAAGTTGGTAGGTTGTGTCGCGAAGTTGGTAGATGGGATGGTTGCCGCCCTCCCCAGACGGCATCGCAATGTGCCAAGATGGTGGTGTTGAAAGCCACTGAGCGAGGAGGACGGCGAGATGAAGGATACGATGATCGGTGTGGACTTGGCAAAGCGAGTTTTCCAAGTCCACGGAGCTTCGATGACCGGGCAGGTAAAGTTCCGGAAGAAGCTGACACGGGAGCAGTTCCGGCGGTTCATGTCGGAGCAGCCCGCCTGCATCGTCGTGTTCGAGGCTTGTGGAAGCGCCAGTTACTGGGCACGGGAAATGGAAGCGCTTGGCCATGACGTGAAACTCATCGCACCGCAGTACGTACGGCCCTTCGTCAAGCGTCAGAAAAACGACGCGGCTGATGCCGAGGCCATCGTGATCGCAGCGCGCCAGCCGGAGATGCGCTTCGTTGAGCCGAAGACGGCAGAGCAGCAGGCCAAGGCGGTGATGTTCCGAAGCCGGGAGCGCCTGGTCCATCAACGCACTGAGCTCGTGAACGCGCTGCGGGCGGTGCTCTACGAGTATGGCCATGTGTTTCCCACCGGCCTTGTCCATCTGAAGCGGGTCGAGGCGCTGGTGGAAGATCAGGCATGCGACCTCCCCGCTCTGATCATTGCGGAATGCCGGGACTTGCTGGCCCAAATTGCCGAGAAGACGGAGAGGATCGACGCAAAGACCAAGGAACTGAAGGCGCTCACGGCCGAGACGGACACGGCGCGGCGGCTGCAGACCATGCCGGGGGTCGGGCCTCTGACGGCGCTGGCGGTCGAGGCTTTCGCGCCCGACATGGCGCAGTTCAAGTGTGGCCGAGACTTTGCGGCCTGGCTGGGGCTCGTGCCTCGGCAGCATTCCTCCGGAGGCAAGGAGCGGCTTGGGCGTATCTCGAAGGTGGGCCAGAGGGATATTCGACGGCTTTTGATCATCGGGGCGATGACACGGATCATGGGCCGCACCCGTCAAAAGCTTCCGGTGGAGAACTGGCTCGGGCGGCTGCTGGCCAGGAAGCAGAAGATGTTGGTCGCAATTGCGCTTGCGAACCAGATGGCGCGGCAACTCTGGGCGATGCTGACGAAGAACGAGGATTACAGAGATCCGGCGCTGGCGGCTGCGACATGAATGTCATGTCGTAGTCACCCAGCGTCGGTGCCAAGGGGAGTGTGAGAAGACGAAGACCTGAATGGGCGCAACGATCGAACAGATCTGGATTGGGAAAACCAGAAAATTTCCATGAGCATCGGAGCTCTCTTGGTAGATTTGGACCCGATCCGCAGATCTCCATATCGGCCCGCGGCCTCTGGAAGTGCCGCACATCGAGGCCTGACAGAAGAACGCACTCGATCACACGCCAAGACGGTCAAAACTTCTTGCATTACGGGCGGCAACCACAGAGGAAATTTGAAGGTGGCGTAATCTCCGGGTGACACCAAACCCACCCAAACGGCGGCTGGCACCGCCGAGGAGAGTGAGGGCCGCAAGCCGCCACTGGTTCGAGGCGCGGCCCGAACGCCATGAACAAGTCTACAGACACGAGCGCGCTTTCGCTACTTGCATGTGAAGACGGCTTTGACCCGATCGAGGATCGGCTGCGGGCGAACATCCGCGGCACGATCGAGGCCGTTTTCAACGAAGAACTTGACGGTTTTCTGGGCCGCCTGCGCTGTGGCCGGGAGGTCGGGGCGGTGAAAGGTTATCGCCACGGCCACCGGGATTGAGAACGGCGGTGCAAAAGTCGGCCACCTTTACCCTTTCTGGCGACAGGGAGGGCGGGAGGATTTTTACTGTGGACTTGTATCGTAAGGTTCGTCTGGCTTGTGCGGAAGGCATGAGCCAGCGAGAAGCGACCCGGCATTTCAATATCTCGCGCGACAGCGTCAGCAAGATGATGGCGTTCTCGGTTCCGCCCGGATATCGGCGGACGGCCCCGGTCAAGCGACCGAAGCTGGATGCCTTCACCGGGATCATCGACGGCTGGCTGGAGGGCGATCGCGAGGTCCATCGCAAGCAGCGGCACACGGCGAAGCGGGTGTTCGAGCGACTGCGCGACGAGCATGGGTTCGTCGGCGGCTACACGATCGTGAAGGATTACATGCGGCAGCGCGAACGGCGCGGCCGCGAGATGTTCGTGCCGCTGGCGCATCCGCCCGGACATGCTCAAGCTGACTTCGGCGAGGCGGTGGTCATCATCGACGGTGTCGAGCAGAAGGCGCACTTCTTCGTAATGGTCGCCATTGGGAGCGCCATTGGTCCGAGCGACAATGGCGACGCCGCACAGCGATGGCTGCTTCGTGCGGGCCTATCCGGCGGCCACTGCCGAGGCCTGGGTGGATGGCCACGTCCAGGCCTTCGCGTTCTTCGGCAAGGTGCCGGTCTCGGCACTCTACGACAATGACAGGTGCCTGGTCTCGAAGATCCTGCCGGACGGTACGCGTCAGCGGGCCACGCTCTTCGGCGGGTTCCTGTCGCATTACCTGTTCCGTGATCGCTACGGACGGCCGGGAAAAGGCAACGAGTGAGCCATTGAAGGCGCCATTGGTTCGAGCCCAATGGCGAACGGCAATGCGGAAGGCCTGGTCGGCTATTCCCGCCGCAACTTCATGGTGCCGATCCCGCGGTTCGCGTCCTGGGACACGTTCAACGCCGATTTGGAAAACCAGTGCCGTAAACGTCAGGCGGATGTCCTGCGCGGCCAGTCCGAGACGATCGGTCAACGCTTCGCGCGGGATTTTGCGGCGATGTCCGAACTTCCGGCGGCATCATTCGATGCCTGCGATCAGGCCACCGGACGGGTCAGCTCCCAGGCACTGGTGCGCTACAAGACCAACGATTACTCGGTGCCGGTCGCCTATGGCCACCGCGACGTCTGGATCCGGGGCTATGTCGGAGAGGTGGTCATCGGCTGCGGTGGCGAGGTCATCGCGCGTCATCCACGCTGCCATGATCGCGAGGACATGGTCTTCGATCCGGTTCACTACCTTCCTCTAATCGAAAGGAAGAATGAGCCATTGGAACGCCATTGGTCCGAGAGACAATGGCGAATGCCCTGGACCAGGCGGCACCCCTGGCGGAATGGGATCTGCCGCCCGAGTTCGCAACACTGCGTCGCCTGATGGAGGCGCGGATGATCAAGGCGGGGCGCCGCGAGTACGTCCAGGTTCTACGCCTGCTTGAGACGTTCGGCATCGATGACCTCCACGCCGCCGTGAAGAAGGCCCTGCAATTGGGGGCGGTTGGCTTTGATGCGGTCAAGCACCTCGTCCTCTGCCATGTCGAGAAGCGGCCGCCGAAGCTCGACCTCGACGTCTACCCCTACCTGCCGCGGGCGAATGTCGAGACGACCTCGGCCGCCAGCTATATGGCCCTGACGTCGGAGGCGAGGAATGACTGATGCCCCGCAGATCCTGCTCGCCCATCATCTGAAGACGCTGAAGCTGCCGACCTTCCTGCGGGAACACGAGAAGCAGGCCCGGTCCGGCGGCGGACGCCGCCAGAACTCACGTCTGCGCGCATCCGCGCGCGGGGCGCCGCCGAGGGGCTGGATCACGTCCAGTTCCTGTCCCGGCTGGTCGAACTGGAGCTGCCCGGCGGCGTGCGCCGCCAATACTTGAATTGCGCGCCTTTGGCGCGACCGGGAGCGGAGGATGATCGAGCGCCGCATCAAGGCCGCAAAGTTCCCGGCCGCCAAGAGCCTTGACAGCTTCGACTTCAAGGCGATCCCGAAGCTCAACAAGATGCAGGTTCTGGAACTGGCCCGCTGCGAATGGATCGACCGACGTGAGAATGTCATCGCACTTGGGCCAAGCGGCACCGGCAAGACGCACATCGCCCTGGGTCTCGGCCTGGCGGCCTGCCAGAAGGGGCTACCCGTCCGCTTCATCACCGCCGCCACGCTGGTCAGCGAGCTGATGGAGGCACGTGATGAACGCCGCCTGCTGCGGCTGCAAAAGCAGTTGGCCAGCGTCAAGCTGCTCATCATCGATGAACTGGGCTTCGTGCCGCTCTCCAAGACCGGGGCCGAGTTGCTGTTCGAGCTGATCTCGCAGCGCTATGAGCGAGGCGCCACACTGATCACCAGCAACCTGCCGTTCGACGAATGGACCGAAACATTCGGCACCAAACGCCTGACCGGCGCTCTCCTCGACCGGCTGACCCACCATGTCAGCATTCTCGAGATGAACGGTGAGAGCTACAGGCTTGCCCAGAGCCGCGCCCGGAAAGCCGAAGCCGGCACCTGATCATCCGTCACAGGGTTGGCCCTGCGGGCCAAGCGCCATGGCCCGCGCCAGCTATCTGGTGAGCGCGCGCGCCATGGCGCTTGGCGCCCCGCCACTGGCCTGGTTTTGCGCCGCCACGTGGCCGGTTTTTACTCCGCCATTGACAGCCTGGCCGACGGGAACTGGAACTGTCCCATGGCGACGGGCGCTTCCCCCGCCTGTTCCGCAGCATCACGAAAGGACTTCTGCTGATCCTGGATCACTGTGGACCAGACCGGCTGACGGCAACGCAGCGCCGCGATCTGATGGAGATCGTCGAGGAGCGATATGGCCGTGGCGCGACCATGATCACCAGCCAGCTGCCCATCAAGGCCTGGCATGACTTCATCGGCGAGCCGACCCTCACCGATGCCATCCTCGACCACATCGTTCATATCGCCTATCGCCTATCGCCTCGAGCGCGAAGGGCAGTCCATGCGCAAGACGGTCACCAAAATGGGCGGATGCTCCGGAATACGCGCGTGTTGGCACCAATGCGCTAGATGCCTTTGAAGTTGACCCGTCCCTCCAATTCCATTGCTTTCTCGATTGCGGCTTGCCTGGCCTGGTTTCGCCGACGTCCGAAGTGGGCGATTCCTATCCCCAGAAACATGATGACTGCGCCGGGAAAAAATCCTGGCCCAGGGTCTTCACCCAGCAGAATTATAGCGATCGAGATTGCCGCCAGCGGTGAAAAGGACGTGGCCAGCGCCACATCGTTTACATTCGCCTGTTTCAGGCCCAGAATCCATGTAAACTGACCGGCAATTATTATGATGACCGCGTAAACCCATATCCAAACAAGCAGCACAGGCTGGAACATGGCATGGAATTCGTGATGCCCCGAAAAAATCAGATTGTAGAGGAAAAATACCAGGGTTCCGAGAACCGTTCGGAAGATCAAAAATACTCCTAGTGGAATATCCTTCAAAGACGCGCGCGTGATAATTGTCGACGCGGTGAAGGACAAGGTAGCGATAATCGCTGCGATTTCTCCCTTGCCAATGGCCAACGCCCTACCGTCGTCCTTCAGGGCCAGCATGACAATCGCCCCAAGTAGAATGACAAGGCCACCGATCAGCGACCAAAGATCAAGTTTTTCCCTTAGAAAAATGGCGGCGGCCAGCAAGAATATGGGCGGGTCTATGCGTCCGACAATCGCCACATTCGTGACGGTTGTATTTTCCAGCGCAACGAAGAACAAACTTGGCGTTACGGCGGAGGACAAGGTTGTGGCGATGATCAGGATTATCCAATCTGACAGATTTAGTGCCCGCAGGTTTTCAACCGTCCAGTCCCGCCAGAAGAAAAAGGTCATGGGCACGAGTGAAATGAGCGACCCCAGAACAAACAAATTGCTGAAGGTGACAACGTTATGGCCGTCCACCAGGTTATTTTTGCCGATATCGACAAGCAACAAAACAATCGAGTTGGATGCTGCGTAAATTACAATGGCAACCCAGCACAAAACTGCGCCGAGCAACGCCGGAGACGCCTTCCGGTCGATTTTTCGCGCATGCGCCATTGCAGAGCCTGTCAATTTTCGGTCAGGAGATATTGCCATTTAACTTCCGAGAGATTCATTCGGCCGCGAGGCTGGTCTGAAGGGCTAACTGTACAAGCTAAGACTTTATCGGGTGGCAGTAGAGAGCGGGCTGCCACCCGCAAATACGCCTTACTTCAGGTCGGTGACCGTCAGGTTTCCTTTCACCCGCTAGGCAACGAACTCAACCGCCTCACCTTCCGACAATTGGCCAACTATTTCGTCGTCGGCTTGAAACACCATCGTCATGGCGGGCATGTTCAGTTCGGTTAATTCTTCATGAATGATGGTTACTTTGCCCGAGTCTACTTTGATCTTTTTCACGGCACCTTTGGTGAACGTACGCTCAGTCTTGGCTTCAGCCACTTCGATTGGCTCATGCATTCCGGACTCGTAGTGACCAGGGATAAGGCAGGCGAATTCAAACGTTCCAGTGCTTGCAAAGGTCCAGATCACCGTTCCGCTAATTCCTGGCTTGAGGCGAATGGAATTGGGGTCATCGTCTGTTTCCCGCAT
>Ga0306867_1000508_pt1 | contig 21978 bp, 17 predicted proteins | sample AntRauTorckE6831_FD_190432 | JGI IMG/M metagenome (GOLD analysis project Ga0306867, IMG submission 190432) | Saline lake microbial communities from Rauer Islands, Antarctica - Metagenome Torckler E6 #831 (v2) (version 2) | ecosystem: Environmental > Aquatic > Non-marine Saline and Alkaline >...
CACGCATCTGCAGCGTTTTTTCCGGTTTGGTCTCCTTTGCTGGACCCGGAGCTATTGCGTATCGGGTACAATCTCAGGCGCCGTGACCGGTTTTTGAGTTGGTTTCATCGTACTGCAGTGACAGAGTGCGCACCTGCTCTTTCAAAAATATCCACAACGGATGGGGGCATGACTGTATCAAAACGGCAGGTAAATCTAGCGTCGGACATGATTAAATTCATCCGACATAAATCTGGCAGGATGCTGACAAGGCTGAAAAAAGATGGTACTAAAACCGAACAATTAAGAGTTTGCGATCCTATTTTTAGGGATGAGATTTGTGGTTCTATCCAAAATCTCAAAAAAGTGAATATCTTATCGGAGCATGCGCCGGACAGTCCAGAAATGTATTCTGAAAACCTGCATGGAAGGCTGGTTTTGTTGGGGTATCTCGCCGGACTTATCGACGCTTAAAATCAACGGGTCAAATTCGTATCTTCTTTCAATGGATAAAAACAGGTCAAAAGTCAGTATTGTTATCCCGACCTACAACAGGCCGGACCTTCTCCGGAGAGCCGTTGAGTCCTCATTGAAACAAACATATTCAAATATTGAGGTAATTGTAGTTGATGATCATTCAGATCATGATCTTAATGCGCTCATAAAAGAGTACCCGTCCGTCAAATTTTATCAGAACGAGGACAACAAGGGTGGCTGCTATTCAAGAAATCGCGGAATCAGTGAATCAACGGGTGAATTCATAAATTTTCTGGATGACGATGATGAGCTTTTGCCGGATAAAATCGGGTTGCAGGTTCAAAAATTCAGGGAAAGCCTCGTGGATAATATCGGTTTTGTAACCGCTCATACTGAAGACAACAGGTCTGGCAAAAAGGTTATTAAAACAAACCGAGTGAGTGGAAATATGTACCGAAAACTACTCACCGGGTACGCGATATCAGGTATTGAAACGATGCTCATCAAAAAAGAGTGTCTTTTGGAGGTTGGCGGATTTGATGATAAACTGAAATCAAGCCAGGAATATGATCTGATGATTCGGCTTTCAGAAAAATACAACGTGGATTTCGTAGATCGTGTTCTTAGCCGGGAGCACAGATCGAGAGATCAGATTAGCCTCAACTTTGGAAAAAAAATGGCTGGTGCACGCTACCTTTTCCAAAAGCATGACCTCCGCTATCGTGAGGTCGGACCATTTTTCTGGCTCAAAATGCGCTTGAAGTTGAGAGGACTCATCTGCCGCTTCTACATTGGAAAATGGTTTGGGGAGAAGGTGTACAGGTTTACGATCCGGAACTAAATCTGAAGTATCTACAGGTATCGGTTTCGGGCTTTCTTTCTTCTAAACAGCGGAAGCTTTTCTATGGCGCTGCTCCAGTCCACAAACGCGTGGTTGATGTCGTAAAATCCGAGCTGAGCGTCTGGTATATTACCGTTTTCCACGGCTTCAATGATAGAAGTCAGTTTTTCGTAGAATTCTTCTGAACGAAATGGCGGGTGGAGCGCCCAGAGTCCGGGCTCCGCACCCAGAAAGTCGAGACGGCAGAAATCAGTTGATGCAAGATAATTGCTCAGCAGTTGTTCAGGAGCCTGAACAACAGGGTTCCGCTGCCAGAGACCCATAACAGATCGAAGTACGTCGGGCTTTTGCAGAGTAAGCTTGATCAGAATGTTGATCAGCCGTTTTTTTTCAGTAAAAAAAATCCGCGTAGTAAAGTTATCGGAGTAAAATGCAGCATTAAGATCTCGATATGGATAGAGTTGTTCTCCAAATTGATTGGGTGCTGACCTATCTTTTTTTGGTGGCCCGGATAGCGGCTTAATAATGGCAAGGTTTGGATCATCTGCCAAAAGTTCAATTGCGTCATAGCACCAGTTTTCATACCCGCCTCCGAGCAGAATATCAGAGTCGAGATGGAACACATAATCGGTTTCAACCTTGTAAAGTCCGTAGATGTAGCTGTAGAATGGCCCGCCACGATAGTCTTTTATCGGGATGGTTTCATCATTCCAGATGGTGTCGGAAACAGTTCTCAGAGTTTCATCACTGTAATCAACATAATCAATGCTCACTTTATCATGCGCTTCCGACAATTTTCCAAGAATAGATTTGAACGAACGTATTTGGTCATCGTTAAATGAAAACCTGCCCTTTTTGCTGGGCCGTATGTCTGCCGTAATTCGAATGTCGTCTGCCTGGTCCCCAATTGCATTTATTTGATGGGATACTATTTGGTCCAGAAAGCGATTATCGGTCGGAGCAGTGTTAATCTGTAGGGTGATAGATTTCATATACAGTTATAATTCTTAGCAATTCCTATCATTTTAGTAATCACTATCAAAAGATGAATATAGATTAACTAAAAATTCTGAATAGTGTTGAAGGCTGAAATTGTTCGTTACATAGTCACGCGATTTTTGAGATCTTGTCAGTGAATGGGTTCTTGCGAGATCCATAATAGCATCCGAAAGAGCTTCCGGATCGTCTGGATCCACTATCATGCCTCTGTCATTATCAAGTACGTTAATTGCACCACCGGTTTTCGTGGCTATGACAGGGAGGCCTGTTGAGAGTGCTTCCAGAAGTGAAACATTAAAACCCTCAGAACGACTGGGCAAAAGGTAGGCATCTGCCGCAAAATAATAAGACGGTATCTCGTGCCTGGGGACCGGCGAATGCACCTTGACAATATTTTTTGGCAAGAAACGAAGCTTTTTTGAAATGACTTTTGCATAGGGTCCGCTTGCCTGTTGGCCCAGGATATGAAAGCATATATTTGGGTGATGAATTTTTGCAATGGCATCAAGAAATACATCGACACCTTTTTCCGGCCGGAAATTGGCAACTGTAAAGATATTTAGTTTTCCTGCATCAAAATTCAGGCGTTTTTGTGCCTTGAGTTTCATTGCCTGATCAGGCAACCGGAAGAGATCTGTATCTATGTAGTTAAAGCTTACCCTGACATCAAGATCTGGGAAGCGGTTTAGAATCTCATTTTTAATCTCTATACCGCTTACTACAATTACATCAGCACTTGTCAGAACGTCTTTAATCAGAGATGTAAATCTTGGATCGTTTTTTGTAGAATGCCAGTCGGTGCCGTGTAGGTTAAGGATACATTGATATCCACTCTTCTTTAAAATAGGGATCGCAATTCCGTTAGGATACAACCAGTGTACGTGAATTATTTCAGATGAGTCAGCAAGGTTTTTTTGGAGATTTTCCGCCAAATTTTCTCCTGTAATCTTTGGGGCCATCCTCTTTGGGATGGATAAGTATCTGAATCGTTTGGCTTTTTCCGAATCAAGCAGGGGAACTCTGCTCATGCTCCAGCGCTTAGAAAAAGGCACTAAGAGAGGGGTCGGTACAAGAACCCGAGTCCGGTACCCTTCCGTTTCGGTTAAGACGCGGACCTGATCGCGTATAAATGTCTGCAGATAAGGTTGCTTAGTGGTCGGATAATTATGCGAAACTATGCAAATGTTCATCAAAGATCAGGATTTGTTGAAATTTGCCTGTCCCATTTTTTGGCTGTATTGTAAATATATAAACCCTGTACGATATAAATAATAATCTGGCCGGAAACCATTAAGCCTAATGCAATATAGAAATCATAGAAATAGTAACCGGTAAGCAATGTGGCAAGTCTGACCAGGAGCGATCCCGCTGAAAACAAGGGCATAATTTTTTGCTTGTTTAAAACAAGTAGTGATTTACTGGTGGGGTTTGTAATGAATAAAAAGAATAGCATCGGTGACAAGATTGACGCAACCGTTCCGGCGCCGGCCCATTCAGCCCCGAACGCAAAGATGAAAGCAGGTTCACTCAAAAAGAACAGAAGTGTAAAGGGTACTATCCCAATTAATGATAAAACACCCCAAAGGCGCAAAATGTAGGGAGCGAGTGTTTCCCTCGTGTTTTTCCGGGTTGCAAACTTCTGAAAGTAGACGTGCCCCACAGATAGGCTGACTAACGTGACCGGGGCCATCAATATGCGAATGCCAAGCCCGTAAAATCCAAGTTCCCGGCTCCCAAACAAACTTGTGATCAAAAATACCGGTACTTCAATAGCCACGGAACTTAGCAAGCTCGAAAGAAGAACAAATTTTGGGTGATCGCTGTAAGCCGCCGCGGCTTGTTTAAGGTCTTGTTTTGTCCACCCGGTGAATAGTTGTCTGAGCTCACCCGCCTTTTTTAAGGCCATTGTTCCGGCTGAAAAGATTCGGCCTGCAATGAGCCCGATCAATAGTCCAACAGAGGTGAAGCCAACCGCACCTAAACCAAGCTGGAAGAGTCCGGTACCGGCTGACATCGCTACTTTGGCCTGTGCAAATTCATCAAAGTACTCGTTGCGGTTAAACCAATAGTTAAAGCTTCCCATTAATGAATGAAAGAAGACGCCCAGCGGAAGCAGGAATAAGAAAGAAAGGGACAACGTGGGACTACGTGATATGAAAGGTGCAATAAAAAAGAGAAGGAGATACGATGCTATTGAAAATAGGGTACTGCATAAAACAGACACCTTGAAAAGTTGAATCGCCGTTTTTTCTTTTTCGGGAAGAACAATCGAAAATTCATAGGCTCCGGTTGAAAGAAGCGTAAGTATTGATACAAGGGATGTAAACAATGCAAACACCCCAAATTGATCGGGGGTATACATCCGGGTAATCAGCGGACTTATGCCCAGCGTGATGAGATGGGCAATAACCACACCTGAACCAAGGCCCATTACCTGCCGTGCAAAACTGCTTTTTAAGATTCGGTTATAAATGCCCAATATTGCTGTGCCTTATATATTGCCAGGTATTCTTCGCGACAGTATAATGATATCCTTGATTCCATCACAAAATAGAAAGGAAGATCAGTATATGCATTGAAAATTTCTGTGCGAAAACCATTATATTGGCAGCGGTTTACAATTAATCAAATTGATCATCCGATAACTATTTTGATATGCCAAACGAAGAAAGGTCCGAGACGCAGTCCGTAAATCTGCTTGACTTTATTTTGACAGCTGCTCGATACAAAGGCAGTATCATTTTAATTATTATTTCGATTACGCTTGTAGGATTGGTTACAAGTCTTCTCTGGCCGCAGACTTACAAATCCTCAGTTAAGTTCACGCAATATGAGGTTTCTCAGGGCGGAGGTATAAGCAGCTTGATTGGGAACTTTGTACAAATGTCAAATATGTCAGACCGGGTTTCCTCTGAGCAGGCTTTGATTATATTAAGAAGCAGAACGATGCAGGACAAAGTCATAGAGGAGTTCGATTTGGATGAAGTTTACGGGAGTACGGTTAAGGAGTATCTGCGTAAAGCGGTTTCTAACAATACACTAATTGAAGAAAACAGAGAGGGCGGTATTGGGTTTAGTCCTATTGTCTCGATAGATCTCTCATTCCTCGATAAGAAGCCTGAAAGGACACAGGCAATTGCAGAATTTTATGTTACTCAGCTCGACTCAATTATGACAAGGATAAACCGGGAAAATACTGAGAAGTCATTCGAGATGTTTGAACGAAGATACCGTGAGAATTTGCAAGATATGGAAGCTGCCGAAAATGCGTTGGTGGAATTTCAGAAAGAATACGGCATTTTAGAACTGGATTCTCAGCTACGAGTACTGATTGAAAATATCGGGCAGGTAAAAGCCAATATGGTATCGATGAATGTTCAACTAAACGTGGCTCGGGCCGGTTTGAGTGATAATTCATCGCGGGTTCGCGAGCTTGAAAACAGGCTTCGTGAACTTGATGAAGTTTACCGCGATATGATACGTCAAACAGATTCACGAGCCTCAACCGGAGAGATTTTTCGTGAAAATGAGGAGGGGATTGAAGATATTTTCCCGCCGTTAATGAACATGCCGGATTTGGGTGTTCAATATATGCGTCTCTATCGTGAAATGATGGTTCAGGAAAAGGTTTATGAGCTGGTATATCCCCAATATGAGCAGCAGCGTATAATGTTGCAGGAAGCGAGATCGGGACTTCAAATCATTGATGAACCCGTATTGCCAACATACAAGGATAGCCCCAGTAGAGCTCTTATAACCATAGCCGGTTTTTTGTTTAGTATAATTGTCGCTTTTCTTTACGTTCAATTTTCAGAATTTCGCAGAAAAGGAGAAAATGAGAATTCAGAGAGCTACAAAAAATTTCAGAGTATCAAGCAAGAGCTTTCATTTAGGAAAGAGTAGTTTTGAATCAGATAAAGCTAATTTTGTCTGACTATACCTTGCTTGGAATACTTCTGGGTGTAATGGCCTTTTTGTTTCTAATCTTTGTAATGTCAACTATTGGACTTGAAGCCCAGTATTTGGTTTTATTGTCCGTTTTGCCAATCGGTGCATGGGTATTTTGGAAATTTTGTTCAAATAAATACTACTTTGCAATATTACTGGTTTCCGCGATTTACATCGGCGGGGTGTTATCATCCGCTGAAGATGGCGGTTTGCCTGTAACGCCTTTCCAGGTATTGCTTGTGCTTGGCATCTTCCTTTTTGGATTAAGGATGTTACACAGTGCTGATTTTGATATCCGTACAACCGGGTTTGAATTAATTATCGCCATCTTTTTAGGGTACATTTTTTTTTCATTGATATATTCAGTGAATCCCCTGTCAGGCTTTCTTGAAGTCTTTAGAATGATTGCGCTGTTTTTGTTCGTAATCTTGATTCTTAACAGTGTATATACATCAAGACAGATAATAATTTTGCTAACGGTTGCCACGTTATTTGGAACTGTTCTGGCCGCTGCATCAGTCATTACAAGTTTATTAAATCCTGAAATAGCAGCACTTAATTACCTGCTGGAGGGGCGGGGCATTGCAAGCAGGGCCGCAATAGGCGATGCTGATCCAAATTTCTTTGCAACTATTTTCTTCATTCCCATCGCTTTTACAGCCTCTATTCTGCATTCTAAAGCAGACAATAAATTCAGGGTCTTGGCTTTATTTACACTTATTGTATTGATAGGTGGCGCCCTTTCCACCTACTCCAGAAGTGCCTGGGTGGCTATCTTTTTAATAGGAGCTATTATTGTTTACCACTACAAAAACTTAAAGATAGCTTCTGCAATTGCTGTTCTGTTTATAGTATTAGTGGCCTTTGTACCGGATCTGAGAATTGCTTTAGCTGGGGTGATTAACAGAGTTGTGGATATATTCGCCGGAAATGTAGACACCTCATCTAAAATGAGAATCGTGTTGGGACAAGTTGCAATTCGCATGTTCTTAGATAACGTTTTTCTGGGTGTAGGATTCAGATCGTTTCCAATAGAGTTTGACAAACGAAATACAGCTTATGGAATGCTCGAGGTGAGTGAACCTCATAATATTACGTATATGATTTTATCTGAACTCGGCCTGATCGGGATTTTCCTATTTTCTATTATCCTGTTCTTTCTCATTCGCTTGGCATACAGAAATCTAAAAATGAGTCGGGTTGATACGTATCAGCGAATTATAGCATCAACGCTATTCTCTTCTCTCATCGGGTACTTAATGTTTCATCAGTTTATTCCAAGGTTTTTTACCAATAACACGATGTATTTAAATATAGCTCTCATTTTTGTACATCATTATTATTTATTAGGATTTAATAAGCCAGATGGAAAAATCATGACAGCCGGAATTAAGGAGTAGAATAACGCGGTACAAATAAATCATCTCAAAACATTACTAAATCAGATTCTTTAAAATACCAGAAAGTTCAGCCGCGTGCTTTCTGCGGTCGAAATTTTGTTTTACAAACTCGAATGAGTTCTCGGTAAGACCCTTTCTCTTGGCGTCGTTATTTTTCAAGTTCAGTATAGCGTCGGCCAGCAGATCCGGCTGCCCAGGAGGAACTGTTACTGCACTTCCGCTCTCGTCACCAATAGCTTGTAATGCGCCTTTAGCAGATGTAATGACCGGTACTTCACAGGCCAGGTACTCATAAAACTTGACAGTTATGATGGACTCAAGCGCAAACCGGTTGTTTACAGGATTTATAGCAATATCAAATGAAGATATATAATAGGGCACCTGTTTGTGATCTTTGAGGCCCACCCAATTAATATTTTTCGGACTGTATTCGTCCAGAAGATTTTGAAGCCGGTTGTTTCTTCCGCTGTCGCCTACAATGATAAATTCAATTGAGCTGTCTGTTTCGCATATTTTTGCGGCCTGAATAAGTGTTTCCAGGTCGTGAATAAACCCAAGCGAACCCACATACCCAACCCGGAATTTTGATGAATCAACGGGCTCATCAATATGCGACTCGGGATCAGGCTTGTGATTAAAAAGCGTCAGGTCCACGCCGTTTGGGATCACTCGTGTTGGGGTGCCGGATGAGCGTGTGGATATGATTTTTTCAGAGGCGTCTGTGACGGGTATAAGCAGGTCTGCTTTTTTATAAAGCCATTTCTCAATGAAACTTCCAAACTTTACAAACAAGCTGTTATTTTCCAGCTCGTCCTCGTCTACCACAGAATCCGGCCAGATATCCCGAATTTCAAATACAAATTTAGATCCGAACAGCTTTGCCAGTATACAGCCTGAAATAGCGGCAAATATAGGCGGAGAGGTTGCATACACCACGTCGTATTTCATTGGATTGGCCAGCATGTAAACAAGACTGCTCACCATGAACGACGTGAAAAATGCAAGCTGCTGTAGGAGATTACGGCGCTGATTCGCCTTCACCCATACCCGGTGAATCGTGAGTGTGTCGCTTACATCTTCTTTATATACCCATTTATCGGTAAACTCTTTGGGTGTTTCACCTGTGGGATAGTTTGGGATTTCGCACACAACATCTACACTCCAGTTGTCATCGGCCAGGTAATTCGTGATTACTTCACTGCGAACGGCCCCGGCTCCGATTTCCGGTGGATAATATTGTGACAGATAGAGTATTTTCTTCAAAATTTCGCCTTAGCGTCTGATGGCCACAACCGTGGTTATCACAGCCGTAATTGTAGAAACCGTAGTTAAAATCAATTGCAGGTTACTTCGTTTCAAGTTTCTGAGCTGAATGTCGTAATTTCGTGAAGCCTGAAGTTCATCATAAGGTGTTCTATCCACAAATATAATGTCACCCGATTGCAGTGCTGTTTTGTCAGGGTGTTTCCAGGCGCGGCTTCCCGCCTTGATAACAAAAATTCTATCAGTATTCGCAGCAATTGTCATTCCCCCGGCTTTCAGAAGATAATCTTCCACACTCATGGATTCATCAAAAGAATAAGTTCCGGGATTATTGACTTGACCGTAAAGTATGACTGATTCATAATCTTTCGGAATATATAGCCTGTCTCCGTCACTGATCATTGTTTCCGCAAGGATCTGTTGGTCAGTGAGGTCAACATGCACGCGATTTTCAGAGTCAAGGCGCTCTTCACTCTGCAGGTAGTCAAAACCCTGGGTCAATTGATCGGATGTTCGCTGCAGTTCGGCAAGGCTGAAATCAGTCGATGGCCGTACGTTTCTATTACTCGTAGGATTTCTGGTGATATAGGCGCTCTCTCCGAGAGCGTCGGTAGTAAGTCCGCCGGCTGTATCTAAAAGCTGTTCCAGAGAGATTTTTTCATTATCAATCGGATAGATGCCGGGCATAATAGCTTCACCTAAAACCCATGCTGTGTAGCTTCTTATTTCGTCCTCCACGTATGGGACAATAATTCTGTCGTTAGGCTCAAGGTCAAAATTCATCTGAGACTCATCTGATAGATCCAATTCCAATTTACGGGTTTCACCGCCTGTTGTTCTGTAAACCACCGCCTGGGATCGGTCTGCCTCCTGTAGATATCCGCCCGCCATCCTCAACAAGATGTCAAATGTATCCGAACTGTTATACTCAACTCTTCGGTCTGTGTACACAGCGCCTGAAATCGTGATTGTAGGCGTTGTACCTGAATTTCTTTCTATTCTTACCTCATCACCCTGGTATAAATAAGGGTTCGAATCAACGTGACCGTTACGATAATAACGGATGAGATCACCATTTTCAGATCCTCTGTTAGCGTGTCGGTTAACTTGAATATTTCGGATCGAATATCGGTAAGCTGAAGAAATGACATCTTCAGGGTTCACTCTCAAAGAGTCTGCATAAGGAATAATGCCTTCGGTAAGCGCAGCGTAGACAAGTGCGTCCAGCCGAGTACCGGCAGGAGCCGTATATTTGCCGGGATGGGGAATGTCGCCATAAATACTCACAGTAACAGCCCGGGGTCTGTCGATTGTAATTCTTAGGTCAAATTCATTGACTTTTTCTGCAATCGCTTCTGATATTTGCGCATGAGCTTCATCCAACGTTAGATTATTTACATCGACGTTTCCAGCGATCGGAATATAGATTTTGCCCTCGGAATTAACGACAAGCCCTCTTGCTGTAAACGGGACAGGCCCATTAACGTCAATGGACAATGCATCCTGAGGCCCAATCCTGAAGTTTTCATTATTTATATAGTCGTATTCGGGAAGCTTACCCGTCAGAAGCTGAAGGCCCAGCTGATCTATAAAATAAATCTGATCCGTTCCCATAACCGATTGAAATACGGGAGACTGTACACGTTGAGGTTCATCATCCTGAGCCTGAGCGAAAATCGTACTATTCGCAGATAATAGTAATAAAAAGGTAGCAGTTAACCCAGCGAGTAATTGACGAATATTCATAAACCTAAATTACTGTTTATTAAACAAATACTGCTTTTGCAAAGTCCATTCATTGAATGAAACGTCTGATGTGTTGATGAATCACGGTTAAAAGTCGGTGAATCAGACGTTCAAGATAACGAAGTATATACGGCATTGCACCAAAAAGGTGTTGAATTTAACTCAGGTTCAAAGGGAAACTTTTGCTCTGGCCTTATTCACCATCACTAACAACCTGCCCATTTATAATAACATGCTCAGCGGATGTCGTATACTCAAACGGATCTCCATTAAAAAGTGCCAGATCCGCCTGTTTGCCGGCTTCAAGTGATCCGGTTTGAGTATCAATTCCCAAAACACGAGCCGCATCGATGGTGAGCGCATTCATGGCTTGTGTATAATCCATGCCGTTTGCCACCGCGATGGCTGCTTCGAAATGAACCACGCGTGTTTTAGGTACATAACCCTCATAGCCACTCTGGAAAAGGACGGTAATTCCGGCGTCAGCAAGTTTACCGGCCGTTTCAAATGACGCATGTTCGCCATCGCCTCCAAGGCGCATCATAGTCGGATGAATAATGACAGGGACGTCCGCCCTTTTGATTTCATCCATCACCATGTAGGCTTCGGCAGCGCCATCCAGAAGCAGTTTAAACCCAAATTCTTCCTGCATGCGAAGAGCAGTCATAATATCATATGATTTGTGAGCTGTTATGAGGGCATAAATGTCACCGTTGAGAAGTTTCACCAGCGCCTCCTTCCCGAGGTCTCTGGACTGGTCATCATCTCCGTCCATATATTCTTGAGCCTCAATCAGCTGCTGGCGCAACATTGCAATAGCTTTCGAGCGGGTGCCGGGGCTGTCAAAATTACTTCTGATGCCGGAGCCGATGGTCATGGCAAGGGCTGTCGTTGAGTCCACAATTGCTTCTCCAATTGTTGAGCCGGTTGTTTTCACAATCATTGTTTGCCCGCTGATTACAGCACCGGGACCGTGGCCTGTATGAACAGTTGTGACACCTCTGTTCCGGAGTACGTCAATAAGGTCTTCCCGCGCATTGTAGGCGTCCAGTGCACGAAGTTCGGGCTGAAGGGCACTTGAGAGTTCAAGCTGATCCTGGTCGGAATCCACATTGTAAATTCCGGCAAGACCAACAACAGAGTGGGCATCAATGAATCCCGGCGTAACAACCGCTGATTCGTATACATCATAGCCTGATGGAATCTGTACTGTTGATGCGGGTCCGACCTGTTCAATCACCCCGTCCCGAATTAATACCACACCGTCGGTAATGGGTTCACCGGCAGAGGTGTAGACTTTCTCACCCTTAACAGCGATTTGCTGGGATTGAGCCGGAATAACTGACAAGAGGAGCAGTGAGCAAGTAATGATCAATCGGGATAGTGTAGTCATAGCATTCGGGATATTGATTAACGGAGATTTTTTATTGATCAGTTTCATATCAGTTTCCTCTAAAGTGATCGTGAACGTGCTGGTTGGACCCTGAGAATACATCTTCGCCGCCAACTCCGAATTTTTGGTCTTCAGGGTTTGAGCGGTCCCACTCTTTTTGTCCATCAATCCATGTTTGCTGAACCTGTGTATAAACACTGAACGGATCACCGTTTAGGATGATAAAGTCAGCATCTTTACCCGGCTCTAGGGAACCCACGCGGTCGCCAAGATCCATGATTTTGGCATTTGAGATAGTCAGTGCTTCAAGAGCTTTCTGGCGGCTCATGCCGGCGCGAATTCCAAACCCGCCTGATCGAAGAAACAGCCGTGAATCGGTAATGGGATCATCAGTATGATAGGCAAACTCAGCACCTGCCTCTTCCAGCTCCCGGCCTACTTCGTAATCAATTTTGACAGCTTCGTGCTTGCCGCCCGGAGAATCAAGTACAATAATTGATGCGGGATAGCCCGACTCGGCAATTTCTTTTGCAACTTCGCCGCCTTCACTAACGTGATGGAGTACCATCCGGTAGCCAAACTCATCAGCCAGCCGGATCGCCGTCAGTATATCGTCATGCCGGTGCGTGTGATTGTGAACAATACGCTTGCCGTCAAGAACTTCGAGGAGCGTTTCCATTTCAAGATCCCGCGGCGGCATTTCGTCGGGATCTCCATCGGCAGCTACAACTTTTGTTTGGTATTCCTGAGCTTTGATATACAGATTTCTCACGAGCGCCGCAGATTGTGCCCGCGTGCCTGGAAACGGACCGCCACCTGAACGTATAGAATTAGTTCCGTTAGCCATTTTCAGGCCGCCGTAAATATTATTTTCTTCATCAGTGTAGATGAGCATATCTTCAATCGTGTTGGCCTCTTTTGGTTTGAGGTAAACGGTTTGGCCGCTCATCAGATGGCCTGATCCCGGCATGATGTTCACGGTTGTAATTCCACCGGAGAGTGCACGCTTAAATGAGTCGCTCGTTGGGTTGATGGTATCCATGATGCGTACATCAGGATGAAGTGCCGACGACCGATCGCCCCCATCTCCCTCTCCAATATGGGAGTGGCTGTCTACAAGGCCGGGCATAATAACCATGCCGCTTACATCGATGATTTCGGCGTTCCGTGGTACATTCACGGACGATGATGAACCCAGGGCAACGATTTTGCCATCTTCAATCACCAGTGTGCCGTTTGATATGGCATCGCCGGTAACGGGTATAATTTCAGCCCCCTGAAAAACGACTGGCCGGTCTTGTGAGAAAACCTGAGGAACTGAAAAGATTAGTGTAATAATTATGGTAGACAGTAGATAGGATATTCGATTAAGCATCAGTGCCTGCTTTTAGTTTAAATTGAGGCAGGTATTGTACCACAATTTTCAGGAAGTTAAAAGAAGGTAGAACGAGTTATCTTCCAGAGTAAAAACCACAAAACTATTTGTTAGATTGCAGAGCTGCAAAACCGCAATACATCCGGGTTAAGACTAACGTGGAATTGCTGCCATATCTTAAAATTAAATCCTGCTGTCGGGATCTCTCTATCGTACGGCATTTGTAATTTCATCGACGTAATTCAGCTTCTCCCAGGAAAACTCATTTCGGCCAAAATGTCCATAAGCAGCAGTTTTTCTGAAGATAGGTTTTTTGAGGTCAAGCCTTTCGATGATTCCGGCAGGCGTAAGGTCAAACACTTTATTTATCGCTTTGGCGAGCTTAATATCGCTTATTTTTCCGGTGCCGTACGTGTTCACACTTACTGACACTGGATTTGAAACGCCAATAGCATAGGCTACCTGAACGAGACACTCCTCAGCCAATTCAGCAGCAACAATATTTTTCGCGACGTGCCTTGTAGCGTAAGCTGCGCTCCGGTCAACTTTAGAGGAATCCTTCCCGCTGAATGCACCGCCACCATGAGCTCCGCGCCCGCCATAGGTATCTACAATAATTTTGCGGCCGGTTAGGCCGGTATCGCCGTGAGGACCGCCTATGACGAACTTTCCGGTGGGATTCACGTGGATGATTGTATCAGCATCTATCAACTCCCCGGGTATGACAGCAGAGATCAAGTTCTTTTTGATGTCGCTCTTTATGTCAGCCTGATTAATTCCTTCATCATGCTGTGTGGAGATTACGATCGTATGAATTCTGGCCGGGTTGTTATTCTGGTCATACTCCACCGTAACCTGGCTCTTGCTATCGGGGCCCAGATACGGCATTAAAGCCGTCTTTTTGCGGATATGCGCCAGCGTTTTTAACAGCTGATGCGAATACTGAAGAGTCATGGGCATGTACTCTTCAGTTTCTGTCGTTGCATATCCGAACATCATCCCCTGATCGCCGGCTCCCTGTGTTTTCTCGCTGGATGAATCTACTCCCTGTGCAATATCCGGACTTTGCTGGTGGATGGAGGATAAGATGCCGCACGATTCCGAATCAAACCGATAGCTGGCTTTAGTATAACCGATTTCATTGATGACGTCGCGGACAATTTCCTGAACATCTACGTATGCATCGGTTGTTACCTCACCCGAAACAACGGCAAGGCCGGTGGTTACCAGTGTCTCAACCGCAACCCTCGACTCGGGATCGTCGGTGAGCATTGCATCAAGAATAGCGTCAGAAATTTGGTCGGCAATTTTATCGGGGTGCCCTTCGGATACGGATTCAGAGGTAAAGAGATTTTTCATTCAATACAAAATTCATGGTTCTGATATTAAGGCACCAAAAGTACAAAATTTTCTTGATTAACACAGGCGGTATGAGATTATAGGTGTGGGGAGCAGGGCGCAAGATCGCACCAGACTCCGAAGTTGTGTTATTTGTTACATTTATATTGGTTATCAGGTTCTTTTATTTCGAATTTGATTAAAATCTTACCCTAATTGCCAATAAACTTTTTAACTAATAACAGATACCTTTTCAGGCATCTCCACTGAACAAATTCGATTCGTCTCCCCCTGGTTTCAGCCCGAGGTACTGGTACGCTTTATCCGTCGCGACCCTGCCTTTTGGAGTTCGCTGCATAAACCCCTCCTTGATTAGAAATGGTTCGTAAACTTCTTCGATGGTGCCTTTATCTTCACCTACAGCCACGCCCAGTGTTCCAAGGCCAACAGGGCCGCCCTTGTAGTTTTCGATGATAGCTTTTAAGATTCGGATATCCATTTCATCAAGACCGTTTTCATCAACGTCCAGGGCGTTGAGTGCCTTGTCTGCGATCGCTTCGTCGATGGTGTCTAGCTCATCGACCTGTGCAAAGTCTCGCGTTCTACGGAGCAATTTATTGACAATACGGGGGGTGCCGCGGCTTCGGCGGGCAATTTCATGAGCACCCGTTTCGGTGATGCCAAAATCCAGAATATGGGCGGTTCTGAGAGCAATTCTCTGCAAAAGTTCTACATCGTAGTAGTCGAGCCGCATATCGATGCCGAAGCGTGCACGCAGGGGGGCGGTGAGCAGCCCTTTCCTTGTCGTAGCGCCAACGAGTGTAAACCGGTTCAGTTCAATCTGAACACTCCGCGCATTTGGCCCGGAATCGATAATAATATCCAGTTTGTAGTCTTCCATAGCCGAGTACAGGTACTCTTCCACTACAGGGTTGAGCCGGTGGATTTCATCAATGAAAAGTACGTCACCTTCTTCCAGGTTGGTGAGCATACCGGCGAGATCTCCGGGCTTTTCAAGTACAGGGCCGGTAGTTGGTTTTATTTGAACACCCATCTCACGGGAGATAATATAGGCAAGGGTTGTTTTCCCAAGCCCGGGCGGGCCCGATAAAATCACATGGTCGAGTGCTTCGCCCCTTTTTTTGGCGGCCTGAATAAATACACTTAGATTTTGAATTACTTTTTGCTGACCAACAAAATCCTGCATGGAAGACGGCCGAAGCGTCTCCTCAACAACAGGGTCTTCTTCTTCAGGGTTTAACAGGGGATTTTGCACAATAATGAGCCGGGTTGATCTATTAATAGTTTGTTAATCAATAATAGGTAAATTCCGATGAAAGTTCAGTTCCATATAAAAACATCCAAATGAGTTCAAAGAAGGGAAAAAAAGATAGTGCTCGTCCTGCAGATAAAACGGAATCTGCACCAAAACCGAAAGATATTGGTCAGCAAAAATCAACGCCTGCCGATATGGTGGCTGATGAGACGCTCAACCAAAAAGGGTCGGAATATTTCATAAATTATGAGCTGAGCTGGCTCAAATTTAACTGGCGCGTACTTGCTCAGGCCGAAGATCCGGAAGTGCCCCTACTCGAGCGTATCAAGTTCATTGGTATCGTCTGCTCCAATCTGGATGAGTTTTTTCAAAAACGTATTGGCGGGCTCAAGCGACAGATTCACGCAGGTGTGACGGAGCTTTCTGTAGATGGCAGAACCCCCGAACAACAGCTGAAGGAGATACGAAAAGATGTCCTGAAAATGATCCGCGCTTACCGACGCTGCTACTTTAAGAAACTTTTGCCTTTGCTTGAAAAAGAAGGCGTGAAAATTGCTTTGTTTAAAGATTTACCTGATAAGCTCAAGGAAGAAGCTATTGAGTATTTCGAATCGCAACTCTACCCGATCATTACGCCGCTTGCCGTGGATGAAGCACATCCGTTTCCGTTTATATCAAATAAAAGCCGGTCGTATGCCGTAAAGCTGAAGAGTCCAGATTCGGATCAGGTCCATTTCGCTCGATTAAAAATTCCGTCTAATCGCCCGCGCTGGATCAAACTGAAAGGGGACAAAAAGAACAGTGTCCTTGTTTCGATAAGCGATATTATAACAGAAATGATCGGGCGGTTTTTCTCGGGAATGGAGATCCTGTCGGCCAACCTGTTTCGGGTAACACGAAACGCGGAGCTTGGGCGCCAGAATGAAGAGGCAGATGATCTGCTTGAAATGATTGAAGACGAACTGAGAGAGCGCCGGTTTGCTGAAATAGTACGGCTTGAAATTGACCAAAATATGCCTGACGATATGAAGCAGTATTTGGTGGAGAACTTGAATATCAAGAAGAAAGACCTTATTGAGATGGATGGGCCGATCGGGTTGGCTGACTGCACCCAGCTATACGACCTGAATGGCCTGAATCATCTTCGATTCCAGAAATGGATACCGGCTCTTCATCCGGTGTTGCGGCATGAAATGGAAGAGGATGCACCCAATATATTTGACGTGATTGAAAAAGGTGATTTTATGGTACATCACCCATATCACAGTTTTGAAACGTCAACACAACGTTTTGTAGAGGAGGCTGCGTCAGACCCAAATGTGTTGGCAATTAAACAGACGATGTATCGGACATCCAGTGACTCTCCATTAATGCACGCATTGATGAGGGCAGCTGAAGAAGGCAAGCAGGTGGCTGTGTTGGTGGAATTAAAAGCTCGGTTTGATGAAGAGAGAAATATTACATGGGCTCAGAAGCTTGAGAAGGCGGGTGTGCATGTATCGTATGGAATAGCCGGTTTAAAAATTCATTCCAAACTTACAATGGTCGTGCGTGAGCAGGACAGTATGCTCCGGCGGTACGTTCATATAGGGACCGGAAATTATCACCCGCATACAGCACAATTGTACGAAGATCTCGGATTTTTTACGGCGGATAAAAATATTGCATCGGACGTTACCGATGTGTTTAACCTGCTTACTGGGTTTGCTCCAAAACAGTCATATAAAAAACTGCTGGTAGCTCCCCGCTATATGCGCAAGTCTATAAAAGAGATGATCGAACATGAAATAAAGGCGGCTAAACAGGGCAAAAAAGCCAGAATAATAGCTAAGATGAACAGCCTTGAAGATCCCCAGACAATTCAGCTGCTATACAAAGCTTCCCAGGCGGGTGTTGAGGTTGATATGATTGTACGGGGCGTCTGCAGGCTGATCCCCGGGAAAAAGGATTTAAGCGAAAATATTAAAGTCCACAGCATAATTGGCCGGTTTTTGGAGCACTCCCGGTGCTACTATTTTTATAGCGGAGGCGAAGAGGCCTTCTGGATTGGTTCAGCCGACTGGATGCATAGAAATCTGGATGCGAGGGTTGAGATTTCAGCACCGATAGAGGACGAGGGGCTAAAACGGTATCTGTGGTTTATGTTGAATATTTATCTCAGCGACAATCGGCAGCGCTGGATTATGCACCCGGACGGAGAGTATTCTAAAGCGGAGAAGAAAAAAGGAGAGGAAAACAAATCAACTCATCTAACTCTTATGGAGCATGTTAAGAGCAACCAGAGTCCAGTGCCCAAATCGTCGAACTGATTTGTACCTGCTTAAAACTATTTTACAACAACGTTAAACGTGGTGCATATGCGACGTAAATAGCATTTAATTTTTTAAATCATTTATTATCAATGGTTTAAAAGTCTTTTCGATCATATGTGATACGAGTTTTCCTCAAAGTGGGCAATTATCATCATTCCCGTCTCCGACGACTTATATTTGATTCAATTCCTTGAAAATGTCTATTTTAAAGGATTGTAATAATAAGGCATAACAAAAATTTGATGGCAAGTTACAGTTGTAACGCGACGGTCATGTTTTGTGATATTCGTAACTTTACGATGCTTTTCGAAAAAAAAGACCCAATTGAGGCCATTTCTTTTGCAAATGAAGTTCTGGCTGTTTTGGGGAAAGAGGTAGAAAATAACAAGGGGGTTGTTGATCGATTTACAGGCGATGGTTTCCTTGCGCACTTCGGGATAGATGAGACAGATATGAATCACGCAGATTTGGCCTGCAGAACTGCGCTGGATCTGCGAATACGGTTAAAGGCGATTAATTCTGATAGATATCTTAATGAAGAAAACGTCCTGAATATTGGTGTGGGTATTCATACAGGAGAGGTGGCAGTAGGAGAAATTACGTCCGGAAACTTTACACAGCATACAATTCTTGGCGATACAGTGAACACGGCGTCGAGAATTGAGTCTCTGACAAAGTTTTTTTCCGTAGATTCATTAATCTCTGAATCCACCAAGAATCATCTAACTGAGGAATTGAAGCTGCAAAAAATGCCCCTGAAAAAATTAAAAGGTAAAGAACGGAATGTGCAGACCTTCTGGCTGCTTCCGATGAATTAAACCCGGATTATTTACGATGATGTGTGTATGAGTACCTTAACGTGTAAAATTAATGTATGTAAGTTATAGCTCAAATTTGGGTGTAGATTTTTTGCGGCGTAATTTTAATGTGTACTGCGTTTGCCCAGGGCATGCCTATGGCGCAAGCGCAAATGGCTTACTCAGGGTACACAAGTAAAGTACCCTTCCGTTGCCATTTCAACGTCGCCTTGTTCACATTACCCCGAAAGCTTTCGGGGCTTGGTGTTAAATTCGGTTTAAAAGCAATTAGCTCTATGAATATTACGGTAGAAGATGGAAATCAGATCAGTGCAGAAGCTGTGATGGAACTTGAAAAGCATGCCGACATGATTGAATGTCAGTGCCCCAACAAGTTGGTCGGGATCCTGCAACATGTTAGAGAATTTACTGATTATACGGATGAGTGTATCGAAAAGTATCCGGAAGATAGCGATACGCACAAGTGGCTAAAATCATCCGCTATTAATATTGATCAGCTGCTCTCAACGACAATAATTCAGCTGGCCCGGCTTGAAGGCTTTATTGATGAAAATAATCAGTTTGTGGACCGTGGCGAGGGGCACGAGTAAACACCTTTAGATACTGACAGACAAGGCCGGGTTAGCTTGGTTTTGAGCATATTGAACTTGTGCCGTAGCTCTAATACAGCAAAGTTTAAATAAACAAAACTCAGTTTGAGATTCTTGAAAGCAATTTCTCAGCTTTTGTAGCGTGGATTCCGGAACCGGAGGCTATTTGGCTCAACAATTGCTCAGATTGATCTACGTCACCTTTTTTGAGGTAGATATTGGCAACATACCACTGAGTGTTTTCATAGATATAGTCGGCAGTTCCGGGCACCTCGAGCTCGTTAATCTCTGTGAATAGATCAAGGCTTCGGTCAAACTCTCCGTCGTTATAGGCTAAAATCCCGAGGTTAAAACGGATTCGAATTTTCTGGATATCGGTAAGAGATTCCGACATTAACCTACTAAGAATGTCTGTAGCTTGTTCTGAGTTGCCTGCCAGAGCCAAAGATAGTGATTGGTTGATTTGCTGATCGAGCTGTGTAACATCCTGACTCTCATCCCGAAAGATGTCGCTGCCAAGCATCTGCGTTAATTCAATTTTAGACAGTGCATAGGATGACGGCTCGGTTTCACTTTGAAAAGAAAAGATGTAAAGCATAGAAGATAGTAATATCACAGCTGCAATGGAGGCGGACCAGGCAGTATAATACCGTTTTGATTCATTGACCTGGTTATGTCTATCCGATTTGCCAATTCTGAAGTTTTTATTCCGATACAGGTCAGTTAAATTAAGCTCGGTTTCAAACAACTGATAGTAATCGTGATTTTTCAGAAATTCTTCCCATAGAAGATCTTCTTCACGGTCGTTGAGCTCACCGTTGATATAACGGGTGATCTGTTTGCTGATCTCTTTTTCTGTCATGTCCTATATTTGATCATGATAATACACTGTGTATGTATGATCGAATTTTCGACGACCCCTTACACTTTTTTTTATTTATTATATCTTCGTTTCAACGCACTCATTTAACTTATTGATAACCCTGTGTTTGCGAGTCCACGCATTATTTATTGAGATGTCAAAATGATCGGCTACGTCTTCGGCTGATGCGTTCGGAAAGCTGAAAAAGTAGTTAATGAACTCCTTGTAGCCTTTCCGTAGTTTTTCGGTGCAGTACTTTAAAATCTCCTGCCTTTCTTCATTTACCAGCTCCCAGATCTGGACAGGCTCATTGAATGGGATATTTGCAAGATTTTCGATATCTGGACGATTTTTTTCTCTGGCCAATTTGATGTAATTATGCCGGCAAGCTTTTAGCATATAGGCGAGCAGTCCCGAAGGATTTTCAAATTCATCAGCAATAATCTTATTTATGACATATTCAAACATACGCTGAATAGCATCGTCGGCATCTGTAGGGTCCGCTCCGCATTTCTTTCTCAGATACCGTTTAAGAATAGGTGTTGCCTCGGAGCAAAGCCTGCTTGCCGTCAACTGATCACCATTTTTTACAGCCGTAACTAACCCTGAATAATCCATAATTTTTTTTGTTTTCCCCTTAAGCCATTGTCAAAATAACATCGGTATTGCTCAAATTAAAAATTGGAATGGATAATCTAATATTAGATCAACCCTTTATTCCTGAAGCTAACGTAAGAGTCACCAGCAATAATAATATGGTCATCCACCGGAATCCCCATCTCGTTTGCGACTCTGGAAATCCGTTTCGTTAGCTTAATATCAGTAGCCGATTCCTTTACCATACCAGACGGATGGTTGTGCACCAACAGCAGGCTGTTGGCATTGTTGAGGATTGCCTGACGCATTACCTCAGACGGTTCAACAATAGTAGCAGTACTGCCACCTGAACTGATCTGCTTGTAGCCGGTCAGCAGCTTTGAGTTATTCAGGAATCCCACAAAAAACTCTTCATTATGTTTGTCTCTCAAAAGAGGGCTGAAGAAGGCAGCTGCATCTTTCGGGCTGGTGATTGTAACCTGGTCCCCCAGTGAAGAGATCTGGATACGCCGCGACAGCTCAAACAGTGCTTCAAGAGTAATAGCCTTCACTTTTGCAATGCCGGGTATAACTTTGACAGACTGCCAGTTCTGCTTTGAAAGATTTCGTAGGCCTCTGAAATAATCAATGAGCGCCTGCGACGTCTGGATCACATTCATGCGCCGGCTGCCGGTTCTGAGTAGAATTGCTATAAGTTCGGCGTCCGAAAGGCTGCCTGCCCCGTACCGAACCAGCTTTTCGCGTGGCTGTTCGTCGGGATTCAT